>Ga0207416_1000090_pt1 | contig 165053 bp, 151 predicted proteins | sample PaiPotPPM11metaG_FD_184107 | JGI IMG/M metagenome (GOLD analysis project Ga0207416, IMG submission 184107) | Iron sulfur acid spring bacterial and archeal communities from Banff, Canada, to study Microbial Dark Matter (Phase II) - Paint Pots PPM... ...
ACCGTCCAAGGGGCGGGGGTCACTCCGCCGACGATCGACCCACTTCCAGCGACGCACCCCGCACGCCGGTCATAGTGCCGGCAGGCATGATGCCCGGACCGCCCGGGAGCAAAGCCGATGACGCTTCCCCCGCGGGCACCGCACTCGCCCCCAACCGGCCGGCATCACCCGGACGGCGTCCTTTACGGGGCGAGATGTTTCGCTGCATGTAACGTTAACAGGGACGATTGTCAAGGGTTCATAACTGGAAGAGTGACGAAGCAAATTACGGCTTGTAAGATGTAAGAAGGTAAGCCATATTGCCGTCCATGAACCGTCAAACCCGCAAGCCCGCCGCCTTCTCGAAAGTCTCGGTCAAAAGCCAGACCGTGATCCCGCGCGCGGTGCGCGAACGGCTCGCGCTCAAGCCCGGCGACACGTTGCGCTACCGCGTGACCGACGACGGCGTGTTGCTCGACAAGGCGCCGGCGAACGAGACCGACGGTCCGTTCGCGACTTTCTCCGAATGGTCGAGCGCGGCCGACGAGAAGGCCTATGGCGGCCTTTGACCCCTTCGACATTGTCGTCGTTCCGTTTCCCTGTGCCGACCGTCTCGCCGAGAAGCGCCGCCCGGCTTTGGTGATCTCCAATCGCAGGCTTGCCGCGCATGATCTTGTCTGGGTCGCCATGATCACCAGCGCCGACAATGCGCCGTGGGGCAGCGACGTCGCGATCGGCGATCGCGACCGCGCCGGATTGCCGGCGCCGTCGGTGGTGCGGCCCGCCAAGATCGCCTGCATCGAGTCCGGCCGGATCGACCGCCGCATCGGGCGGCTCGATAAGGCGGCAGCGCGGAAGGTGGCGCAAAGGGTGCGCGGGTTTTTGGGATGACGAAGGCCGTTTTCGTCAATGCCAAGGGGCTGTCCCGGGCTTGATCGGGGATGTACAATCAGAGGTATAAAAAGTTAACCCTTTACGTTGCAAAGCATATTATAATATGTTTCTGTTTTGTTCTATGGGGACAGTATGGCGGACTCAACATCGATTGAATGGACCGACGCCACATGGAACCCCGTCACGGGCTGCACAAAGATCAGCGCCGGGTGTGACCATTGCTACGCCGAACGCTTCTCGGAGAGGTTTCGGGGAACGCCCGGACATCCATTCGAAACCGGGTTTGACTTAACGCTCCGGCCGGAACGACTCGAGCAACCGCTACGCTGGCGCACCTCGCGTATGATCTTCGTGAACTCGATGAGCGATCTCTTTCATAAAGAGATTCCAACGGAATTCATCACCCGCGTGTTTGACACGATGGAAGCCGCGTCCTGGCATACCTTTCAAGTGCTAACAAAGCGCTCGTCCTTGATGCGTAATTTCTTGCGCAAGCGGTACGAAACGCGGCGTGCGCCTTCTCATATGTGGTTCGGTGTCTCTATTGAGGATGGCTCCAAAGCGTCACGCATCCGGCATCTTCGCGAAGCGCCCGCCGGCGTGCGCTTTCTTTCCATCGAACCGCTGATCGGTCCTGTCGGGACGCTTGATCTCACCGAAATCGATTGGGTGATCGTTGGCGGCGAGAGCGGCCCGGGCGCGCGGCCGATGAAGGGAGAATGGGTGCGTGACATTCGCGATCAATGTCGGAATAACAGAATTGCTTTCTTTTTCAAACAATGGGGCGGAGTACGCCCCAAATCCGGCGGCCGCAAACTTGATCGCCGTGAATGGAACCAGTTTCCAGAAATTCCGCCGCTCATGACCGTGGCTGCCGAGTGACATGGTTGCTCTCTCTGACTACGTGGGTCGCGAGCAATCCTACGTAAAACACGTTTTTCTTGAGGGTTATCTCGAACGGCTCGTCCATAAGACATCAAGCAAATATCCTCATATCGTTTATGTCGACGGGTTTGCTGGTCCCTGGCAAAGCGCTAACGAAAGATTTGAGGATACGTCGTTCGGTATCGCACTAAATGCATTGCGCCACGCCAAGTCGTCGTGGAGGGAGCGTCATCGTGACGTAAAGATGTCAGCTTTTCTCGTCGAGCGCGACGCAAAGGCTTACAACCAATTGGCGCAGGTGTCTGCCAGATACCCCGATGTCTTGATCAAGACCTATTCGGCCGATTTCCTACAAGTCCTGCAGGACATCCTGAACCACATACCGAGAGACGCATTTGCGTTCTTTCTAATCGATCCAAAGGGTTGGCGCATTCCGCTCAAGGCTCTTTCGCCACTAATCGCTCGACGCAATTCCGAAGTGATCTTCAATTTCATGTTCGATTTTATCAATCGCGCAGCAAGCATCGATGACCCAGTCGTAATCGGCGGCCTAGACGAACTCATTCCATACGGAGATTGGCGAGCGAAGCTCAAAGAGGCCGAACGAGTTGCCAACGGAAAATTAGATTCGAGTGAGCGCAAGGCCATCTTAGTCGGCGCGTTTACGGAAAGCTTGGGGCGACTGGGAAATTACCAATACGTAGCCGAGACCACGATCCTTCGTCCGTTACGTGACCGACCACTTTATTGCCTGTGTTACGCAACGCGCAATAAACACGGAATAGAGGTATTCCGCGATTGCCAGGTCAGAGCGCTTGTTGAACAAGCAAAAACCCGTGCCACGACGAAGGTCAAACATACAGTCGCGGCTACGGGCCAGGGAGAGATGTTCGATTCTCTGTATGAGATGGCACCGAATGATTTAGATTCTTTTTTGGAGAGCGAGCGCGGATTAGCGGAGAAAACGTTAATCGCCCTCACACCGATGCAGCCTCAATTCATTTCCTACGAAAAATTATGGCCAGAAGTTCTGTTGCGACACGTCGTCAGACTTCCGGATGTTAACAAGATTGCGGCGCAGCTTCGAGCCGATGGCCAACTCCTCTTTCCTGATTGGGAAAAAGGCAAGCGGGTGCCACAGCAACACTACAGGATGCAACGCGCTTAAATTTACCAGAGCATTTTCGAGCCACCAACCATGGCCAAGAACGCCATTATCCATAACACAACAGGCCCCGCTCCGCCCCTAAATTTGAATCCAAAGGCCACAACTTCAATTTCGCCGTCTCTGTGCCTAGATATGGCCACCAGCAGGAGTGACGAGATACCCATTCCAGCCAAGCCTATTATTACCACGATGTGCGGCATCAGTTCGTTACGTACTTCTCCAATGTTGGTAATAGTGAAATACGCCAACAATGATACTAGCGCGACGACCGCAGCGAAAATCACGAAAACTATTGCCCACTTCAAAATCCGACTCTGGAGCGGATCAAAATAATCCATTTGTTCTTGCATGAGGTCTTGCTCCACACCTCTAGCCGTGGTGGATTTCGCTGCGCTCAACCCACCCTACGTCGCACCCCGCAACGCCACCGGCTGCTCATCAAGCATCGTCTGGATCGCGGCCCGGGTCGCTTCGCGGTCGAGGCCGTGCTGCGCGACGAGGTCCTCGCAATCGGCGAGGATTAAGTCGGCGTCCTGCATCATCTTCAGCCGCTTGAAAGTGTCTTCGTAGTATAGGCCCATGCTGAGGCCGACCACCTCGTACAGGTTCAAAATCTGGAACGGCCAGTCGCGCTCGTGGGCGCAGAGCTCGCGGTGGTCGGAATGGTAGAGCGCGACCAGCGCGTCGATGCCGGCCGCCTCGGCGGCCTTGAGCTCGGCTTCTTGCAGCGCGCGGCGATGGGCCGGCAGCGGTTTGAGGTCGTTGGCTTGCAGCCCGACCGCGGGCTGCGCCAGATCGACGAGTTCGACGCCCGGCACGGCGCGCAAAATGTCCTCGGCCGCGGCGACGACGCCGCGGACGCCGGGATGCTTGTGCAGCGCGATCCGCAGCGGCACCGGCTCGCGCAACAACGGCCGCAGCCGGTCGAGATGCCGGTGCACGAACAGCGTGAACGGCGTCATGTCGAACGGCTTTGCGCCTCGCGTCTTCTCCGCCGCCGGCAGCGTCATCTCGGTGAACTGGACGTGGCAGGACGGACACCAGGAGATCACCTGCTTGGTGTTGCTGTGCGCAAGCTTGTCGAGCGTGGTCTCGGCCATGCGGCCGAAGGTCGCGAGATCGCCCGCGCGCAATTGCTGAATGCCGCAGCAATGAGTCGGGCCGCCCATGACTTCATAGGAGATGCCGAGCGCATCCATGACGTCGAGCGCTAAGAGCGCGATATGCGGCGTCTTGAGCACGTTGCAGCCGGTGTAGAACACGAAGTCGGCCTTTTCGCCGGAGGCCGAGGCTGGTTTGACGCCCTGCCCCAGTCGCGCCAACAGCGCGTCGTCGAGCTGGATTTTCGAAATGGCGTTGACGTCGCGCGCCACCTGGCGGAAGCCGTCGACGCCCTTCTTGCGCAGCGCCGCGGCGTCGTTCGTGGACCGCGCCATGGCCGCGCGCGCCATGCCGAGCAGAAAACGCGGATTGACGCCGTAGTCGCAAGCCTCGATGCAATCGCCGGACCGAATGCAGCCGCTCGCCCATTTGCGCGCCGCCTCGGTGCCTTCGTTTCCGCGCAAAATGTCGATGACGCCGCCGATGACGCCCACCGGATCGGCGCGCTGCTCGACGCTAAGGCCGGCCGCCACGGTCGTGGGGCAGGCCGCGACGCATTTGCCGCAGCGGGTGCAGGCGTCGATCATGGTGTCGACGCGGGCTTGCAGGGCGGATTCGAATGTTTCCGGCATGGCGGCATTATAGCCCTTTCCGCTCATTCCCGCGACAGCGGGAATCCAGACGGCTTGCTCCTGCGCCGCGGCCCGATTGAAGGGCCCGGAAGGCCGTTGTAAAACTTCATCTTCCAGCGATGCCCGGCGGTTCCGCCGGGCATCTTTCTGAAAATCGGCGATCAGTGAGGACTTTCGATGGGTGAATTCGCGATCGGCCAGCCCGTTCCCAGGTTCGAGGATCCGCGGCTGGTCAAAGGCGGTGGCCGTTATATCGCCGATATGACGTTTCCCGGCATGGCGTTCGGCTTCGTGCTGCGCTCGCCGCATGCGCATGCCCGCATCCGCAGGATCGACACCGCCAAAGCCAAAGCCGCGCCCGGCGTGCTCGCGGTTCTGACCGGCGCCGACTACAAGGCCGCCGGCTTCGGCGATCTGCCGGTGCCCGGCGGACTGAAGCGCCGCGACGGCGGCCCCGGCTACCGGCCGCGCTATCCGGCGCTGGTCGAGGACAAAGTGCGCATGATCGGCGACTATGTCGCCTTCGTCGTTGCCGAGACCTATTACCAGGCGGTCGATGCGTCCGAAGCGATCGAGGTCGATTACGAGCCGCTGCCGGCCGTGGTCTCGACCGGCGATGCGACGAAGCCGGGCGTGCCGCTGGTGTGGGAGGATTGCCCGAACAATATCGGCTTCGTGCAGGTCGAAGGCAACAAAGAGGCGACCGACGCGGCGTTTGCGCGCGCCGCCCATGTGGTCAAGCACAAATTCGTCATCAACCGCGTCACCGCCGCGACCATGGAGCCGCGCGGCTCGATCGGCCTCTACGAGCCGATCGAGGGCCGCTACACCATCTACACGACGCTGCAGCGGACCAATGTGTTTCAGACCGAGCTGTCGCAATTCGTGTTGAAAGTGCCCGACAACAAGATCCGCGTGGTCTGCGGCGATATCGGCGGCAGCTTCGGCATGAAGTCGGCGGTCTATAACGAAGTGGCTTTGGTGCTGCTCGGCGCCAAGCTGACCGGGCGGCCGGTGAAATGGGTGGCCACCCGCTCGGAATCGTTTCTGTGCGACGCGCAGGCGCGCGACAACGTCACCGAGGCCGAGCTGGCGCTCGACAAGGACGGTCATTTCCTCGGCTTCCGCGCCAAGATCGTCGCCGCCATCGGCGCTTATCTGCAGGTCGGCATGCCGGCCTTTACCGGCAATCTCGGCACGCTGGCCGGGGTCTATCGCACGCCGGCGTCGCATATCGACGTCACCGCCGTGTTCACCCATACCCAGCCGGTGCGGCCCTATCGCGGCAACGGCCGCCCCGAGGCCGGCTATGTCATCGAGCGCATGGTCGATCTCGCCGCCGACGAGCTCGGCATCGACCCGGCGGAGCTGCGCCAGCGCAACAGCATTCCGCCGAGCGCCATGCCGTTCAAAACCAGCGTCACCTTCACCTACGACTGCGGCGAGTTCGAAAAGAACCTGGAGCTGGCGCTGGCCGCCGCCGACAAGAAGGGTTTTGCGGCGCGGCGCGCGGCCGCGAAGAAGAACGGCAAGCTGCGCGGCTTCGGTTTCTCCAACACCATCGAGCGCTCGGCCGCGGCGGGACTCGAAGGCGCGGAGATCCGGTTCGACCGCACCGGCACGGTGTCGATCTTTTCCGGCAGCATCAATCAGGGCCAGGGCCACGAAACCGCGTTCAAGCAGATCGTGTGCGACCGGCTCGGGATCGATCCCAACGAAGTGACCTATATCCAGGGCGACACCGATCAGGTGTTCTTCGCCGAAGGCACCGGCGGCTCGCGCTCGGCCACCATGTCGGGCTCGGCCTTCACCATGGCCGCGGAGAAGATCGAGGCCAAGGCCAAGGCGATCGCCGCCCATATGTTCAAGGTCGACGTGGCCGACATCAAATTCGCCGACGGCGTGCTCTCAAGCCAGAAGACCAACCAGACGCTGACCATCAAGGAAGTCGCCAAGGCTTCGATCGATCCGAAGAACCTGCCGGCCGGCATGGAATGCGGCCTGATCGAGAAAGCGATCTATTCGGGCAAGGTGGCGAGCTATCCGAACGGCGTGCATGTCTGCGAGCTGGAAATCGACGAGGAGACCGGCGAGGTCGAGATCGTGAATTACAACGTGGTCGACGACGTCGGCACCGTGATCAATCCGCTCCTGCTGCACGGCCAGATCGACGGCGGCATCGCCATGGGCATCGGCCAGATCTTGATGGAAGACATCAAGTTCGACGCCGAAGGCCAGATGCTGACCGGCTCGTTCATGGATTACGCCATGCCGCGCGCCGGCGACATGAGCGGCTTCCATGTCGACTCAAATCCGGTGCCGACCAAGACCAATCCGCTCGGAGTGAAGGGCGCCGGCGAAGCCGGCGCGGTCGGCGCCATGCCGGCGGTGGCGAACGCTTTGGTCGACGCGCTCTCGGTGCTCGGCATCAAGCACGTCGCCATGCCGGCAACGCCCGAAGTGCTGTGGCGGGCGATCCACGAGGCGCGCGGCAAAAGCGCGTAGCGCCGCTCTCCGTTCCCCTCCCCGTCAAGGGGGAAGGGGAACGGTTCGCGCGGCAATCGCCCCCGCTGTCAACGCATTTTTGCGGGACATGCTCCAGTGGAGCGGATTTGACATTCGCTACCCACCTAGCCGCAATCTCGTGAAGCGAATGTCAAATCCAAAGCTCCACTAGGACTAATATCTGCTAGTGGTCCTTTGATTCTAACATTCGCATATTCGCCTGCCGAACCGGAATGCGAGTGTTAGAATCGGACCACTAGAGCATTGTCCGATCTGATTGAATCATAGCCGGGCTCTAGCATTTTGTTTGAGCATGATCTTTTCGGAAAACCGGTTCCCACTTTTCCGGATCATGCTCTAGTTCAGCGCATTTTGGTATGGATAGATCACATCGCCGCTCTTGAATTCCGGCGGATAGACGATCACCTCGGTTTTCAGATCGCGGAACTCTTCGATGCTGTTGCCCTTAATGTTCTGGAACTGGGCCGCCAGCGTGCGCTCGACCGCCCACTCGCCCTGCGCGTTGAATTTCACGTCGCCGACCACGGTCTTGAACGTGGTCTTGTGCATATAGTCGGCGAGCGTGTCGTCATTGAGACTCTTGGTCGCCGCAATGGCATCGCCGAGCACCTGCAAATCGGCATAGGCCCACACCGGCATATAGTAGCCGAGCGGATCGGTGCCTGCGGTCTTGGCGCGCTCCTGATACTTCTTGAGCAGCTCCATCGCGCCCGGGAAGTCCATCGATTTGCTCGGCAGCCAGGTATCAAAGTTGACGACGCCGTTGAGCAGCGGCCCAAGCTGGGTCTTGAACACGGTCGCTTGCAGCCCGACCATCGCGCCGCCCCACATTTTCGGCTTGAAGCCGACCTCGTGCATCGCCTTGACCATGCCGACGGTGTCGAGCGGATAGGAGCAGATCACCAGCAGATCCGGATTGGCGGCCTGAATCGCCCGCACGATCGAGGTGAAGTCGGCGGTCGATGCCGGATAGCTCTTGTCGTACACGACCGTGAAGCCGGAGGCCTTGGCGTTCTCGCGCGCGCCGTCGCAGGCGTTCTGCCCGAACTCGGCATCGGCATAGGCCAAGGCAATGGTCTGCGGCTTGGGTTTCTGCACTTCGGCCACTTTGAAAAAGCCGCGCGTGAAGGCCGGCTTCGGGGTCGGGCCGTTCGGGATCATCGAGAAATATCTTGAATAGTTGAATGTCTCGTTGACGCCGGTGCCGAACAAACTCACGAACAGCTTTTTCCGCTCGATGGCGATCGGCATCGCCGCGGCGATCTGGGTGGAGGCATAGCCGCTGACGATGAGATCGACTTTGTCGACGTCGAGCAGCTTCGAATAGATGCTGGGAACTTGCGCCGGACTGCTCTGATCGTCGTAGTAGATGAGCTTCACCGGCCGGCCGAGCAGCCCGCCTTTGGCGTTGATGTCGTCTTCCCAGATCTGCATGGCCACCAGGGACATTTTGCCGTTGGCGGCGAGCGGACCGCTCAGCGCCATGCCCAAGCCGATCTTGATCGGCTCGGCGGCTTTGGCCGGCGCCGCGGCGACGACAAGCAACGCCGCAGCCGCCGCCAAGCAGCCCATGCCGGCCAACCTAAACCATTGCGATTTAAAGAACATTTCTTCCTCCCCGGTGAGCTCGAGGCCCCGTTGCGATAGTCTTTCGGGTTAAATGCTAATGGCCGCCGGCACCGGCGACATTGCGAAATATCAATTTCCGTGCCCGCGCCTGCGGCCGGCCCGATGCGACGAACTCAGCGCCATGGCAGCGACGGCCGGGTCCTCAGCCCGCACCCAAATAGAAGCGGCGGACCAGCTCGCCGTGACGCAGCGTATCGGCGTCATCCGCAGCGAACGCTATCTTGCCGTGCACCAGCACATAGCCGCGATCGGCGATACGAATCGCCTGGCGAAAGTTTTGTTCCGCCATCAGCACGGTCAGGCCGAGCTGTTTCTGCAGCGTGGCGATGGTCTCGATCGTCTTCGCCACCAGAATCGGCGCCAATCCGACGGACGGCTCGTCGACCAGTAAAATTTTCGGCAGCGCCATCAAGGCGCGCGCGATCGCCAACATTTGCTGCTCGCCGCCGCTCATGCTGCCGGCCAGCTGCCGCCGCCTTTCCTTGAGTCGCGGGAACGTATCGAAGCAGAATGAAAGACTGTCGGCGATGCGCGCACGCGCGACATCGCGATACGCTCCGAGCAGCAGATTTTCTTCCACCGAAAGCTTCGCAAAAAGCCGCCGGCCTTCGGGGACCAGCAAAATGCCCAGCCCGACAATGTTTTCGGTGCTTCGCCCGATCAGATCGAATGTCTCGCCCTCGATGGTCGCCGTGATGCTCCCGGCAGTCGGCTGCACCTGGCCCATAATGCATTTGATCAGCGTGCTTTTGCCGTTGCCATTGGTGCCGAGCAGAACGACGGTTTCCCCGCTTCGCACGGTGATGTCGATTCCGGTGAGCACGCGGACCTCGCCGTAGCCGGCGTGAAGCCCCGCGATCGACAGACTATTCGCCAAGGTAAGCCCTCTCGACTTCATCGCGCTGCATGACGTCGTCGGGGAGCCCGTCGGCGATCTTGCATCCGGCAACGATCACGACGATTCGCTGCGAAAATATCATGACGGCGCGCATGATGTGCTCGATCAGCATTATCGATATGCCCTCGGCGTTGAGCCGCGTCAGCAGCGCCAGAATGTCGTCGACCTCGCTGTCCGAAAGGCCCGCCATGACTTCGTCGGCGATGAGGACCTTCGGTTGCGCGGCAAGCGCGCGGCCGAGCTCGAGTTTCCTCAACTCCACTTGCGTGAGCGCCTTGGGACTGAGACCGGCCTTGCCCGCAAGTCCAACCTGATCGAGGATCACCCGCGCGGCGTCGCCGATCGTGCGCGCCGAGGTGTGACCGACGGCAAACCGCAGCGGCACTTCGATGTTTTGCTGTACGCTCATGCCGCGGAACGGCCGCGGAATCTGATAAGTGCGGGCCAGCCCGTGCTTGGCCCTGACCCAGGCCGCAGTTGCGGTGATGTCGTCGCCGTCGAAGGTTATCGATCCGCTGTCGGGAGTGAGAATTCCGGTCAGACAATTCACCAATGTACTCTTGCCGGATCCGTTCGGGCCGATCAGCCCGATGCGTTCGCCTTTGCGCAGAATAAAGTCGACGTCGGTGAGAGCCGCAAAGCCGTCGAACCGCTTGGTGATGCCTGACGCCACCAGGATATCGACGCTCATGGGCGACCCCGCTTCCAGGCGCGGACGACGCCGACGACCCCTCGCGGGGCGGCCGTCAAGAACACCACCAGCAACACGCCGACGATGAAAAGATTAGCCGCCGAGGAAATCGTTACCGTAAGAATCTGCTGCACCGAACCGAGCAAAATGGCGCCGACAACCGGTCCCCACCAGGTGGCGGTGCCGCCGACCAACGGCATGGCAATGGAGTTCACCGCGATTGCCAGGCTGAACGCCGTCGCGGGATCGACATAGGAGACGTAATAGGGGAACGGCGCGCCGGCCATGCCCATCAAGGCGCCGCTCATCGTCGCGGCGATCAGTTTGAGGCGAAGGCTGGGCACGGCGCTGGTCTCCGCCGCGGTTTCGTTATCCCTTATCGCCGCGAGCCCGATACCGATCCACGACTTCTCCACGGCCCACGCCGCAAGCACGGCGCAAGTCGCCAAGGCGATCATCAGCGTGACCAAGAGATGCGCGTACGACGCGAACAATCCGGAGATTTCCGGCCGCACGACATAAACGCCGCGCCCGCCGCCGACAAAGCTCCAGTTGATAACGACGGTTTGCAGCACGATGGCCATCGCCAGGGTGGCGATGGAAAAGAACACCCCGCGCAGCCGCAGCGTCAGATATCCCGTTCCAAATCCCATCAAGCCGGCTATTGCCGCCGCGGCCGACATATCGACGAGCAACGGCAACTGGAACAGTTTGTTGAGAACGATCGTGGTGTAACAGCCGGCGGCGAAGAAGCCCGCAGTGCCGAAATTGACGTAACCGCCATAACCGCCAAGAATGTTCCAGGCGGTGCCGAGAACGATGAACTGCAGAATCGAATACGCCGCCAGGTAATAATATTCGCTGACGCCGGACCCGAACAGCATGGTTGCCGCGACAAGGATCGTTCCGACCAGCGCGATGGCGGCGCCGGAACGCAGGCGCGCCGGGACAAGCGTCGACTTCCGCGGTTCATAGGCCGTTTGCGCGCTCATCGTCCGAATATTCCGGCGGGACGAAACGCCAGCGTGACCAGCAACAGCCCGAACGATACCGCCGGCGACCACGATGGCCCGAAGAACGTCGTCGTCAAGGTTTCGGCGACCCCCAAGATCAGCGATGCCACCAGGGTCCCTGGAACACTGGCCGTTCCGCCAAGGACGCAGATCGCAAACGTCCGTCCGATATATTCCCGGCCGATCGACGGTTCGACCGGCTGAATAATGATGAGCAGAATACCGGCCACGATCGCGCTCGCGGTCGCGATACCGAAGGCGATCTCCTTGGCGCGGATCGGATCGGCGCCGACAAGTCGCACGGCCTCGACGTCCTGCGAGACGGCTAAAATTGTGCGGCCGGTGAAGGTTCGCGAAAGATAAAGCTGAATGCCGGCCAGCATGCCGAGCCCAACCAGGAACGGCACCATCATGCGCCATGAAACCGAAATGAGCCCGATCCCGAATGTCGGTCCTATGTAGGGCGCGGCGACGGACCGGTAGTCCACGCCGAATATCAGGACCAGGCCGATCTCGATGATGAAGAGGATGCCGAAAAAGAAAGCGAGCCCCTGAAGCGATTCATCACCGCGCCGCTCGAAGAAAAAATGGTAGGCGCGATAGAACGCCCTGCCGAAAAATAATCCGAACGGCGCGAACACGGCCATTGAGACGAACGGATCGAAACCGAAACTATTCCAGCCGAGATACGCCAAATAGGCGCCGACGATCATGAAGGCGGGATGCGCAATATTGACGATATCGAGCATCCCGAATTCGATGGTTATGCCGATTGCGGCGGCGGCATAGAACCCGCCCAAGACGACGCCCGTGATGATGGCATTGACGAGCAGGTCCCAGCTGAAATTCATCGTCACTTACCTCGAAGTCCGAAAGCCGCCGGCCCAGTCATGCGCTTGATTGCGCGCCGCGGGCGGATATGAAAGTGCGCCTTCCGACGTCGATCGCCATTTTAAGCCCCGCCATGAGATCGCGCCCGGTGCGATAACAAAACGATTATCACGGCTCAATCCCGGCGTCTGTGAAAGTCTTCACAATTCGGCTGGGCCATTGTCGCAATGTCCGGTCATCACGGCCCTGCCTTTCGCCGGAATTTCCCTCTCCGTATCCGGCGACGCCGGAAGTCTCGTGGCGCGCCATCCATGACGCGAAGGCCGGCTAGCTCGTTTCGCTCGTCCCCGCGCAAGCGGGGACCCAGCAGTTCCTGTATCAATTGGCGCTCCCCACTGGATTCCCGCTTGCGCGGGAATGAGCGGGAGGTAGGCTCACGCAGCAATCACCGCCACGGCCTGAATCTCGATCATCATGTCCGGGCTGGCGAAGCCGGCGACGGTAATCGCGGCGCTCGCCGGAAAGTCCTTGCCGAAAATTTCGCCGCGCAGCTCCGTCATGCGCGTGGTGTGGCGGGCGTCGATGAGAAACACCGTCATGGTGACGAGGTCGGCAAGTCTGGCGCCGGCCTCGGCCAGCGTCTTCTCGATATTGCGAAACGTCTGCCGGCACTGTGCATCGAAATCGCCGGCGAGCGATTTGCCGGCATCGTCCGCCGCGCCGGTGTGACCGGCGAGCCAAACGGTCTTGCCGCCCTCGGTGACGACGGCCGGCGAATAGGCCCGTGTCTGCGCGCGCGCGCCGCGAACAAAGGATTTTTGCATGGCTTCCTCCCCTCACATTACATCATTATAGAGCATGGCAATGACCGGGCCGGCCACAAATTCGACCGCCACCTTGCCGCTTGCCGGCATCCGCGTGCTCGAATTCTGCCACACCATCATGGGCCCTGTGGCCGGGCTGATCCTGGCCGATCTCGGCGCCGACGTGATCAAAATCGAGCCGGCCGAGGGCGATGCCACCCGCCGGCGCGTCGGTTTTGCCGCCGGGTTCTTCGCCACTTTCAACCGCAATAAGCGCAGTCTCGCCATCGACCTGAAATCCGGCGAGGGCCGCACGCTGCTCTATCGGCTGGTGCAAAGCGCCGACGTCGTTTTGGAAAACTATGCGCCCGGCACCATGGCGCGGCTCGGCTGCGGTTACGGCGAGCTTGCGCTGAAAAATCCGCGGCTCGTTTATTGCGCGCTAAAGGGATTTTTGAGCGGGCCTTATGAGCACCGCCCGGCACTCGACGAAGTGGTGCAGTTCATGGCGGGCTTGGCTTATATGACCGGGCCGCCGGGCCAGCCGCTGCGCGCCGGCGCTTCGGTGGTCGACATCATGGGCGGCATGTTCGCGGTGATCGGCATCGAGGCGGCCCTGCGCGAGCGCGAGCGCACCGGGCGCGGGCAACCGGTGAAATCGGCGTTGTTCGAATCGACCGCCTTTTTGATGATGTCGCACATGGCCGGCGAAGTGGTCACCGGGAAACCGATGCCGCCGATGCCTTCTCGCCAAGGAGCGTGGGCGATTTATGAACCCTTCAGGACCGCCGACGGCGAGCAGATTTTCGTCGGGCTCACCAGCGACGGCCAGTGGCGCCGCTTCTGCGAGCATTTCGCGCGGCCGGATCTGCTGGCCGATCCTGCCTACAAGACCAACGAGGACCGCGTGCGGGCGCGGCCCGTACTCCTTCCGCTCGTCGCCGCCATCGTGAGCCAGCGTCGGCTCGCGGATCTTGCCGAACTGTTCGACCGCCTCGATATTCCCTTTGCTCCGGTGGCCAAGCCCGGCGACCTGTTCGAGGACCCGCAGCTCAATGCCGGCGGCCGCATGCTGGATGTCGCGTTCCAAGATGGCAAGCGCGCCAAGCTGCCGCGCCTGCCGCTCGAGATGGGCGAGCACGATTTCGGCCTGCGCCGGCAGGCGCCCGGGCTCGGCGAGCACACCGCGGAGATTCTTGCCGAACTCGGGTTGGCGCGATCCGAGATCGAAGCGTTGAGCGAGCGCGGCATTGTCACAGTCGAGAAAAGCTCATGAGCGATTTGCCGGCAGCGGTGCACATCACCGAGGAAGGCCCGCGCGAAGGTTTTCAGATCGAGAAAGGCGCGATCCAGACCGCGCGCAAGATCGAACTGATCGATGCGTTGGCGCGGACCGGTCTCGACCGCATCCAGATCGTCTCCTTCGTCAATCCGAAAAACGTCCCAGGCATGGCGGACGCCGAAGACGTAGTGCGCGGGTTCACGCCGCAAGCGGGCGTCGCCTACACCGCGCTGTGGCTCAACGAGAAGGGCTTCGCCCGCGCGCTGCAATTTTCCGATCGCCTCGCCAATACCGGCACCATCCAGCTCTGCGCCTCGGAGAAATTTTCCATCCGCAATCAGAACCGCACCGCGGCGCAACAGCTCGCCGGGCAACATGCCATCGTCGAGATGTATAAGGCGGCCGGCATCGCCGTCGAGCGCGGCAGCATCATGGCGGCGTTCGGCTGCAATTTCGAAGGCGATATTCCCGTCTCTCGCGTAGTTTCGCTCACGCAGCAAATCCTCGACGTGGCACAAGAGCACGGCGTGACGCTCAAATACATCACGCTCGCCGACACCATGGCCTGGGCGACGCCGCTTGCCATCAAGCGCACGGTCGGCGCCGTGCGCGAGCGCTGGCCCGATCTCGATGTCGCGCTGCATCTGCACGACACGCGCGGGCTCGCGATCGCCAACGCCTATGCCGGGCTGGAAATGGGCGTGACGCGTTTCGATGCCGCCGTGGCCGGGCTCGGCGGCTGCCCGTTCGCCGGCCATGCCGGCGCCGCCGGCAATGTCTGCACCGAGGACCTCGTCTTTCTCTGCGAAGAAATGGGCATCGAAACCGGCATCGATCTTGAGGCGCTGATCGAGTGCGCCAAGCTCGCCGAAGACATCGTCGGCCATCCGCTGCCCGGCGCGGTGATGAAGGGTGGCACGCTGAAGAGGTTTCGCATGTAGGGTGGGTTGAGCGAAGCGAAACCCACCGTGCAGCGTTGCGGTCGATGGTGGGTTACGCCGCTTCGCAGCTAACCCACCCTACATTTCGCGGGCATGGCAATTATTTCTCTCCCAAAATCTTCCAAATGCCGCTGGCCGAGGCGACGATGCGCGGGCCCACTTTCAGCTTCGATTCGATGAACAGCACCGAGCGGGTGATGCGCACGACGTCGCAATGGGCCTCGACGAAATCGCCGACCTGCACGGCGCCGATGAACTGCATATTGATCTCGATGGTGGCGTGCGGCTTGTCGCCGGTTGAGCGCCGGCCGGTCATGCCCGTGGCCTGATCGGCGAAGCTCGTCAGCATGCCGCCATGCACGACGCCGATATGATTGCGATGCTTGTCCGCGGCGAGAAAGCCGAACAAAGCATCGCCGCGGCGCCAGATCGGGCCGATCAGCTCGCCGAAATTATGGCCCTCGACCCGGTCCCAGCCCTGCGCGGCGGGATCGAAAATCGCCGCTGCGGCGGCCGCCTTGTCGTTCATGCGCGCGCCTTCGCCGCGCCGGCGCGCGCGGCGACACGGTTCGCAATATCGGGAATGAGCTTCTCGGCATTGACGCCGGCGGTGAGCGCGCGGCCGTTGCCGCCGAGCGCGCGCACCGCCGCGACATAGGAGGCGACCTCGCTTGGCTCGCGCACGGCCTGCGGATAGTCGGAAGCGAAGACGAGCTGCGAGAAGGAAAGCTCGTCGAGGCCGAAGCGGACCCAGTCGGCGCCCCATTCCGCGGCATGATCGGGTCCGGCCCAGCCGGCGATGTCGTAGAAGAGGCGATGGTCGAGATAATGGTCGAATGGCTGGCGCGGCTGCCGGCCGTGGCGCGGCACAAGCGCCGTGCCCCATTTGTCGCGCTGCTCGAAGCCGCGGATACGGCCGAGATAGCGGCCGATGCCGCCGGCGAAATGCGAGAATTGAATCCGTAAATTCGGCAATTCGTCGAGCAGGCCCGAATTGATCAACCGCACCGCCGCCGTCATCAGCGAGAATTCCCAGCCGAGCATGCGGCCGAGATCGTCGGCATCCATGCGGCTCCAGCGAATGACGCGCGGCAGCGGATGAATGAAGACGTAGAGATTAAGATCGGCGCAAGCCTTCCAGAACGGCCGCAACGCTTCCGCATCGAGCGGCTGATCTTGCAGCTCCGAGGCGATGACGGCGCCGGGAAAGCCGAGCTCGACGGCGCAGCGCTTCAATTCGGCCGCCGCTTCCGCCGGCTTGAGCGCCGGCACATGAGCGAGCCCGATGAAACGGCCGGGATGCGCCTTTTCCGCCTCGCGCAGGCGGTCGTTGATCTGCCGGCAGGCGGCGAGATCGGGCTGGTCGAAGCCCAAGCCGCAGGTGAGCACGCCGGCATCGATGCCGGAGGCGTCCATCATGCGGATATGGGCGTCGAGATCGGCGAGCAGCGGATTGAGCAGATAATTCGGATTGCCGTCGCGGTCGAGATCGACGGTGACTTTGCCCGGCTCGCCCTTGAGCAGCTCCGGCGGCGTGTAGTGTTGCTGGAAGTCGATGAGCATTCGCGAGATGTAGCCTGGATTGAGCGATAGCGAAATCCGGGAACGATCGATAGGCTTGTACGCAGCTCCCGGGTTTCGCTGCGCTCAACCCAGGCTACACATTACATGATGGCAAATTCGGTGTTGCGGCGGTCGGTCACCAGCATGGCGCCGGGATAATGGGTTATACAGAATTCCGGCTTGACCGCCATGATCACCGATTGCGGCGTCACCCCGCAGGCCCAGAACACCGGAATCTCGTCGTCGTGGATCGGCACCGCGTCGCCCCAATCGGGCTTGGCAATGTCTTTGATGCCGATCGATTCCGGCTTGCCGAGATGCACCGGCGCGCCATGCACGGAAGGGAATCGCGTGGTGATCTGCACGGCGCGGATGGCGTCGGCGGGCTTCATCGGCCGCATCGAAACGACGAGCGGTCCGTGGAACGGTCCCGCCGGCACGGTTTGGACCGAGGTGCGGTACATCGGCACGGTGCAATCTTTAGTTATGTGGCGAAGCTCGATGCCACCTTCGAGCAGCGCTTGTTCGAACGAGAACGAACAGCCGATCGCAAACGTGACCAGGTCGTCGCGCCAGTATTTGAGGATGTCGCTCGGCTCGTCGGCAAGCGTGCCGGCGCGCCAGACGCGGTAGCGCGGCAGGTCGGTGCGGATATCGAGATCCTCGCCCAGATCCGGAACGCGGGGATCGCCGGGCGCCGCGACGCCGATCAGCGGGCATGGCTTCGGATTACGCTGGCAGAACTGCAAGAAATCCTGCGCCAGGGCTTGCGGCAGGATCGCCAGATTGGCCTGCACGAAGCCCGGCGCCAGCCCCGAGGTCGGGCCGGAATGCGTTTTGCGCCGGATCGCCAGCCGTGCCGCGCGGCCGGTGGCTAGCACATCGGGATTTTCACGCCGCATGGCCGCCGTCGCCATCGCATGCTCCATTTCCATTTCGCCAGTTGCCCATTTTATCATCAAGCCGGCAAGGAAAAAGCCGTCCCGCCGCGACGATCTTACACGCGGGGGCGCGGCGCCGGGCCGAAATGGGGCCTGCGAATTCGGTTGAAACGGAAGCTAAGATCGCGTTTGCTAACGGCATAAATTGCGCGCCAAAAGCCCGGTCAAGGGCCAGTGCATGGGGCTATGTGAATTCCAGTGGAGGGACATCCGATGACTGAGCAGTGGAAAGAACAGAAGTGGGCCGAAGACATCTGGTATAGCGGCAAAGTCACGCGGCGCCGGCTGGTCGGCTGGGGCGGCGGCGCGATCGGCGCCATGATGCTGGTGCCGGCGCCCTGGCGCGCCGCTTTCGGCGCCGAGAAGGCCTACAAGATCGGCTCCGAACAGCCGCTGTCGGGCCCCGGCGCCGCCGGCGGCAAGACCGCGGTGGTCGGATTGCAGATGGCGGCCGACCACATCAATTCGAGCGGCGGCATCAACGGCCGCCCGGTCGAACTCGACATCGTCGACGACGAGAGCTCGCCCGCCGTCGCCCGGCAGAAGAGCGAGAAGCTGGTGCAGCAGGACAACATCGACGCCCATGTCGGCGGTTTTCTCTCCAACATTTGTCTCGCCTGCATGCCGGTGTGGGAGGACGCCAAGATCGTCAATATGATCAGCGTCTGCCTCGACACCACGCTGACCACCAGCCATTGCAACCGCTACAGCTTCCGCACCTACGATTATGCGCCGGCGCAAGCGGTGGCCTTCGCACCGACGCTGACCAAGATGGGCAAGAAGTGGCACATCGCTTTTGCCGATTATTCCTGGGGCCAGTCGACCCGCGACGCCTATATCGCCCAGATCAAGAACAACGGCGGCGAAGTGGTCGGCACCACCGGCATCCCGCTCGGCACGCCCGACATGACGCCGTTCCTGTCGAAAATCTCCGGCGATTTCGACGGTCTGTTCGGCATCTTCTTCGGCAAGGACGGCGTTACCCTCGTTACTCAGGCTTACGATCTCGGCCTGACCAAAAAATACAAATTTGCCGGCGACGGCTCGATCTCGGAATCGACCAATCTGATCGCGATCGGCAACAAGATCGATGGCTTTGTCGCCATCAACCGCTACATCCCGGTGTTCCAGGGCCCGCTCGACACGCCCTATCACCACAAGTTCTTCGACGAAGCCAAAGCGCGGCTGGCGAAGATCGATCCGTCCGGCCCGCTGCCCGACAAATACGTGCAGTCGAACTTCGAGGCGCTCAACGCCTTGAAGATCGCCATGGAGAAGTCGAAGTTCCAAGGCCGCGACGACACGATGAAGCTCATCGAGGCGCTCGAAGGCCTCGAGCTGAAGGAAGGCTACGAATTTCCGCAAGGCTCCAAGACAATTCGCAAGGAGGACCATCAGGCCTTCCCGCGCGAATTCATCTTCGAGGTTTCCGGCGGAACGTACCATCTCAAAGAGACGGTGCCGGGCGACAAGACGCTGGTGCCGCCGGCCTGCAACTTCACTGCCTAAGTGAGCGCGGCCGTAGCGATCGACGTGCGCTCCCCGGTGACCGACCGGGGAGCGGCGTCGGCGCCTATCCTCAAGACCGAACTGTTGTCCGTCCGTTTCGGCGGGCTCACGGCGCTTTCCGACGTCAATTTCGAGCTCGCACGCGACGAAGTGCGCGCCATCATCGGACCAAACGGTGCCGGCAAAAGCACTTTCTTCAATTGCCTGACCGGCGTCTTACGGCCGAGCGGCGGCCGCATCGTCTTCGACGGCGATGACATCACCGGGCTGCCGTCCAATGCGATCTCGCAAAAGGGCATCGCGCGCTCCTACCAGATCACCAATATCCTGCCCAATGCCACGCTGTTCGAAAACGTGCGCATCGCCGCGCAATCGCGCCGCCATGGCTGGAACATGTTCGCGCATCACAGCGCGCTGACCGATATCAACGAGAAGGCCGAGGCGGCGCTGGCTTCCGTCGGCTTGCTCGGCAAGGCGGGGGAATTGGCGTCCAACCTCTCGCACGGCGAACAGCGCAACCTCGAGATCGGCATCGCGCTTGCCACCGAACCGAAACTCTTATGCCTCGACGAACCGACCGCCGGCATGAGTCAGGGCGAGACCGACGAGACCAAGACGCTCATCCGGCGCATCGCCAAGAACCTCACCATTCTGATCGTCGAGCACGACATGCAGGTGGTGATGGAGCTGTGCGATCGCATCACCGTCCTGAACTACGGCACGATTCTCGCCGAAGGCACGCCCGCGGAGATCCAGGAAAATCCCAAGGTGCTGGAGGTCTATCTCAAGACATGAGCGCCATCGCGGATAAAATGGTGGACAATTCGGCCGGCAACACCGCGCCGCTCGTCATCCTCGACGCGGTGCACAGTTATTACGGCAAGAGCCACATTTTGCATGGCGTCTCGCTCACCGTCGCCCCGGGCGAGGTGGTGGGCCTCCTCGGCCGCAACGGCGTCGGCAAGAGCACCACGCTCAAGACCATCATGGGGCTGGTTCAGCCCAGCCAGGGCTCGATCTTGCTGGAAGGCCGCACTACCGCCGGCGTGCCGCCGCACCGGCTGGCGCGCCGCGGCATCGGTTATGTGCCGGAAGACCGGCGCATCTTCCGCCTGCTCACCGTGATGGAAAATCTGCGCACCGGCCTCGACCGCGCCGGCGTAACCGAGGACAAGCGCCGGGCGCTGCTCGACAAGGTGTTCGCATTCTTTCCGGTGTTGGCCGAGCGGCGGGGCCAGGCCGGCGGCACGCTGTCCGGCGGCGAGCAGCAGATGCTCGCCATTGCGCGTGCCATGATGCTGGAGCCGAAAATCATCCTGCTCGACGAACCGACCGAAGGCCTGATGCCGCGCATGGTGTCGCAAATCCGCAACATCATCGAGCTCCTGCACAACGAAGGCGTCGCCATCCTTTTGGTCGAGCAGAACGTGCCGCTCACGCTCGCCGCAAGCCAGCGCGTCTACATCATGGAGAAGGGCAGCGTGCGCCACCATTGCGCCGCGTCCGAAATCGACGTGCACCACCCGGTCATCAAGCAGTATCTCGGAGTGTGAGCGATGGGCGCGCTCAGCCAGTTCTTCCACGCCATTCCGATCGATCTCATTATCATCCAGACGGTGAACGGCATCGTCACCGGCATGATCCTCGCTTTGATCGCCTCCGGCCTGACCCTGATTTTCGGCATCATGGACGTGGTGAATTTCGCCCACGGCGAATTGTTTATGCTCGGCGCCTATATCGGCTTCGTCGTTTTCGTGACCACCGGAAGCTTCTGGCTGGCTTTGATCGGCGCCTCGCTGATCGTCGCCGTGCTCGGCGCCGCGATCCAGATCGTGGCGCTGCGGCCGCTCATCGGCCGCGACCCGCTCAACACCATCCTCGCCACTTTCGGCATTTCGCTGGTGCTGCAGAATTACGCGTTGTGGCAATTCGGGCCGGTGGTGCGCAAGATTCCGGAGCCGACCAGCAGCCAGTTCACGTTGTTCTATCTGCAATATCCCTGGTACCGCATTCTGATCGCGGTGCTGTCGGCGGCCATCATCGGCGGCTTCTGGCTGTTCCTGAAATACGGCAAGCTCGGCGTCTGGATCAGAGCCACCGCGCAGGACCGCGTGATGGCGCAAGCCATGGGCATTCCGGTGCCGCTGGTTTACACCGGCGTGTTCGCCATCGGCGCCGCCATGGCGGCGGCGAGCGGCGTCTTGTTCGCTCCCATGGTTGGCGTCAATCACACCATGGGGCTCGATTGGGTGCTCAAGGCTTTTATCGTCGTGGTGGTCGGCGGCATGGGCAATTTCGGCGGCTCGATCGCCGCCGCCATCTTCATCAGCCTGCTTGAGGCCTATGCCACGATCTGGATGGACCCGTCGCAGGCGGTCATCGTGTCGTTCGTCGTCTTGATCCTCACCTTGCTGTTCCGTCCCACCGGCCTTTTCGTGGCGTCACCCCGATGACAACCGCTCCGCTCGATAAGGCGATCGCGCTCAACCGAACACGGTTGAGCCACACTGCCGTTTTCTGGATCGGCTTTTGCGCGGTGATGGCGGTATTGATCGTGGCGCCGCTTATGCTGCCGGAATTCTGGCGCCGCTTCCTCACCGAAATCCTGATCTGGGGCCTCTTGGCGATGTCGTCCGATCTTCTGATCGGCTACACCGGCATGATCTCGTTCGGCCATTCGGCGTTTTTCGGTCTGGGCATGTACGGCGCCGCCGGCGCTTTATTGATGGTGAGCCCGCCCAATCTGTGGCTCGCTATCCTCGCCGGGCTTGCCGGCGCGGCCGGCGCCGCTTTATTTGTCGCGTTTTTCTCCATCCGGCTGCGCGACATTTATTTCGCCATCACCACGCTGATCTTCAGCCAGATCTTCTACGTCATCATCTTCACCTGGACTGCGGTGACCGGCGGCGAGAACGGCCTGATTTTCACCCGGCCGCATCTGGCGATTCCGTTCCTTTACAACGCGCGCTTTACCTCGACGACGCTGCACTGGTTCGTGCTGGCGGTGGTGGCGGGCTCGTACCTGATCTTGCGGCGGGTGACGCAGTCGCCGTTCGGCATGGTGCTGCAATCGATCCGCGAGAACGAGGCGCGCACCCGCGCCATCGGCTATGCGGTCGAGCGCTACAAGATGATGTCGGTGATGCTGTCCGGCCTGTTCGCGGGGCTTGCCGGGGTGCTCTACGCCATCCAGAACGAATTCGCCGCGCCGGATTTCGTCTATTTTCTCACCTCGGGCGACACCGTGATCTACAACGTCATGGGCGGCATCGGCACGCTGGTCGGGCCGATCGTCGGCGCCGGCTTCTTCCAGCTCGCCCGGCAACTCTTGGCGCAATTTTTCGGCGATCAATTCCCCTATTTGATCCCGCTCGGCATGGTTTTCATCGCGATGATCATCTTTCTGCCGCAGGGAATCCTTGGGTTTGCGCGAAGGTGGCTTAATCGGTAGCCGTCATTGCGAGCGAAGCGAAGCAATTCAGATTCAGCGCGTCAACTGGATTGCTTCGTCGCACCGCTCCGCGCAATGACGTCAACCTATCTGGTCCCGCTCGGCCTCGTCTTCATCGCCATCATCGCCGTTCTGCCGCAGGGGATTCTCGGCTTTGCGGGCCGGCATCGCTCTTGGCTCTCTTTCCAATCGCTCGAAGTCTGTAATAGGTTCTGTCATATTGTTTATCATTGTTAGTATTGCTACTGTGGTATTCTAAAGGGCCTCTTCCATGCCTATTTGGGAGCCACCGGGATTACGAGCCTAAAATGCTTAGAAAATCCGGCATTCCAGTAATCTTTTTTAACGTCGGTGATTTTTTTAACATACGTACCAAGAGATTCGTTGATATTTCATTGCGGCAGGCGAGTCTGGCATCGCCAGATAGCGACATCATCCTACTTACCGATCAAGTCCGACCGTTTAACTTTGATATCACTCAGATTCCGATCGTTGATTATCTTCAAGGTACGATCGCTTTTGAAAAGGCTTATGTTCATACGAGCATAAATGACGCGCTTTACGAACTAACTTGCTTCACTCGCTGGTTTGTCATCCGCGAGTTCGTCAGGCGGCATGCAATCGGGCGCTTTTGCGTCTTCGACAGCGACATCATGCTGTTTTCTCCAGTGGAAACTTTTGCCGCCGAGTTCGGTTCCCATTCCGCCGGCACCTGGAGCTGGGCAAATTCCTTTTCCGATGCCGGCGCGCTCGATCTCATGTGCGATTACTTCAGCGACGTCTTTGCCGATAGCGAGTTGCTCGACCGGATGACTGAAAAGATTTATCGGCGTATTGGGAAGCGGCAGGTAAACGATATGCAATTGCTATTTGAGTTATCCCAGCAGAACTCGGTCTTCTTCGACCAAAGTGGGTTTTCCGCTAAAGGTTATGATGCAAACATTAGTGATTCTGAATGCGACCTTTATCTGATGAACGGCCCAATCAAATATTTGACCGTGGGCCGAAACGGCATTCCCTTGGCGCGTCGCCGACATGACGATGTTGCCGTCCCATTTCATTTTCTGCATTTTCAGGGTTCCACAAAGTGGATTATGCATCGATTCGCGTGGACCGGCCCGTCTGGGCATGGCATTTCGCAATCTGGTCAGCCAATCCGTCCAACGATTTCGCGCAACGAGCCGTGCCCCTGCGGTTCAGGCAGGAAATTCAAACATTGTCACAGCCCTCCTCAGCATAACTGGAGTTTTGAGACGGCATGACGTAATAACTGCGCAGCGGCGGCGTGTTCGGCGCCATCAAACGCGAGTTACGACGCAGTTCCGCCATCGCGCCCGTGATCGGACACATGAAGGCCGAACGCCATCTCGGCCGATGCCATATCAAGGGAACTGCCGGCGATGCCGCCAACGCTATCCTCACCGCCGTCGGCCACAGCTTCCGACTCGTCCTCGCCTGGCTGAGGATTCTTTGCGCCTGATCCTGGCCGCGCTATGGCGCGACCTCGAAACCCATCCCGCACTCAAATTGGCTTCTTAACGAACGACTACATACAGCCGGGATTAGTTCGATAGAGAACGCAGACCCTAGGCAAAGCCAAAAGGGCCACTTAAAATTTAAAGGGCCAGAGGCGTCGGAACGAACAAAGGCAAAGGTCGGCGTTTGGGTCTTGGTTGTGTAAAAACCCCGCGACGCGCCAGCGCCGTAGAACAAACGATTCGCCCAATCGCCGTTAGGTGTGGAAAAATTCGTAAGCGAGTCCGATTTTAAGATGCTCGGGAAAAATAATGCCGGTTCGGGGTCGATGCTGGCGGCGTGGATCGAGTCAGGCTTCCAAACTGGCGCTTCGAATCATGCGGTATGAACGCAGCGGTGGCGGAGTTCAGGGCGAGCCCTTCGCCAGAAACGCCTCAAGCGCCGCGGCCGCCTTCTTGTCGCCGCTCTCGAAATCTTCCGCGAAGCGCTCGTAGAAATGCGCGGCGCCTTGGTAGAGGTCGCGCGCCGCCGGATCGTCGCCGACGAAGCCGGCGATCTCCTGCATTTCCGCGACCCAGCGGTAGGCTTTGGGCGGCATCAGCTCCAACTGGCGCTTGAGCCAGGGAAACAACTGCTTCTGGCTCGATTGCAGCTCGGCCAACAGATCGTCCGCGGAACCTGAGCGCGCCGCCGCCAGCATCATCGCCGCGCCGATCGCCTGGGTGCCCTTGGTGATGCCGGCATAGGACATTTTCAGCGCCGAGGCCGCGCTCAGCGCGCCGTTGAGCACGCGCACGTCGAGGCCGTAGTCGCGCAGGCTTGCGAAGCGCGGCGCCACCGGCCCCGACGCGTAGAAACGCGGGCTACCCGCCACCCTTCCCTCCCCCGCCAGCGGGGGAGGGTTAGGCACCGGGCTTGGCGGCGCGCCGATGATTCCGGCGTCGACAAAGGGACATTCGGTCGGCGCAATCGCCTGCGCCACGCGAGCGACGGTCGCCGGATTGATGGCGTTGCAATCCACATAGACCGGCTTTGAGTTGCTGGCTGTGAGCGCCGGCACAAAACGCTCGGCCAGCGCCAGCGCATCGCCGGGCGGCAATATCGACAGGATGAAATCCGCGGCCGCAATTTCGTTGTCGCTCGCCGCGGTCATGCCGGCCGCCTTGGCCCGCGCCACGGTCTCTTGGCTGCGCCCGTCAAGCGAGGTCAGCACCTTCAGCCCGTTGTCGACGAGTCTTCTGCCGACCGCCGCGCCCATGGCGCCGGGCGCGACAATGGCAACGACAGGAGTCATGATGTCCTCGATTGCGAATTCGTCGTTTCATTATAGTGAAATTACCGCCAGGTGTCCCGGGCGCAGCGCAGCATGAAGCGCAGCGCAATGGTACGCTGCTAAACCGGGGACCGCCGGGAACGCCGCGTCTGTAACGATCCCCGGATCAGCGGTGCACCGCTAACGCGCTGCACCGCGTCCGGGAAACCTGTCCGGACGTGCCGACGTTTCACGCCGGCTCGAAGGCGAAGCTTGCGCCCTTGCGCACGACATGGCCGAAACCGGGCGCATTGACGTGGGCGCCGGCGATGGCGAGCCGCTCGGATGCCGCCATGTCGAGGATGCGCTTGCGCGATTTCACCGCCTGGTCCTTGTCGAGATCGTAGATCATGCCGGCATCGGGATGCGAAATCTGGATGGCCGAGACGTGCACCACGTCGCCCAGCGCCATAAAACCGCCGCCGCCCGGCGTCGTCAGCAGCCAGCAGGTGTGACCCGGCGTATGGCCGGGCGCGACCACCGGCACGAAGCCCAGATAGTCCTCAGTCCCGCGCACGCGATGAATGCGGTCGAGATAGGGCTTCAGGTTGATCTTGGTGCGGGCGCGATTGCCCTTGACCTTGTCGGGATCGTTGGCGCCGGCCGGCGCCATCCAGAAATCGGCCTCGATCTCATGCACCACGATCTCGGCATTGGGGTAATGCGCGTTGCCGGCGTCGTCGACCAGGCCGTTGGCATGATCGCCGTGCAAATGGGTAATGACGATATGCGTGACCGCCTTGGGATCGATGCCGGCGGCGCGCAGATTGCCGGGCAGCCGGCCGAGCGTGGGATACATGGTGTTGCCGGCGCCGGCGTCGATCATGATGATCTTGCCGCCGCGGCGAATGACGAAATTGTTCACCGGGATCCGGAACGTGCCGTTGTCGGTGCCGCCGACCAGACGTTCGACTTGCGCCGGGTCCATATCGACGACCTTGTCGAGCGAGGTCGGCAGCGTGCCGTCGCTCAAGCCCTGCACTTCGACGCCGCCGACCGTCATGCTGGGCAGCGTCAATTCCGATACCGCCATAGTCAAAATCCCTCCCTGGTCAGCGCGATCATGCAGCCGGCCGCGACCACGACGGCCGCGGCAAGAACTGAGAATGCGCCGATGAAAGCACCGCCCGAAAGCGCCAGGATATATCCGATCATGACCGGCGAAAACGCGCCGAACATCTGCGTGACCAAGGCGCGCACGCCTTGCGACTTGCCCATATCCGCGGTGCCGACGACACTGTGCATCAGCATTTCGGCGCAGGAAATTCCGACCTGCTGCGCGCACAATGCGCAGATCATCAAAACCACGCTCCAGGTCGGACTCGGCGCCAGCGCCGCGGTCATCAAAAACACCGCGGCCAAAGCCCAACCCAGTCCGGCAAACGGCGCGCGGCGGAACACGCGGTCCGACACCCGGCCGACGGTCAGGATGGTCACGACGGCAAAGCCGTAGATCACGAAGGTCAGATAGCCCGACGTGCTGAAGGCGAAGTGGCGCTCGGTGCGCAGATAGGTCGGCAACCAGCCCGACCAGCCCCAGAAGAAGATGGCATTGGCCGAGATGGCGATCGTCATCAGCCAGAAGCGGTGATTGCGCCAAACGCTGCTGACGTCCTTCAAGATCCGGCCCGGCGCATCGTCGTTGTTCTCGATGGCGCCGGCGTGGATCAGATCGGCCTCCACCGCATTGACGGCGGGGTGTTGCTCCGGCTTGTCGCGCACCAGAAACCACACCATCGGCAACGGCAGCACGAGCGCCAGGATGCCGAGCGCGTAGAATTGCCCGCGCCACCCGGCCGCCAGGATCAGGCTGGTGACAACCAGACCGGTCAGCATCGGACCGATCATGGTGCCGATCCACCAATAGGACGTCGCCTTGCCGCGCTCGCGCAGCGCGAACCAGTTGGCGACCAAAGCCAGCGTGACCGGATAGCAGGCCGCTTCGCCGACGCCCAAGCCGATGCGCGAGGCAAGCAGCATGCCGTAGCTCTGCGACAGGCCCGACCAGAAGCAGGTCAGCGCCCACAGCACGAGGCTCGCCATGATGCTGTTGCGCGGTCCGTAACGGGTCACCGCCCAGCCCCACACCGGCGCGGCCAGGCTGTAGGAAATGAACAGGCTGCCGACCAGCCAGCCGAGCAATTTGGTCTGGCCGGCCAGCTGCATCTCGTCGAGGAATTTCGGATCGGCAATGACAAGCGAGATGTTGCTCTTGTCGAACATGGAAACGATCCAGAACACCAAGAGCGTCGGGGCGATATAGGTCCAGCGCACCCGCGTGGCTGCGGCGATGGCGGCGGTGTCGCGCGCGAGCCCCTGCGGAACCGTGATGGTCATGCGATCCTCCCCCTGAAAGCAGCCTACATTTTTGATTTTTTGCCGTGCGGCGCCGCACGACGTTGCCGTCGCAGCCTTAAACTGTTGCCCGCGCCTGGAAACTTGTCAACAATGTCACGATGCAAAACGGCGGCAGAAAATTCGGTGCGGCGGCGAACGCGGCCGCGCCCAGCGGTCATCCGGCAGAGGTTTTCACCGCCTTCCTGCGGCTCGGGCTGACGAGCTTCGGCGGCCCGATTGCGCATATCGGCTACTTTCATGAAGAATTCGTCGTCCGCCGCAAATGGCTCGACGAACAAGCTTACGTCGATCTTGTGGCGCTGTGCCAATTCTTGCCCGGTCCGGCATCGAGCCAAGTCGGATTTTCGATTGGGCTCCTGCGCGCGGGCTATGGCGGCGCACTGGCCGCATGGACCGGATTCACGCTGCCGTCCGCCATCGCGCTCGTCCTGTTCGCCTATGGCGCCGGCGCGCTCATCGGCCCGGTGGGCACCGGCATGCTGCATGGGCTGAAGCTCGTTGCCGTCGCCATCGTGGCGCAGGCCGTCTGGGGCATGGCGCGCACGCTTTGCCCGGACAAGGAGCGGGCTTCCATCGCTACGGCAGCGGCGCTGATCATTTTGTTCAGCACCTCATCGGTGGCGCAGATCCTGGCGATCGCACTGGGCGGCATCGCCGGGCTGTGGCTGTGCCGGGGCGCGCAGCCGATCGAGGGAGCCCATATCCCGATCCCGGTCGGCCGCAGAACGGGGATGGCCGCGTTGACGCTGTTCTTCGTTCTGCTCGTGGGCCTGCCGATCCTACAGAGCATCGAGAACGCGCAGAGCATCGCGCTGTTCGATGCTTTCTATCGGTCCGGCGCGCTCGTCTTCGGCGGCGGCCACGTCGTGCTGCCGTTGCTGCGCCAAGCGTTCGTGAGCCCAGGCTGGGTCAGCGACGATACTTTCCTTGCCGGCTATGGCGCCGCGCAAGCAGTTCCCGGCCCGCTGTTCACTTTCGCGGCCTATCTGGGCGCCGTGGTGAATCTATCCCCCCACGGCGTCGCCGGCGCGGCGCTGGGATTGATCGGTATCTTCCTTCCCGGCATCTTGATCCTGCTCGGCACGTTGCCGTTCTGGGAGACGTTCCGTAAGCGCGCGGGCGCGCAGGCGGCCATGCGCGGCATCAATGCCGCCGTGGTCGGCCTGCTCGGCGCGGCGCTGTACAATCCGGTCTGGACCAGCTCGGTCAAGACGCCGGGAGATTTCGGCGTCGCGCTGGTCGGCTTCGTGCTCTTGATCGTCTGGCGCGCGCCGCCGCTCCTGGTCGTCATTGTCGGCGCGCTGGGTGGGATCGCTTTGGCGATCGCCAAGTTCTGATTTGCGCACGCAATCCGGCAGTTATCAGAAAGCCGGCGAGAAATGTCCCGTCGCAACGGCCGCGACATGGGCGGCGTCCTCGGGGGCTGCGTTGCCGCGCCAGACCACGTGCATATCGGGACGCAGCAAAATCAAATCGTAACCGTAGAGCTCGCGTGCAACTGCATCCGGAACCTCGAGCACCGCAACCGGCGCGCCATGCGCGCGGATGGCGCGCTCCAGTCCGCCGGCATCGGCCTTGCTGCCGCCGAGCCTGAGGATCGTATAGCCGTCGCCGATGCGGTCCTGCATCGGCGTGCCGTCGTCGAGCCAGACATGCGGCAGCCGCGCCCCGGGCCAGGTGGTCGGCTGATAGTCGCGGAACAGATGCTCCGGCCCGCCCGGCACGTTGCAGATGACGGGCGAGTCGACGTAGCGATAGCCGAGCTCGGCGCCGATCATCTCGTTGCTCTTGCGCTGCTCGACATCGGCGACGGCGGCGAGACGCTGGCGCGTGGCAGCGCCGGCCGGCGAATCCTCGACGATGTCCGGCCGCCACATCGAGCGCCATTTGCGGCGGCCGATCGTGGCGTAGCGCGAGGCGCCGACATTGCGCTCGCCGACCTGGCGGCGCTCGATGTCGTAGGATGTGAGCAAATTCGGCCCGCCCCAGCCGGCAAGCGTCGCGGCAAGCTTCCACGACAGATCGATGGCGTCGCCGACGCCGGAATTCATGCCGAGCCCGCCGGTCGGGATGACGAGATGCACGGCGTCGCCGGCAAGAAACACCCGATCCTTGCCGTAATTGTCGGCGAGCAGGAGATTTTGCCGCCACGGCGCGCACGACAGCATCTCGTATTTGACCGGAACGCCGACGGTTGCTTCGAAGGCGGTGTTCATTTCCTCGTCGGTGTCGACGACGGAGTGCAGCGTCCAGTGTCTGGTCGAATCCTGCATGACCAGCTGCGTCGAATGCGCGTCGGCGACATGGTAGTGACGGCCGCGGCCGGGACCCAAACCGGTACGGCCGGCGATCGGCAAGCGGTCGAACAGTTCGTCGCAGCGGTACAGCGCCTGGCGCAACGCCAGCAGATTGCCTTCGCCGGACAGCCCGATGCCGAGCGCCTTGCGCACCGGGCTCGCGCCGCCGTCGCAGCCGACCAGATAGGCGGCGCGGATGTCCTGCGTACCGCCGCCGAGCGTCTGCACGCGCGCGGTGACGCCGCCGCCGTCCTGCCGCAGCGACAGAAATTCGCAACCGTAGCGCACCGTCACCGCGGGCAGCGTTTCAGCCACCGATTTTAGAAACGGCTCGAGCGTATATTGCGAAATGAGCTGATAGGGTTCCAGCGGCAGCGTCCCATCATTGCTGGCGCGCGTCTTCGCCCGCGCCTCTTCGACGGAAGGGTAAGGCAGGTGCAACAGCGGCGGCTCGGTCAGTGCCAGGACGATATAGACGTCCATGGGACAATCGGGCCGCAATCCGGCGGCGCGGATTTTCTGCGCCAGTCCCATGCGGCGGTAGATTTCCATGGAGCGTGCATTGACGCGCTCCATCTTCGGTAAAAATGCCGGGCGCTCTTTCTGCTCGATCAGGGTGCAGCGCACCCCACGCCTGCCGAGGTCGATGGCAAGCGTAAGGCCGGTCGGTCCGGCACCCGCGATCAGAACGTCGCTATCCAGTTCGGGCATCGAGGGGACTGCCGCCGATCGCGCGATCATGCCGGCGGCTGTGCGGCGGCAAGCTCATTGAACGGCGTATAGGCCGCGCTGCCGCATTGCTCCGGCGTGGAATCGATAAACTGAGAGACCATGCCGGCGAAATAGATCGCGATCTTGTTCTTGACTTGACCGTTGCCGTGGAATTGCACGCAAACCATGTAGCGCTGACTGTCCCCAATCGGCATGAGCATCGGCTGAGAGATCAAAGCGCCACGAAAGTCGGGCCTGCTGGTCAATGACTGGCGCAGAAATGCGGCGATCTGGGTACGGTAGTTGGACGGATAGGCGTTGGGATCGGTGGGGACATCGTCCTTTTTCGGTCCGCCAAAACCGCTGCAACCGGCAAGCGCCATAGCGATAAGCGCCGTCGACACGCCGGCGCGAAATTGTACCCTACTCATGTCCACTGACCCCACCCGTCTGTCACTGTCGCGCAATATAGCAGAGACCTTTTGCCGGTTCAGAGGCACTTCACCGCAGGCCCGCGGGACGATCCACGCGCCAGCGCCGCCTCTCACTCCTCCGGCACCGGCCCGCACCAGCCGGGCAGATAATCGGCACTTTCGCTCTTGGCCAACTCCATCGCCTTCTCGACGGCGCGATCGAAGTCGCGTTCGACCAACTTGCGCTTTATGCGCCGGCGCAGGAAGTCGGCCCAGAGAAATTCCGAGAACGGCGTGGTCTCCTTGGCAAAACCGCCGGCCCGGCGCAATTCGCCGGCCAGCGACCGGAATGGATCGTCGACCATGTCGGGCACGGATTTAGGAATGTCCGCATACGGCCGGCGCTCACCCTTGGCATCGAATGGATGCATCCAGGAGCGGTTGTCCATGACGGTCCAGAACGCGTCGAGCTCGAGCCTACTCAAATTGGCAATCACGGTGACGGCGACGTCCTTGACTCCCTCGTCATGCAGCGCCCGGGCGAGGTGATGGTGATCGATGATGTAGCGGCGCTCTTTCGGGCCAAGGACGACCGGAATCATGTGCCGGCCGAGAAATTTCTCGCCCTTTTTGATGGGCGTCTCGCGCCAGCGTTTGCGCTTCGCCATGACCTCGCGCATGCCGATGGTGATTTGGGTCGGACGAAGTTCGGAAATTGCGACCGTTATCAGGATGGGTTCGCGAACCATATTCGGCTCCTCAAACAAAGTCCCGTTCCGACAATACCCGCAGAGGCCGGTTGCAAAAGCAAGCCGCCCGGCGCTGCGTTGCGCCGGGCGGTATTTTCTCGATAGCTCCGAGAGAAACGCTCAATCCGCGAGCGGATTGGGCCGGATCTGGATGTGCACGGCCATCGGCGTCATGCCTTTGCCGCCTTCCTTGAGCCATGGCGTGCGGTCGCCCTCCGCGCCCCAAAGCCCCCTGCCCTTCCAGCCCGCTTTCGGATCGTCGATGCGGGCGTCGAGGCCCTTGGCGTAATAGCTGAGCGGATAAGGCACGCGCAGCATCACCATTTTGCCGTCGACTAAAGCCGCGTAACCGTCGTTCTCGTCCGCCGTCGAGAACGGCACGTTTTTGCCGAACCCCACCGCGTTATGCTGGTCGACCCAGGTGTAGTAGCTCGCCTCCGCGCTATTGTCGCCGATGCCCTGGAAGCCGGGACCCGGATATTTGTAGAAACTCCAGCCTTCCGGGCATTGATCGCCGGTGGCTTTCGGGCCGTTGAGCGGACCCTTGCACTTCGAGCGGTCGAAGCTGCCCAGATGGCCGCTGGCGAGCGAAACCCAGACCACGCCCTTGGAGTCGATATCGCCGCCGCGCGGGCCGAAGCCCGGCATCGGAATATTGTAAACTTCCGACAGCTTGGTCTTGGGATCGAACCGGATGATGCCGCTTTTGCCGGCGAACACATCCCAGGTGTACCAGATCGATCCGTCGACCGGATTCGGCATGACCGCATAAGTGCCCGAGCCGGCGATCCGCATATCCTTGTTCGGATCCATCGGCTTGCCAGGCTCGGTGTAGTCGTCAAGCTTGCCGTTGCCGTTGGTGTCGAGCACGAACGGCGCCCAGCCCTGGGCCTTCTCGGCGCTGCCGGTCTCTTCGAACACTTTGGTGTCGAGCCAGCCGGCGACGGGGCCGCCGCCACTGGTCCACAAGGTATTGTCCTTGTCGAAGCCGAACTGCAGGTGATGGGTGCCGAAGCAGGTGTCGATGAAGGTGAACTTCTTCGTCTTCGGATCGTACATCGCCAATTGGCGCTCGTTAGAGTCGAGCGGGAACGCCTTGGCGTAAGGGTTATCCGAGTCCTTGCGGCAGAACGCCGGCGTGCCGGGCGCGTGATTGGTTCCCGTCATCCAAAGCTTGCCTGTGGCATCGAACATGTCGTTGTGGTTGTCGACTTTGGTGTCCCAGATCTGCTGCATGCCCCAATAGGCGGAGGCTGCCAGCGGCTTTTCGATGGCCGCGTGTCCGGGACCGAGCGCTTCCGGCACGTCCGCGCCTTCCGGCGGCGTGATGGTAGTGACCTTGTTGGTCTTCGGATCGAGAACGGGCAGATGATTGGTGGAATATTCCGTCGAGCCGTAAAGCGAACCATAGGCATTGACGGTCGGATTGCGCTTGTCTGTCGAAATAAGATCGTGAAGATATTTATCGGGGCTGCTCCAATCCCATTCCGTGATCACGATATTACGCTCGATGCCCTGCGGCCGCGGCGGCTTGGCGAAGGGCAGCGCGCCATTGGCGATGCCGTCCGTCCACTCGCCGAAATATTTGAACGGCACGCCGCCGAGCTTGCCGGCGAGCGGATTGACCATATACGGCGAAGCTTGCCCCGCTTGCACGCGCCGCTGCCATGCTTCCGCGCCGCTCTTGAACTCGCCGAATGCCGCGGGGATGGTTCGCGTCGATAACTGGCCGAGCTGATGGCAGCCGACGCAGTCCCGGTTTTTCATCGTGATCAGCCAATCGACCTGCGTGACATTGGCCGGAATGTCGCTCTTGCCGCCGAACTGGTCCTGGCCCGGTATCTTCAGCATCGCGTACCAGTAAATTGCCGGATAATACTTTGCCGCCGCCGCGTCGTTCGGTGCCGGCACCGCGGTCAGATTGACATGCTTTCCGGGATCGGCGGCCACTTTGGCGGAATCGACAAGGCCGTAGCCGCGCACCCAAACCTGATACTTGGCCTTGGGCAGGTCGGGCACGACATAGCGGCCCTGGTCATCGGTGACGACGATCTTGGCGTAGCGGGTGGGAAAATCGTGGGTCTCGGCAATGACCCAAACGCCGGCTTCCGGACCGTGCGGCCCGGTGACCACGCCGCCGATATCGCTGGCTTTGATGTTGACGGCGTTCTGAGCGTTAAGCCGCGCCGGTGATGCTATCAGGAATGCGGCAATAGCGATTGCCGCGACGCTGCATGCGCGCTTCATGCTAATCCTCCCGGTTTTGGCGAAGCTCGGCGATAAGGCCGACCCGACCTCTGATTTTTATTGGCGGAGAATTTGCCCTAGCGCCTGTCTGCCCGCAAGCGGGAAACCGCCGGCCGGGACCCTGACCTACGGCAAAATCATAGGGGGCTTACGCGAAGCGTGCCGGTCAGTTCGAGGACGTGTCGGCGGCGTTCGACAATTTGTCGAACAGGCCGGCGATGTCGTTGCGAATCGTCGCCAGCTTGGAAAAGTGTTCGCTAACGGTCGACACGCGTCTTTCCAGCTCCTGCTTGGTCTCGAGGAACGTATTCACCCGCGTGGCGAGGTCGCCATTCTCGTCGGCTTCGATGCTTTCGATCTTGGCGACGAGGGCGTCGCGAATGGCCGCGACCTTCGCGATCAGATCGGCTACCCCGCCATCGCTGGCTTCGAGCGGCACGAGCCGGGATTGCAGGTCGCCAAGCCTCGCCTGCAATTGGCCGACAGTGGACATGCTGCGCTCGATCGCGTCGAGCCGCGTTTGCGTCGCTTTGACGAATTGCGAAAGCTCGGCGAGACGGCCCTCTGCATCGCCGGCGGCGGCGGTTGAAACAAGATCGAGCGCCCGATCGAAATTCGCCGACACGCCTTCGACGTCCTTGCGCAGCGTCGCCAGGCGGGACAATTGCATTTCCAGGTTTGCCACGCCGTCTTCGAGCTTTTTCTTGTCGTCGGCAAACGCCTGCACGCGGGCGGCGAGGCTGCCTTGCGGCGTCTGTTGCAAAGCCTCGATATCCGCCGCCAGTCGCTCTTGGGCTTCGCTGAAATCTTTGACCCGGCGTTTGATGCCGTCTTGCGCCGCGGCGTGCGGTTCGAGCCGCGTCCGCAATTCGGCAAAATCGTTCTTCAGGCTGCCGATCGTGTTCGCGGCCTGCTCGATCTCGTCGCAGCGCTCATGGCCGCGGCGGACGAATTCGACGAGGTTGTTCAGACGTAGTTCGATCGCGGTGGCATCGTCGCCGCTGACGATCTCGGCAAGCGACCGCTCGATATCGCTCTCGCGGCTATCGAGGTCGGCGAACAGCTGTTCGATCGTTCGTCTTTTCTCCAGCACCGGAACGAGCCGCTCGCGTAAGGCCTGCTGGCGGGCGCACAACTCGTCGACTTTGGCTTGCAGATCGCCGATCTCGTTGCGGCTTTCCTGCACCTGCGCCAGACGCTCCGCCTCGGTGAGGCGCTGCGTGACGGCGCCGATGGCGCCTTCCGGATCGGTGCGCGCGAGGTGGTGGACCGCAGCGTCGGCGTCGATCTGCGACTTTGTGAGTTCGCGCACGCCCTGGCGCACCCCGCCGAGCCGCAGTTCGAGCGCATCGTTGGCGCGCCGCTGGCGCAGCAAGGCGTCGCCCAGCCAAAGCGCCGAGGGCAGGAGTGCAAGCGGAATGAGGACCACCAGGAACCAAGCGAGTTTCTGGGTCGCCGGCTCGGAGCGGAACGCTCCGAATAATGCCGCCATATCTTGCGGCTGGTTCAAGACAATGAGCCCCACCGCAAGCACAAAGACAACGACGCAAACACCGACAAACTTGACCATTAAATGACCCAGCCTACCCAACAAAAACGCAGTTGGTTTGGTACGCCATGACTGCGCCGCGCACAAGCGTTAGAGTTGCCGGGAAACGGGGTTCCGCGATATGTCGGCGAACCGCGGCGGCGGCGACGGTGGCAGGAGGACGTCGGTAATGATCGGCCTGCGGCATGCCGGACTAACGATTTGCGCGCTGCTCTCGATCGCGCTCGTTGTTGCCGGTCGGCAAACCGCGCGCGGCGAACAACCCGCCCCGGTCGCGGCCAAGCCCGAGGATTGCCAGCGGGCAAAATTCCGCGTCGTGGTCGACGTCGGCCATACCATCGATGTGCCCGGCGCGATGAGCGCGCGCGGGATTCCCGAATACGCGTTCAATCTTCAGCTCGCTCGACAAGTCAAACAGTCGCTGGTCGACGCCGGCTTCGACGAGGCCGCGCTGCTCGTCACCGCCACGGCGCCTTGGCGAGGTCTTTTCGAACGGGCCGCGCGCGCCAACGCCGTGCATGCCGATCTGTTCATTTCCATTCACCACGATTCGGTTCCCGACAATCTGTTGCGGACCTGGCAGTACGCGGACCAGGACGAGCATTACGACGACGACTATTCCGGCTATGCCATTTTCATCTCGAACGAGAACGCCGATCGCGCCGGTAGCCTGCAATTCGGCAGATTTTTGGGCCAGGAACTGCAAGGGCGCGGCCTGCAATACACGCCGCATTACACGCTGGCGCTGATGGGACACCGGCGCCGCGAGCTCGTCGACGCCAAAGCCGGCGTCTATCGCTATGACCAGCTCATCGTCTTGCGCGCGACGCACATGCCGGCGGTGCTGCTCGAAGCCGGATCGATCGTCAACCGCCAGGAGGAATTGCAACTGGCGAGCCCCGAGCGCCGGACGCTCACCAGCGCGGCCATTGTTGCGGCGGTGGAAGATTTCTGCGCGGCGCGACCGCGAGCCGTTGAGGCGAAGGCGCGCAGGCCCGTCAAACGCGTCGACCTGCAGCCGGCGTCGCGCTAAAGCATGTCCCGCAAAAGCTTGCCCTCGGACTTGATCCGGGGGTGGAAGTCGGTTTTGCGAAAAGGACATGCTCCAACAAACAGCTAGAGCGGGATGACGATTCGAAGAAAAGTCATCTCGCGCTAGCGCTCACGCCGGCGCGGTTTGACTCTGGCGCAATGCCAGCGCGCTGATGATCATGAAATTGAGAATATTGACGCCAAGGCCGGTGGCGAAAGCCGGCGCGTAAAAACCAAAATAATCGTAGATCACGCCGGCCATCCAGCCGCCCGCGGCCATGCCGAAGCCGCTGCACAAGAGAAGCGTCGGCATGCGCCAATAGGCGTCGTTGACCGGAAACAGTTCGCGCGACGCGAGCACGTTGGCGGGAACGAGGCCGGAAAATCCCATCCCGAATAGTGCCGCAACCATAAACAGGCCGGCTTCGTTTTGCGTCAGTAGAAACGCCAGCATGCCGAGCGCCTGACAGGCTGAGCCGGCGAGCATCGTGTACAACCCGCCGATCCGGTCGGAGATCACGCCCCAAACTTGCCGGCTGAAGAATGCCGCGCCGAGAAGAACCGACACCATGGCCGCGCCATGCGCGGCGCTGATGCCGTGGTCCGTGCAAAAGGCCACGAGATGCCCCTGCGGCATCGACATCGGAATGCAGCAAGTAAAGATCGCGCACATCTGCAGCGCAAAGACAAAATTCGGCGGCCAACCCATCACCGACTTCTGGCGATGGACGGGACCCGCCCGCATAGCGTGATGCGGCGTATCCGGCGGTTGCCCCAAAAACACCGCCGCGGCCGGGACAATGAGGAGAAGCTCGAAAGCGGCGTAATACAGCATGGTATTCCGCCAGCCGGCATAGGCGATGGCGCGTTCGAAAATAGGCGGCCAGATCGCGCCGGCGAGATAAGAGCCGCTCGAAATCAAGGCCAGTGCCGAGCCGCGCCGCCGATCGAACCAGCGGCTGACATAGACGTAACACGGCGCATTGATGCCGCCGATGCCGATCAAGCCGATGAACAGGCCGTGCCCGATATAAAGCGGCCAGGACGGACCCAAAGAGGACAGCGCCAATCCGACCGCGATCATCGCCGCGCCAAAGATCACGGTCCAGCGCACGCCGACGCGCTCGGCGATCCGGCCCATGAGGATGCCGCCGACACCGGAGCCGATCCACATCAATGCGCTGGCGAAGGCCGGGATCGAGCGCTCGCCATTGACCTCGGCGGCGATGTCCTTGAGTGCGACCACTGTGACCCACGGCGCGCCAAAGGCGATCGCCATGACCACGAGGATCATGCTGGCAACGACCCACGAAGACCGGGTCTCGACCGATGAGACTGTCGATTGCAGCATGAATTCCGCGTTGCTGGCGCGCCCGGCGCCGTTCGTTGGCCGGGAGGGTATAGCAACGGGCAACGTCCCTCGCCCATTAATTTCTTTCACTCCGCAAACATACGAGCCTTGCAAACCGAGCCGCTCAAATGATATTCTAGTCTGAATGACTAGAATGATGAAACGAACCTTGCCCCCGGCAACCAAGCGTCGTCGGCGAACACGCGAGCGGCCACCGGGCAGTTGGCTGTTGCAGGATGCCAAGGCACGCTTCAGCGAATTGGTGCGGCGCGTCCGCAGCGACGGCCCGCAGCGCGTGACCGTGCACGGGCGCGACGAAGTCGTCGTCATTGCCGCCGAAGAATTCCGTCGTCTCAAGGGCGATCCGACCGGCGAACTCCTGATCGCGGCGATGCAGGCATCGCCGCATCGCGACATCGACCTTGAGCCGGGGCGCATACCGATGCCCGTGCGCAAGGTCGCCTTGTGACGGGCTGGCTGCTCGATACCAACGTCCTGTCCGAGCTGCGACGCCCCAAGCCGGAACGAAAAGTCCTCGCCTTCATTGCCGCGCAACCGCTCGATCTGCTCTACGTGAGCGCAGTGACGCTGGCCGAAATCCGGTTCGGCATTGAGCGCGCCAGCGGCGCGACCCGCCGCGCCGAGCTCAACGATTGGCTTGCGCTCAAGGTGCGGCCGATGTTCGAAGAGCGCGTGCTCGCGGTCACCGAAGACATCATGTTCAAGTGGCGGCTCTTGGTCGAAGACGGCCGCAAAGCCGGCCATACCTTCTCGCAGCCCGATCTGATCATCGCCGCAACCGCGCTCCGTCACGGTCTGACGGTCGTATCTCGCGATGTGAGTGACTATCAAAGGGCGCGCGCGCCGGTAATCAACCCCTGGGTCGACGCCGCGGGAAAGCAAGCGTAGCGCCGTGCCCACGTCAGCATCAACGCAAACTGCAAGTCAGTACGCGGGCACGCTTTGCTTTGCCCACCTTACGCTCGCTCGGAACTGAATTACTTTGTCGGTTTGCTGCTCGGGAAGTACGGTAACAGCGGGAACGATCGAGCGGCTCGAAGGCCGCTCCCGGATCGCGCCGCCGCTCACTCCGGGCTGCGGTCGCTGATATCGTCGCGGCCGGATTCGCTTTCAAAAAATCTCTCCGGGTCCGGGAATAAACCTAGCCGTTGCCCAATCTGGTCCGTGCAAGCCGCCAAAGCCGCCGTGGTTTTGGAAACCTTGGCTTCACAGGAGAGATCGGCAATGAGCCAATCCAATCGCGACGACGGCGTCAGCCGGCGCAAAGTGCTGGAATGCATGACCTGGGTCGGAACCGGGGTGCTATGGACCGTATCCGGCGGCGTGCCGCACTCGCTCGGCATCATGGGCGAAGCCGCCGCGGCCGAAGCGAAAGGCCTCACCTTCCTACAGATCAGCGACAGCCATATCGGTTTCCACCTGCCGCCCAATGCGAACGCGCTCGGCACGCTCGAAGAGGCCATCACCAAGGTCAATGCGCTGACACTGCCGCAGAAGCCGGCCTTCATGATTCACACCGGCGACATCAGCCACCTGTCGCTGGAAGCGCAGTTCGACGACGCCGATAAGGTCATCGCGCAGGCGCGTCTTGACGTGCACTACGTTCCCGGCGAGCACGATTTCCTCGACCCGGACCGGAAGTTTTACATCGATCGCTACGGACGCGGCACCAAGGGCGACGGCTGGTACTCGTTCGACGCCAACGGCGTGCATTTCATCGGCCTCGTCAACGTCTTCAATCTCAAAGGCGGCGGCATGGGCGACCTCGGCGCCGCGCAGCTCGAATGGCTCGAGGACGACCTGAAAGACCGTTCCGCGTCGACCCCGATCGTTTTGTTCGCGCACATTCCGCTGTGGACCATCTATCCGGAATGGGGCTGGGGCACCGACGACTCGGCCCAGGCGCTGACTTATCTGAAGCGCTTCGGCTCGGTGACCGTGCTCAACGGCCATATCCACCAGATCATGCAGAAGGTGGAAGGCAACGTCACGTTCCACACCGCCCGCTCGACGGCGTTCCCGCAGCCGGCGCCGGGGCAAGGACCCTCGCCAGGGCCGATCAAAGACTTCCCGCCCGACAAGTTGGGCACCGTGCTCGGCATCGCCCACGTCACGTTCAAGCAGAACGAGCAGCGCCTCGCCATCATCGACAGTCCGCTGCAAGGCTGAAGGAGACCGCTATGCCCGTTGCAAAATCCATCTCGAACACCGTGCGCAGCGCGCTCGTCGCCGCCAGCCTCGGCGCCGCAACCGCGACCATGCTGGCCGCGATCGTGCTGCCCGGCTGGGCGCAAAATGCGCCGCAGGCAAGCGCTGGCGCCATATCGATCGACAACTTCACCTTCACGCCGCAAACGCTGACGGTGAAGGCCGGCACCACGGTCACCTGGACGAATAGGGACGATATTCCGCACGGGATCGCCTCGGAGAACAATGGCTTTGCCAAATCGAAGGCGCTGGACACCGACGACAGCTATTCGTTCACGTTCACCACGCCCGGCACCTATCAATACTTCTGCTACGTTCATCCGCACATGACCGGCACGATCGTGGTAGAACCTAACAACGGCTAACGATGCGACGCAGCAATGCTCGATCGGTTGCGGAGCGAAGCGCCGAAGGTAATTTGGACGGCCGAGCGCGCCACGATGACCGCCGACGCAACTGCCGAACAAGACAAGGCGCGGCGCTTTCGCGACGCCGCACTGCCCTATCTCGACGACGTCTTCGCGCTGGCGCGTTATCTCATGCGCAATACCGCTGACGCCGAGGACGCCGTGCAGGAGTGCTATCTACGGGGGTTGCGTCATTTTGACAGCTATCGCGGTCCAGCGATGAAACCGTGGCTCTTGGCGATATTGAGGAACGTCTGCAATGCCGAGTTCGCGCGGCGCGGCAGGCAGGACGTACCGGCTGATGACGCCGAAGACGATCCAGCATCGGAGCCGCCGATGTGGCAGGAGCCTCTGGCGTCGCCCGAAGCCGCGCTGCTGCGCCGCCAGGACGACGACACGATCCGCCGCCTCGTCGCCGCGCTGCCGCAGCCGTTTCGCGAAGCCATCGTGCTGCGCGAGGTCAATGAATTGTCGTATCAGGAGATCGCCGATGTTGCCGGCGTTCCGGTGGGAACGGTGATGTCGCGGCTTGCCCGCGCGCGTTCGATGCTGCGTTCGGCATGGAACGCCGCCGAAGGCGCGATGCCGCGAGCGGTGCCAGGACGCGTGCCATGAATTGCGCCGAATGCGAAGTCTTGCTTCATGCGCTCATCGACGGCGAGCTCGATGCCGGCCATGCCCGCGACGTCGAGGCGCATGTGGCGACTTGTTCGGGCTGTGCCGCAAAGCTCAAGGCGTTCCGCGCCATGCGGCAGGCGATGGCCGCCGCCGACCTCAAACAGGCGGCGCCGGCGCATTTGCGCAGCCGCATCGAGGCGGCGCTGCCTTTGCCCGCGACGCAAGCTTCGGCGCAAATTATCGCCCCGCGCAAATTCCTTCAACCGTCGCGGCGCACTTTCTTCGGCGGCTTTGCCGTCGGCACGGCGCTGTCCGCGGCGCTTGCCGCCACTGTCGTCATCACCGTCTTCACCAGCAATCAGGAGCAGACGATCGCCGGCGAGGTGGTCTCGGCGCACATCCGCTCGCTGCAACCCGGTCACCTGATGGATGTGGAAACGAGCGACCAGCACACGGTCAAGCCATGGTTCGACGGCAAGGTCGACGTCGCACCGCCGGTTATCGACCTGACCGCCAAAGGTTTTACGCTTCTCGGCGGCCGTCTCGATTACATCGATGGCGAGCCGGTCGCTTCGGTCGTGTACAAGCGCCGCAAGCACGTGATCAATCTGTTTGTCGCGCAGCGATTGGGCGCCGAACACGCCAATGTGACTGCCAGGACGGTCCAAGGCTACAATGTGCGACATTGGTCGGCCGGCGGCCTCGACTTTTGGGCCGTCAGCGACCTTGATCCGCTCGAACTCAACGAGTTCGTGCAGAAAATCTCGGCTGCCTTCCGCGGCAGTCCCTCCTGACTGGTCTGCGCCCCCATTACCGGGTAAAAGCCAAGCTGGCATACGGGCGTTTGAAAAAACGCTGCCGGCAACCCATTTGGCATGCCAAACGTTTAAGCCTCGGCCATGGATCAACGTGTCGATAATGAGCGCCGCGCCGATTCGGCACCCAGCCGCGAAGCGAAATCAGCTTCCGACCGGATGACGAAAAAACATTCGCTGCTCGGCACCTGGCGCGAACGGCGCGGCTTAGCGATGGCGCTGGTCATCGGCACAGCCATCGCGATCCTCGCGATCGTCTCATGGTGGCTGTATGCCAGGAACTACGAAACCACCGACGACGCCTTCATCGATACCCGCACGGTCCAGATCAGCCCGCAGGTCGCCGCCGCCATCGTCGACGTGCCGGTGACGGACAACCAGGCGGTCGAAGCCGGTACCGAACTGGTCCGGCTCGACGACCGCGACTACATCGCGCAGCGCGCCCAGGCGCAGGCAAGCGTCGACAATCTCATTGCGCAAATCGCCGCGCAGCAGGCCAAGATCGACCAAGCCGACAAGCAGGCGGCCCAGGCGAAAGCCGCGCTGGACTTCGCGCAACAGGAAGCGGAGCGCTATCAGCAACTCGCCAGGCAAGGCTCCGCCACCGTCGAACAGGCGCAGCAGTACGGCTCGAACCTGCTGCAAGCCCAGGCGTCATTCGCGGCCGCGCAGGCCAATGCAGTGGCGACCGAGAAACAGGACGCCGTGCTCAAGGCGCAGCTGGAGTCAGCCAAGGCGCAGCTGGCCGAGGCCGAGACCAACCTGTCGCGCACCATCATTACCGCGCCGGTTGCCGGCCGCGTGACCCAGCTCACCGCCGCGAAAGGCGCTTATGCCGCGGTCGGCCAGGCGCTGATGATGTTCGTGCCGCGCAATCTATGGGTCACGGCCAATTTCAAAGAGACGCAGCTCGACCTCATGCGCCCCGGACAAGCCGTCGATATCGAAATCGACGCTTATCCCGGTCGCGCCTTCAAAGGACATGTCGACAGCATTCAAGCCGGCAGCGGCACCGCGTTTAGCCTGTTGCCCGCGGAAAACGCGACGGGCAACTACGTCAAGATCGTGCAGCGTGTGCCGGTGAAGATCGTCTTCGACAAACCGCCCGACGTGCAGTTAGGCCCGGGAATGTCCGTCGTTCCGACGGTGAAGGTGAGATGAGCGACCGGTCGCAGGCGAGGGGTTGGGATGCGAGCCGTTCGGCCGCTGGCGATCGTAATCCCTGGCTGGTCGCCCTCGTCGTCTCGCTCGCCACCTTCATGGTCGTGCTCGACACGGCCATCGCCAACGTGTCGCTGCGCCACATCGCCGGAAGTCTCGCCGCCAGCATCGACGAGAGCACCTGGGTGGTCACGACCTATCTGATCGCCAACGCCGTGGTGCTGCCGGCGAGCGGCTGGCTGTCGAACGTCGTCGGCCGCAAGCGCTTCTACATGATCTGCGTGGCGCTGTTCACGATAAGCTCGCTGTTCTGCGGGTTGGCGCCGAACCTCACCGCGCTGATCGTCTTCCGCATTCTTCAGGGCCTCGGCGGCGGCGGCATGCCGACCAGCGAGCAAGCCATCCTCGCCGATACCTTTCCGCCGCAACAGCGCGGCCAGGCGTTCGCGCTGTACGGCGTCGCCGTGATCGTCGCGCCGACCGTCGGACCGACGATCGGCGGCTGGATCACCGACAACATCTCCTGGCATTGGATCTTTTTCATCAATGTGCCGATCGGCCTTCTCTCGCTCGCGCTCGTGCAATGGTTCGTCGACGAGCCGGAAGCGCTCGAACGCGAACGCGAACAGCGCCTGGCCAGCGGACTAAAGGTCGATTGGGTGGGTTTCGCACTGATTGCCGCGACACTGGGCTGCCTCGAAGTCGTGCTGGATCGCGGTCAGATCGACGACTGGTTTAAATCCGGAACGATCGTCACGTTCTCGATACTCGCCGCCGTCTCGTTTCTCGCCTTCATTCCTTGGGAGCTCAACCAGGAAGATCCAATTATCGAAATCCGGCTTTTACTTCGTCGCCAATTCGGCATGTCATTTTTGGTCATGCTGATGATCGGCGCGATCCTATTCGGCTCGAACCAGATCGTGCCGCAGCTCCTGCAGACCGCGTTCCCGTACACCGCGATGCTCTCGGGTCTCGCCATGATGCCGGGCGGCCTCGCCATGCTGATCATCATGCCGATCGCCGGCCAGATTACCGGCCGCTTCCAACCCAAATACTTGATGGCGCTGGGATTGAGCGGCATTGTGCTGTCGATGTGGTATTCGACATCGCTTACTCCGAACGCGAGCTTCGATTACTTCGCATGGCTGCGCATCTATCAGACGATCGGCTTGCCGTTCCTGTTCATTCCCATCAACACCGTCGCCTACGACGGGCTGCCGGCGAACAAGACCGCTCAGGCGTCCGCGCTCATAAACGTCGCCCGTAATCTCGGGGGCGGCATGGGAATCTCGCTCGCCAACGCCGTGCTGGCCCAGCGCACTCAGTTCCACCAATCGCGGCTGGCCGAGCACACCGCGCCCAGCTCGCCGGTATTTCAGTCCACGCTGAAACAGGTGACAAACTATTTCATGCAGCACGGCGACTCGGCCGCACAAGCGCACAATGCGGCGATCGGGCTGTTTGGTCAGATCATCCGCACCCAAGCGACGATCCTAGCCTATATCGACGTATTCCACGTCTGCGCCATTACCGCCGCGGTGATGATTCCGGTGGTTCTGGTCATGGTTCGGCGGGTGCAAATTCACGCGCCGGCGGTAATAGGACATTGATATAAAGCATTCGCCAGCGGCGGGTATAATTCGTGACGGGCCCGTGGAATTTCCTCGGCCAAAGGGTGTTGGTGCAACGACCCAAAAACGCGGCCGTATTGCGGGGGTGTTGCGCGTCAAGAATGAGGAAACGTCGATGGCCTTGCCCGGGAAGGCGGCAATGAACCGGAATTTCGCCAAGCTGTGTTTGTTGACGATGCTCCCGCTGTGTCTCGGCGCCGCGGCTCCGGACCCCGTGACGATGAACGTGACGATGATCGACTACAAATTTGTGCCCGATCATCTGACCTTCACGCATGGCGTGCATTATCGGTTGCATTTGGAGAATCAGGGCACCGAAACGCACGAATTCACGGCGCCGATATTCTTCGCCGCCGCCAAGATCGACAATCCGGATGTGCTCAATCGCGAGCATACCGAGGTCGTGATGCAGCCGGGCGACGCCAAGGACGTTTTCCTAACCCCGGGACAGCCGGGCACCTACGACTTGCGATGCGCCGACCACGATTGGAATGGCATGGTAGGGGGCATAACCGTCGAATAGCGGCCCGGCGGCAGCCGGCGCCGGTAAAGCGCCTCCCTCACGGGCAAGTTGCTGAAAAATGTGACCCGCGTGGGGTGCATTATTCTGCGGTCTGGACCGACTAGCCGGCCGCGCGGCCGACAAGAATTGCACGGCAAAGCCAACACGGTGCGCGGAACGCCTAATTCCCAGCAGTAACGCGTCACGACGGCGTGTTTGCGCTGAAATGTGCTGCGGCCGCCAAAATACGGCACCAATCTTGCTTAGAGTCGTTGTCGAGGAGGTTGTGGGGCTGACTAGCGCAAGATCTGGGAAGAAAGGAGTCGCCAATGTGTGACTTTAGCCTTCAAAGCGTACGATCGAGGCCGGCCAAGGTCGGCGACAAGCTCGTGACGCGTGACTTCGGAACCGGAACCCGTGGGTTCTCGGCTGCGGATGATCCCGGAATGGCGGTCTGCATTCTACCCGGCACGGAGCTGGCCTTTGCCGGCGAAGTCGCCTGCCTTCCGGCCGGCCTGCTCGGCTGGAAGACGAAGACCATCAACTACCAAACGGCCATCTTCCGGCAAGTCAACAAGGACAAGATGGCTGCGCATCACGACGCGCTCGAGTTTCCCGATGGGCGCACCGTGCTGCTGACGCTATTGTGCGAAGGCCAAGCGGCGACGGTTCTGCAATTGCCGGCTCAGCCGAAGACCGAGGAAGAGGCGCAGGAACAGGAACGCGTCAGTTACGTCGGCTGACACTTGCCGATGAAAAAGCCGGCCGCCTTGGTGCGGCCGGAGCCTTTATGTGAGGCCCCGGCGCTCCACCGCCGACCGCGCCTCCATTTTCTTTTGATCGCATTCCGGTGCCGATACCCGATGGGGCCGAGCGCCACGGATAGGTGATTTTTATTTTTCTGTGCCGTGACGCGATCGACGTGCAACATTGCCGTTGCGGCGAGCAGCATCCCGGCAACCGACAAGCGCATAAGGTCTCCACTTCTTTTGTCGCCATCTGGTCAACCGAAGGCGAAGAGCGGCGTTCCGTAGCGACACTCATGATGCAGTCGCGAGATGCAATCTGGGTCGTCATGGCAATAAACGCTTGTCCGGCGTAACCCGCCATGGAACAACGCACCGCGGCATTCACTCCGGGGAACGCAGTCCCCCGCGACGGAGTTTGACCGCAATGACCGTTGACCCGGACGGCTGCCGATCCGCCCGGATTTTGTCGTGACTCCAAGCCGTTAGAAGTGGAAACTTGCCTCCAGGTCCCAATGACCGACACTATGCCGGTCCGTCACCATGCAAGCGTCAGTCACCAAGCGGTCGCCAAAAATATTGCAATGAACGACGCCCTCGACCAATCGGCCGCCGCAGATCGGTCCGCAGCGGAACCGCCAGCCGCGCCCGCCGTGCAATCGGATGCCGCCCGCGCGGAGGTCATAGAGCCGTCGACAGGCGCGCAGTTCCTCACCGTCTTTCCTCCGATCATGCTGCCGATGTTTATTGCGGTCGCCGACCAGACGATCGTCGCCACCGCGCTGCCGGCAATTGCATCGAGCCTGGGCGAAATCGAGCGCGCGTCTTGGGTCGTGGTTTCCTACCTGATCGCCAACACGATCGCGGCTCCGGTCTACGGCCGGCTCGGCGACACGTTCGGCCGCCGATTGATGATGGTGCTCGCGCTGGCGCTGTTCATGGTGGGCTCTTTGCTTTGCGCGCTCGCGCCCAATATCGAACTCCTCACTGCGTTCCGAGTACTGCAGGGATTCGGCGGCGGCGGACTGATGACGCTGTCGCAAGCGCTGATCGGCGAAGCGATTCCACCGCGCGAACGCGGCCGCTATCAGGGTTATCTCGCCGGCATTGCGGTGAGTTCCAACACCTTCGGTCCGGTTGCCGGCGGCTATCTTACGCAGGCATTCGGCTGGCAATCGATCTTCCTCATCAACATCCCGCTGGGGCTGCTCGCAGTCTTGTTCGTGTTCCGCATTCCGTCGCGCCAAGGCGACCGCCGCCGCACTACGTTCGATGCTCCGGGCCTCGTCCTGTTCATCTTTTTCGTCGGCCCCGTCATCCTCGCGCTCGAGCAAGTGCAACGTATGGAGCTGAGCACGCTGCCGATGGCGCTGGCAATGCTCGCCGTCGGTCTGATCTCGCTCGGCTTACTGACTTGGCAAGAGCGGCACACGGCGGCGCCGCTCATTCCGCCGAAACTTTTCAGGCAGCCCTCGATCTGGCGCGCCGATGCCATGGCGGCCCTGCACGGCGCCGCGCTTGTCTCGCTGATTACGTTCCTGCCGATTTATCTGCGTGCGGTTCGTGGCGCTTCCCCCGCCGAGACCGGCCTGATCCTGCTGCCGCTTACGGCCGGGATCGGAATCGGCTCGATGATCACCGGGCAGATGGTGACCAGGACCGGCTACACCGCGGTGTTTCCGACGTACGGCTTGATGGGGGCAACGGCGGGCCTGGCGTTCATCGCCTTTTGGATCCCCCATCTCTCGACCGGGGAGACGGCTTGGGCGTTCTGCATCGTCACGCTGTTCATGGGCACCGTGATGGGCGTCGTTCAGGTCACGGTGCAGTCGGTTTCCGGGCCGCGGCTTCTCGGCACCGGCGCGGCCATGGTGCAATTTTCCCGCTCGGTCGGCGCCGCCTTCGGCACGGCCGCGGTCGCCACGATCCTGTTTTCAATTCTCACCGCAACGGACCGCAGCACGGCGACGTTGTTCGGCACCATTATCGAGCAAGGCCCTGAAGTCATCGCGTCACTCGATCCGGCGCGGCAAGCGATCGTGCACGCGGAGATCGGCGACGCCTTCCGCGCTGCCTTCCTCACCATTGCAACCTTCACCGGTATCGGCGCCTTGCTGGCCTGGTCGCTACCGCTGCGCCGACTTTAGGCGAGCCGGATCGCGGCATTGCGGCGCGCGGCCGCACGCGGCAGACTCGAGGAAAAACTGGCGAGGCCGCATGACCAAAATCCTGCTGACCCGGCATGGCCACGTCGAAGGCATCAAGCCCGAGCGGTTCCGCGGCCGCCAGCCGCTCGATCTCACCGCGCGCGGCCGCGCCGAGGCCGCCGCGCTGGCGCAACGCATCGCCGAAGCCTGGCGGCCGAGTCACATCTATACGAGTCCGATGGGCCGCTGCATCGAAACCGCAACCGTCATCGCCAAGGCCTGTGGCGTTGCCGCCAAAACCTGCGACGGCCTCACCGACATCGATTACGGCGCATGGCAGTTCAAAACTTTCGCTGCGGCCAAGACGCAGAATCCCGCACTCTTCGCCGCATGGTTCGCTACCCCGCATCTCGTCCGCTTTCCCCACGGAGAATCGCTGCAGGATGTTGCGGCGCGGGTTGCGGATGCGGTGCGCATGGTGCTCGCGCGCCATGCCGAGGAGACGATTGTGCTCGTCGGCCATGACAGCGTAAATCGCGCGCTATTACTCGGTTTTCTCGATCTGCCGCCATCGGCCTATTGGCGCCTCGCGCAGGAACCCTGTTGCCTCAACGTGATCGATATCGCCGCTGAAACAGTTTGCGTCCGGAGCATCAACGAGACCCAGCATCTCGATGCCGTCGCAAGGGAGCAAGACACGCGATGACGCCGCGCGCGGATCGGCCCAAGCCGACGGCCTTCGTCGGCCGCTCGCTGCCGCGTCTCGAGGATCGGCCGCTCGTCACCGGGCACGGGCGCTTCGCCGCAGACATCTCGTTTGCTCATCAATTGTCCATGCGCGTGGTCCGCTCCGCACACGCGCATGGACGCATCATCGCGATCGATACCGGCGCGGCACTTGCCGTCCCGGGCGTCGTTGCGGTTTGGACTTCAGCCGACGTCGCTGAAATTCCGCCGATCGATTTTCGCCTCACCCGGATCGAAGGGCTTGAGCCCTACCGTCAGCCGATCCTCGCCACAGACCGCGTTCGCTATGTCGGCGAGCCGGTCGCGGTCGTTTTCGCGGCCGACGCCTACGCGGCCGAAGACGCCGCGGACATGGTGACAATCGAGATCGATGCCTTGCCCGAATTGCTGGCGGCCGACGCACCGCCCGGCGAATTCGCCACCGGCCATTCGACCGAAGCCGCGATTGTGCGCAAGGGCTACGGCGACGTCGCGGCGGCCTTCGCCCATGCGCATGAGACCGTCGCGCTCGAGCTTAAGATCGGCCGCCACAGCGGCGTCCCGTTGGAGACACGCGGCGCCATCGCGCGCTACGACGCGGCGCGCAACGTGCTCGAGCTTCATGGCGCCGCCAAAGTGCCGCATTGGAACCGCGACAGCCTCGCGCGCATGCTTGGCCGGCCGCCCTCGTCCATCCATCTGCACGAAGGCCATACCGGCGGCGGCTTCGGCGTGCGCGGCGAACTCTATCCCGAAGACGTGCTCGCCTGTCTCGGCGCCTTGCGGCTCAACCGCGCGGTAAAATGGATCGAAGACCGCCGCGAGCATCTGATCGCCGCCAATCACTCGCGCCAGCAGCATTATCGCGTCCGCGCCGCCGTCGACGAGCAAGGTCGGCTGCTCGCCATCGACGGCGAATTCTTTCACGATCAAGGCGCCTATGTGCGCACGCATGCCGCGACCGTGCCCGATCTCGCCGCCACCATGATGCTCGGGCCTTATCGGGTCGCGGCCTATCGCATGGTCGGACGCATCCGCCTCACCAACAAGACGCCGTGTGGCACCTATCGCGCGCCGGGACGCTACGAGAGCACCTATGTGCGCGAGCGGTTATTGGACGCGGTCGCCGCGCGGCTAAACATCGACAAGATCGAAATCCGCCGCCGCAATCTCATAGCCGCAGCCGAGATGCCGTATGCCCGGCATCTCGATACGCTAGGCACCGAAATGACTTACGACTCCGGAGATTATGCCGGGTTGCTCGATAAGGCGCTCGCTGCCATCGGCTGGGAAAAATTGCACGACGATCTAAAGCGCCGGCGCGCCGCCGGCGAAGCGGTCGGCGTTGGGCTCGCAATGTTCGTCGAAAAAAGCGGGCTTGGGCCCTACGACGGCGTCCGCGCCTCCGTCGATACCTCCGGCTCGGTCGAAATCGTGACCGGTGCGACTTCGGTCGGTCAAGGCATGGAGACGGTCATCGCGCAAATCTGCGCCGATGCGCTCGGCGTCGATTATCGGCGCGTGCGCGTCGTGCATGGGCAGACCGACCGCATCGCTTACGGCATGGGCACATTTGCCTCGAGAGTGACGGTGATGACCGGCGAAGCCACGCGCATCGCGGCGGCAAGCCTGCGCGCCAAGGCGCTCGCCGCCGCGGCCGCGCTCCTGCAAACGCCCGCGGAGACGCTCGATGTGGTTGACGGCACGGTGGTGCGCAAGAATGCCGCCCAAGGACCGTCGATTTCGCTTGGCGACATCGCGCGCGCGCTCAATCCCGGCTCAAAGCTTGTCGGTGAAGGCGTTCCCGGGCTGTCCGCTGAAGGCTTTTTCGAGCAGCAGCACATGAACTATCCATACGGCATCCATGTCGCCGTGGTGCGCGTCGACCGCGACACCGGCGGCATCGCGATCGAGCGCTTTTTCGTCGCCTACGACGTCGGCAAAGCAGTCAATCCGATGCTGATCGAGGGCCAGATTGCCGGCGGCGTCGCGCAAGGCATCGGCGGCGCGCTGTTCGAAGAGTTTCTTTACGATCCGCGCGGCGAGCCGCTTTGCGTCAACTTCGCCGACTACGTCATGCCGACGGCGCGCGAAATTCCGCCGATCCACGTGCTCATCACTGAAGACGCGCCGAGCCCGCTCAATTCGCTCGGCGTCAAAGGCGCCGGCGAAGGCGGCGCCAACGCGGCCGGCGCCGCCATTGCCGCGGCCATCGACGACGCGCTCGGCCGGCCCGGCGCGGTGACCGAGCTACCGGTCACGCCGCAGCGGCTGCGCAAGATTTTGCCGCCGCCCGAGCGTCGCCGCTGATCACTTCATTTATTGCGCACCGCCGACGCCATTACGACCTTCACGGCCGAGTTCAAATCCGGCTTGGATGCCGACACGTCAACACCGATGCTGGAAATCTTCGACATGAATGCAGCCTGGTCGGCAGCGGGCAGGCTGGTGAGGCTGCCGCCCGAATCCATCCAGATCTTGCGCTGCGCGTCAAAGAACTCATTGATAAACGGAACGATGTCGGTCGATACTTTTAGCGCATCCTCGCGGACGATTTTCTGCAGGTCGGGCGGCAATCCGTCGACCCATTTTTTGCTCAGAACCGCGATCGAGCTCACGTAGGGCTGGCCGGTTTCAACGACATTTTTCGCTGCATCGATATAGTGCAATGTCGTGTACTGCGTGATTGTGGTGAGCGAGCCGTCGATGGCGCCTTGTTGCAGCGCCGGCAAAACGTCGGCTAATGTCATCGCTACCGGAGAACCTCCCATGCGCTTGATCAGTTCCAGTTGGAACTGCGACGCCAACACGCGGATTTTCAGCCCCGTATAATCGGCGAGACTGTGAATCGGCTTTTTCGTGATGATCGAGGACGGCCCGATGGGGAAAATGCCGGCGCCGATCAATCCCTTGTTGGCCCCCAGCCCCAAGATAAGATCGCGGACGGCAGGATCATTGATTACGCGCAAATACTGCTCCCGGCTCGAAAACAGTCCGGGCGCGCTCAATACCTCATAACGTTGGTCGACGCCGACCAGAAATTCCGGTGGGCCAACCCATCCTTGAATCGATCCGAATTGCGTGCCCTCGATCTGCCGGGGAATGGCGCCGAGTTGGCTCGCCGGATAAATCTCGCCTTTGATCCGGCCGCCGGAATCCTTCTCGACTGCCGCCGCAAACCGTTTCAGCCATTCGTGTTGCGTATCGTTGACCGTTGCGGTGCTGAGCTTCATGACAACGGGATTGCCGGCTTGGGCGCCAGCCGGCGATGCCAGTCCGATCATCGCCGCTACCGCCGCAGTACAGAACGCTGCGACGGTTACCTGGATGCCGATTCGTATTCTGTTCATGATTTCCTCCCTAGCCCTCGACGATGCGCCAGCTCCGCGCGGTAGCGGAAAGCTTTGCAGGGTGCCACAGCACTTGCAAGCGCGTACGGAAGTCGATTTGCCGCGCCGCAAGCGCTATCGTGCCGCAAGGTGATCTATGAGTGAAGTGCGGCTGACGGTGCGTATCGATTTCGGCTCGGCTGGAGCGATAGGGCCCGGCAAGATCCGGCTTTTGGAGGCAATCCACAAGACCGGCTCGATCTCGCAAGCCGGCCGGTCGCTGCGGATGTCCTACCGGCGCGCCTGGCTCCTGGTCGACGATTTGAACCGCTGCTTCCACGAACCGGTGGTCACCACGCAACCCGGCGGTACGCGCGGCGGCGGCGCGGCGCTGACGCGATTCGGCCGCCAACTGGTCAAAAAATATCGTTCGATCGAAACCCAAGCGGCAGCGGCCGGAAAGAAGCAACTGCACGATTTGGGAGTGGCTTGGCGCGACGGCAACCACCGCACGCAAAGGCGCTTGAAGAAGCCGGTTCATGCCGCGGCCAGGCGCTGATTGGCCGCTTCCTCGTCGTCCCACCAGACGATCCGACCAACGGGGCCGATTCCACGTAAAACGGTAGCAGCCAGATGCCGGCCCCGATTACATGTCGGGCTGGCCCTATACTCGTTCACGGCGTTTACACGGGCACGTAAGGCTTTCAGCCAACACGATGAAGATGGCGCGTTGTCGGTTGCGCCCAGTGCTCATGCCGCCGGCGGCTTGTGCGCGAGCCAGCGACCGGCTTCGGCGGCGGCGAACAATTCGGCGAGCGCAGCATTGACGGCGCCGGGTTCCTCGCTGGTAATGGTGTGACCCGAGCGCGGAATGACAAGAAGCGCTGCGGTCGGCACTGTGCGCTTGAGAAAGACGCTGCCGTCGAGGCAGGTCTCGTCCTCGTCGCCGACAATGATGAGAAGCGGCACCGAGAATTTCTTCAAACCGGCCTCGAGATCCCAGAGCGTCGGCCGCTTGCTTTGTAGCATCGTCATGGTGAGTGCGTGGCCTTGCGCCGATTGCTCGCCGAGCAGGCGCGAGAACTCAGCGTAGCCGCGCGGATCCTTGTATTTTTGCGCCTGACGCGTGGCGGTGTCGGCATAGATCGCGGCGGCTTGCGCCATGCTGTTTTCAGTGAACAAGTTTGCGGTTTCCGCCGCTTGTACGCGCATCGCTTGGCGCGCCGCCGGATCCGGCAGCGACCCCCAGCCGCAGCCGGCCGCGGTCACTGAAATGCAGCGCCCTGGATGACGCAGGCCGACGTGCAGCGCCGTATAGGCGCCCATGGAGTGACCGACCACGTGGGCTTTTTCGATGCCGAGCGCATCCATCACCGCGATCACATCGCCGCGGGCGATGTCCTGCCCATAGAGCGCCGGGTCGGCGGGCACATCGGACGGTGGATAGCCACGTTGGCTATAGGTGACGCAACGATGCGACCGCGAGAAGCGGCGCATCTGCGGCTCCCAGGTGCGGTAGTCGCCGGCAAATTCGTGCACGAAAACGACCGGCGTCCCGATGCCCGACTCTTCGTAATAGAGACTGACGCCATCCGCTGTTTTGATTTTGGGCATGGTGCGCGCTTCGCTCCTTGAACCGGCGTCATGCTACAAAACTTGGCAAGCCCTGCAAACGAAGTGGGTTGCGATCGTGCAAAAGAGAAAGGGCCGCCCTCAACCGGGCGGCCCCCGCATGCCGGATATTAACGTGCGCTCAATAAAATGTCGGTTACGCCATCCAGAACGGCTTATGGGCTTCGCGATACACGTCGCAACGCGTGACGCCGATATCCCGCAGCGTCGCGTCACCGAGCCCTTCCAACTCCTGCCGCGAGCGCGACCGGCGCTGCCACTCGGCGATACGGCGGGCAACTTGACCGAAGCTGAATGTGCGGTTGGTTCGGAAGCTGGTCATTGTGGTCGTGGTCATGGCTATCTCCATATCCGGCAGCTTTGCGTTAGGTGCACATTAGGCGAAGGTTGCAGCGCGAAATGTGATTGCAAACACAGTTTGGCGCTTTTCACTTAAGTTATTGATATCAACAGTATTTATCAAATATTCCGGTGCGCATTGCAGTGCCTTTCCACCGCCTTTAGGCAGCCTTCGGCGCGGACGGGGGCATAATCTCGCATATCCGAGTCACCGGTTCCGGCAGCAAGGCTTGCGTCCGATCGTAACCGATGGCGCGCAACAGTCCGCCGGCCGGACACATGACGACGGCAAGCCGCGTATATGGATTGAGCACCGGCTCGCGTACCCAATCGAAGCTCGGCGCCGATACGGCGCCGTCCCATCCCTTCAGCGACTCACGGCGCGCGCGGCTATAGCTCGCCGCATCCGCAAACGAACTGGTCAGGAAGCGGCGTGTGCCAATGCGGCCCTCCCAACCTTCCCGGCACGGCACCCAGTCGTTGGCGGCGCTGGTTTCTTCCTCGCGGGTGATGAAATCGGTTTCGGTGCGCTCGATCACGCAACGCTCGTCCGCCGCGCAGCCGGCCAGCACGTAGATCACCGGGCGCGCCACCGGCGTCGTCTCCAGCATGTGGCGGGCGGCGGCAAAATCTCGGCAAAGCTCGAATGTCCGGCGCAGCAGTTGGTCCGGCGGCATAAGGTCCGCCGATCGCCAAATCGCATAGGCATTGGCGGCGAAATCATACGGCCGCAGCCAGCGATGGGCGGTGCGCCGGCGCATCGGCGCCTGGTTGACGCAAGCAGCGAAGCGAAACGGCGCCATGGCGGTCAAGGCGCCGACATAGCCCGGCCAGGTGACGCTGAAGAAATCGCCGCACGCGCCGCGCATATGCGCCGCCTCGGCGTAGCGGCCGAGACCGAGGAACGGCCAGTCGAGCGTACGGATAATCCACGGCACGCCATTGTGCTCGACAGCAAGCGACGTGCAGGCCCATTGATAGGACGCATTGAGCAGCCACACGCCCGAGAATCCGAGCGCCGCCGCGATCTGCCCGATCTCTTCGATATAGGGCGAACGCGAGCGCGCCAGCCAGCGCCGCGACGCCCAATCGAGCGCCGGCACGAGCGGCAAGAAGGCGCGCGGCAGAAAGCCGAGGCAGGCGTCACGCAACGCCCGCGCCTGCCGTGCGTTTTTCTCGGCATGGCGCGGCGGTCCGCCGTCACGCAAATCGACGATGGGAATATCGCTCAACACTGCCGCATCTCGCCGCCATTCTCACGCGCGCGAGTCTAGCAGAGCAAGGTTCATTCCGCGATAATCTGCAGCGGCAAATGCGACGGATTGACGGGTCGAACGCGACGCCTCGACGCTCACCTGACCCTTCGCTACCCTGCCGTAACCCGCAGGCTTTACTTGACCGCGACCTTGGTTTTCGGCGTCGCAAATGCCAGCATAGTTGTCCAACGCGCCGTGCGATAGAGAAGTAAGCGGCAAGCTACGACCAAAACGGGAGGACTCGACGATGGAGTTGAAATCGACGCGCCGGATCGTGACCGGGCATGACGCCCAAGGCAAAGCGGTTGTGCTGTTCGACAGTGCGTTGCCGGCAAAGCAACGCAGCGCCGGCGGTAACGGCATGACGCTGTTATGGGTGACGGGCGAAGCTCCGGCCGACGTCGCCGGTTCCACCGACCGGGCTCAGACGCAAGTCGGCGTGCCGCCGCCCGCGAATGGTTCGATCTTCCGTATCGTCGATTTCGCCCCGGCGGGCCCGCACTCGGCGCCGGTCGATCATCATCAAATCCTCCTTTCGATGGGCATCGATCCAGCGACGCAGGGCTATGCGCGGCACGCCAACACGCACCGGACCAGGACCATCGACTATGCCATCGTGCTCGACGGCGAAATCGACATGTTGCTCGACGACAGCGAGATCCATGTCAAAGCCGGCGACGTCTTGGTGCAACAAGCCACCAATCACGCCTGGGTCAATAACGGCACAAAGCCGTGCCGCATCGCCTTCATCCTCATCGACGGCAAAACGCCGCCGGCCTGGAAGCAGGGTTGGAAAAAATAGCGGCGTCGCCGATCTACTCCGCCGCCTCCTGGTGGCGGTGCAGCAGCGGCAGGATGCGCGCCCGCTCGCCGGCACAGGCGACCACCACACTGCTCTCCGGCACCGCGATCCAGTTCTGATCACGGTCAAGCGGTTCGGACACGATGACGATGCCGTTGTCCGATTCCCGGTAATACAGGGTATTGGCGCGATCGTTCACGGCATAGCGGAAGGCGTAAAGATCCTGGCCGTTCGAGAGCGCCGCGGTAAAGCGCAGCCGGTCTCCCGGCGTCGTCTGATTCACCAATTCGGTCAGCCGGCCCAGGACCGTTTCCGCCGCAGCGACCGGATGCTCGATGCCGGCGCCGAGAATGGCAAGGAAGACCGCTTCGGAATCGGTCGTGCCGATGCGCGCCGGATAAAGCTCGTCGGGGATGAGCCCCTCGACCTTACGGCGCAGACGGCTCCAGCTACCGATGAAGCCGTTATGCATGAACATCCATTTGCCGCACGCAAACGGATGGCAATTCGGCCGGGTGATCGGCGTTCCGGTCGCGGCGCGGACATGGGCGAAGAACAGATGCGACTGCAAGTGCCGGCACAGATAGCGCAAATTCTCGTCCGACCAAGCCGGGCGAACTTCGCGGTAGAGACCCGGCTCCGGGTGATTGCCGTACCAGCCAAGTCCGAAGCCGTCGCCATTGGTGCTGGCGGTCGATTCGAGAGCCTGAATGCTCTGCGAGATCAAGGAGTGCGACGGCTCGGTCACATAGTGTTCGAGCGCCGTGGTTTCCCCACGATATGCGATCCACCGGCACATATTCGGCCTTTGTGCTACACGGTCACGCGACCAATGTGGCGTCTCGAATCCACCGTGTCACCTTGTGCAAGGCAATTTCGGCACCTTCGTGTTGATTTTCAGTAAAAATACGCAGCTGCGCGTCGGCCGAAGTGCCCCCCAGAACGATGGCACGGCAATTACCCACCTGTTCGGCACAGTCGAGCGCCGCCGCATCCGATGCCACCAGATCGAGGACCTGGTCGAGCATGGCGGCAACGCCGACGCCACCCGACCGCGTCACGAAAGTACCCTGCACGCCGTACCGCTGGGCACGCCATTTATTTTCGACCGCAATGGCGCGATCGACCACGTCCAGTCCGGCATTGTGCCCGGGATGGCCATACAGAAAGCGGGCCAATGACCGGTACAGCGCCGCGATCGCAACCGTATCGTCGAGACGGGTGCAGCAGTCCGGCGCGCGCAGCTCCAGGGTCGGATATTTGAGCGACGGCCGGATCGCCCACCACAGATGACTGGCGTCCTGCATCGCCTCGGAGCGCACCATGGCGTCGACATAGGCGTCGTATTCCGCGGCGGTGCGAAACAATTCCGGCAAGCCGGTGCGCGGCAGCTCGTCATAAGCGGCGAGACGATAGCCCTTCAGGCCGGTGGCGCGGCGCTGCCAGAACGGCGACGAGGTCGACAGCGCGATGAACAGCGGCACATACGGCAGCAGACGCATCATCACATCGATCCGCCGCGACGGATCGGGAAATTCCACATGCACGTGCATGCCGCACAGCATGTTGCGCTGGCCGATCATCTGCAAATCGTCCATCACCTTGTCGTAACGATCCTTTGGCGTCTGCACCGACTCGCCCCAGGACGCCAGCGGATGCGTGCCGCATGCCAAGATGGCAAGGCCGTGCGCGGCGGCGGCGGCCGCCGCGTTCTGCCGCAACCGCAGCAGCTCTTGCCGCGCGGCGTTGGCGCCGCGATGCGGCTCGGTCGCGACCTCGATCTGCGCCTGCAAAAACTCCCGGCCGACATGCCCGGTGGGGCCAAAATCGGCGGCTTGGAACAGCGCATCCGGCGTCTCCGCCGGAACCTCGCCGGTTTCGGCATCGGACAGAAAATATTCTTCCTCGATGCCGAATTGAAAATTATCGTTGGACGCAAAAACGCGCGCTTCTTGGCCCGGAGGCAACAGCGTCCGAATGTGAATTCGTCGCTCGTGCGGGTCGAATCTGAATTCCATGATTTGGTCCGTTGCTTGCGCGATGGTTTCGATGTCTCGTCTCAGATACCTTGCGTCTGCAACCAGCACTCCAACAACGCAACTTGCCAAAGTTTCGAGTGGCCCTTTGGCGTGAGTTCGCCTTTCGGGTTGGCGAGCAACCGGTCGATAGAGGGCCTGTTGAACAACCCACGCTGCCGCGCCCGCGGCTCATCGAGCACGTCGCGGACGAAATCGAGAAACGCGCCGCGGATGTATTTGAGCGCCGGCACCGGGAAATAGCCCTTCGGCCGATCGATCACCGCATCGGGAACGAGCCCGCGTGCGGCTTCCTTGAGAATGTGTTTGCCGCCGCCGCCCACCTTGAGCTCCGCCGGGATGCGCGCCGCAAGCTCCACCACGCCATGATCGAGGAACGGCACCCGCGTTTCGAGGCCGAAGGCCATCGCCATGTTGTCGACGCGCTTGATCGGATCGTCGACCATCATGATCTCGGCGTCGAGCTGCAGCGTCTTGTCGATCGGGCTCGCGCTGCGGCAGTTGCGGAAGAACGCGTCGACGAAGTCGCGGCTATAGTCGCCGTTCATCAGCGCCGGCGCCACCAATTCGGCCATCTCGGCGTGATCGCGATCGAAATAGACCCGGGCATAATCCTCCGTCGCGTCGTTCGAGCGCATCAAGACCGGATACCAGTGATAGCCGCCGAAGATTTCGTCGGCGCCCTGCCCGCTCTGCGCGACTTTGACGTATTTGGATACTTCCTGCGACAGCAAATAGAAGCCGATGGCATCGTGGCTCATCATCGGCTCCGACATCGCCGCGACCATGCCGGGCAGCGCATCGATGGCCCGCGAACCGTCGACGCGAATGCGGTGGTGTTCGGTGGCGAAACGATTTGCGATCAAATCGGAAAAGCGGAATTCGTCGCCCTCGACGTCGCCGATTGTCTCGAAGCCGACGGAGAATGTCTTCAGATCGTTTTGCCCAAGCCCGGCGAGGATGGCGACAAGCAGCGAACTGTCGAGCCCGCCCGAAAGAAGCACGCCGACCGGCACGTCGGCGACCCGGCGCCGGTCGACCGCCTTGCCGAGCGCGGCGCGGACGGCCTCGCGCCATTCCGCTTCGGTTACCGTGCGATCGGCCGGCCGCGGACCGACCTCAAGCTGCCAATAGGTTTCCTCGTGACGGCGGCCATCCGGTTCGATGATGCAGATCGTCGCCGGGGCGAGCTTGCGCACGCCTTTGAGGATGGTCAGCGGCGCCGGCACGACGGCGTGCCAGCTCAAATAATGATGCAGCGCCACCGCATCGATTGCGGTATCGACGTCGCCGGCCGCCAGCAACGCAGGCAGTGTCGATGCGAAGCGAAAACGGCCCGGCCGTTCCGCGTAATAGAGCGGCTTGATGCCGAGCCGGTCGCGCGCCAGAACGACACGGCCCGAATCGCGCTCCCAGATCGCGAAGGCGAACATACCGTAGAAGCGCTCGACGCAACGCGACCCCCATTCCTTATAGGCTTTGAGGATGACCTCGGTGTCGCCGTGGGAGAAAAACCGGTAGCCTTTGGCCGCAAGCTCGTCGCGCAGTTCGCGGAAATTGTAGATGCAGCCGTTGAAGACGATGCCAAGGCCGAGTTCCGGATCGATCATCGGTTGGGCCGATGCGGCAGCAAGATCGATGATGCTGAGCCGGCGATGGCCGAACGCCACCCGATTTTGCGAGAATGTGCCGCCGGCGTCAGGCCCGCGCGACCGCATCCGTTGCGTCATCGCCGCGAGCGAACCGCCCGCAGGGTCGCCATTGAACGTCACTTCACCGCAAATCCCGCACATTTCACCATGTCCAGAACAAAGGCCTGCCCCGCCGGCACGCAACAACGCTTTCGGGGCAAGTCGAGTTCCTGAAAAAGCTTCCGGCGGCCAAACTTATGCAAATACAGCAATGGCTTGACACGACAACTTCATGCGCATTTCTGCAAGTTACGTGAGCAAGCGGCGAACCGCCGTTGTCCAGGCCGCCAATTTTCGTTCGCGTGCCGCGGCATCCATCTGCGGCTTAAACTGGCGCTCTAAGCGCCAGCGATCCAAAAACCGATCCGGCTCCGGATAAAAGCCGGCGTGCAAACCGGCAAGATAGGCAGCGCCGAGCGCAGTGGTTTCCTTGATTTGCGGACGGTCGACCGTGCCGCCGATGATGTCGGCGAGGCGCTGCATGCACCAGTCGGAATTCGCCATGCCGCCGTCCACGCGCAAGGTTTTGAACGTACTGCCGGCGTCGCGCCAATCGGCTTTCATGGCGGCAAGAAGATCGGCGGTCTGGAAGCAGACACTTTCGAGCGCGGCTTGCGCCAATTCCCGCGGGCCGGTCGCCCGCGTCAGGCCAAACAACGCGCCGCGCACATCCGGCCGCCAATAGGGCGCGCCAAGGCCGACGAAAGCCGGAACGAAAATGACCTCCTGCGTCGGATCCGCAGCCTGCGCAAGCTCACCCGTCTCGGCGGCGTTCTGCACGATGCGCAAGCCGTCGCGCAGCCATTGCACCGCGGCGCCGGCGACGAAAATCGAGCCCTCAAGCGCATAGCTGCGCTCGCCGTCGAGCTGGTAGGCAACCGTCGTCAAAAGCTTGTTGTTCGATCGAACCGGCGTGTGCCCGGTATTGAGAAGCGCAAAGCAACCGGTGCCATAGGTAGCTTTGAGCATTCCCGGCGCAAAACAGGCCTGCCCGATCAAGGCGGCTTGCTGATCGCCGGCAATGCCGTAGATCGGAATCGCGGCGCCGAACAGTTTTGGATCGGTGGTGCCGAAGGCCGCCGAGGAATCCAGGACTTTTGGCAGTACGGAATACGGCACGCCCAAAATTCGCAAGAGTTGATCGTCCCACCGGCCGTCATGGATATCGAACAACAGCGTGCGCGAGGCATTGGTCGCATCGGTGGCGTGGACCTTGCCTCCGGTGAGCCGCCACAGCAAATACGTATCGACCGTGCCGAAGGCGAGTTCGCCGCGTGCGGCTTGGGCGGCGGCATCCGGCGCGTGCCGCAACAGCCAGGCGAGCTTGGTGCCGGAAAAATAAGGGTCGAGCAAAAGTCCCGTTTTTGCCGCGAACAATTTTTCATGACCTGCGGCCTGCAAACTTGCGCATAAATCTGCGGTGCGCCGGTCCTGCCAGACGATGGCGCGGTGGACCGCGCGTCCGGTCGAGCGTTCCCAAAGAAGCGTCGTCTCGCGCTGATTGGCGATGCCGATGGCTACGATGTCTTGGGCGCTTGCGCCAACGTCGCGCATCGCGGCGCGGCAAGTTTCGACGGTTGTCCTCCACAGATCCTCGGGCTTGTGCTCGACTTCGCCATCGGCCGGGAAATGCTGCCGGAATTCCTGCTGCGCAGCCGCCGCCACCGACGTGTCGGCGCGAAACAACATGGCCCGCGTCGACGTCGTGCCCTGGTCGATCGCTAGGACATAAGGTGCCACCCGCGCCCTCCCGCGACGTGAAGAATTCGTGGCCCGGGAGGATTCGGACTCAACCAGGCAATTGCGACCGCGAGAACCTCGCCGGAATGGCTGACAATAGCACTGTCATCGGGGAAACCCGCAATCGCGTTTACCGGACGAAGTCTGAGTTTCGCGGTGAACGACCTTTTGTTATTGGGTCTGCTCCAGCTTCGCGAGCTGCCCCGTGGCGGCGGCCGAACCGAGAGCGGCAGCCCGTTTGTACCACTGGCGGGCCTGCGCGATGTCGGGTGTCGTGCCGATGGCGCCCAGCCGCTGGATCACGAGCGGGTCGAATGTCGCACCCAGTGCAAGCGCGGCTTCGGCACTTCCACCATCGGCCGCACGGCGCAGCAGCAGGCGTGCGGAAGCGAGATCGCCGCTCATCAGGAAATCCTTGCCACGATTGATCATCGTGGCGATTTCCGCGTTGTCGATATGCACGGCGGCGGTACCCGCCGGCGGTGCGGCGGCGGCCGGCGGCGGTGACACAAATGAGGGGTTCGGCGCCGGCGCCAACGTCGGCAACGCCGCGGGTGTCGGATCGCTCATCGCTACGAATCCCTCGCTTACTCGCGGCACGGCGTTCGTGGACCGCACCGGGACGAGCTTGACGGGATTGACAGCCAGCGCCGGCGTCTTCACGTCGGCCGGCATGATTTCGCCGGCCTTCTTCAGGCCGGGGAGCGATACGACGCCCCAGGCAACGAGCGCGGCCAGTCCCACCACGGTCGACAGGCGCAGCGCGATCGGCCGAAGACTACGGATATCATCCACAGGCGGCTCTGGAATGGCGTCGGGATCGAGAACGAGCTGGCGTTGCAGCTCCACCATGGCGCGATCGCCGCTGAATTCAGGGCGCGCGCTTCGTGCCGGCCTTGCGGCCGGCGGCGCCAGAGGCCGTCCGGCCGGCGGCGATACCCCGTCGCGCGCCCAGCGCGGCGCATACCTCAATGCCGGGTCGAGGTCGTCAGCTTGATGGATCGGAGAACTCATGATCGCCTCCCATTGCTTTCAAGCTCCGATGTCACAGAACGACGGCTAGGCTCCTCCAGTCATAGATGTGGGCGCGCTTGAGCCGAATACACCGGCCTTCCCACGCGCGCGGTTGCGGCCGATACGATCGAAATTATTGCTGTCGTCGCGCAGATCGCACAGATTGCAAGCGACTGTGACATCAGTAGTGTCGGGATTGCCGATACGATCGAGTTGGCGTTCAGACGTTCGCCGAGCGCAACAAGATTGATCTTAGTCGGTAGTGGTCGCGGACCGGCGCACTCACTGGGACCGAATTGTTGGGAAATTGCTGCCGTCGGCAAAACCACGGCCAATACGCAAGGAACCGGAAATGGCCGATCAGGCCGCCGCTGGCCTCCCCCCATAGCTACCCCCGAGCGGCGGATCTACGCTTACGCAACACACACACACTCGCGCTGCAGACCCGCAACGTCTGACACCCACCAATGCCGCGCTTGAAAGCTGGACGCGCTTTCTTGCGATACGCGTTCCCGCGCGGACTGAGCCGAGGGTCGTCAGGCATTGGGGCGACGGTATGATCCGGCCTGGATGATTCCATGGCGCGCTTGCCGCAATCCGGCGCGTCAGTCCGAAAAACGCTCGGTCATCCCGTTGAATTATGGCGCGCGCCGAAACGCCGGCGTCCGGAACGGTGCGAGACTTGGAAAAGATTGCTGGAGTGATGCGAGCTTCCGTCGCCGCAAGGACGATTAGAAGCCTCGGTCTGGGAACCGGCTTCCCCGTCCAGGCCGGAACACCCACTCACCCGCCGGCCAACAAACTCGCACCACCGGATCGGTGTTTGACAGGCTAAGGCGGCGCAATTCAGCGCTGGCTCTCGCACCGTCGCGCTTCGTTACACTCGAAATGGCGAGGCCGCGTGAGTTGGGTGCGCCGGGACTCATTTTTAATGTTGCGCATTCGGCGACTCAGCTAGTCTCACGTGTGCCGGAAGCTCGGATAAATCCGGCCCTATCCTGACGACGATCTCGCGGCCATGATTCAAACTCGTGATTCAAACTCATGGCGCTAAGGCCGATGGGGGCCGTGGCGGTTGGCGGATCGCGCGGGGCTTTCTGCGAGGTCGAATGTTTCCGAACGTGCGTCTGATGATCGTGGCGGTATTGGCCTCGATCATGGGCATCAGCTGCGCTTTGGGCTTGTTCGCTGAATTCCGCGTCAGCCGCGATTCGTTTCTGCGGGTGTCGAACGCGACCGCGCCCCTGCAACTCGGCGCCAACGATGCGCCTATGGCAGCCGTCGTGAACGCGGCAGCGCCATTCGAGTTTCGCTTCCAAGTTGACCCATCGCCGCCGGCCGTTAGCGAAGCTGACCGAGGCGACATAATGCCCGAGCACGACACGGCCGTCGAAGCACCGCAGGCTGCTGCCGTGGTTGACTCGGCGCCCGAGCCGGCAAAGTCGCTTGCGCCCGCTGCCAGCGCTTCCGCAACTGGGGCCGCGATTGCGTCGACATCTGAGCCGGCTGCCGAAAGTGTTCCCCTCGTTGCGTCGCCGACCGTACCGGCTGCGCCTTTCGCTTCCTCCGAAAAAGCTTTCGGGCCGGCAAACCCTACCGCGACGGACTCTGTCGCCGGCCAGGCCACTCAGCAGGATGCCAAGCCGGGCGCCGAAGGCGATCTTACGACGGAAATTTCCACGGCTTCCCGCCCTGCCACGGAGACAGTATCGAAATCTGAAGCCACGCCGGAGACAACGAAATCGTCCGAGCCCAGCAAGAGCGAACGAACGACGCTGCGTCGCCGGCCGGTCGTCGCGCATCGTTTCCAGAGCTCGCGGTCCGCCGCTTCCACCCGCTCAATCAAGCAGAATTTAGGCGCTGCGCAGCCGCTTTATCAATGGACCTCGCAGTCCGGGTTTGAATCGCCGCGAACGGTGCGCCGCCGCGTCACCAATAGACGAATCCACCCGGCAAGACAGCCTGTCGTCAAAACCACAACGCTGCAAGCGACAGCTGCCAGTAATTCAACCGCAAGTCCGCCGACGCAGTGGTAACGGATTGAATTCCGGCCTGGCGGCAATCGCTCGCCTCATAACTGGCGCCGTTACCGTGGCGGCCCGTCGGTTCTAAATTCCGATCGCTCCATTTCCAGAAAAACGCGATAGGCATTGCCGCGGTTATTGGTGTCGAAAGCCGGCATATTTTTGTATTTGGACCAATCGGTGTGCGCGTAGGCGGTATCGAAATCGTCGCTTGCGGACTGAACCCCCGCATCACAGATCGCCGCAATAGATGTCCTTAAGCAACTTGAGAATCCGCGCCGCGCGGGGATCGCTGACACGATAATACAATGTCTGCGACTCGCGACGGAACGCGACCATGCCATCGGTACGCAGCAGCGCAAGATGCTGCGATAGCGCGGACTGGCTCAAGCCGACCGTCTCCACGATGTCGCCAACCTTCATCTCGCCGCGCGCGGCGAGTGAACATAGGATCAGCAATCGATTTTCGTTGCCGAGAAGTTTTAGCATGCGCGCCGCCGTCGCCGCTTGCGCGGCAAGCATTTCGAGCTCGGAGCCGCCGCGTTGGCGGCGCGACCCCTTCGCAGCACTCCGCCGGGCGCGAGTGGCTTTCCGTGGCAGTTGCGTCGTGGCTTCCATCTGGCGGCTTGCCATCGTCAAATTCTCAGGAGGCAAGACTGTAACACGGCTATCATTTAGAATTGACTAATTTAGGACTCATTGATAAATCCTACTCCCCCTGCCGAGCCGCAGCAACAAGAAGCAGGCCGAAAACGCGCCGGCAAGATCCGGCTATGGTGCGTCGGGAGGAAAGAACATGTCCGGGCCGATACGGCAACAGCCCCCATCCTACGTCCGCCGAAGCGGGCTTCGCGAAGGCGGGAAAAGATCATGCTCTAATGGACCGGCCGCGCGAGATCTTCGTTGCATCTGAATTCCGCGATGCATTCTTCGGTGACGCTCCTTCGGAACGTACGTGTTGTTTTGTTCGTTGCGTTTTGCTCGCGGCATCGCCCAGGAATCGAATCAGCTCCTGCTCCATGGCCCGGTACTGGCCAACTTTGATTCGAAGCGAGAGGAGCTGGTACCGTCTTGCTTCGTGTTTGCGGCCCGGATGGGCGTTGATGCGGGCTTCGGTCGTTTCCATAAAAGCGCGCTCGTGGCGTATGCGTTGCAGATAGGATGCAAGCTCGCGCTTGATACCCTTTTTGCTGGCAAAATTGCCGAAGAAAATGCGCAGCAGAACCTCGTCACGCGTCACCGAGGCGCGGATGGGCTCGCTCATGAATTCTCCGAGCCTTGCCCGGCCGTTTGTGGTGATTGTATGGATCTGCTTATCCGGCTTGCCTTGCTGCGCCAGCGATTTGCTGGTGATGCACCCTTCCTCCCGCAGCTTATGCAGGGTGTTATAGATTTGCGGACCCGTTGCGTTCCAGATGAAATAAGTCGAACGATCGATAGCTCTCTTGAGGTCATATCCCGATGCCGGCTCGACCGCGAGCAAGCCAAGGAGCGCGAAGCGAAGCGACATATTAGCGGTGCTCCACCGGTGTCATGGCGCGCCGCCTAGTCATAAGCGTCGGCTCCCTTGCGCAGGGTTTCCCATTGGCGCGCGTCGTGGCTGCACAGGATGGTCGCGCCTGCGGATTCCACATGACGCACCTCGGCGAGCGATTTCGCCAGCGCCTCGCCATTCCAGGTGTTGCGCGGAATAATTCCAGTATCGAGTGTCTCGCGCAGGCTCACGGTGTCGCCGGCCAGCAAAAACATGCCGCTGCGATCGAGCCTCGCCAACGCGCCGAGCGAACCAGGCGTATGACCCGGCAACGGCAGCAGCACGATGCGGCCGTCGGCAAATACGTCGCGCTGGCTCGTGATCGCATCGATTGGCAGCGGCTGATCCCATTCGGCGGCCAGATAGCCGGCAGATTCGCTGCCGGGCGCGCGGGCAGCGGTCAACTCGTCGGCGTGGATCAGGAAGGTGGCCTTGCGAAAAAACGCGTTGCAGCCGCAGTGATCCGGATGGAGATGCGAATTGATCACCACATCGATGTCGTCGGGGCTAAGCCCGATCTCTGCAAGTCCGGTCAGCACGTGCTCGCCGGGCTGCATGATCGGGGTCATGAGTTTGGCGAGCCCACCCCAACGGCCTTCCGGATCGTCCGGCACCGCAGGATGGCAACCGGTATCGAACAGCACATTGGCCTGGCTGTGCCGCAACAGTGCGCTCGACACCGGAAGCTCGATGGTCTCGCTGCGCACGGCCGCGGGGAGGAAAATGCTCTTGCGCATGCGCAGCCGCCCGCAGGGCAGAAGATGCATTTTCATGGCTCTTGCCTAAGGTTTCGCCTTTAGCGTCCCAAGCGTTACGTTCGAGCCATCGCCCTTGTAGCGCGGCCGGTCGGGTTGCGGCGCGCCCAATGGTTCGACCGGGCGTTCGCTTGCCAGGCTACGGACCGCGAGCTCTTGATATTGCCGTGTGCCCATGCGCTTCCAGGCTATTTCCCGGTCTGTCAGTTCCCTGATCACGCGGACGGGAATGCCGAGCGCTAGCGATCGCAACGGAATAATCGTGCCTTCCGGCACGAAAGCCATCGCTCCGATGATGGCGGACTCGCCGATCTCCGAGCGATCCATGACGACGGCATTCATGCCGACCATGGCATTGCGCCCGATATGGGCGCCGTGAATGACCGCGCCGTGGCCGATATGCCCGTCGATTTCGATGATGGTATCGCTGTTGGGAAAGCCGTGGATCACGCAGGTGTCCTGCACATTTGCACCTTCACAGAGCGTGATGCGTCCGAAATCGCCGCGCAGGCTGGCGGCCGGTCCGACATAACATCGCGGACCGATGATGACGTCGCCGATAAGCACGGCCGTGGGATGCACATAAGCGGTCGGATCGATCACCGGGATCAGGTCTTCGATTGCGAAGCAGTTGGCCATAGCTCACACCATGCAATAGCCGCCGCTCACGCTGATCACCTGGCCGGTGATCCAGCCGCTGCGCGGCGATGCCAAGAGCGCGACGGTCGGCGCAATATCGTCGGGCTGGCCAAGCCGTCGCACTGGATAGAGCCGGACGAGCTTCTCGCGATTGGCATTGAGCCATTCCGGATCATGGCCGGTTTCAACGAGACCGAGCGAAACAGTGTTGGCGGTGACGCCGGCACCGCCCAATTCGCGCGCCAGCGATTTCATCAATGCGATGACGCCGGCACGCGCGGCTCCGACGATGGAAAGCCCGGACTCGCCAACGCGCGATGAGTCGCCGACGATGGCAATGATCCGTCCAGCGCCGCCATTTTCGAGATGCGGGCTGGCGGCGTGGCACAGGTGAATGGCGCCCAACAGATTCGCGTCGATCTGGCTGCGCCAATCATTCGGCGTGGTGTCTTTGAATGGTTTGCGAATCGCAAGCCCCGCGTTATTCACCAGAATGTTGAGACCGCCGAAGTCGGCGACGATATTTTGAATCATACTCTGAACAGCCGGGCGCTCGGCAAGATCGGCCTGATAGGCCTTTGCCTTGCCGCCTTTTGCATGAATCTCCGCAACCACAGCCGCTGCCTCGTCGCCGGAATTGCGGTGATTGACCGCGACCGCGGCGCCTTCCACCGCCAGAGTGAGCGCAATCTGTCGGCCAACGTCCCGGGTGCCGCCGGTGACAAGCGCCACGCGATCTTTAAGCTGCATGTCCATAACTGCGCCTTATGGCTTGCGTCTCGCGTTGACACCCTAGCGGCGGCGGCCTCATATAGTAAAGTACTTATCTATGAAAGTCCTGAGCTATGCGGGCCAAGCCGAACGCCGGCCCGCATGCAGGCGCTGACAGGGATCGCGGCGTCCGCAGTGGTTTCCATGACAGGAGCTTGAGACAGTCGTGAAGCCGGCAGGGTTCGACTATTACGCACCGCGCAGCCTGGAAGAGGCGCTGCGCATTTTGGGCGATGCCGAGCGCGAAGGCCGCGTTCTGGCGGGCGGCCAGAGCCTGATGCCGATGCTCAATTGCCGCCTTCTCAGCCCAGAGGTCCTCGTCGACATCAATCGCATCGAGGCGCTCAACCGCATGGACGTCGCGAAAGACAGTCTAACTGTCGGCGCACTGGTTCGGCACGCCCACCTGTTGCACGACGACGGCGTGCGTGCCGGCTGGCCTTTGCTGTTCGAGGCGACCAAACAAGTCGCACATCCCGCGATCAGAAATCGGGGGACGGTTTGTGGCAGCGTCGCCCATAACGATCCGGCGGCAGAACACCCGAGCGTGCTGGTGACGCTGGATGGCACGGTGGTGATTGCGGGCGCCGCAGGCCGCCGCGAGCTTCCCGCGGAACAGTTCTTTACGGGCATTCTTTCGACTGCTCTGCAACCGGGGGAGATGGTGGTGGCGCTGCGTTATCCGCGCGCGCCGACGGGCACCGGTGCGGGATTTGTGGAATTTGCCCGCCGCCTCGGCGATTTTGCCATGGGGGGAGCCGCTGCCACCTTGACGATGCGCAAGGGCGTGTGCGAACGCGCGCGGCTGACGATCGTGGGCATGGGCGAGGGTCCGTTTCGCGCGCGCGCCGCGGAAGAGGTCCTTACGGCGCGGCGGCTCAGCACTGACGATTGCCGAGACGCTTTCGCGGAGGCGGCCGCAAAGGTCACTGCCGCGGTTGAGCCGGCCAACGACGTTCACGCGTCTTCATCCTATCGCCGGCATCTGGCGGGCGTCATGACGCAGCGCGCGCTCGAAATGGCGCTGGCGCGGGCAGGAGCGCATTAGAAGTGGCGCGAGAACAAATCATCCGGCTGACTGTGAATGGCCGATCCTACGAAAGAACGGTGCCGGTCCGCTTGTCTTTGGCGGACTTCATACGGGAGCATTTGCATCTCACCGGCACCCATCTCGGCTGCGAGCACGGTGTGTGCGGCGCCTGCACGGTTTCGATGAATGGACGCAGCGTGCGCTCTTGCCTCATTCTGGCGGTGCAGGCGGACGGGGCCGAGATCGTCACCATCGAAGGCTTGCGCGCGGCGGACGGAACGCGGCATCCGATGCAGCAGGCTTTTCTCGAAAACTTCGGCCTGCAATGCGGCTATTGCACTCCGGGGATGCTCATCACCGCGATCGAGCTGTTGCGGGAGAATCCGCAGCCGTCCGAGCAGGACGTGCGCGAAGCCTTGTCCGGCAATATCTGCCGCTGCACCGGATACCAGGCGATTGTCGATTCGGTCTTGGCCGTGGCGCAAGCGACACCGGGTGTTGAAAAATAACGATCGGCCGGCCGCGCAGAAGTCGGTGCGCGCGGCAGCCTTAGGGAGTTCGTTTGATGTCGGACGCGCGCTTCGTCAATCAGAGAGCGGTTGGTTCGCCGGTGCTGCCCGACGAGGCCATCCCGCTGGTTGAGGGCGACGGCCGCTTCCTCAACGACATCCGGTTGCCGGGCATGTATCACGTGACTTTCCTGCGCAGCCAGCACGCGCACGCGCGCATCCGCGCGGTCGACACGGCGAAAGCGCGGGCCTTGCCCGGTGTGGTCACGGTGCTGACCGGCAAGGAGCTGTTGGGAAAGGTCGAGCCGTTCCGCAGCATGCCCAACCGCTTCTCCGGCGGCGAGTCGGTGCAGCACTGGCTCGCCGTCGACAAGGTGCGGTTCTGTGGCGAGGCAATCTGCGCGGTCGTGGCGGAGGATCGCGCCACCGCCGAGGACGCAGCCGAGCTAATCGTCGTCGATTACGAGCCGTTGCCGGTCGTGACCGATCCGCGGCTCGGCGAGCAAGACGGCGCGCCGCTCGTTCACGATTCCTGTCCGAATAACTACCTCATCAAGCGCGAATACGAGCGCGGCAATGTGGACGAGGCGTTTGCCAGCGCGCACCTCGTGGTCAAGCGCAGGTTTCGGATCGGCCGCAAGCAGGCGCTCTGTTTGGAAGGCCGCGGCTGCGTCGCCGGCTATCGGGAAAGCACGTTCGGCCTGACGCTGTGGATCAGCCACCAATTGCCTTACGTCGTGCGACACTATCTCGCCAATCATCTTCGCATGGCTGAGAACGACATTCGTGTTGTCGTCCCGCATACGGGAGGCGGCTTCGGTCAGAAGGCCTCCATCTATCCGGAGGAATTTATCTGCGCTTATCTGGCACTGACGCTGCGGCGTGCAGTGAAATGGGTCGAAGACCGGCTCGAGAACATGGTTGCCTCCACCCATGCCCGCGACCAGGCGATCGAGGTCGCGGCGGCGGTAGATCGGGAAGGCCGTATCCTGGCGCTCAGCTCCGACGTTTGCGTCGATGTCGGCGCCTATTCGACCTATCTGTGGTCGGCGGGCATGGAGCCGCTGCAAACCGCGGGTCTGATGCCGGGCCCCTATAAGGTCCCGGCCATGCGCTATCGGACCCGCGGCGTCGCCACCAATAAGACGCCGGTCGGCCCCTATCGCGCCGTCGGCCGTCCATCGGCGTCGGCGTCGCTCGAATTGCTTTTGGACGAGGTCGCGCGCCGGCTCGAGATCGACCCGGTGGACGTGCGCCAGCGCAACCTCATCCCGATCGAGGCGATGCCCTACCGCAACGCCAACAACCTGGTGCACGACAACGTCAACTATCTGCCGTGCTTGAAGCTCGCCGTCGCCAAATCGCAATACGAGCGGCTTCGCGCCGAGCAGCGCGAAGCACGCGCCAACGGCAAGCTGCGCGGCATCGGCGTCGCCTGTTATGCGGAACTCACCGGGCTCGGCACCAGCACGGCGGTCGGTCCGGGCACGCTGCTGCAGCCCGGGCGTGACGCGGTGACACTGCGTCTGGAGACGACGGGCGTTCTTTCCATCGCCGCGGCGCTGCCATCCCAGGGCCAGCGCATCATGACGGCGATGCGTCAGGTCGCCTGCGACGAGCTCGGCATCAGTCTCGACGACATTACCTGCGTGATCAACGATACCGCCATGGCGCCGTACGGTTTCGGCACATTCGCGTCGCGCACAGCGGTGTTCGGCAGCGGCGCGGTCATCCAGGCCGCCAAGGAGCTGCGCCGGCGCATCCTCGCTTTGGGCGCACACCTTCTGGACGTGGCGATCGACGAAGTCACGATCGTCAATAGCGTCATCCAGACGATCGACCGATCTAAAAAGCTAGCGATCCGCGAGATGGCGGAAAAGAGCTACTTTTCGGCCAAGAACATTCCGCCCGAGCTCAATCCGGGCTTCGAGGTCACCGCCTTCTACGATCCCAAATTCGGCAGCTTCGCGGGCGGCGCCCATATTGCGGTGGTGGACGTCGATACCCAGACCGGCGAGGTCAAGATCGTGCGCTATGTCGCGGCGGAGGACGTCGGCACGATCATCAATCCGGCGGTCGTCGAAGGTCAGATCATCGGCGGCATTGCGCAAGGCATCGGCGAGGCGCTCCTTGAGGAGCTCGTTTATGACGAAGCCGGCCAGCCGCGCACCATAACGCTGGCCGACTATCTGGTTCCTTCGGCGCTGGAGATTCCAAGGATCGAGCTGCATCACGCCAACACCCCGTCTGCGGCGCTGGGCGGCTTCAAAGGCTGCGGCGAGGGCTCCATCATCGGCGCGCTCGGCGCCGTGGCCTGTGCGGTGGCGGACGCGCTTAATCGCCGGGGCGGCGACATTCACGAGTTCCCGGCAACGCCGGAGCGGGTGCTGAAGGGACTAGGGGTGCTGCCGGGCGAGGTGTGAACGGGCGGATCGGAGCGAACACGCATGTATGCGGATTGCCGGGGACTTGAGCTGACGGCGGCGAGCGAAGCCGCAGCCACGCACATCGATGCGGCCGTGACGGACTACCTCGATTATCGCACGACCGCCTTCGGCCACGTCCGTTCCGCACTGGAAGCCGATCCCGCCTTCGTGCTGGCGCTGTGCTTTCGCGGCTATTTCCTTTTGATGCTGGAGAACAAGGCGATCCTGCCGAAAGTCCGGCAGACGCTCGATGAAATCCGCCCTTCCCTCGCCGCGGCGACGGTGCGCGAGCGCCGGCACGTGCAAGCGCTGGAGGCCTGGGCCGCGGGCGACATCATGCTGGCCTGCCGTCACTGGGAAGAGATCCTGACGGAATGTCCGCTCGATCTTATGGCGCTCAAGCTCCACCACACCATGAGCTTCTATGCCGGACGCAGCCAAGTCATGCGCGCGGTCATCGCCGGCGTGCTCGGTGAATGGGACGACTCGGTGCCTGGATACGGTTGCATGCAAGGCATGTATGCCTACGCGCTCGAAGAATGCGGCGCATACGAGGACGCCGAGCGCTACGGACGCCAGGCTGCCGAGCGAAATCCCGGCGATCTTTGGGCCATTCATTCCGTTGCCCATGTTTTGGAGATGCAGGGCCGCTCGGCCGAGGGGGTCAGATGGCTCAACTACAGTCCGCAGCAATGGGCCGACAAGAACCCATTCAAGGCACATGTCTGGTGGCACGCTGCATTGTTCTTCGTGGCGCAGGGCGACTACCGTCGCGCGCTCGACCTCTACGATCATGCGCTCTGCTCGGTGAATTCCGAGACCTATGTCGACGTGTCCAATCAGGCCGCACTGCTGAAACGGCTGCAGATGAACGGCGTCGATATCGGCGATCGGTGGAAAGCTCTTGCCGAGCACTCGCAGCTGCGCATCCACGATCACATGCTGCCCTTTAGAGACGCTCACTTCTGCCTGGCGCTGGCGGCGCACGGAGAGTTCGACGTCGCCCGGCGCCACATCAGGTCGATGGTTGATTTTGCAACGCAGAACGAAGGCTGGCGCGCCGAAGCGACCGGTAACGTCTTGGTCCCGCTGTGCGAAGGCATGATCGCTTACGAGCAAGGCCAATATGACAGGGCGTGCGACCTGTTGTGGGCGATTCGCAACGACATTGTTTCGATAGGCGGCAGCCACGCGCAGCGCGATCTGTTCGCGCAGATCATTTGCGACGCGGCCGTGCGCGCCAAAAGGCTCCCTCTCGCCCGCAGCCTGCTCTCGGAGCGGGTGCGAAGCCGCGGGACCAGGAAGGGAAATTGGCAATCTTATGCCGAAGTACTGAGCGCGCTTGGTGAAACCGAGCGCGCCAATGCGGCGCGCAAACAGGCGGAACTCGCGCCCGAAGTCGGAGTATGAAAAAACAGGATCTGTGAACGCGACACTATCATCCGTATTTGCACGCTTAAAGCAAACCGGCCTAATCGAACAGTCCGGCACCAGACCCTTGGCCTTCGACCGCGGATGCATTGTGGCGACGTTGCCAGAATGGCCGCTCCTTCCAGCGTTGTTCGGCACGGTAATGGACATGCCTTTCGGCCAAATATGCGGCATATTTGCCGTCGAGATCGGCTTGCAATTTCTCCAGCGCACAATCGTCCCATGAATGAGCCGCGATCAGCGCCGCGGCGGCGTTATTGCCGCCGACAATTGCCGACACGATGCCTTGCGAGGACAGCGGATCAAACGATTGTGCGGCATCGCCGGCCGCGATCCATCTGTCGCCATGGGCCTGAACCAAATTTGTACTGACCGCATTGGCGCAGAAGGGACCGGCCACGATACGGTATTGAAGCCCGTCAGTGACGGCGTTCAAATGAAAAAAGTTGGCGATGTAATCCTCGAAATTCGCAGCCGATCGCATGCGTGAAATGTCGCACAGATCGCCATCGGTAAAATATACCATGACCCGGCGCCGGTTCGGTATTTGCGCGCTATAAAGCCAGCCGTCCGGCGCCGATTCCAGGTAAATTCGCCGGTCCGGATCCCCTCGCGGGTGCAATTCCTCCGCAACACACCAAATCGCAATGAGCTTATCGTGAATTCGTCGTCGCGCGCCGGCTTCAACCGCCAACCGCGCCGTTCGCCCGGTGCAGTCGACAAGGTAACTTGCGGTCGCGTAAATCTGGCGCCCGGCGCTTTCGATCTGGAATTCCCAACCGGTGAGCGCCGATTTCGTTTCGATCCTGGCGCAACCCTCGAGTAGCGCTGCGCCCTTTTTAACCGCGGCGGCAATCAATTGCCGCTCGAACAACCGGCGATCGAGGTGCCATCCGCAACCGTAAGGGCTCAGGATCGCTTCACGACAGTGGACCGCATCCGACCCCCACCGCGCCATGGTTCCGGCGCTCGGTAAGTGCAGATCCGCGCTAAGACAATCGAGCCCTAGACGATTGAGCAGCGGCCGTGTCTCCGCCGGCACGGTTTCGCCGACGGCCAAAGCTAAATTGGGCCGATCGCGTACGATTAATGCGACACCGGCGCCGGCGCCAGCCAAGACGTAAGCCGCAATAGCACCCGCCGGTCCGCCTCCGACCACGCATACGTCGCAACGGAAATTCACGGCGGGCCGGACCATCTAGTTCAGTGGATGTAGCCAATTCCGAATTGTTGAACCAAAGTGCGAACGCGGCGACGAGGCGTCAGCGGCTCGGATCGAATTTTCGAGACCGGCGCGGCCTCTCTGGGAATGGGACAACCGGCATTGATCCAACGCACGATGACCAAACGACCCACCTGATTGCCAAGCGCAGGAAAACGCGTGTCCAAGGCCTGGGCCATCCGGTTGCCGCCGGCGGCGAAATCACGGACCAGTGGACTGTTCTCCGCATCCCACGGCACCACCCAAGGGTTATCGGGTTTGCCGAGCGCGCGCATGAGTTCGACGAGATCGCCGGCGAACCATTCATGCAGCGGCTTGCCTTCAAGCTTATAGCGGAGGTGCCCTTCCGTCCCAACCAATGAGCTGCGCAGTTCCCGCAACAATAGCAGCATGGACTCCGCCTTTGTCTGGTACTGCTTTACTGCCGCGGTGTCTCCGGTCCGGCCCAGCCATAGAATCCAGTCCCGCCACAAGGCGACATCGTCGGAGTCGAAGACCTCATACATCGGCCCGTCGAACGTGGTCAGATAATTCAGCAGCCGGCTCGCCTCCGGATTGCCGGAAACGACAAAAGCCGAATGCGCGAGCTCGTCGATGAATCCGTCCGGATCGTCGAACCAGTCGTTGATCCGGTTGACGCCGAGCTTTCTATTGGCGTGATTCAGACTTCCATAATGTTGCTTGCGCGACATGAGACTTTTAATTTTGTCGGTCATCGTCGGCGGTCTACGGACGGCGAGGACGTCATCGATGCCGAGATAATTCATCCCGGCGGTCGCAAAAGCGACAAACCCGGTCCAGATGCGTTGCCATTCCCGCCGCATCGCGTTCCGGCCGCTCTCCTTCAAAACATTGTCGAGGTAAACATTGACGGCGTTGCGAGCCTTCGCACCGTGTCCATCGACGGCGTTGTCAATGCCGACGTGCATGCGCCAGAACTGAGAATCGATCCCATGGTAATCGAGCTTTTTAATTGTAGAGGCGAGTTCCAGGACTTCCCATTCGAGGAACAGCGTCATGCCGATAAGCTCGGGATAATATCGATCGGAATTCTGCGAAATTGCCAGTTGGAATACCGGGCTGGCGAAGTCGCCGTCGTTGAACTTCGGATGGTCCGCATACGCGCGCGAAGCCACGTCGGGCAGCATGATATTGAGGCCGCGAAGAAACGTCGTGAAAAGATTGCCGTGGTGAAGCGTAGGATTCCCATTGCCGAATTCGTCGCTCCACACATCGAACAGGAAACCTCTCACGTCGTCCAAATTTCCGGTATTCGCGATGAATCGCAACCACGCTCCGTCATTTTGATTGTACGGACCGGAGTGGACTCGATCGTTCACGATATCCGCCCGAGCCTCATCGAGTTCCCACGGTTTCATTCGCGCGGCTTGGTTGCGATAGAATTCGTAAATTTCCTCCAGCTTCGCCTCGAACGTGTTCTTGTCGTACTCAAAGTACTTTTCAAGGATGACAGCTCCGGAGTCTTGGAAAGTCTGATCCTCGATCGCCTTTCGCGCCACGCCAAGAAATTGATCGACGATCTTGGAGCTGAATTCATACATTTCCGGAAACTGGTCGATATTGCACAGCATATAGTAATAGTCGCGGTACTGCAGGCCCTCCAGGGCGTTGCGCTCGCTTTCGACGTATGCCGCCGACGATTTGGCGTCAGGCTGTTGGTGCGAACCGAACGTGCCGCGAACGACAAATCCCAGGTCCGACCAGTGCTTGACCATGCCGTTGTCGCCGCTGCACTCGGACCAGTCGAGATATAGGATGTCGCCGGCACACTGACCTAGCTCGATCATCCGCAAGTTATGATAATGGCTGCTGTTGGAATCGAAATCCTCCCGAACCGCCGCCTCGTAATCGCCGACCCCGCTTGAAAAACCGCCGACGGCATTCGAAAGCTGCAAAACGCGGTCATAATATTCCGCGGCGGTTTCTCCGGAGATTGAGATCGCTTCGAGAATGGCGCGGCAATAATCCGTGCACCGATTCTTTATGAGATCGGCATATTTGGCGTCTGCGCGCGCCGACGGTAGCCCCTCGGCCGGTTGGTCATGGGACGCGGCGGCGCCGCGCTTTCTGGTGGACCTTTTGGGCGCAGGCTTATGTGTCCGATCATCCGCTCGATGATCGGTACGGTGCAGTTCGTCCGGCGATGGCACGACAAAATGGAAGTAGCGCCCACCGAAGCGGTCGAATTGCTCCTGCACGGTAAATTGAATGCGGCTAAGACCAGGAAGTCGTTCAGCAGGCGTGTGCTTTCTCGGCTGCACACCGTCCACGAGTTCGGAAAAGACCGATCTGAGATTGTCGCAGAGTTTGTCGATGTAGTCGGACAGAGCATCGGAGCGGTCGGGCGGTGGGAACAGGAACGACTCGACGCTCGATGGATCGGGTCGTCGGAATTCGACACCTCGCGCCCACGGCTGCCGGACCAGCATGAGGCGAGCCAAATCGCCGTGCGTTTCCTCGTACGGAAAGGACTTCTGGAGCTCCGTGGCCGACCGGTCGGTAATGACGCTATCCGGGCGTTGCGCGGGCCACCAATGGGTTTTGCATTCGAAAAAGTCGGCCTGCCATGGCACGGCCATGAACTTAGTGATGTCGCCCGCCTCGAGATTGTCGGCCAGGCGATAGGCCTCCGAATAGGCAAGTGGCGAGCCCGCAATCGAAGTCATTTCAATTCCAGGAAAGAAGGGTCCGCCGGTGCAAGCACCGAGCGCGGCGCGGGTAAGAATCCCGGGTTGATGCGCTGGATCGGATCGAACGGCGTTATGGCGCGGGCCGGCGCGGAATTGATCCTTCGCCCAGGCCTCGAGCCGCCGGTATTGAAGAGTCGTGACCGTCAACCACGTCGTCGGATTGCCCGTTGTCGCGTCACCTTCGTTTCCGGATAGCGCCGGCATGTAGTAACCATTCGCCTGTGCCGCCTGCTCCTCCTCGCTTGCAAGTTCTCGAGGTTTGCGAATTCGCTTGAATATGGCTTGGCGCGACAAACGGCCGGCCTCGTGATGGGGATCACTGAGCAATTGGAGGGTTTTTTCGTCGGTGAAGTCGGCGGCTTTACCTCTGGCATGACCGCGCAAGGCTAGATCGTTGACCCAGCTTATGGCCGATGCCCGGGAAAGGATGGGATAGATGTCACGCCAGAATTCGACATCGTCAGCGCCGAGCGGCGCCGGCAATCCGGGATGCGGAAGGTTGTTGCTGAGCGCGACCTCCTCCATGACATCGAACAGGGTCACGACGCTGTCGATATCGGGTGCAAAATCCGGTGGCGTAACGAGCACCCAGGCGCGGCCCTTGACCGGTATGTCGCGGCCGTCAAGTTTGACCTTGCACTTTACCGGACCGTCACTCGTATCATCGTGCCAAAAGTCGTTGTTGGCGTAATCGGTAATCCACTTCTTCCCCGAAACGTCATTGCCAGTCTCATCGACAGCCGCAGAATGTCCCCGCCCGCCGAGCACTAATAATCGTCCTTCGTCGTCCGTTCGAAGCTCGCCGAGATAGACGTCCGTGGCGTCCTGAAATTTTCCAGTAAAGGCGTATTCGGCTGCGTCGGAACTGAAGGTTCTTGTGCCTGTGATCGTGATCGCGGCGCCCGGATCAATAACCAGTCTGCGGCTTCTTTCGGCGCCTGTTATTGACGCATTGCGTCGATCCCATGAGTCCTTTTTCGGCGCGTCGAATTGTGCAAGGGCTTCGGCTCCGCCGTCAAATTCAAACCATTCCGATTTCTTGTTGGCGAGCGATACGCTCCAGGTTAGCTCGGCGTCCCGCGCTGTTAGCTCTCCGATCACGGCATCCTTGGCGTCGAACGCATAGACCCTGAAGCGCGCAGCTTGGCGTAACACCGCGCCCGCGGCATCGGTGAAACGCCGCTCCTCAGACGGTCCCGGCGGCTCAAGGCCTTCCGGTCCGATAAAGAAGCCGTCCTGCTCCTGGCTGTTGCCAAGGCGGGCAATGCCAATCGTCGGAAAAATCTTGCAATAGGCGATCTCGTCACTCATGGCGCTCCCCCCGTCACTGGCCGTGATCTGTTGCCCTGCAGGCAAAAGATTTTTACGGCTGTCCCGGACCGCATGCTAATGCGCGAACTATCCAGGATGTACAACTCAGGGTAGGATATATCTACGGGAAACGCTATGGTTTTATGACCCGGCAGCGAGCTTTGCCTGCACATCCGATTCGGGGCGACGGCAGACAATCGGACGCCGGATCCCCGCACGGAACCAGCCGTCGTGGTGGCCTGGGGCGGACTTCTGCAATCCAACACGTTCAACGGCTTATGGTGTCCCACCTGTCGCTGACGTCCGACAAATTCCACGACTTATTTTCACGATTGTCCCACCAGCCAAAGCGCGCTCTCTTGGCCGTCGGAAAACGAACCGTAGCCTTGATGGAGGGAAAACCGTCAGGAACGTTGACACAGTCTCTGCGCAAGATGAGGTCGGCGCGCTGACTTGGCGGCGTCGACAGAGACCGTTCACACCAGTTGCCCTTCGCTGACCGGGATATCGCGCATAGTGCTCGGCGCGAACAGCTCCTCGATTTGTACCCGGCGCGGCGTTAGCCCATGCTCATGGGTGTATTGCAGCAGCGCCTCGATTGAAGGGCGGTTAGCCTCAATCCCGTAGGGATACCAATCCTTGCCGATGATTGCTTGCTCCTCTTCGATTAGGGGCTGCAGCCAGGCGAAGGAGACCTTGGGCGAGCCGGCTTCGAGGAGCAGGCTAAACGCGTAATCCTTGGCCCGGCACAGCGCCTTATAAAGATTCATCGCGACCCATGGATCGCGCTCGTAAATGTCGCGACGGATAACCACGGTATGCATGATGGGATAGATTTTCGTGCGCCGATAATAGTCCTGTTCGATTTCACGGTAGTTGGGAAACAACCGCTTCACGTTCGGCGCACCGCGGCGAAATGACAGCGGGTTGTTGGCGGTCATGAGGAAGTCGAGCTCGCCGCGCTCGAGCAGATCGCCGAGTTCGACGCCGGCGGGCGCTCGAGTAAGGTGAACGTCCGCCGGCAAAGCGTGACCGAGCCGGTCGGCGCGGCCCTGCACCCATTCGACGTCCCCCGGCTTGACGCCGTATTCGTGCTGCAGGAGACCGCGCATGTAAACCGCGGCCGTCATGCTGTATTCGGGCACGCCGCCGCGTTTGCCCTTGAGGTCGCTCGGACGCGAAATTCCCTTTCTCGTATTGATGAAGAAATAGCCGTGGCGAAAAACGCGTGACGGAAAGACCGGGATCGCCACGAATGGCGCAGCACCGCTGCCGACCAGCGTCGTATAGTTCGACAGCGACATTTCGGAGGCGTCAAACTCCTTGTATTGCAACATGCGCCAAAAAATTTCGGCCGGCTGCAACGTTACGTAAGTGAGGTCGATACCCTCAGGCGCGATGGTGCCGTCGCGCAAAGCTTGGGTGCGATCGTAGGGTCCGCAGGCGAATGTCAGGCGCAAATCGGCCATGAGGCTCTCCGTCAGTTGGCTCGTAGCTATGCTGCCAAAATACGCGAGCCGTGCAATGTCATCTCGCCCTGCAAGCTGGCGCATTTATGCACGCTACGCACGGCATTTGCGAGCTTCAATAAGTTGACCGAACCGTCGGGCCGATGCTAGGCAATCATTGACAAGGCGCGTGTTTATCGCAACGCCGACCGCGTGCGTGAGGTTCTCCCGGGCAATCTCTGTCGTCGCACCGGCTATATCTCAATCGTCGAGGCGGTGCCGGACGCGCGCACCGCCTACAAAAACGGCGGGAAGGACGCATGAGGACGGTCAATTCGTTCGTCGGGCAGCCGATCGAACGGCTGGAAGACTTCCGGCTGGTGCGCGGGCGCGGCCAATATGTCGACGATCTCATGCGCAAGGACATGCTGCACGCCGCGATCCTGCGCAGCGCCGTCGGCCATGGCCGCATCCGTTTCATCAACGTCGCGCGCGCGCAAAAAATGACCGGCGTGCATTGCGTCATTACGGCGGCCGATCTGGGCCAGCCGACGCCGCGCGTGCCAATGCGGCTGCAGCCGATGCCGGAATTCGAGGCGTTCGGGCAGCCGGTCATGGCGCGCGACAAGGTTCGCTATGTCGGCGAGGCGCTGGCGATGGTGCTGGCCGAGAGCGCCGCCGTCGCCGAGGATGCGCTGGGCGCGATCGATGTCGATATCGAGCCGCTGCCGGCGGTCTCGGATTGGTGCGTCGCGGCAAGAAACGAGACGCTTCTCTTCGATGACAAGGGCAGCAATGTCGCGATGAAATTCCGCGCCCTGCTCGGCGACGCGGCGGCAGTCTTCAAGGACGCGCCCTATTCGCGGCGCGAAAGTCTCAGCACCCAGAGACATTTTGCGTTGACGATGGAGCCGCGAGGATTGCTGTGCGAGTGGAACGCCGCGCGCGGCAAGCTCACCGTTTCGGGCGCCGCCAAGGTTTTGTTCTTTAATCGCCGCATCATCGCCAAGCAGCTTGGCCTCGCCGAGGACGCCATCGACATGGTGGAGTACGACGTTGGCGGCAGCTTTGGCGCGCGCGGCGAATTTTACCCGGAGGATTTTCTTGTCCCGTTCGCCGCGCGTCACGTCGGCCGGCCGGTAAAGTGGATCGAAGACCGCCGCGAGCACCTCATGACGATGAACCACGCGCGTGAGGCGGCATGCGACGTAGAGATCGCTTGCAAACGGGACGGCACGATCCTCGGCTTGCGCGGGCATGCCTTTGTCGACATGGGCGCCTATATGCGCACCAACGGCGCCGTCGGCGCACGCAACATCGCACAGTTCATGTCGGGACCTTACCGCGTGCCAAACATCGACATCGATGTCTCACTGCTGCTCACCAACAAGACTCCGGTCGGCACCTATCGCGGGCCGGGGCGCTTCGAGACCGACTTCTTCCGCGAGCGGCTGTTCGACATGGTAGCGCGCGATCTCGGCATCGACCAAGTCGAATTCCGCCGGCGTAATCTCGTCCGCGAAGCCGAGATGCCATACACGGTCGCCACCATCACGCCGTTCGAGAGCAGTGACGAGCTCGATAGCGGCGACTATCAGGTCACGCTCGATCGCTGCCTTGCCGAGATCGGCTGGGCCGACAAAGCAAAACTCAAGGGCAAGCTTGTCGACGGCCGCTACCAGGGCCTCGCAATCTCGTGCTTCATCGAGGGTGGCGCCGCCGGTCCGAAGGAAAGTGCGCGGCTAGTGCTCGAATCCGACGGCACGCTCACCGTTTTTATGGGCTCATCGGGCGTCGGGCAGGGGCTCGAAACGGCATTTGCACAGATCGCCGCCGACGCCATGGAAATGCCGATGGACCGCGTCAACAAAGTTTTCCACGGTTCGACCGCTTATGTCAGCGACGGCTACGGCTCTTATCACTCGCGTTCGATCGTGATGGGCGGCTCCGCCGTCCTCGATGCCGCGACCAAGTTGCGTCAGGCGATGTGCGCGGAAACGGCGCGGCGGCTCAATTGCGGAGCCGCCGAAGTGGTGCTCGCCGACGGCCGCGCGCGCGGCCCCGACGGCAAGTCGGTGTCATGGGCGGAGCTTGCCGCCGAGCCGATTTCGGTCGAGGGCGCCTTCCTCAACAAGAAACACACCTGGGCCTATGGCGCGCACGCCGCGCATGTGGCGGTCGATCCCAAGACCGGCCACGTGCAGCTCATCGACTATGTGGCAGTGGAGAATTGCGGACGCATGATCAACCCGCTGACGCTCAAGGGTCAACTCGTCGGCGCCGTGGTGCAGGGCCTCGGCGGCGCGTTTTTGGAGCATCTTGCCTACGACGATAACGGGCAGCTCCTCACCGGCTCGCTTGCCGACTATCTGGTGCCGACCGCGAGCGATTTTCCGAAAATTCGCGGCGTCGTCATAGAATCGCATCCCTCGCCGATCAATCCGCTCGGCGCCAAGGGCGCGGGCGAAGGCGGCATCATCTCGGTCGGTGGCCTGATGGCGAACGCGGTTGCCGATGCGCTGAGTTCGTTGGATGTCCAACCGCGCGATCTGCCGCTGTCGCCGGCGCGGGTGTGGCAGCTCGTGCAGGATGCGCGCCGTCATGGACGGACGGCTTCGACAAGAATAAATTCAGCCGAACAGGCAAGATGAACAGGAGCAGACCATGAGCGTCGCCCGCCACCCGCGCCCGAAAGAGCTTGAGGGCGCCCCGATCGAAGAGATCATGAGAAAATACGTGGGACGCTTCAAGGAGAAGAAGCCCGATTGGGCCGCGTTCGAGGACGCCAAGATCGAAGGCTACAAGCGCGCGCAGCATCGCTTCATTGGCGCGGGCGGCTCCGGCAAACATGGCGATCCCAGCGTTATCCCGGCCGGGAATTTCACTCTGTCGATCATGTATGTCGAGCCGGGCCAGGGCAACGCCGCGCATACCCACGAAGTCGAGGAATGTTTCTTCGTGCTGCAAGGCTACCTCGATGTTTTCGTGGAGGACGAAAGCGGCAAACGCCTGACCACGCGGCTCGGGCCATGGGAGTGCATCTCTTGCCCGGCCGGCGTGATCCACGGATATCAGAACGACTCGCTCGAGCCGGTCTATTTCCAGGTGATGCTCGGCCGCGGCAAGCCGGAGACCATGGGCTATGCCGACGACGATCTCTTCAAGCGCAAGGACGCACACCTGAAGACGGTGTGAACGCCCACCAAGTCACGTTTTTTTGGGCCGTGGGTCGCCGATTTCATGATCGGGCGCCGGATCGCGGCGTAGTGAAAACCGTAACTCGTACGCTCGACCTGCAGACGCGGCGCCTTGTCGGTCGAGGGCCGCAGCCAATGCGCATCCACCGTTTTTGCCCGGTCGATCCAGGCCGGCCGCATCTCCGTGGCGCAAGAGGCCTCGCTGAAAGCGACCCGAAAAAATGGCGGCGCCACGTACAAACCTGCGCCGTCCGAGGTCACCCCGCGTGCACCAGCGCTTTGGCGTCCTGCTGGCATCATGCCAACATGCCGACCTGCGCCCGACGCCCGAAGCGTTCTGGTTTACGGCGACTGGGAACAACGTTTGCACAAGGTTGCCGTGCCCGCCGTGCCGCGCGCCGAAGCGATCGACGAGCTCTACGATGCCGTTGTATTGAGGCGCCCGCCGCTCCATACCGGCAGGTGGGCGCTCGCCACTTTGGAAGTTTGCCTTGCCATTTTATGATCGGCGGAGCAGCGCGGAGAAGTTCTTCTCGAGCATAAGATCGGATTGTAGAGATGAAAAACGGATTGAAAACGGCGCGCCGGACAAGACGAGGCGCCGTCACGGAGGGGACGCAGGCGATCTTGCGCCACTGGCGCGAAGCCGTACCCAACGACCGCCTTGCGCATCTGGTCAAGGACGCGACCCGGGCGCTGCTGCGCGCCTTACAGATGCGTCTGACTCCCCACGGCGTACCGCTCGGACATTGGACCTTCCTGCGCATCCTATGGGACAAAGACGGGATTACTCAGCGCGAACTCAGCGAGCAAGCCGGCGTCATGGATCCGACGACATTCTCCGCGCTCAAGGCGATGGAACGCCTCGGCTATGTCACGCGCCGGAAATTGCCAGGCAATAAGAAAAAGATTTTTATATTTCTCACGCCGAGGGGGCGGCTCTTGAAGCCCAAGCTGGTTCCGTTTGCGGAACAGGTCAATCAGATTGCCGTGCGCGGCCTCAAGGCGGAGGACATCGCGACGACACGGCATACGCTGCTCGCGATCATCGAAAGTTTGGCCGAAGACGAGGCCGATGCGAAAGGGCGCATTCCCTCAACGCGTGAGCTCGCACGCCTCGTGGCTAACGGCGGCAGGAGCAGTACGCCACGAGCTAAGAAACCGGGGCGCGGTGAGGCCGATTGATCTTCAAGCGCTTTACCGGCCGATCAGGATCAATCAATCATAAGCTGGCGTAACGTCGCGGTATAATGTTGGTCGCGGGAGACGCTGTGGTCCGTCAGATCCGTGCCGACGCCGAGATAGCGCGCGGCGATGTCGCTCGATCTGAGCAGTTCGCGCGCGTCTCCGGATATCGCCACCCGTCCGTTTTCGATAACGTAACCGCGATCCGCTATTGCAAGACTGAGCCGGGCATTTTGCTCTGATAGTAAAATCGCCATGCCCCGATCGCGCATGCCCGCGATGAGTTGAAAAATTTCCGTGACAAGCCTGGGTGAAAGCCCGAGCGACGGCTCATCGAGAACCAGCAGTTTCGGGCTTGCCATAAGACCGCGCGCAATGGCGAGCATCTGATGTTGACCGCCCGAAAAATTGGCGACGAAATCGTGGAATCTCTCCTGCAGGACCGGAAAACGTGCACAAACTTCGCGCATTCGCTTTGCGCTATCGCCTCCGGTCCGCTTGCGATGAAGGAATCCGGCCAATTCCAGGTTTTCAGCCACGGTCATCCCGCCGAAAGTCTGACGCCCTTCCGGCACGTGCGCAATTCCGAGCTTGACCCGAGCACGCGCTGAAAGCGTCTCGATCTGCTCTCCCTCAAACAGGATTTGGCCGCGCTGTGTCCGCAACAGGCCCGATATCGTCTTCACCAATGTGCTCTTGCCGGCGCCGTTCGCGCCGACAAGCGTCACGATTTCGCCGGCCTGAACGGTCAGGTCGATATCGTGAACCACCGGCGTGCCGCCGTATCCCGTGGAGATCCCGCGAAGCTCGAGCATCACACCGCCGCCCTGTCCTGGCCGACATAGGCTTCGATCACCCGCGCATTGCCGCGGATGTCCTGCGGGCTACCCGAAGCCACGAGCACGCCGGCGTCCAGCACCATCACCTGATCGGCAATACCCATGACCAACGACATATTGTGCTCGACCACCATCACGGTGACGCCGCTGTTGCGGACGGCGCGCAACAGCGACGCCAGATCCGCGGTCTCGCTGTCGTTGAGGCCAGCGGCCGGCTCGTCGAGTAAAAGCATCCGTGGCCGCGCCATCAACGCCCGGATTACGTCAAGCAGTTTTTGCGCCCCCATCGGCAGATCGGTGGCGGCGTCATGTCGAAACCGGGATAAACCGGTCATATCGAGCAATGCGTCCGCCTTTCTTGTCAGTTCGCGGTCCTCGCGGCGGGCCGAAGGTAGCCAGAGCATCTGCTGCACGGCGGATCGACGGACTTGGTTATGGCCGCCCACAAGCACATTCTCGGTGACGGTCATGCCAGGGAATACACGCGCGGTCTGGAACGTCCGTATCAGACCCAGCGCGGCAATCTGCCGGGGCGACAGGCGATTAAGCGGGGTCCCGTAAAAATACATCTCTCCCGCGGTCGATGGAAAGAGGTTGGTGATGAGATTGAACAGCGTCGTTTTGCCGGCGCCATTGGGACCGATCAACGCCGTGACGGTGCCGTTGGGGACGTCGAGCGACACATCGGAAATCGCCATAAGGCCGCCGAACCTTTTGGTTACGTTCACCACCTTCAGGGCAGGGGCGCTCATCGGCTTTCGTCCTTGGATAGCACAACGGCAGCAGGCTTGTGCCCACGCATGCTGCCGAGCCGCGACAGCCACCCGACGAAAGTTCCGTAAATTCCCGCGGGCAAATATTGGAAGGCGAGAACGAGAAGAGCGCCCTCGGCGAGCCGCTTGTAGAGCGCAAAAGGTTGAAAGATTTCGGGCAGGAGCGTCAGCAGCGCAACGCCCACCAGCGATCCAACGAGGGTCCCCTCGCCGCCAATGACCAGCATGGTAATCATCTCCAGCGAGCGCGTCGTATTGACCATTTCAGGCGCCAGATAATGAAAGTAAAATGCGTAGAGACTGCCGGACAGCGAGGCGAGCGCAGCGCTGATGGCAAAGGCGGTGACCTTGTATCGCGCGACGTCAATGTTGACCGCGGCGGCCGCCGTCTGGTCGGTGCGGATGGCCTTCAGCGCCCGGCCGAAGCTCGATCGCACGCCGCCAAGAAGCAGCAGCACGAGCGCAATCATCAGCGTCAGGACGAGATAGTACATCGCGAGCGGACTGGCGAAGGAGAAAGGCCCGATCGCGAAGGCGGGAATGCCGACCAGCCCGGATGGGCCGCCGGTGACATCCATCATGCCGGTGGCGAGCGAGTCGACCAACAAGCCGAAAGCGAGTGTTGCCAGCGCCAGATAGACGCCGCGCAGCCGCATGGTTGTCAACGAAAGCATCAGAGCGCAAACCAGCGAAAGCACGATGCCCGCTGCGGTGCCGGCGAGAGGAGACCAGCCGTAATTCACGGCCAAAATCGCAGCGGTGTAGCCGCCGATGGCCATGAAACCGCCTTGGCCCAGACTGACCTGGCCGGCATAGCCCATAAGCACATCGAGACCCAGCACGCCGATATAGAGAATTCCGGTGATGACCAGAGAACTGAGCAGGCCGCTGGAAGGGGAAATGAGCCACGGCAACACCGCCAGCACGGCCACCGCCAGCGCGCCGAACAATGCGGCATCCCGCCCCTTAAAGCGCATCAGGCGGAGGTGGATCTGTTGCTCATCGCGCACATCCTGGCGCCGAGCGACGCCGGTCGAGAACAGTCCACTCGGGCGCCAGAGCAGGACCACGAGCAGCAAGATCACGGCCAACGCGTTGCTAAACAACGAGGAGACGTAACCGGCCGCCAATTGTTCGGCAACGCCGAGCACTAATCCGCCGACGACGGCGCCGATGAAGGAGCCCATGCCGCCGATGGCAACGGCAATGAAGCCGAAGATCGTGAAGAATTGTCCGGAATCGAATTGCAGCGAGGTGATCGGCGCGACCACGATGCCGCCGATCGCGCCGATCATCGCCGCCAGGGCGAAGCTCAACAGGGTCATGCCTGCAACGTCTATGCCCATCAGCCTCGCAGCGAGCGGATTCTCGGCGCAGGCGCGAAGCTGTTTGCCCACGATGGTGCGCGAGAGCAGGTACCACAGCGCGAAAATCACGACGATCGCCGTACTGGCGATCCAAAAGCCCTGCGTGGGGACGCGTAGACCCAGAATCTCGGCGGGCGCTTCGCCGGAAAACGACGGAAGATCGTAGGGATCGCTGCCCCATACGACAAGCACGCCGCCCTCGATCAGCGTCAACAATCCGGCCGTCAACATGAGCATGCTGCTGTTAGGCAGGCGCGACAGCGCCGGCACGAAGGTCGCCGCGCCGAGCGCCACTCCGAAAACAGTCGTTCCCAGCACCGCGCATAATGCGGCGAGCGGAGCGGGCCAGCCCAGCGTCTGCTCGAGGGTGTACATCGACAGCGCGCCGACGATGCAGAACGCCCCTTGAGAAAGGTTGATGACGCCGGTCACGCGATAAACAAGCGCGAAGCCCAGCGCCACAATGGCAAATACGCTGCCCTGAAGCAGCCCGCCGATGATGATCGGGGCCACCTTGTTTAACTTTCCGTCTGAGCGTCGAACTAACCGGCCAAGCGGATAGCCTCCCGGATGCCCTCACCTAGAAGGCGTAAGCGCATCGTCCGGCGACCGTCAAGCGCGGATGTTGCGGCGACAGGTTCCAGTATCGGCGCAGAAGTTTGCCCGCCGGCGTTCCCAAGCCAATTCGCGTAATAAGCTCATTTTGTTCGGCACACAGCATTCGTTACTTCCTCCCGGAGCGCATCGCGAGCGCGGCAGTACGTCGCAACACCAATCGGCTCTGCACACGCTGAATCAACCCGTAGAATCGTTGTGCGGCCGCCCAATTTATGTTAGCTGCCTAATATAAAATTCTAAAGTTGTCAAAACGGGAGGGAGGAGCCGGTTATGCCATTGGCCGACGAGTGAGCACGGCAACTTCGCTGCCGCAGCATGACCGGCGAGACCGATAATAAGCGCAGCTTCACCGACCCGTATTGAAGATACCTACGCCACGCTCATCGCGCCCGATGGCGCTATGATGAGGCATCTGCACTAACTGACAAAGGGGAAACGTCATGAGTAGAAATTTTTATCGACGAGCAATGTCGCTCTCGTTGTTCTTTATGGTGGCCTTAGCGCTCCAGGGCGCCGCCGTTCCGGCCCACGCTTACGACATCAACGTCATTTTGCCCCTGACCGGCGGGGCGTCGTTTCTCGGCAAGGAGGAGCAGAAGGCGCTGCAGCTCGCCGAGCCGATAATCAACAAAGCCGGCGGCATTCAAGGCCAGCCGGTGCATTTCAACTTCTCTGACGACGGCACCAGCCCGCAAACCGGCGTCCAGCTCAGCAATACCGCGATCGCCACGAAACCCGCGGTCATTTTGGGATCGTCGCTGGTTTCGATTTGCAACGCCATGGCGCCGCTGATGCAGAACGGTCCGGCGATGTACTGCTTCTCGCCCGGCATTCATCCCCCGGCGGGCAGCTACGTCTTCACTTCGAGCGTCTCGACCCTCGATCTCGCCGCCGCGACGATCCGCTATTTCCGGCTGAAGGGCTGGAAGCGGATCGCGTTCATGACCAGCGCCGACGCCACCGGGCAGGACGCCGAGCACGGCCTGGACGAGGTCGTCGCCCGCCCCGAGAACAAGGACATCACGGTGGTCGAGCGCGCCCATTTCAACATCACTGATGTGAGCGTCGCGGCCCAGATCGAGCATATCAAGGCGGCCAATCCGCAGGCCTTGATCGCCTGGAGCACGGGCTCGCCGATCGCCACCGTCTTCAAGGGCATCGTTCAGGCGGGGCTGGATATTCCGATCGCGACCACCGACGGCAACATGACCTATGCGCAGATGACGCAATATGCCTCCTTCCTGCCCAAGGCGCTCTATATCGCCGCTCCGGAATGGGTGCAGCACGAGGGCATCATCACGCTCGATCCGGCGGTGGAAGCGGCGCAGAAGCGGTTCTTCGACGCTTATAAGGCGGCGAATGCGAAGCCCGACCAAGCAGGGACGTTGGCGTGGGACCCGCTCTTGATTGTGGTCGATGCCCTGAACCATCTCGGCCCGAAGGCCACCGCCCTGCAAGTGCGCGACTATATCGGCGCCCTGAAAGGCTTCGCCGGCATCAACGGCGTCTACGATTTCCAAAAGATTCCGCAGCGTGGTCTGGATGAGCAAGCCGCGGTGATGACGTTGTGGAGCCCGGCCAAGCAGACCTGGGAGCTGGTCAGCAAGCCAACCGGGATTCCGCTCGACCACTAGTCGCGTCGACGCGCTGCGACAAAGAGAAAGCCTGTCAGCTCGGGATCGAGCTGACAGGCGCCCTGCCGACCGATTCGGTACCTCCGTGAGACGCGAGTTAAAGACAAAACTGCGAGTACGGCGCGCCAAGCGCTTCGAATTGTCGTCACGGTCGGGTATCGATGTTACCGACCGGTTGGCGCACCTTGTCAAGGATGCCAGCAAGTTGCTGGCGCGCGCCCTCCAGGCCCGACTGAATGAGCGTTCGATAGCTTACGGCCACTGGACTTTTCTACGCATTCTTTGGAAGCAGAACGGGATCAGTCAAACGCGTTTAAGTCAGCTGGCGGGCGTCATGGCGCCCTCCACTTTTACGGCCGTGCGGGCAATGGAGAGACTCGGTTACGTCGTTCGAAGGCAGAAACCGTCCAATCGGAAAAATGTCTATATTTTCTTGACGCCCGCGGGCCGGGCGCTTGAGGCCGAATTGGTGCCGCTGGCCGTCACAGTCAACGACATCGCAGTCGCCGGTTTAACGCAAAAGCAAATTGCGGAGTTTCGCAAGGCGCTGATCGCCATCATTAGAAATTTCGCAACTTGAGACCTAATCCGTCCCGCGTCGCAAAGCAGGATGCCTCATTCCCGAAACTTTTATCAGGGGATATGCGGGCAAGACCGAAACCGCTCACTTCATTCGACTTGCCACGGGTCCGAATTCGGACATCACCCGGCCGCGCTGCCGGCGTCTTTCGTTCAAATCGTGCACTAATTATTAATTCACGCAATGCAGCTTATCCCCGGGGTGGGACCAATGATCCACGCGACCGCGGCCGCGGCAGCTACAACCGACACGACAGCCACGACGGCGCCGTGTCCAAAGTGCGCCATGACGATGGTTTTGGCGGCCATCACGCCACATCCGATTGCTACTCATATGAAAAGGCATACGTTTCTTTGCACCAAGTGCAATCAGACCAAAACATACATGCTCCGAGCCCAATAGACCGTCCCCGTCGGCAGCTGTTTCAATTTAAATTAAGCCAGCGATCTCGCCTCTCGGTCTGCCGCGTCAGTTAACGCAAGACCGCGGTATGTTCGGCACAATTCCCGCCGACACCAGCGCCATGACGGATAGCCCCAATATGCTTATCGGTTCATGCCTGCATCGAACGCGCTTCATTCACCAAATGAATTACGCCCTGGCATGACAGCACCAAACCGAGAATGAAGAGAAGAATATACGTCATGCGATAGAACTGCGCTGTCGGTACGATCTTGACCATCCAAATGCCGGCGAAGTTTGCCAGGACTGCGATCGGCAACAGCGCAAGCGAGGTTGAGAGGTTCTTGGCCGAAAATTGTCCGAGCATGAAGTAAGGTAGGATCTTGAGTACGTTGACGGCAGCAAAGAAGATGGTGGTCGTACCGACGAAGGTCATTTTCGGCAATTGCTGCGGCAGCGTGTACACTTGAAAGGGCGGCCCGCCGCCTTGGCTGGCGAAGGACATGAAGCCGGAGACCGCGCCCCAAAACAGCCCGCTCAGTATCGTGCTTCGCTTCGGCCGCGCCGGCGCCGCACGCAGCCAAACCGATGCGACAAAGGCGAGCGCGGTGATGCCAATTAGGATTCGGATGGCGTCGTCAGACACATGGGATGCGAACAGCCAGCCCAGCACCAAGCCAATGCCTGCGCCCGGGAGAAGTACCTTCAGGTTCCAGACGCTCCATTCGCGCCGGTAGACGTGAATTGAGATCGCATCTTGGCAAATGACAATCGGTAGAAGAAGCGCAGCCGCCTCAAGCGGCGGCAGATAAAGCGCTAGCAGCGGAGTCGCACCCGTCGCCACGCCGGAAAAGCCCCCCTTGGCAAGCCCAAGAAAGATCACCGCGGGAACGGCCACCGCGTAAAAGAGCGGCGCAGTGATGATCGGGGCTAGCATTCCCACACCCGCTCTGTCGGCCGCGCGGACAAATCCCGTTAGACTTGCGACCGCACTACCACTCGCGCCGCCCCGCCCAGGGCAGCGCGTTGAGGGCTATGAGCGTTGCGGCGTTCGGACAATAGTCCTGCCATGCCGGCATGGCGGAATCGCGCTCGATATCTCGCGTACAACGCCGCTTGCTTTCACACAGCGAGCAGACGCGTTGAAGATCGCGGAACGTTTGCGGCCCAACTTGGGAAACTTCCGTTGGGTCGAGATCAAGCGCGGCCATTCGCCGTAGCAAAAGGTCAGCCGCCTCGGGACCCCGGCTGGCAACGGCACGGAGTTCGGAAGGAGTCATGCGGACATCTCGTGCGATGCGCTCGACTTCTACTTCTCCACAGCACAGCAATTGGGACGCGGCATCCCCTCTGATCCAATCGCGACACCATTGCGCAATAGCCTCGACGGGTGATCGTCGTTCTCTTCCACCGGGCAGGTCTGTCATTTGACCCTCCTCAGGTCGGCTGACCATCCTCAGGTCGCCAGCATCATCTTCAAGCCAATCGCGGTAAGCGCATTGATTTAGGTCAATTCGGGCGCCGATGACCCCGCGATGCCTTTAGAGCCGCTCTAAATGATCGCCGCCGAGCGTTGCAGCGTCGTGGATTTGATGCCGAAGGGGTAGCGCGTTGAAGCGCCGCCTGCAAAGCGACATGGCAGACCCTAGCAATTCGCCGGCTCTATCCGTGCCGGCATTAGCCCACGCTTAATTTGCAAATCGCAAAATGCGAATTGCCAGGCTCGCTCAATGCAGGTGAGCCGCAACGGAATATCTGCTGTTCCCCAGAATGTGGAGCTTTAGGTCGTGCCGACTGTCAAATCGATTGCCATGCCGTTCGGCAATCTCCGTCGCAGGCTGGATCAAAGCCAGCTCTACGATTGGGCGATGCGGTGCCCCATTTTCATTTTCTCCGCTGCGATACTGTTCGGTGACGTTAATGCCTTTCATCAGCAGATTTTGCAGGATACGAACCTGATCGAACACCTTAACGGCGGTGGCGCCATCGCGATATTAACGCGGGTTTCGCAGTGGGTGTTCGTGGCCTTGCTGTCGGTCCAGTCTCTGTTTCGGTTTCGTCCGATCGCAAAATCGGAAGAGTTTCTGCCGCGTGTCGGAGCCCTCATCGCCATCTGCATTCCGTCGATGTTTATGCTGTTGGCGCGAGCGCCGCCGAGCCTCGGGTTCAATGTGCCGGCGCTAGTCATCAGCTTCGTCGCCAACACCATGGCGGTGTTCACTCTCTGCTTTCTTGGCCGCTCGCTCAGTGTGATGCCCGAAGCGAGGCAGCTGGTGCAGAGCGGACCATATGGCATCGTTCGCCACCCGCTATATCTATGCGAAATGCTCGGCACCTTTGCGGTGTTTTTGCAATATCGCTCTTTGCCGGCGCTCGCGCTGCTGCTGCTTGCGTTCGCTCTGCAATTGAAACGCGCGCAATGGGAAGAAGAGGTGCTTACGCGCACCTTCGCAGGCTTTGCCGCCTATCGCTTGCAAACTGCGTTTCTTATCCCGCGTAAACCGTCGCGTTTTCTGGCCTCGTTCCTGGTTGGTCGCGATGCGCGGCGCCGTTTCGCACTTGTCCTCTTATCGATGTTTGCTCTGCTCGCCCTGATTGGAAGCGCGCCGTTGTGGCTGATTGTAATGCTCAACCGGTAAGGCACATATGTTCGGACAACTACGATTCCTGTTAGCTTATTTGGTCGTCGTCAGCCACTTGGTGGGCGGCGATTATCTGGCGCATTTCGGCTTTTATGCGGTAGTCGGTTTTTTCGTCATTGCCGGCTTTGTCATGACATCGGCGCTTAACGATGTGTATCACTTCGACGGAGTACGCTTTTGCATCAATCGCGCGCTGCGGCTGCTACCGCCCTATTATATCGTAAGCGCGATTACGCTCGCGGTCGTCGCGGCCCTGCCGAACGAAGCCGCCGAATATCTGAAATTCTGGCGTGCCGATATGCATCTGCGCGATGTACTGCTCAATTTCGCGGTGCTGCCCATGCAAACTACCGAGCCGACGTTTCGGATGGTGCCGCCGGTCTGGTCGATCGCGATCGAAGTCCAGATGTATCTCATGCTCTACCTGATGATCGCGCGACGCCTCGGCTGGGCGCTGGTCGCCCTGACGGCCGGGCTTTGTTATCATCTGGCATGCACCTATGCGAACTTCGGCTGGGCCGCGCACTACTTTCCCATTCCATCGGCAGTGCTTCCGTTCGCGGCCGGCGCGCTGGTTTATTTTATGCGTCAGCGCGAATTGTGGAGTATCGCTCCTAGCGTCGCCGCAGTCGCGTTTGCGCTCTGGGCCGCCAACTTGGTGGCCGGCGGCTGGGTTTTCCCGGACTCGTATGTGTTCGGTATCGGCTACTATGTTGGCATCGTCCTGTTCACCGTCGTTGTCGCCGGTTTCGCCGGGCTGCAATTAGCGCCGATGTTTGCACGGATCGATCGGACGCTTGGCGAGTGGGCCTATTTCGTCTTTTTGGTACAGTGGCTAGCCGGCTTTATTGTCGCCGTAACGATCATGCCGGGACAATGGCGCGGCTGGACGCTGCTCGCGGCCGCAACACCCGCGATCGTCCTGGCCGGAGCCGGGCTGGCGATGTTGAACCGTTCGTTAGTCGAGCCATTCCGTGATTTAGTGCGCGGGTCGTCCGCTCATGACGAACGCGCAGCGACTGCGGTTCAAGATTACCGCGTCTCCGGATCGGCAATACCCGGCACGCAATGAATTGCATGCGAATTGCCGCAGCAATTCGTATAGCTACTTGACGAAACTGAGATACGACGCGAGCGCCTCGACTTGAAGCGGCGACAATCTGCTGGAGATGTCGGGCATTGGGGGCCCGGCGGCCGCATGATAGCCCTCACCCCACTGCTCCAGTCGCCTCTTCAAGTAAGTGTAAGCGAGTCCTCCCAAACGCGGAATTTGACCGACGCCCTGCGCATCCGGGCCATGGCAAACCACGCAGGCGACGATATTGGAATCGGGCATACCCTCCTGATAGATCGTTCGCCCCAGAGCCACGCTATCCCTGTCTCCGTCATCGGCCGCTTGCGGCGACAACGACGAAAAATACATCGATAAATCCCGCACATTCTCCCAACTGAGATGGGCCGCCGCGCCCCACATGTATTGCCGTGAAAGAGGATTGTCGCGCGTGTGAGCGTGAAAATCTGCAAGTTGCTTCTCGAGATATTGAGATCGTTGTCCGGCCAAACGGGGTGCCGGCGTATAACCTTGCGCCGATCCGCCATGGCACCAGGTGCAATTGCGAACAGCGAGACTCTCGGCATGACCGGCCAACGAGAAACCGACAGCGAAAGTCATCGTCAGGATCGCCATTTTCAGCCGGGTATAATTCATCGTCTGAATTCCAGTTTCTGCTCTCTCCAAGCGGCGCTCACCGCAGGTCACTGACAAAAGCCGCAACGGCTTCGATTTGCGGCTTGCTCAAACTGTGCGCCACGGGGCTCATGATGGCCGACGTATCTGGTTGTGCGGGATTCTGCCCCCGCTCCTTCCCCCAGTTCGTCAATTCCTTGATGACGTAAGGGTAAAGCTGACCGGCCAGGCGTGGAATTTCTCCGGTACCCGTCGCGTCCGGACCGTGACAGGCGGCGCACGCCGCAATATTGGCGTCAGGCACGCCGTTTTCGAAGATATTCTTTCCCTTGGCTACGAGGCCGCGTGGGCCGCCGCCGATGGGCGGGGGATTGAGCCTCCTGAAGTTCTCGGCAAGTCCCGCTATCATTGCGGGGTTCAAGGCATGGGCCACGTTGAACATGATATTGTTGGTGCGGCGATGCTCGATAAAGGCGCGCAGCTGATTTTCCAAATATTGCGGTTGTTGTCCGGCGAGCCGCGGGATCGGAAAATATCCGCGATAGCCTTGCGCCGACGGCCCGTGACAGTCTTTGCAGTAGCCGAGCTTTGCCTCAATCCCTTGCTGCGAAACGGGACCCCGCTTGCCGTCCTCTGCGCGCGCAGGCGCCGCAAAGACAATCGCCAGGATCACGGTCAGCGCCGCCGCCTGCAAGCCGGCAATCTTCGCGGCCCAGGGTCGCGCGCGCCAACGATTTAAGTCTATCGTTCGTTCAGCAACTTGGAGCGATTTAAAAGGACACACGGCGTTACTCCAGATTACTGAGGTAGGCCGCGACCGCTTTAACTTGCGGCGGGGTCAAGCTGTGCGCAATCGGCGCCATGACTGTCGAGTTGGTCTCGCCGCGCTCGTTGCTCCAATTCGTCAATTGGCCGATGATGTAGGGATAGAGCTGGCCCGCTAACCGAGGAAATTGCTCGTTGCCTTTAGCCTCCGGGCCATGACAGGTCGCGCATGGCGGAACGCCGGCATCGGGCACGCCGACATGAAAGATTTTCTCTCCCGCGGGCACCAGGTCCTTTGGACCGCCCCCGAGCGGTTTTGGATTGAGATTGTGAAAATCGGTGGCGAGAGCCCTTATCATCGCCGGGCTCAACACGTGCCCGACGTTAAACATGATATTGTTCGTGCGCTTTTGCTGAACAAAGCCCTGCAACTCATTCTCGATGTAAGCGATTTGCTGTCCGGCGAGGCGCGGTATCGGATAATAGCCATTGAAGCCTTGCGCCGACACGCCGTGGCAGACTTCGCAATAGGCGAGCTTGGCCTGAACGTCCTTCTCGGGAACCGTGTTCGTGTTGGCGTCCTCGGCGCGAATCGGCGTCGCGGTGAAAACGATCGCTAAGAATACCGAGCGCCAAATCAGTCGTTGTATGTTCACGAACGTCATAAGCTTTTGTCCGCGACCCACTTGCGGTGAAATGGCCTCAATATTTTCGATCAAACGCGCCATCGCTTCCTCATGGCCCCGCAAAAACATGGAAATTCAGACCGAGCATGACGACCTGAATATTCTGCTTGATGTTCTCGGGGCCCGAAGCCTGGGTGGTTTGCTCGATGAACGTCACATTGCGGGTACCAAAACCGTAATAGTCGTATTCGAGCTTGACAGACCAATCGTCCCACAGCGCCCATTCGACGCCGACACCCGCAATCCAGCCGAGTCTGGTCTCCACCCCGTCGAAATCGTAGGTCCCGACCGCGTCGGCAATGTTGTATCTATCGTTCACAAAGCCGACGCCGCCTTTGCCATAGAGCATCCAGCGGTCCCACGTGTATCCGATCCGCCCGGTTACGCTGCCCAAGAAGTCCGTCGTATCTTTGAAGGTTGCAGTGTCACCGGCCGCCACCAAAGGCACGGCGATCGTGGTCTTGCCGCCAATATTTCCGCCCGATGCCGCGCCTTCGATGCCGACGACCCAACTGGCTGCGAATTGATAGTCACATCCGACTTGGCCACCGAGTATGTAACCGCTGATGTCGAGATTGGCCGAAGTAACCCCGGTCGTGGGAAAGAGGATTCCGGCACTATCATTCAAATTCTTTCGTCCCACGCCGCCGCCGACGTTGCCACCGGCGTAACAGCTCGTCCAGGTGAAAGGCGCAGGCACGGGCGGTGGCCCGCCGAGATCGGCGCCGAATGCAGCAGAGACGGTGAACAGCGAGACCGCGGCGCTTCCGAACAGTGTTGCTTTCATTGCGAACCCTCCGGAATGCCCTACTACATCGCCAACCACAGATACGCGAACAGCGTATTATTGGCACTGGCGCCGACGCTGGTGCCGTTGAATTCGTTGTACCAGGTATATTGCAGCCCGATGCGGGCGTTGAACCACGGCCACCCTGGCGCAGTGCTGCTGATGAACGGAATGTAAGCGATCTCGGCGATCCAACCGTCGGTATTCGGACTGAAGTTGGCATTATTCAAGTACAGCAGCGAATCGGTGCTCCCCCGAGCGCTGAAGTATTGTCCGGTGAGCACGACTCGGTTGTCGTTTCCGTAAGCGAGCGAGGCATATGCCCGCGCTTCATTGAGAGTGTCGCTCGGATTGGCGGATAGCACATTGGCGAAACTTGCGTCCAGCTTTTGGGATTCATGAATATAAGTGCCGCGCAATGTGAACCAAAAATTCTCGCCCTGATACTGATATTGCGAATCGAAGCCGACGTCGGTGTATTTGTCCGTCTGCGGGAAAGTTGCCGTCGTAACTGGCCCGGTAATGGGCGCGGATGGCGGCGACGCCCACGGATGAACGCCGGCCATCATTCCGAACGTTCCGACCTCGAACCAATGGTTGCCCCAGTGGGGTTCAAAGGCCGCGCGCCAATAGGGCGCAAAGTCGAACTGTCCCGGCGCGCCAAAGGGATCGGCACCGAGCGAGTTTTGCACGTTGGGATCAAGCGTGCGATAGACCGAGGCCTCAAGGTAGAGCGCGTCGTTGACATAGGCGTAAGCTCCCACGCTGCCCACATGCGCCGCAAAGGCACCGTCGATGATTGGGGTGGCTCCAAATCCGGCACCCAGAGTGGATACGGCATAAGCGTTCGGGTAAGCCCATCCGGGCGTGCTATTCCAAGCATCTTGGACCGTAGGGTTGTTGTTTGCCGTGATGCCATAAGTCACCGCAAGGTTGCCGATACTCGTCGAGTCTGCGTAACGAATATCGGTCTGGTCCCAAGTCCACGTATGCACGTATGGATCATTGCCAATTGAGCTGGTCATTGGCGGCGCGTTATGGGTCAGTTGCGCGAAAGCACCGATGTGATCGGTGACGGCGCCGCCCCAAAAGAAACTTACAGGGCCTACCACAACATTGTTGTTGGTCTTATACGGATCGGTCGGCGGCGTCGCAGGCGCTTCAGTATTGGTGAGGCCGACGATGGCCATCATCGAAATCGGCGGCACCCACTTTTTCTGTTTGCTATCGGTAGAATCATCGGAACTGGGAAACAAAGCCGTGCGGTACGGCCCGCCGCCGTAGGTATAACCACCTAACTTGAAGCGCCGGCCGTAAGGAGTCAGTCCAGGAAAATCGGTGTGACACGTGCCGCACGGCTGCCCGGTCTGCCGCGCGAAGCTCGGCAGCGCTTGGGCCGGCGGTGCAAATCCGATCGTGAGAAAACCGGAGAGGACGAACAGCAGCGCGGCCGCGCCGACGATCCGAAAACGCCCCATGTGCTCAAATCGGTCGCGTCCGCCTCTCATTTGTGCCACGCAGTCCCAGTTGCCGCCCGCGTGTGTACGTGGGCTAACATGGCTTACGGGGGTAACGGCACGATAAGAAATAAATTTAGAGTCGGCTATGTCGAATTCAGCACATTACGACTTTCCCCGGCAAATGATGCTTTTCGGCAACATATGAGGCGGCGCCGACTAAATTCATATCGATCAGCGAAAAGAATGGGCCAAAACGTCAGATTTTTCATGCCTGTAGCTGACCTCGAACACGATCGTTGCGAGGCGGCGGCGCGGTTGCCGTGGGTACCGCGTCGCCTCGTTAAAGCGCACTTCATCGCGCGGTGACGGCATCAATAAAATACCTGCTGTTTGATCTGCCTCAAGGACAAAGACCATTAGATTCTGTAGCGTTCGTTTGCTGGGTATATGGAGACGCAATCATGTGCCCGCCGGTCACACACGAGCATTCGGTACTCCTTGACGCGATGATAGCGAAGCTTGGGATCGCCGTAGGACCTGCAACGTTACCATTGTTGGATTTCCCTTACGCAACGGCCTCGCGGCGTTGCGACGCTTGCTCATTCAAGACCATCTGCCGCGAATGGCTCGATCATACCGTGGCGTCGGCGAGCTTCGCGCCGCGTTTTTGCGTGAACGCCGACATCCTGTTCGAATTGCAATGCGATCAGCCCGGCCCCCGCCGCGCCACAGGCTGAGGAGCTCTGTAGCAAGGCCGGAGCCGACCGGAATCGCCGTTAGCCCGCCTTCTTGACCCAGAATTTGCACCAGCCGGAGGGGCTAATCGTGCCGTCGACGAGCGTGCAGGCATTTGGCGGCTGAAACAAGGAGCAGTTACTGCACTGCTGGTCGCCCTTGGGTGATTCCTGATAGGCGACTGCCGTCTGCGCCATTTTCGCGGCAGCCTCTCTGATCGGTCCAAGCAGGGCTGCAGCACCGGCCGCGCAGGCGACGCTGCGGATGACAATGGTTCGTCGAGAAAGTCCACTCGATTGAATTCGCGATAGCTCGCTCATGTTCGCCTCCTATGGTTCAGACGTCCGCTGTAAATCACAGATTCCTGTCACGCAATTGACCTGAATCAACAGCACGAGATGCGGTAACGGCGCTTGACTCGATCCAGCGTCGCTTCGAAAGAGTACCATCTCTCGACCAGAGCCTCAGCCTCGGCCGGTCGCGCAATCGCAGGTTGCGACAATCCGAACGGGCGCGATGATGCCTTTTTAGAGCGGTCACTTGCGCGTCCGAAATCAAAGGCAAATCCGACGGCTCATTGGTAACCACATCGTTAACTCAAGAGCAACAATTGTCCCCCAACATGGGCCGTCCCGGCTGACCTATTTAATTTGCAGCAATGACGCCAACCGAATTACTCCAGGCATTTGAAGCTCGTCTTGGGCTCTACAATCTCGACGACAGAGCTCGATCCATCATCTCGGAGACTTGGCCAGCGATCGCGCCGAAGCTGGAACCGGCGATCGATGCAATGCTCGCGGCGACGAGAAAATTACCCCACATCGGGGCGATCATCGCGCAGAACGGAGACTTGATCAAAAAGCTCGAAGTAGCGCACTTCCAAGCACTCTTGGGCGGGAAGCTCGATGGGCGCTATGCCGAGTGGTGCCGGCAAACGGTTGAGCAGGAAGCCGCACTTGGGTTGGACGCTCGCATGCGCAGCACCTCCGGAAGTTTCGTGCTCAACGCGGCGCTCGATGCCCTCGCACTCAAGCACCGCTTCTCGTCCATTTTGCTTGCCGAGCGTGGCAAGATCATCGCGCAGGTCATCAGCTTCGATGTCGCAAACGCGATGACTCTGCATCGGCAATCGGCGGAGAAGGCGACACTGGCGCGGCGGAACGCGATTGATGACGCGATTGGGGATTTCGCCGATGCAATCGGCGAGGTGATCGAGGCCATCAAGGAAACCTCCGTTTCGCTGACAACGACGTGCTCGACCCTGAACCAGGTTGCCGACGACACGCTTACGCGGATGGCCTCGGCGTCATCGGCATCGGCTGAAACCACGCAGCGTATGGTGGGGACCGCGACGGCCACGGAAGAACTCTCGGGTTCGATCCAGGAGATCGGCCGGCAGGCGACCCGTGGGCTGGGAATGGCGCAGTCTGCCGTTGGCGACACCGAGCGTACACAGGAATCCATCCGGTCGTTGGCCGACACCGCGGAGCGCATCGGCTCCGTGGTCGACACGATTTCCGCAATAGCGGCCCAGACCAATCTGCTCGCCCTTAACGCGACAATCGAAGCGGCGCGCGCCGGTGAAGCGGGCAAAGGCTTTGCCGTGGTCGCCGCGGAGGTGAAGTCGCTTGCCAATCAGACCTCGCGCGCCACCGAAGACATCTCCCGTCAGGTTTCCGCGATTCAGGAAGCAACGAAGCGTTCCGTGGAGGAAATCTCCTTGATCGCGCGCGCCATCGGCGAATTGACGAATGCATCGACCAACATCGCGGCGGCGGTCGAACAGCAGAGCACGACGACCGGCGAGATTGCGGAAAGCATTCAGACCGCGTCCGGCCACACCGCGCGCGCGTCGATCGAGATCGGCTCCGTAGAACAAGCCGTGACGCGAGGGGCGAAAGCCGTCGGCGAAATCACGCAGTGGACGGCCCGCCTATCTTCCCGCGCGCAGGATCTGGAAACCAAGGTCGCCACCTTCTTTACCCGCGTTCGTGCGGCGTAATTGCGCCAAGGCGCGTTCCGACTATTCCGATACCGCGTTGCTCGAGTTCTCGGCTTGCTTCAGCTTGTCAGCATCTGACGGCTACGCATCTGGCGCAATGCCGTCATTGCCAAAAGCGCGGTTATGGCATCGAGCACGGCCACGACAATAAAAACGGCCGTCCAACTGCCGGTCGTTTGTTTTAGAAATGCCGCGGCGGGACCGCCGAGTATCGAACCCACTCCCTGCGCAATGTACAGAAAACCATAATTTGTCGCCGCGTATTTCGGTCCGAACGTATCGGTCAATGTGGACGGGAAAAGCGAAAAGATCTCGCCCCACCCGAAGAACACAAGACCTGTCAGCACAACGAATAACGCCGGCTGATCGATGAAAGCGAAGAGAACGAGAATAGCGGCACATTCCAGGGAGAAGGCCAGCGCCATAGTCGTTTCGCGACCCAAATGATCCGAAACCCATCCGAAGAAGGGTCGCGTCAGCCCGTTGGTGAAACGCGAAAGTGTCAACGACAGCGGCAGCGCCGCCATACCGAATACCAGCGCCTGGGCGACTTTGTATTCGTTCGCGAACGGCCCGACATTGGAGACGACCATAAGGCCGCTCGTCGACATCATGCTCATCATGAGAAATAGCAGCCAAAATGTCGGCGTCTTGAGCATTTCAGTCGGAGTAAAGCTCCGTTTCGACTGCATTGTGGTCGCGGACGCCGCCGAATAGCCCTCAGGGTGCCAACCTTCCGGTGGAAGACGCAGCCCTTGCGCGGCGATGAGGCCGATGACGCCCTGAATGATCCCCCACACCACCAGCGTATGCGCATAGCCTGCGGTTTTGATCATGCTGTCGATCGGAAAACTGGTAAATATGGCGCCGAATCCATAGCCCGCGGCAGCGAGCCCGGTGGCGAGGCCGCGTCGGTCGGGAAACCACCGCACCATAAGACCGATGATGCCGACATAGATGATGCCGGTGCCAAAGCCGCAAATGACGCCGTAGGTGAAGTACAACGCCCAGACGTTATCGACATAGCTGGAAAGAACCCAGCCGCCGCCGGACAATAGCGCACCGATAGAAATCAAAAGCCGCGGACCGAAGCGATCAACGAGATATGCCTGCAGCGGGGAGCACCAAGTCTGCAGAATAATGAGCAACGAAAACGTCCACTGTAATTCGGTAAGCGTTGTTCCAAGCTTCTGATTGAGCGGCCCGGTAAACAGCGTCCAGACATATTGCGGCGACGAGATCGCCATCATGGCAACGAGGCCGAGGACGAGTTGGACCCACCGATTCCAATACCAAGCAGTTGGGACTGCCGGTGCCAAAGCGGTCATAGCGACTCCCCCTTCTGATCTTCCGGTGCAACCGGCATAACATTACTCGTCGGCGCATTGCAAACGGCAGTGCAGTCGCGCAATTTCAGGATAAGGGCCGCCGCGTCGGTCGCTCTATTGGGGCGGCCCTTGGCGACAAGCTCTTTGCGTCGCCGGCACAGCCGACCCAACCCGGCGTATGCAAGTTCATCACCCGGTGTATGCGCGTCCACCAAATGGCTAAGGTCGATGACCTGCATCGCAATACCATTCCATTAGCGGTTTTTGTCGCGAAAACGGTCCATCAGCGGCTTGTCTTGTCCGCCATCGATTTCGATCATCGTGCCGTTGACCATCTCCATGAGCGGCGAGGCCAGCATCACGACCAGATTGGCGACTTCGTCGACCTCGGCGATGCGGCCCATGGGGATCGAAGCGGGCGCCAGCGTGTCGGCTTCTTCGTATGAAATCTTCATGTCGCGCGACATCGCCTTGACCAACCCGCTCCAGCGCTCGGTGCGCACTGGACCCGGATTGACGGCGACGAAGCTGATCCGGTGCTTGCCGTATTGCCCCGCAAGCGACAGCGTCAGGTTCTGCCCGGCAGCGTTGGCGGCCCCTGGGCATATTTCCCAATAGGAGGGTTTCACGCCGTCATTGCCGATCAAATTGACGACGCGGCCGCCGCCCTGCTTCACCATGATCGGCAGCGCATAGCGCAGACACCGCACATAACCCATGAATTTGAGCTGGAGGCCTTTTTCCCAATCGTCCTCGGTCAGATGTTCGATCACGCCGCCGGCTGCCGATCCCGCGTTGTTGATCAAGATATCGATGCGGCCGAGCGCCTCGTGGCCTCGTGCAATGAAGTTTTTGGCCTCGGCGTCCTGGCGCAGGTCGGCGGAAATGGCAACGATTTTGCGGCCGGTCGCCCCGGCGATTTCCTTGGCGGCCGCATCCAGCGGCTCCTTGCGGCGCGCGCAAATAGCAACGTCGACGCCTTCCTTGGCAAGCGCGAGCGTGATGCCCTTGCCGATCCCTTCGCTGCCACCGGTCACCAGCGCCTTTTTGCCTTTAAGCCCGAGGTCCATGCGGTGTTCTCCCCCTTCGTCGCTGCGCCAGAGCGAACTGCCGATCTGCCGCCCACGACACAAACTTAGCCAGCGATATCAGAGCGGTCCAGGAACTCCAACTGGCCGGGAGTCTATTTGCCTTCCCCGCTCGCGGACTGCGGTGAACCGATTTGATCTATGGGCACTGATGGCTTGCCGGCATCACGATGCGCGTTGCCATCGCTAGATCGCTTTTGACTTGCGCATTTGCGCGATCGCCGCATCGTCGTAGCCGAGCTCTTTGAGCACCTGATCGGTATGCTCGCCGAGCGTCGGCGCCGGCAAGTCGGAACCGTCGCGTCCGCCGTCGATGTGAACGGGGCGGCGGATCGCGGTCAGCGCGCCTTCGGTCGGATGTTGCAGCGTACGAAACGTTTCGAGGTGCTTGACCTGCGGATCGTCGAGCACATCCTCGATATTATGCACCGGCGCGAACGGCACATCGTTGGCCTCAAGCAGCGCCATCCAATCGGCGCGCGGTTTCTTCACTATCACCTCGCCCAAAGTGCGCGTAAGCGGGACGAAGTTCTTGATACGCTGCTCCCGGCTGCTAAAACGGGAGTCTCCGGCAAGATCGGTCCGCTCGATCGCGGTCAGCAATCCTTCCCAGAATTTCGGCTGCGATGACAGGTGAATCGCTAAAAGCTTATCGTCGGCGCAGCGAAAAGCGAACGAATGCGAGCTGGCAACGCGCGTCAACGGATTATTACTGATTCCCATCTGAGTATAATTGGCGAACGGGTCGGGAATGAAGGAAATCGCCGCTTCCAGCATGTTGACTTCGACCCGTCGGCCGCGACCGGTGCGTTCGCGGTCGTACAGCGCGCCGAGAATGCCGTAGCAGGCGAACATGCCGGTGGCGTTGTCGGGGACGGTCGGGCCGCAGGCCTGCGGATATTCCGGATCAAGCAGCAAACTGGCAATGCCGCTGAGCGCCAAGCCGACGGTGTCATAGGCCGGCCGGCCGCTATAGGGACCCGACGCCCCGAAGCCCGTGATCGAGCAGTGAATGAGCCTGGCGTTCGCGGCGCTCAGCGCCGACGCGCCGAGCCCCAGCCGATCCATGACGCCGGCGCGGTAGTTCTCGATCAGAATGTCCGCCCGCGAAAGCAGACGCGAGAAGGCTTCACGGCCGGCAGCACTGCGCAGATCGAGCTTGACGCTGCGTTTGCCGCGGTTGTAGGCGACGAAATGCGGGCTGTAGAGACCGCCGCGGAAATTGCGAAACGGATCGCCGCCCTGCGGATGCTCGACCTTGATCACTTCGGCGCCGAGGTCAGCCAGCATCATGCCGGCGAGCGGAGCGGTGATCATGGTTCCCAATTCGATCACGCGAACGCCCTTGAGCACCTCCGTCACCGCAGCTGCTCCCGCTAATTGATGGTTTGGCCGCCGTCGACCAGAATCGATGCCCCATGAACAAAGCTCGCCGCATCGGAAACCAGAAATGCGGCGACATTGCCGATCTCGTCGCATTCGGCGAAACGGCCGAGCATCACTTTGCGCAATGTACCCGTGGCATCGGCGCGTCCGGAGTCGAAATAGCCCTTCACCCGCGGTGATAGCGTCGGGCCGGGACAGATGGAATTGACCCGCAACCCTTTCGGACCGTAGTCGACGGCCAACTGTCGCGTTAGCGACACGACGCCGCCCTTGGCCGCGCAATAGACCGGCATGTGCTCGTTACCAATATGGGCGAAAGTCGAGGCCACGTTCAGGATCGAGGGCTTTGGCGACTGCAGCAGCATTGGAATGAAATCGCGGCACATGAAATATACGCTGTCGAGATCGACCGCGATCAATTCACGCCACTTTTCCGTCGCCAGATCGGTCACCGGAGAGATGAAGTTGTTGCCGGCGTTGTTGACGATCGCCTTGACGCGACCGAATTTAGCTTTGACGAAATCGCGCAAGCCGCGCACGGCGTTCTCGTTCGAAACGTCGGCCGCGAAGGTTTCCGCCTTGCCGCCGTTTTTATCGATTGCGGCTTTAGCTTCATCGAGCTTGCTCTGCGTGCGCGCAACCAAAACCGTACTGGCGCCAAGCTCGGCGACGGCCTCCGCGATCGAGCGTCCGATGCCGGTGCCGGCTCCGGTCACGACGACGACTTCGCCGTTGAATTGCAATTGCTTGAGCACGGGTCCTCCCGATCAAGACTGACGCCGGCACCGTCATTCGGCCGCCTGCACCTGCATCCCTGCATATTCCTTGTCGGTGAGCGCTTGCAGCGCCGGCATGACCTCTTTCGCGAACAGCCGGATATTTTTTTCCGTAAGATCACGCGGCAACGTGCCGAACTGCATCAGGCACAACAGATTTTGGTAGCCGAGCAGGCGGTGCGTATCCATGAACTGCTTACGGACGGTGTCCGGGTTGCCGCATACCATAATGCCCTGCTCGATCAATGTGTCGATCGTATGCTCCTGGCCGCTGACGCTGCGCTTGTGGCTGCGCATGTTCTTCAGCGATTTTGCCGACAGGTAGCCGGGCGGAAACAGCATCTCGAACGGCAGGCGCAACAATTTATTGAACAGAACCTCGATATGCGGCTTGGCCTCCGCCCGCGCCTTCTCGTCGGTGTCTGCGACATAGACCGGCGTCGACCAGCCGATCTGGTCGGAGCTCGCGGCATAGCCGTACATGCGTTGCGCACACTCGCGGTAGTAATTCAGATATCGCGCCACCGATTGTGTCGGGCTGTAGGCTTGCAGATAAACGTACTTGCGCGATGGATGTGCCGCCCATTCGATCGTCTCGGTGCTTCCGGTCGACGGCGCCCAGATCGGCGGATGCGGCTGTTGATAAGGCCGCGGCCACAAATTCACATAATCGAAGTGATAGAAATTGCCCTCGAACGAGAACGGCCCCGGCTTGGTCCACGCCTCGACCACAAGATCGTGCGCCTCCTGAAAGCGGGCATGGGAATAAGCAGGATTGACGCCAAGCGAAAAATATTCAGCGCCGATGCCGCGCACCATTCCGGTGATGAGACGGCCGCCGGTGATGCAGTCGATCATGGCGTGCTCTTCGGCAAGCGTGAGCGGATGCTCGCGCAGGCAGAACGCATTGCCGAGAATCGCGATGCGGGCGCTCTTGGTACGCCGCGACAGCGCCGAGGCCGTGACCACCGGCGACGGCATCAAGCCATAGGCATTCTGGTGGTGTTCGTTGACGGAAATACCGTCGAAGCCAAGCTCGGCGGCGAGCTCGAGCTCGTCCAGATACCGGTTGTAAAGTTCGTGACCTTTTTTCGGATCGAAATAGGTGTTCGGCAGCACCACCCAGGCGGCGCGATACTTTTCCGCATAGCTCATGTCGAGATGAGCGTAGGGCATGAGATGGAAAATGAAGATTTTCATCGCGCCGCGCTCCGGATGAATTTTGATATTTCGCCGGCGAAAGCCTGCGGTTGCTCAATGTGCGGCATGTGCGCACAGTTTGAAATCGTCGCCAGCGTGGCGCCCGGAATCCGCTCCTTGAGAGCGACCGCATAAGCCCGGGGGATCACGCGCTCGTCGTCGCCCCACACGATATGCGTCGGCACGTCAATCCGGTGCAGCCAGCGATCGAGCTTCGGATTGCACAGTCGCGGCGACCAGGAATAGCGCGCGGCAGCGGCGCGGTTGCGTTCGTAGATGTCTTCCATATCCGGGCTCGCGCGCCAGGACTGCAGCCACTGTGTTGCGCCTTCGGCGGCAAACAGGAGCTTGAGAAGATCGTCCTCCGAGCACACGAACATGTCGGCGCGCGGCACGCCTTTCAGGCGAATGCCCGCGCTGTTGACCAGGACAAGCGATTTGATACGCGCGGTATTTCTGATCGCGATTTCGAGAGCGAGCCAGCCACCGATGCATTGTCCGACGACATGGACCTGCTCCAACGCCAGCATGTCGAGTAGGTCGAGATAGAACAATGCCATGTCGCCGATATTCTCGACTGCGCCGGCGAGGTCCGATTTGCCGAAACCCGGGTGATCCGGCGCAATCACATCGAAATTTGCAGTGAGAGCCTCAATGCCGGGCTCGTGCCCATTGAGGCCTTGGGCGCCATGCAGAAACAGAAGCGGCTCGCCCCGCCCGCCACGGCGCACATTCAGCTTGCATCCGCGAACATTGATTTCGCTGTGCTGCACGTTTTCTCCCTTGCGGATCGGCGACACCGTTGGCGCCACACATCCGGACGCAGATTTTTTGCCCGCCGCTTTATTCGTTAGGTTCCTATCATTTTTCCCGGTTGTCAATGGCGCCTTGCGGCGGCATGTTGAGCCGCAGGCAAGGGATTTGGAGCGACGTGTTGCCTAAGAGGCGCGCAAACGGCAAAGCCACGAAGACGGCCACGGCGCGCTTCGCGCATCTGCGGCTCGAGGAGACCGTCGGCTTTCTTCTGTCCGACACCGTGCGGACGATGACCCGAGCATTTTCGGCGCGGATCGCACGGCACGGCGTCGGCATGGGAATTTTTCAATTCCTCCGCGTGCTGTGGGAAGACGACGGCCTCACGCAGGTCGAGCTCGCCGCGCGCACGCGCATGCGGGGCGCTTCCGCGGCCGGCGCCCTGTACGAACTGGAACGGCGCGGCTTCGTACGCCGCGTTGCCGATAGTCATGACCGCCGCAAGATTCGCGTTCTGCTGACGCCAAAGGGCAGGCAGCTTTACGATTTGGTCATGCCCGACATCGACGTGACCAACCGCGCCATGCTGGCGGGCTTTGACGCCGCCGAGCAGCGAATTCTCAAAAGCATGCTTCACCGCATGCGGCGCAACCTTGCCGACGCGTCGGCTAAGCCCGCACGCGGCGACAAGCGGCGCGCAGGCACATTGCCGAGGAGAGCTTAGCTTTCCGTCTTCCCGTGGCCGGCAAGGCCGGGCCGGTATTTACCCTGAAGAAAATCGCCGATGCCTTCGCTGCGCCACGAATCCTTCTGCCGCAACGTAAGCTGATCGGATTTGGCCGCCGCATAATTGATCGCGGCTTCCGCGCTCATCTCCAGCGAGAACCGATAACCGTCTTTGCAGGCGGTCAGCGCGTCCGCATCCTTTTGGGCAAGCTCCTCGGCGACCGCCATCACCTCTTTTTTTAGATCGCTCCTCGGATAGGCGCCATTGATGAAGCCGATCTCGGCGGCGCGGTCGCCGCTGAAAGTGCGCCCGGTCATGGCGTAAAACAGAGCGTCGCGCGGCCGCAACAGATTGGCGAGCGATTTGCTGACGCTGCCGCCCGGGTAATGCTTAAAGTTGATCTCGGAAAGACCGAACGTCGCTTCCTTCGCCGCGAAGGCGAGATCGCACCCCTCCACGATCGAGAACGCGCCGCCGAAACAATAGCCGTTGACCATGGCAATGGTCGGCTTCGGGTAATAACGCAGCGTGCGATAGCGCCATTCCGTGGCGAGGCGGAAAATGCGATCGAATTCCGGGGGATTGTCCTTCAGTTCGACGAAAAATTGCTTGAGGTCCATGCCGGCGCAAAACGACTCCCCTGCCCCCGTAATGACCAGAACGCGGGACGTCGGCTCGTAGCGCAGCTTCTCGAGAACGTCCACCATTTCGACATGCAGCTCCGGGCTCATGGCATTGCGTTTCGCCGGCCTGTTCAATGTGACCGTGGCGACCGCGTTCTCGATTTCGACAGTAACGGTGTTGATCTCGGACATAGCTACCCCGCACGCTGTGAGATGAAGCGATATCGCACACGGCAGGCACCGCAGCAAATCCCCGCTCCGGCGCCCGAGCGGACGGGCGGGCCCGGGTGGACGTAGAAATCGCGCCCTAACTCAATTCCGACCGCGCAATATTTCACGCGCCAGCACCATCCGCATCACTTCAACCGGCCCCTCGGTGATCATAAAACTGCGCGCGTCGCGCCACATCTTGGAGATCGGCATTTCGGTCGCGAGTCCCATGGCGCCGTGGATCTGCATGCAGCGGTCGGCGACGCGAAAGCCCAATTCAGTACCGGCGATCTTGACCATGTAACTCTCCTGGCGCGCCGCAACGCCGGCATCGGTACGCGCGGCAAGCTGATAGACCAAGAGCTGCGTCATGTGATGCTCCATGAAGCTGTCGGCGATCATGAATTGCACCGCCTGCCGCTCGGCAAGCGGCGCGCCGAAGGTGACGCGCTGCTTGGCGTAGCTCACCATCAGGTCGATGCAGCGCTTGGCCACGCCGAGGCCGCGGCAGGCCTGATAAAGCCGCCCGGCCGTGATCCACGACTGCGCGGCGCGCATACCTTCGCCTTCCTGCCCGATCATGTTCTCGGCCGGGACCTGAACGTCGTCGAGCGCGATTTCGCAGGGCTCATCACCCATCACCGTCGGCGTTTTGCGCACGATCTTGATGCCCGGGGTGTCGGCATCGACTAGAAACATGCTCAGGCCGCCGCGGCTACCTTTGCTGCGGTCGGTCGCCGCGACGAGCTGAAAGAAATCGGCGTCGGCGGCGCCCGTGATCCAGCGCTTATAGCCATTGACGACGTAACGATCGCCGTTGCGCACCGCTGTGGTCCGCATTGCGCCGGGATCCGAGCCGGCATCCGGTTCGGATTGCGCGAAGGCGGTCTTCTTCTCGCCGCGCAACACCGGGAACAGATACTTCTCCTTCTGTGCCGGATTGAGCGTGAACAGGACCGGCCGGATATCCGGACCGAACACGCTGGGGCCGCGTGGCGGCATTGCGATGGTGCGCGCAATCTCTTCCCAAACCACGACCATGCCGAGTAGACTGAGCCCCTGCCCGCCGTATTCCTGCGGCACATCGAGATGCCATAGTCCGAGCTTCTTCGCTTTGTCTTCGAGCGGTGCGCGCAGCTTTGGCCGCATGACAGCGCCGTCCATCGCGGTCATCTCGATCGGGATCAGTTCGCGCTCGACAAAATCATGTACCGTTTTCTTAAGTAAGCGAAGTTCCTCTGGCAGCTCAAAATCCATTTCTTTGCTCCAATGCGTGTTTTAGTCCGTGATCCTCGATCTACAAAATCTTTCGGCATCGTGCGCCAAAAGTTATCCAATTACTGGGCATGGGACGGCGGGGCAAGATCGTAGACCCGTTGCACATCGTATGTTAACGCACTAACCTGCGCCAAAATGGGAGGAGAAAAATGCGCCAACTCAGCGTTGTGACGATCGTCGGGCTTGCGGTCATCGGATTTTTGACGGGCCCGGCATCGAGCCAGGAGCCGATCAAGATCGGCGTGATGTTTCCGCTGACCGGCCCGGTTTCCGCACAAGGCAGCCCCGAGCGCGACGCCATCAAACAAGCCTTCGAGGAAGAGAACAATACGATCGCAGGACGCAAGGTCGAGTTGCTCTATGAAGACAGCGAGGGGCGTCCGGATGTCGGGTTGACCAAGACCAAGGCTCTGGTCGAACGCGATAAGGTCGATTTGTTGTTGTCCGAGTTGGTGAGTTCGGTCGGCGCCGCCATGGCGCCCTATGTCGCCGAACAGAAGATTCCCTGGATCAGCACCGTGGCGCTCGATAGCCTCACGCGCGCTCAGAAAAGTCCCTACATATTTCGATTCGTGCCGTCGACCTATCAATACGCGACGGTCGCCGCCCAGGTCGCCCAGAAAATGGGCTGGAAGAAGGTCTATTTTATCGGCTGGAATGCGCCGCCCGGTCGCGAATCCGCGGATGTGGTGAAGAAGTTCTTCGGCGCGGACAACGTGATTGATGCGCAGTTTCCGAACGTCGGCACGTCGGACTATGCGCCCTATCTCACGTCGATGGATACCGGCAAGGCCGACGGCATATTCACCGCCATGTGGGGTGCCGACGCGCCCCGCATTGTCTCGCAATACGCGGAATACGGTCTGAACAAGAAAATGCCGATGTTCGGCATCGCCTCGTTCACCAGCGAGGAATTGCTGGCCAATATGCCGCCCCAAGCCGCCGGCATTCAAAGCGCTTACACCTATTGCGGCACTCTCGACACCCCTGAAAACAAGAAATTCGTGGACGGCTTCAAGGCCCGGGATAACGCGCTGCCGGGCTCCTATTCGTATATGGGCTACATGGCGGCAAAGATGGTGATCCAGGCGCTCAAGGATATCGGCGGAAAAGCCGAGGATAGACAGGCTTTCATCAATGCGCTGAGCAAAGTGCAGGTCAAAGGTCCGATGGGCATGACAAGCTTTGACGAGCACCATGGCATGGTGGCCGACTTTTACCGGCTCACGGTGGAGAAAGGTCCTGACGGAAAATTGCAGAATCATTGCGGCGAGCGCATCGCCCAGGTGAAGGACCCCTACGACATTTTCCCGTGAGGTCTCGGCCGACGGCGCGCCCATAGCGATTGGCGCAAACGTGCGAAAGGTTCGCACGCGGCGATCATGCCGCGTGCGGGATTTCACCGACCACCGCCGCTGTCGGGTTTGCGGGGCGGCGTGGCTCATTGAAAAGGCTCATATTGGCTGTGCCATCTTGTCAATAGCAATGCACCGCATGGCGGTCTAATTGAAATTCACAAGCGCGCCGCTCTGATGTAAACATGCCGGCCTCGTCCCCATGACGTTCTGGTTCGTGCAAACTCTAAACGGCGTCTCCTATGGGATGCTGCTGTTTTTATTGGCGGCGGGTCTTTCTCTCATCTTCGGCCTGATGAAAGTCCTCAACCTGACGCACGGGTCGTTCTATCTGCTTGGCGGCTATTTCGGCTTGGCGGTGGTCCATAAAACCGGCAGCTTCGTTCTTGCGGTGCTGGGCGCAAGCATCGCCGTCGCCGGCATCGGCATCGTCATGGAGCGCTTCTTTCTGCGGCGCCTTCATCTCGAAGAACTGCCGCAGGCCCTGGTTACGTTCGGCTTTCTGTTCATTTTCTCCGATTTGGCGACGGTGATTTGGGGCGGCGATCCGCAAACGATGCCTAAGCCGGAGTTTTTCAGCAGCTCGATGCAACTTGGCGCGTTCTATTATCCGACTTATCGCTTGTTTATCATCGGTTTCGGCTTGGCCGTTGCCGCTCTGCTGTGGTGGCTCCAGGACGGCACCCGCATCGGCGCAATGGTGCGCGCCAGCGTTGACGACGAGGAAGTCGCGCGCGCGCTCGGCATCAATGTGTCGCTGCTGTTCACCCTGGTGTTTGCGCTTGGCGCTTTTCTTGCCGCTCTCGGCGGCGTGATGGGCGGTCCGATCGTCGGCATGTATCCCGGCGCCGATTTCCAGGTCCTGCTGCTCGGTTTCGTCGTCGTCATCATCGGCGGACTGGGAAGCCTGAAAGGCGCTTTGATCGGCGGTCTGATTGTCGGCCTGCTCGATAATTTCGGGAAAGTGTTCTTTCCCGAATTAGCGTTGTTCACGATCTTCGCGCCGATGGCGCTGATCCTGGCCATTCGGCCATCCGGTTTGTTCGGACGCGAATGAGCGCACATTCTTCGACACCCATGACGACGTGGCGCGGCCTTACCGCCATCCTCATCGTCGGCATTCTAGCGCTAGCGGCACTGCCCTATGTTCTCTCGACGTACTATCTCGGATTGGTCGTCGAGATGATGATCTTCGCGCTGTTCGCGATGAGTCTGGATCTGCTTATCGGCTATACCGGAATGGCGTCGTTGGGACATGCCGCGTATTTTGGCGTAGCCGCATACGCCACCGGCCTTCTCGCATTGAGACTGGGTTGGGACGTCTGGCTTGCCCTTCCCGCCGGCCTGCTTGTCGCCGCCCTTACCGCGACGCTGTTCGGCTTGTTGGCGCTACGCACGCGCGGCACTTATTTCCTGATGATCACGCTGGCGCTGTCGCAGGTGGCGTGGGGAATTGCGTTCGGCTGGCGAAGCCTGACCGGCGGTGACGATGGCCTGCCGAATGTACCGCGGCCCGATTTAACCCCGCACTGGTCCCTCACCGACGACACTACCTTCTATTATTTTGTCCTGATCCTTGCCGGCATTGGCACGCTGTTGCTGATCCGTATTGTATCGTCGCCGTTCGGCTATGCTTTGCGCGGTATCCGCGAAAGCGAAACGCGAATGTCGGCGTTGGGCTATAACGTCTGGCGCTATCGACTCGCGGCTTTTGTCCTTTCCGCGATCTTCGCCGGACTCGCGGGCTGTCTCTATGTCTATTACACCCGCTTCGTCAGTCCCGACTACCTGCAAGTCGTCCGTTCGGCCGAGGTCTTGCTCATGGTCATTTTGGGTGGCGCCGGGACCCTGATCGGACCCGCTATCGGTGCCGCCTTGATCGTGCTTTTGGAAAACATGATCAGCGCCTATACCGAACGCTGGTTGGTCGTGCTCGGCGTCATCTACATCCTCGTCGCCTTGTTCGCGCCACGCGGCATCGTCGGCTTTGTCCGTGAGCGTCACGCCAAGCGAGCCGAGCCATGAGCGCACTCGTCGTCAGCGATGTCTCGCGTAACTTCGGCGGCGTGCAGGCGCTGTCCAACATCACATTCGAAGTCGAGCCCGGCGAACGCCGCCTGATCATCGGCCCCAACGGGGCCGGCAAGACCACATTGTTCAACATGCTGGCCGGCGCGTTTCCGGTGTCGGACGGCACCATCACCTTGTTCGGCCGCGATATTACCGATCTTCCCGCCCACGAGCGGGCACGCAGAGGCCTGTCGCGCACATTCCAGATCACCAATCTTTTCCCGCGCCTGACCGTTCTGGACAACATACTGCTCGCGCTGCAGGTCACGGAACAGAGCGCAGCTTCCCCGTTCAGGCGCATGCGCGCCAACCGGCCGCTTTATCAGCGCGCCGACGCGCTGTTGCAGGAATGGAATCTGGCCGCGATTTCCGGGCAGACGGCAAAGAACATCTCCTATGGCGAGCAGCGTCAGATCGACCTGATTCTCGCCATGGCGCTGAAGCCGAAGGTGCTGCTCTTGGATGAACCGACCGCCGGATTGTCCGCCGCCGAAGTTGTGCGCGTCGTCGGCATGATCCGCAGCCTGTCGAAAGATATGACGATCCTGATGATCGAGCATGACATGGATGTCGCCTTCGAACTCGCCGACCGCATCTCCGTCCTGCATCAAGGCCGCCTGATCGCCGAGGGCAACGTCGAAACCATTCGCAGCGACCCGCACGTCACGGAGATTTATCTGGGGGCGGACGAACTGGGATAAGCACCAATGCTGAGGGTCCAAGATATCCATACGTACTATCGGGACAGCTACGTGCTGCAAGGCGTGACGCTTGAGCTGAAGTCCGGACAAGTGGCGGCACTCCTGGGCCGCAATGGCGTCGGCAAGACCACTCTGGCGCGTTCCATCATGGGGCTGACGCCGCCGAAACGCGGCACGATTCTGTTCAATGACGTCGACATCACTCACATGCCGGCACACCGCATTGCGCGCATGGGCATTGGCCTGGTGCCGCAAGGACGACGCGTGTTCCGATCCTTGACCGTGAAGGAGCATTTGCAGGTGACCGCACGCGGTCAAGGCCGCTGGACCTTCGACAGGATCGTCGAGCTGTTTCCCAATTTGCAGGCGCGGCTGCGCAGCTTCGCCGGCAAGCTCAGCGGCGGCGAACAGCAGATGCTCGCCGCGGGACGCGCCTTGGTCGGAAATCCCGCATTGCTGGTGATGGACGAACCGACCGAAGGACTGGCGCCGCTCATGGTGCGGGAACTCGGACGCGCCATCCAATCGCTCAAGCAGGCGGGAACATCCATCCTTCTGATCGAGCAGCAACTTGCGTTCGCACTACGCTATGCAGACGTCATATTCATCATGAGCAAGGGGCGCATCGTGCATCGATGCACCCCTGCCGAGCTCGCCGTAGATGCGGAAACGAAGGCACGCTACCTCGGGGTCTAGGATTTCACCTGCGCTTGCGCCGATATATTGACTCCTTGATTGTCCGGTGCCACTTTGGAACTGTGTTCCGGAATATGGAACGCTAAGAGTAGCGTGGAAATCGCGGCACCCACAATCTCCGTCACCCGATAACCGCACAAATCAACCGTCCAAACTCGCGCCGCCGCATCGCGCAAGCCGTCATACTTCAGCTCCCTGCCGCGGGCAGCGCCGGTCACGATTGCCGGAAACACGGAGACAATGACGTGAAGGATTTGAACGGTGCGACAGCTGCGGAACGGCACCGGCTCGCCGACGCTTGGTTCGTCGCATTCACTGACGCGCTGCACCGGAATAATTACGCACGCGTCGCGTCCATGATGCATCCGGATGGCTATTGGCGCGATCTGCTGACCTTCGCTTGGATATTCAAAACTGTTCACGGCATCGACGCGATCCGAGCATGGCTCTCTGAGGCTGTTGCTGCGAATGCGACATATAACTTTCGCCTCGAAGGCGAACCGGCCATCGGCGCCCTTGGCGAGCACGGCCCAACGTTGGAATTTTTCTTCACCTTCGAGACCGACATCGCCTTCGGGCGCGGCTTTGCAAGACTTGTTGAAGACCCGAATAGTCCGGAAAGCCTGACGGCCCTCACGGTTCTAACGACCATGAGGGAGCTGAAAGCGTTTCCCGAGGCGACGGGGCGAAGGCGCCCGCGTGAGGATATGTGCGCCTCATCCGGTGAATTGGCGAATTGGCTAGACCGCAGAAACCTCGCACGCGAATTCAAAGACAAGGATCCGGAGGTCATCGTCATCGGCGGCGGCCAGTCGGGCTTGATGCTGGCCGCGCGGCTGGGGCAGCTCAACGTCAGCACCCTCGTCGTCGAAAAGACCGACCGGATCGGGGATGTCTGGCGCAACCGTTACCGGTCGCTGAAGCTGCACAATGAAATCTGCATGAATCATTTCGCCTATATGCCGTTTCCGGACACATGGCCGGTCTACATTCCCAAAGATAAGCTCGCGAATTGGCTGGAATTCTATGCCGAAAGCATGGAAGTGAACGTTTGGACGAAAACCACGTTTTTGGGTGCCGAATACGACAATTCACACAAGCGATGGACGGCCCGCCTGCGCACGGCGGATGGCAGCATGAGAGTCATGCGTCCAAGCCATGTCGTCATGGCCGTAGGGGTAAGCGGCCTACCGAACGTGCCCGCATTCGCGGGAAAGGAAAACTTTCGCGGTCAAATCGTTCATTCGAGCGGACCTGTCGATGACCTCGCGGTAAAGGGCAAATCGGTTCTCGTCGTCGGTGCCGGAACAAGCGGTCATGACATCGCTCAAGACCTGTACGCACGCGGCGCCGAGGTGACCATGTTGCAACGTTCGTCGATTACCGTGGTCAGCCTGGAGCCGAGCTCGGTTCGCCCCTACGAATTGTATCGCCAGAACGATGGGGTTCGCCCGATCGCCGACACTGACCTGATGGCAGCGTCGGTGCCGTACGAGCTGCTCGCGCGACTGCATAAGCCTCTCAGCCGGCAAATGGCGGAAGACGACAAAGATCTGCTCGACGGGTTGCGGAAGGTTGGCTTTCTCCTCGATAATGGCGAGGACGACACCGGCTATTTTTTGAAGTTGCTGCGTTATCAGGCCGGATATTATTTGAACGTCGGCGCATCCGATCTCATAATCGAGCGAAAGATCAAATTAAAGGCAGGGGTCGATATCGCGCGGCTTGAGGCGAGGAAGGTTTTCTTCTCGGACGGAACCGCGCTAGATACCGACTTCATCGTCCTGGCAACGGGATACAAGCCGCTGCAAGAAGGGGTCCGTGCAATGTTCGGCGGCGAAGTTGCCGATCGCGTCGGCCCAATTTGGGGAATTGACGACGACGGCGAGCTCCGCAATATGTACGCCCGCACCGCACAAGAGGGTTTCTACGTCTCCGGCGGCGGGCTGCCGGGTGCCCGGGCGTATTCCCAATACACGGCCCTGTTAATCAAAGCCGCGGTGGAAGGTCTCCTCCCCTCACAGCGTTCAACTGCACAAGTGGAAAGTTCAAAAAAGCCGTCGACGGGATCGGAACTGCGAGAGCGTTCGGAACCGATCGCCTGAACGGCTCGTCGAAGTCCAACGGAGTTGCACGATGCGTGATCGCCTCGAACTACCCCGCATGTCCACTGCCGAGCGTGACCGGCGCTGGTCAATCACGCGCCGGCAGATGCGCGACCGCGGAATCGATTGCCTCGTACTCTGGGGCTGGCCGGCGATGTGGGATTTCAGCACGGCCAATGCCCGCTACCTGTCTCCGATCGGCGGCAATGCCGAGAACAACACGCTTATCTTTCCCTTGCAGGGCGAGCCGACCTCCTTCGTTTTCATGCCGACTTTTGTCGAATATTGGAAACGCGCCCAAGACTGGGTCGGCGACGTACGCGCCCGCCGCGGCACTTGGTCGGAAACCGTTGTTACGCGCTTAAAAGAAATGGGACTCGAACGCGCAACGATCGGCATGGACGGACTCGCCGGGCCGCTCGATCCGGATGGTTGGGTGCCGCATAGCATCGTCGAATCGCTGAAAACGGCGCTACCCAATGTAGGCTTCGTCGAGCTCGGCGATCTTCTGGAAACCACGCGATCGATCAAGAGTGCCGAGGAGATCGCATTGCTCGAAAAGGCTGCCGTCTTGGGCGACAAGATGCTGCAAGCGTGCAGCAATCGCGCCCGCCCTGGAGTGCGCGAATCCGCCGTCTATGCCCACATGATGGAAGCCATGCTGGCCGATGGTGGCGAAGAGCCGACGTTATTTCTGTGGGCTTGCGATCGTTACCCGTTTCCGCATCCGTTTCGCCTGCCCACGACGCGTCCCATGGAAGCGCGCGACATCATAACCTGCGAGATCCATCCAAAGATCGGCGGCTATTTCACGCACGTGGAGCGAACGTTCTGCCTCGGTGAGCCGGACCGAGAGCTGCAACGCATCTACGACGGCTGCGTCGCTGCATTCAACCGCGGTATGGAACTGTTCGGCCCGGGCAAATCCATCGTGGCGTGCATGAACGAGGTCAAGCACGTCATCGACGATGCAAAGCTGGGCATCTGCGAGACCGGCATCCATGGCCACGGCCTCGCTTCGCTAGAATATCCACGCTATCGTTTCCACGCGCTCAAAGCCGATCAAGCCGCGCTGGCGACAATCGGCGACGAGTTCAAGGCCGGCATGGTGTTTGCCTTCAATATCGACCTGTTCGATCCGAAATGGCGAAATGGCGAGACCGGCGCGGTGTTCGCCGACACCGTGGTCATCACGGAGATAGGGGCGCGAAGCTTGCACGACTTCTCCCACGATTTGCAGAGGGTCTGCTGATGACCGAGCAAGTCGAGCGACCCAAGCCGAAATTCCGCCGCGTCGTCACCGGACACGACGCGAGCGGCAAGCCGACGATCTGGATCGACGGCGACGCCACCAACCACAAATTTCCGAATGAAAAGATTTCTTCGACCATGATGTGGTCGACGGACTCGATCCCGACGCAGATATACGGAAACGAGGATGAAGGCGCCCGCATTCTCGGTTCCGCTCCGCCGCTTAACGGCAGCCGCTTTACGATGATGGAGTTTTTGCCGGGCAACGAAGCGACCCTGCATCAAACGGACACCGTCGATTACGTGATCTGCATCGCCGGCGAAATAGAGATGTTTCTCGACACCACGCGGTTTATAACACTGCGGGCCGGCGATGTGCTCATTCAGCGCGGAACTTATCACGCCTGGGCGAATCGCAGCGATAGACCGTGCCGGCTGGCCGTTATCTTGCTCGACGCCTTGCCGAAGCGCGAAGGCTCGATTTCCGGTCTCGTCAGCGCCCGGTGATTTGGCAGCCATTCTCCTTTGGAGGATTTCCTTGGCAGAGCGCAATCGGAAGACAGGGGCGGCGGCAACGATGCGGATGGCGAGCGAACGGCCGAACGAGAGCGCTCCCAGAAAGCCGCCACAGCCTGCTTCGCCGGGCGACAAAACGCTCACGAAAGGCCTCCAGCTTTTGGAGGCTCTATCGGCACGCGAGGGATCGCGCGGCATATCCGAACTGGCGCAAGAGCTGTCGCTCACCAAGAGCAATGTCCATCGCCTGCTGCAAACGCTGTCGAGGTGCGGTTACGTCACGCGCGAAGCCAGCACCGAACGTTACCTTCTGTCTTCAAAATTATGGCAGGTGTCGCGCCAAGGTCGATCGTTCGACGCACTGCAAAGTCTGGCACGGCCGATACTGCGAAATCTCATAGAGGAGACGAATGAAAGCGTCGTCTTCGTTGTCGTCGAGCACGACGACTTGGTCGTCATCGATCAGGTACAGACGCAAAATCCGATACGTGTGGTGTTCTTCTCCGTGGGCCAGGCTTTTCCAATCGACCGTGTTGTCATGATGGGAAAAGGACTGACAGCATTGCAGCTCATTGCACTTGCGAGCCGGCCGGAAGCGGAAGCGCGTTCTGCGTTGCGAAAGGTGCAAGAGCAGCTCAAAAAAACCAAATCCTTCGTCGATGATCGATTAGCCGAGCTGGCGGCAATTCGCAAAAACGGATGTGCGGTTAATCGAGGCGCGTGGGTATCTGGGGTGAATGCAGTGGCGGTGCCTGTCTTCGATTTATCGAACAACTTGATAGGTGTCTTATCCTGCTTCGGCCCGGCGGATCGGGTTACAGAACGGAGCCTCGCACGAATCCAAAAAACTCTCGCGCGCAAAGCGCAGGAATTGGCGAAACGAATAAGCGTATAAAGTCATATCGGACAGCGGCGTGACGCATGGCGTCGGCATCAATAACTTGCTCTATTGAGTCTGATTTTCTGAAATTGCCGTTGTCCGCAAACTCGGATAACACGTGACGGAAGGCAAAATTCGTTGCAAAGCGAAACAGGGAAAATCTCCCAACGAACAGAGAGAATCATAATCCTTGCATGGCATCATAAGCAAGCGCGAGGTCGCGCGCGGTGCGCGCGAACGGGCCGAGATGATCGAGACTGGCGACAACGGGAAACGTGTGCGCGCGCGTCAGCCGGCCGCAGGTCGGCTTCAATCCGAAAATGGCGCATGGCGCGCGTGACGGTTGTGGATTAATGAGCATCGTTGGCGTTGACATCGGCGGTACTTTCACCGACCTCGTGGCCTACCGCGCCAATACCATCATCACGTCCAAAACGCTGACCGTTCCAGCGGATCCAACCGAAGGGATGGTCAACGCGCTCGCGCTCGCGGAATGCTCTCTTGCCGCCATGGACGAGGTCATCCACGGCTCGACGATCGCAATCAACACCGTGCTGGAGCGGAACGGCGCTAAAACCGCGCTGATCACCACCAAAGGCATGCGCGATGTCTACGCCATCGGTCGCGGCAACCGCCCGGACGCCTTCAATCTGTTCTTCCGTCGTCCCCGACCCTTGGTGCCGCGCGATCTGACGTTTGAGCTACCCGAGCGTATTAACGCGGCGGGCAGGGTACTCGAGCCGCTCGATCCGGCGGCCGCCGCGCAGCTTGCGGAAAAGCTAATCGCACTCGACGTCGAAGCGGTCGCGGTGTGCTTCTTGCACTCATACGCCAACCCGGCGCACGAAGTTCTCACCGGCGAAATATTACGGCGCGAGCTGCCCCACCTTTTTGTCACGCTGAGCCACGAAATTCTCCGCGAATTTCGCGAATACGAGCGCACTTCGACTACCGTACTCAACGCCTTCGTCGGCCCGCGGGTCAGCCGTTATCTGAATCGTATCGAGGATTTCGCAAAAAAATCGCGCTTCGGCGGTCAGATTTCAATTATGCGCTCGAACGGCGGCACCATGTCGATCGGCGAGGCGCGGCGCACGCCGGTGGCGATGATGGAATCGGGACCGGTTGCCGGGATGATCGGTGCCGGACGTGTCGCAGAGCTTCTCGACATTGACTGCGCCATCGGCTTCGACATGGGCGGCACCACCGCGAAGACCTCGCTGATTACCGGCGGCGTTTCGCCGATTGAGGAAGGCTATGTCATCGGCGATGTTTTTACCGGTCAACCTATGCAGTTGCCGGTGGTCGATATCGTCGAGGTCGGGACCGGCGGCGGCTCGATTGCATGGTGCGATCAGCGCGGCGGACTGCATGTCGGTCCGGTCAGCGCCGGCGCCGACCCCGGACCCGCTTGCTACTGCCGCGGCGGCGAGAAACCGACCGTGACCGATGCCGATCTTGTGCTTGGCCGCCTCAATGACCGGCGGTTTTTGGGCGGGCACATGCCGCTCGATCGTGGGCGCGCCGAAGCAGCGCTTGGCAAGATCGGGCAAGAACTCGGCTTCGATGCCGTGACGGCCGCACAGGGCATTACCACCATCGTTGACAATGCCATGTCACTTGCCGTCCGCGCGGTTTCTGTCAAGCGCGGTATCGATCCGCGCGAGACAGTGCTGATCGCGTTCGGTGGCGCCGGTCCGCTGCACGCCGTCGCCATTGCGCGCGAGATTTCCATTCCGAAGGTCGTCATCCCGAAGCTTCCCGGCGCTTTCTCGGCGCTCGGCATGCTGATGGCACAATGGCGTCAGGATTTCGTGCACACGATGATCGGCGAACTCGGCAAAGTCGACGCTGGCTTGACCGCAACCGCTTTTGCCGAGCTCAGCGCCGCCGGTGCGGCCGCGCTGGCGCGCGATCGTCTTACCGGAGGGCGATTCAACTTCGCCGCCGATTTGCGCTATCGCGGCCAGGAGCACACCATTCCCATAGCCGTGACCGGAACGGAGGATTTGACGACCGCGACCCATGCCACGCGCGCGCGGTTCGATGGGCAGCATGATCGGCGCTATGGCCATGCCGCGCCGGACCAATCGATCGAAATCGTCAATCTACGGCTCGTGCTCACCGTACCGCGGATGCAAGACTCGATCGGGCTTTGGTTGACGCACCCCTGGATGCCGGATGGCACGGCACCCGAAGAGCGGCGTCCCGTCGTGTTCTCCAATCCCAAGCACCCGGTAGAGACGCTGATTCTGTGGCGGCCGCATCTTGCCGCCGGCCGCCAGATCGCCGGTCCGGCCTTGATCGAAGAGGCCAATTCCACCACGCTGATCGGTCCCGGCGATCGGGCGGTGATCGACGCCATCGGCAACATCATCGTCACGCTTGAGGAGAGCGGAAGCCAAGGATGAAAATCGATCCGACCACCGTCGAGGTTGTACGGAACGCGGTCAACGCCTACGCCGACGAAATGGCGACGGCGCTGTGCAAGTCCGCCTACAACATGATGATTTACGAAGTGCGCGATTTCTGTTGCGGGCTTGTCGACAACGAAGGCCGCATGATTTCGCAGAATCAGGGCGGCCTGCCGATTTTCCTGGCCGATCTCGGCGTAGCGGTGAAAGACGGCATTGAGCGTTATGGCCTCAATGGCTTTGCGCCCGGCGACGTCATGATCATGAATCACGGCCAAGTCTGCGGCCAACATCTCAATAATGTCGTGATCTACGCACCCTGCTTTCACGACGGCAAAGTCGTGGCATTCGCGGCAAGCCGCGCCCACTGGGTCGACATCGGCGGCATGCGGGTCGGTTTCGGATCGGTCGAGACCACTGAGATTTATCAGGAGGGCATACAGTTCCGCTCGTTGAAGATCTACGAGAGCGGCAAGCGCAATGAGACATTATGGCAGATCATCAATGACAATGTGCGCTTTCCTGAAGCGGCGCTTGGCGATCTGCGCGCTCAGATCGCGTGCTGCCATCTCGGCATTCGGCGATTAGGCGAATTGCTGCACCGTTACGGCCTTGGTACCGTCGAAGCGTGTATCTATGCGGTATGGGACGCGACCGAGCAGGAAGCGCGAGCCTTTGTCGGCAAGATCCCGGACGGCGTCTATGAGGCGGAGAGTTTTCTCGATAATGACGGTCGCACGCTCGAGGCGAAGCTGAGTATCAAGGTCAAGGTAACAATCGATGGCGAGCGAATGATCGTCGACTTTTCGCAAATGAACGATCAGACACCGGGACCGATCAATTCCGGTTATTCTGGCGGCCTTGCCGCTGCGCGCATTGCCTTCAAATGTCTCACCCAACCGTACGCGCCGGTCAATGAAGGCTGTTTCCGGCCGCTCGAGCTTGTGCTGCCGCCGGGCAAGATTCTCAATGCCAGATCGCCGGCCGCACTTGGGTTATGGAGCATTCCGCTGCCCACCGTCATCGACACCATCCTCAAGGCGCTGGCGCCGGCGCTGCCGGAGCGGATTCCAGCCGCGCACAAGGGCGATATGGGCGGTTGCTCGATCGGCGGCTACAAGCCCGACGGTCACCGCTTCCTGCTCATGAACATTTTCGGCGGCGGCTGGGGTGGACGACCGCACGAGGACGGCGAATCCGCCTCGGTGTCGATTTGCCAAGGCGACGTCCGCAGCGCACCGATCGAGTTGCAGGAGATTCAGTATCCGTTTTTGATCGAGCGTTTCGCCCTGCGCACGGATTCCGGCGGCCCCGGCCGCCATCGGGGCGGGCTCGGCGTCGATCTCGCCTATCGCGCCTTGCAGTCTTGCGTCGCCAATGTCAATTGCGAGCGCACCGAGGACCCGCCTTGGGGACTCAATGGCGGCAAGCCCGGCGTAGTCAACGACGCGACGCTCATTCGCGCGGACGGCAGCGAGCGCAAGCTCAAGAAAGCAACCGGCGTGACCCTGCAGGCGGGCGACCGGCTTATCTTTTCGACGGCCGGCGGCGGTGGCTGGGGCGATCCGTACACGCGCGACCGGGAAGCAGTCGCGGCCGATGTCCGCGCTGGCTACGTTTCGCCCGAAGCGGCTCGGCGCGACTATGGATATGATGCCGCGCCAGACCAAGCCGCGGAATAGGGACAGGAATGCTCGCAGACCAGCGTCGACAAAGACTGACGGCGGCGATGCGCGAGGCCGGCATCGCTTACTTGGTGCTTTACGGTAACGCCTGGCAGGGCGATTACCTGCGCTACGGTGCCGATTTCGGCATTCTCGAAGGGCACGGCATCGCGCTGATATCCGCCGCCGGGGACGTCGAGCTATATCTCGATAGCCTCACCGACGCCGAGCGCGCCGAAGTGGAAGTGCCGGGCGTGCCGGTGCATTTCGCGGCGAATCTTGCCGGCGCAGTTGGCGCGCGGCTTAATCGCGTCGCCAATGAGCGCCTTGCCGCTGCGCCGCGGCGCTTTCTGCCGCGGTGGCTCGCCGATCCGGCGCGCGAGTTTGCGTTGGACGATGCAACGGCGATCGTCGACAAGCTGCTCATGCATAAACTCGACGGCGAGATCGCAGCAATACGGCGAGCCGCGCAGATCGCCGACGACGCTTACGAGGAATTCCGGCGCGCGGTACGGCCCGGCCGGCGCCAGTTCGAGATCGTCGCCGACATCGAAGCCTATCTTCGCCGGCACGGCTGCGCGGACAATTTCATGATCATCGGTTCCGGCGGCAAAGATGTTTTCGGCATGACACCGCCGTCCGAGCGCCGGGTTGCGGCCGGCGATCTCGTCACCACCGAACTGACGCCCGCGATCGAGGGCTACTTCGCGCAGATTTGCCGCACGCTGGTCGTCGGCAAGGCAAGCGAAGCGCAACGCCGCGCCTTCGGGGTGTTTGTCGAGGCCTTGGAAGCGGGCATTGCCGCGGTGCGACCGGGCGTGCGCGCCGCCGACGTGGCGAAGGCCGAGAACGACGTATTTCGCAAATATGGTCTCGGCGAATACACCACCAGCCAATGGACGCGCGTTCGCGGCCACGGCATGGGCTTGTTCGCCGATTCAAAGCCCCACATTCTGGAGGACGTCGATACCGTGCTCGAACCGGGCATGGCGCTCATCGTGCATCCCAATACTTATCATCCCGAGGCGGGTTACATCGTGCTGGGCGATGCGGTCGTCGTGACTGCGCAGGGCGCCGAGGTGTTGTGCCAAACACCGCGTGAATTGTTCGAAGTCTCCGCATGAGAAATAAGAAAAGACAATGCGCCGCGGTTTGATCGCCCGTTCTCTGGTGGAGTTGCCAGACGCCGTACTTGAGTCACGACTTGAACGTGTCCGTGCGGCGATGCAATGGCCGCAATGCGACGCGCTCGTCATCTATACCAACAATACGAGGCCAGCCGGCGTGTCCTGGCTCGCCGGCTTCGTGCCATACTGGTCGGAAGCGCTGCTGGTCGTGCCCCGCGAGGCTGCGCCATTTCTCGTGGCAGCACTCAGCTTTCGCGTAAAATCCTGGATCGAGCGCGTAAGCCGCATTGGCGAGGTTTTGCACACGCCTCGGATTGGGCTGAAGGCGGCGCAACAGATAGCCGCGACACGCCCGGATGCGGTCGTCGGCATTGTCGATTTCAACGGTCTACCCGTCGGCATTGCCGACGACATGCGCGAGGGCGGCCCCAGCCTCACGCTCCGCGACGCCAGCACGTCGTTCGCCACGCTACGCGCCAAGGCTGACCCGGCAGAGATCGCACTGGCCATGAAGGCCGCGTCCATCGCCAACCGCGCGCTGTGCGCCGTGCCGAGCGACGCCAGCCTTAATGCAATGATTGCCGCCATCGAGCATACGGCACGCAATCTCGGCGCGGAGGAAGTTTATATTGCAGCCGCTCCAGATCTCGACCGCGACTGCCGGCTCAGACGCATCGAAGGCGAGCCGGTGCAGGGCAAATACTGCGCCTTACGCGCAACCGTTGCCTATAAAGGCACTTGGGTGCGTCTTGTGCGCAGCTTTGGCGACCCCGCCGTTGCGCAACTGGCGGCGATCGAACTTGCGAAGGCGGTCGCGCAACTACCGAGTGACCGCGGCTTTTCCGGGTTTCAGTCGTGGCTGGTGGAAGGCTGCCGAACGACGCAGCCGCTGGAAGCGCTATTGGGATCGCGCTTGGGTCCATCGGCGCCACCGTCGCCCGGAGCACTCGTTTCAGTGCAGGGCGTCTTGACCATCGACGGTCGCACCGTACCAGTCGGCGCCGCCGCCCTGATCGGAGCGCAGGGCGAGGCGGCAAGCGTTCTCAGCGAGCCATCGTATAGCGACGCGCCGTAACTACATGGCGGCCTTCACCGGCACGAACTCCGCGGTGAACAGCGACTTGTCGTCGGGTGCGGCGTTCAGCAATCCCATTTCAATGAAGGACTTTTTGAGAGACGCGACGGCCTGCGGGTCGAATGTGCCGTCCGTGCTGAAGTAAGGCATCTGTTCGTCATAGGCGCGGGCGGCGACCGCTGGACTCACATCGACCACTTTCGCTGAAATCTCGACCGCCTTGGTTTTGTTCGCCTTCATGAAAGCGATGGTGTCGAACCAGCCGGCAAGGAAGGCGCGCACCGTCTCCGGATGCTTCTCGATCAGTTCGTCACGCGCGAAGATCACGTGAGTGATGAAATGATCGACGAACGGCGTCGCGGTGGTAATAACCCGCCATTCCTTGGCTTCCTCGAGCTTGTAGCCGATTTCTAGCGAACCAATATAGCCGTCGAGCTGATGGGTCTTGATGGCGGCGCGCGCCGGCGGCATGCCGCCGATCGGGACCACGTCGATGCCGCTGTTGCCCCAGCCTTCTTTTGCATTGATGCGGTCGCCGATCCACGCCGTCAGCGAGCCGACGGTCGTGACGCCGAGTTTTTTGCCCTTGAGATCGTCGACCGTCTTGATGTCGGAGTCGTAGCCGACCATCACCGCCATATTGCGCGGCAAACTATACATGGCGGCGACCGCCTTTGCCGGGGCGCCTTTGGCGGCGAAAGCCATCCCCGGCCCGCTGCCGATGCCGATGTCGACGCTATTGGACGCCAAGAGCTGTTGCAGCTTGGCGTCGCCGGAAGAGGCCGATTCCTCGATATCGAGGCCGTGCTTGGCGAAAATGCCCATCTGCATGCCGATGTCGAGGGGAGTGAAGGTCCAGGCAAACGGCACCACCTTGGCGACGCGGAGTTTTTCGGCTGCACGCGCGGGCGCGAGCTTCGCCGCAAGCGGCAGCATTACGCCGCATGCCGAAGCCGAAATTAGGGTTCTACGGGACAATCGTTGCATCACTTTTCTCCTCCGGTCGCGTATTCCACACAATGACGCTGTCCGCCAAGATGCACGGATCAAATCTTCAACAGCCGCTTGGCATTTTCGTAATAGACCTTGTTCTCGTCGGCGGGCGAAAGCCCGATCTTTTTAATCACTTCGACGCCTTGCTTCTTCAGCACTTTCAACGGCGGCGCGTCGGTGCCGAAAATAAAGTGGCCCGGGCCGACCGTCTCGCAGCCGCAACGCGCCGCCGGCGGATGATAGCAGGTCGATTCCAGATACATCATCTTCAAGTAGTGGCTTGGCGGATGCTTAATCAACATCGGCTCGTAAGGACCGAGAAAGTAAGCCTCGTCCTGGAGATTATAGGCGTAGTCCATACGACCGATCATCTCGCAGATGCCGCCGCCCAAATGGGTGCCGACGAGCTTGAGCGTCGGGAATTTCTCAAAAATGCCGCGCACGATGAGCCGTGCGATCGCCAGCGCATTGTCCATCGGCCGGCCGACGCTGGAGGCAAGGCGATAGTCCTTCAACCGTTCCTCGCCGAAGCCGACCGACGGCGGATGGATGACGACCGGGACGTCAAGCTCGGTCGCCAGCTGAAAAAACGGCAGGCATTCGTCGTCGTCGGGATAATGTCCGGGCAGGCTCGACAGAATCCACGCGCCCTTGAGTCCATCCTCTTTGATGGCGCGCTCCCATTCGCGCAAGAACGCATCGTCACCACTCGGTACCGCCGAAGCCATGCCGTAAATGGACGGATATTTGTTCTGCAACGAGGCGATGTAGCGATTCACTTTCCTGACCGTTGCGAGCTGCTCGTCGCGGCCCATGTTGCGCAGCTCGTGGATCGGCTGGCTGACCAGCGTAGCGTCGACGCCGGCTTCCTGCTGTGCTTCAAGAACGTTCTCGATCGTCATCGGGCAGCGGCCCCGCCAGAACGGGGCGGCCTGCTGTTCGGGCGTTTGCACGTGAGTGTGGAAGTCAATGATCATTTCGGCTCCGCGATGCGGTTGAGAGAACGAGAGCGAGAAAGCTCTTCAAGTCTTTCCGACAGCAGCAGCGGTCGGCGACAACTCTTCGAGCGTCTTGCGGGCGGTCTCCATCGAGAACAGTGCGCAGGTGATGCCGCCAATTACGGCGAAGGCGGCGAACATGCCGTAAACGCCGCCGACGCCATAGGCCGGCAGGATAACGCCGACGAGATACGGACTGACCACCGATGACAGCCGCTGCGAGACGCTGGTCGCGCCGCTGCCGAGGGCGCGCAAATGATTGGGGTAATTCTCGGCCGTATACATGCCGAGAGCGCCTGGGATCATGCCCATTGCCGCAAAGGCCAGCGTCGCCAGCGTCGCCAGTGCGAGCGCGCTTACGTTCGGCGTGAACGCGGCGATCAAGAGCGGTACGGCCGCCAGCAGGAAGCCTCCGGCGAACGCGACCTTGCGCCCGATCCGGTCGATCGTAAAGACCGCCAATAACAGCACGAGCAATCCTGCGATGTTGACGATAAAACCGTAGAGGTTCGATTGCGAGACAGGCAGATGATAGACGGTCCGCATGATGCTGGGCAGCCAGCCAGTCATCGCATAAGTGATGCCATAGGCGCAGAACCACAGCACCCAAAGCGAAAACGTGCGCCTGCGATAGACGCCGGCAAACAGGTCGCGGAACCGGCCGACCGCGGCAACCGCCGGCGCAACGCCGCTCGGAATCGGCGGCAATGTTATGGCGCCGTTTTTCGAGACCAGCGCCTCGATTTGCGTCACCGCGCGGTTGGCGTCGTCATCACGGCCCCGGCTGGCCAGCCAACGCGGCGATTCCGGCAATACCCTAATCATCGGCAAAACGAGAAGGACAGGCAGCCCGCCCAGGACAAACATCCATTGCCAACCCAGCTGCGGTACCACGAAAATGCCGACCAGGCCTACGGTTGTCAGCCCGATCGGAAACATGAGCTGCTGGATCAGCACGAAGCGGCCGCGCCCCTTCGATTTGGCGAATTCGCTGACATAAGTGTTGGCGATCGGGACCTCGCCGCCGAGGCCAATCCCCTGCACAAAGCGCAGTGCGAACAAAGTGGAATAATTCTGGGCGAGGATGCAGGCGAAGCTCAGGAGCGAGAACAGCAGAAGGTTCCCGACCATGACTGGAACGCGGCCGTATTTGTCGGCGAGCCATCCGGACAGCAGTCCGCCGATCACTTGTCCGGCATAGCCGATGGAGATGAGTGCACCGATCTGGGACGGCGCGATGTGCCACAGCGGAATAAGCGCGGGCAACACATAAGCGACGGTCAGCGCGTCGAAAGCGTCGGAGAAGTTCGCGCTGCCGACGATGAGGCGCATTTTGGTGTGCCACGGCGACACCGGCAGCCGTTCCATGCGCGCCGCAATTTGATATCGATCGCCAGTATCCGCCATCGTGCGCCTCCCAGGCACCCTGAATGCACTTGACCGTGCTGCCGATCAGGGCTTGATGGAATGGTGAACCAATTCGCCCACAGAGACAACCTGGTAACGGCGACGCGTTGACCGTGAACGTCCCGGTCACTAGAATCGTCTAAATACCGATCGGTTGCAGGAGCGCTCCGTGCACATCATCGACTCGCACTTTCACTGGTGGCCCAGGTCGATCTTCGACAAGCTGTGCAAACGCAAGGATTTTCCCAATGCGCGCGTCAACATACGCGGCGGCTACGACTATATGCGCCGACAAGACAGCAGCCAGCATCTGAATTCCTGGGCGGAGTGGTTCGATCTCGACAAGCAGTTCGAATACATGGCGAGCCTCGGCCACCAAGTCGACGTGGTCTGCTCGATCGGCCCGTTCTCGGTGTCGTTTTCCGACATGCCGCTCGACGAGGGCCGCGACTACGCGCTGATGTGGAACGAAGAAATGGCGGGCGCGCAAAAGAAATATCCAGGCCGCCTGTGGGCGAGCGCGGCGGTACCGCTGCAGGACACGCGCGCCGCGATCGAAGTGGTGGACGACGCGGTCAATCGCCTCGGCCTCATGGGCGTCAATCTTCCGGGTAGCGTCGGCGCCGATCCGCGCATCGATGCCGAGCGCCTGGAGCCATTCTATGCCCACGTCGAGAAGCTCGGCCTGCCGCTGTTCCTGCATCCGACCGACGTCGTCTTCCAGGACCTGCTCGACGGCTATGACGGCGCGTTGCATCTGAGCCTCGGCCGTGTGATCGAGGTCAGCGTCGGAGCGATGCGGCTTATTCTCTCCGGTATGATGGAGCGCCATCCGAACTTGAAAATCGTCATGTCGCACACCGGCGGATCGCTGCCCTACCAGGCGGGCCGCATGGACAAGAACTCCAAGGCCGCCAAGCTGCCGAAGCCGGTGCAAGACTACATGAAGCGCATGTTTACCGACACCGTGTCGCCGCATGCCGCCGGCATCAAATTCGCCATCGACTATTACGGCATCGATCACGTCATGTACGGCACCGATTATCCGTGCTGGGATCCGGCGCCGTGCCTCACGCTGATCGACGAAATTCCGCTATCGGCCACCGACAAGCAGAAGCTGTTCTACGACAACGCGCGCCGCATTCTCGGCCTAAAAGACTCCGCGGCGAAGACGAAATCGGCAAAGCGCGAGCCGGCGCTGGCGTGAGCAATCACGGCTGCGGTGCAAAGCGCTCGTCAACGCTCGCCCATTTGTCGTAGCCGACGAGCTGCTTATAGTTCTCGAAATCCATGCCGTCGTTGCGGCGGACGAATTTTCCCAATTTCATATCGACGAGTACCGCCTCGATCGCCTTGGCGGCATGCATCAGCGTGTCCAGGCCCAGCACTGCACAGTTGAAGCCGAGCTCGCCGAGCTCCTCCATCGACAGGATCGGCGTGTGACCACCCATCAGCGGATTGCAAATCTGCGGCACGTCAAAGGCGCGACCGATGCGCTTGAGTTCTTCGACGCTGCGCGGAGCTTCGATAAAAATGCCATCGGCGCCGGCGCGGATGTAACGCTCCGCCCGCCGCATCGCCTCGTCGATGTCATAGACCGCCCGCGCATCGGTGCGCGCCAAAATCCAGGTTTCCGGATTGAGCCGCTCCGAACAAGCCGCCCTGATCTTTGCCTCCGCCAGTTCGGCGGTGACAACCTTCTTGCCGACCATGTGACCGCAACGCTTCGGCCATTGCTGATCCTCGATCAAGATGGCGCTCACCCCCATGCGTTCATAAGCTTGCACGGTATGGACAACGTTCTTGACGTCGCCATATCCGTCGTCGCCGTCGACGAACACCGGCAGATCGCAGGCGGACATGATGTCCCGCACCGCCGCCGAGATTTCGCCAAAACCCATTAGTCCGACGTCGGGCACGCCGTAACGAGCGCCGACCGCGGGGAAGCCGCCGATAAAATAAGTTTCGAAGCCGATCCTCTGGATGAGTCGAGCGGACAGCGCGTCATGCGCGCCGGGAACAACGAGCAGCCGCTTTTCTTTGATGGCCCTATTAATAATCTGTCGAAAACTGGTCGGCATTGGCGGATCCATTCATGGTTCGGTCTAAATCTAACGTCCAAGATGGGGCATAACCGCATTCTTGGCCAGTAGGAACAGAATGCCCGATAAGCGCCGGTAGCGGAAGTTGCCGATTGGATTTCAAGCAATAAGCCCCGCAAGACCTCAGCGATTGAACAGGAAATCGCTTTATGCCTGTTGGGTAGTTCTGGAGTGAAGGTATTTCATCAGGCTTCGCGCGTTGTCGCCCAATGGCATCCCGTAGCCGCAATATAGATTCAGCTGCGGAAGCGGTGAAGCCAACTTCAGCAACACCAATGAACCGCCATCGAGCTCGGCCGCAACCGCACACATCGGCAGGCACGCGATCGCGCTACCGCGCCGCACGATCTCTTTGGTTGCCGTAGATTCTTGCACTTCCATAGCAATGTCGTAATGCCCAACGCCGATCGTCTTCAGCGCGGCATCGGTCATCCGATAGAACCGCGAATTGCGCAAGCCGGTCACGAACCGTGCGCGCTCCAGCTCCTCGGCCATCACAGGGCGTTCTCCGGCCAACGGATGTCGCGGCGCGGCCACGAGTGCCAGCCGCTCATGGCCCAAAACTTCGCAGCGGATGCCGGACACAGGTTTCAAAGCCAAAAAAAGCCCGATCATCGCGGCGCGGCTGCGTACCAGGCCGACGACTTCGTCGGCAGTCCCGACCCGGGTGATCACATGAACCTTCGAATGATTTGCGGTAAAGGCCGTCAACCGCTCCGGTAAGAAATGTGCCGCGATATCGCGTTGTACTGCGAGGGCAATCTCTTGCGTCGCCACCCTACGCAAATCCGCGAGCGCTTTCGTGGCGGCTTCCGATCGCTGCAGCACGTCGACAGCAAAAGCGTAAACCGCTTCTCCCGCTTTGGTGAGGCGGGGCCGGCTGCCCCGGCTACGGTGAAACAACGGCTGGCCGAGCTGCGTTTCAAGCGCCTTTATGTGGGCGCCAACCGAGGGCTGGGCGATGCCAAGTTGATTGGCCGCGATATTGAAGCCGCCGCAATCAACGACGCTCTTGAACACGCTCAGTCGGCGGGCACTGGCAGAGATCATGGATTTAATTATAGCCAAAGCACTATAACTATTAAGCCGCAAATCCCGTTGCTTGGCTAGCGGCCTATTGTCACTCTCGCCGCAACACGGCATGCGGGCAGAAACCGCATCGGCGGGGAGTGAAAGCGTGATTGCCGTTGCCATCGATATCGGCGGCACCTTTACCGATCTGGTTGGGTTCGACGACCGCAATGGGCGCTTTATCGACGCGAAGAGCCTGACGACACCGGCCAATCTGGTCCAGGGCATCATCGATTGCCTGCAAAAGAGCGGGCTCACCGCAGGCGTCATTGATGAACTGATCCACGGCTCGACCATCGCCATCAATACGCTGATCGAGCGCACTGGGGCCAAGACGGGTCTTGTCGTCACCAACGGGACCCGAGACGTCTACGTCATTGGGCGCGGCAACCGCCCGGAGGCTTACAATCTTTTCTTTCATCGACATCGGCCGCTGGTGCCGCGGCACCTTACCCGCGAAGTCGCCGAGCGCGTGTTGGCGTCGGGCGCGGTGCATGAAAAACTCGACCGGGCCGGGGTCGAGACCGCGGCGCGAGCCCTGGCCGCCGAGGGCGTCGAAGCAGTCGCCGTGTGTTTTTTGCATTCCTACGTCAACCCCGATCACGAGTGCGCTGCGGGCGAAATCATCCGCGCTGCGCTGCCGGACGCCTATCTCTCGCTGTCCCACGAAATCCTTCGCGAATATCGAGAGTACGAGCGCACCTCGACCACGGTGGTGAACGCCTATGTCGGCCGCAAGGTCGGTGGCTATGTGCGCGCGCTGAAAGGCGAGCTCGCGAGCATCGGCTTTCGCGGCAACCTCTCCATCATGCGTTCCAACGGCGGCGTGATGACGCCGGAAGTGGCGCAGGAACGCCCCGTGGCGATGATGGAGTCCGGCCCCGTCGGCGGCATCATCGCTTCGGCGCGCGTCGGTGAAAAGCTCGGCTACGGCAATGTCATTTCCTTCGACATGGGCGGCACCACCGCGAAGACCAGCCTGATCCGCGGCGGCGAACCGACGATGGCGCCCGGCTATTACGTCGGCGGCTATGCCAGCGGCCATCCCGTCATGGTGCCGATGGTCGACGTTGTCGAGATCGGCGCCGGCGGCGGCTCTATCGCTTGGCGTGACGAGATCGGTGCTCTGAAGGTGGGGCCGCAGAGCGCCGGCGCCGAGCCGGGACCTATCTGTTATCGCGGCGGCGGCACCGAACCGACCATCACTGACGCCAACGTGGTGCTCGGCCGGCTCGACCCGCACAACTTTCTCGGCGGCACCATGGCGCTCGATGCCGACGGCGCCAGACGGGGTATTGAGCAAAAGATCGCGGTGCCGCTTGAAATCACCGTGACGCAAGCGGCACGGGCGATCCTCGAAATCGCCGTCAATAAGATGTCGCTTGCCGTGCGCGAAGTGTCGGTGGAGAAAGGTTACGATCCGCGCGATTTCGTCTTGGTCGCATCCGGCGGCGCGGGTCCGCTCCACGTCCTCGACATCGCGCGCGAGCTGCACATCCCGACCGTGATCGTGCCGCTGTTCCCGTCGCACTTTTCCGCGCTCGGCATGCTGCTCGCCGACGAGCGTCACGATATCATCCGCACTTATTACGCCGATTTCGCCGAGGTCGATTTCGACCATCTGATAAAGGTGCACGACGAGATGGTGGCGGATGCAGAGACCGGGCTGCGGCACCGCCGCGGCGCAGTGCGGCAAATCCATCTCGACCTTCGTTATACCGGACAGGAGTTCACGTTGCCGGTGCCGGTCACCCTGGCCGAGTTGAAGAAAGGCGATCGCCGCGGCATCCGCGCCGCGTTCGATCGCCTCTACGATCAACGCTACGCCTATCATTCGCCGGAAGAGCCGGTGGAAATCGTCAATGTCCGGCTTGCAGTCATCGGCAAGCGGCCGAAGCTGGTATTTCCGCGCAAGCGCGGCGGCAAACGCGAGCCGGCGCGACGCCGGCCGGTCTATCTCGCCAATGCCGACAAGCCTGTCGCCTGTCCGGTCTATGCGCGCGATGCGCTTGCAGCCGGCGCCCGGATCAAAGGTCCGGCGCTGATCGAGGAGCACGGCACCACGACGGTTCTCTATCCGGGCGACAATTGCCGGATTGCGCCGTCCGGGGAATTGATCATTGCAGTGGGACGCGGACGATGAGTGGAAAATCACACCGGGCGAAAACGAACGCCGCAAAGGCGGCGCGGCGCTCCCGCGCCAAGCGTGGCGTGACACTCGACCCAGTGACGCTGGAAGTAATACGTAACGCGCTGCCGGCGATCGCCAATGAGATGGCAGCCGATCTGCAGCGCACCTCCTACAATATGATGATCTACGAGGTGCGCGACTTCTGCACCGCACTGGTCGATCCGGAGGGTCAGTTGATCTCACAGAATGTCGGCGGCGTTTCCCATTTCGTCGCCGATCTCGGCGTCATCATCACCGACGGCATGAAGCGCTATGGCACAAAGGGATTCGAGCCGGGCGACGTGATCATCACCAATCATCAGGCGGTCGCCGGCCAGCATCTCAACAATATCGTCATTTACATGCCGTACTTCTACCGCGGCGAGCTTTTGATGTTTGCGATGGTACGCGCGCATTGGATCGACGTGGGCGGCACCTCAACCGGATTTGGCGCAGGCCCCCAGGTCGCCGATCCGTGGCTCGAGGGCATGCAGTTCGACCAGCTCAAGATTTATCGCAAGGGCACGCTCGACGAGACGCTCTATCGCGTCATCAAAGACAACATCCGCTTTCCCGAATCCTCGCTCGGCGACATGAAATCGCAGATGGCGGCCTGCCGCCTCGCCGCCCGCCGAATGGACGAGCTGTTCGACAAATACGGCCGCGCCACGATTTTGGCGGCGATCGTCCGCATTTTCGACGAGACCGAGCGCAAGTGCCGCAATGTGGTGGCGCAGCTGCCGGACGGCGTCTACGAAGCCTCCGCCTCGATCGATGACGACGGCATGCTTAAAGGTGAGCCAGTGCCGATCCACGCCAAGGTCACGGTCAAGGGCTCGTCCATGACCATCGACCTGTCCGGATGCTCTTCCGAGCGCAAGGCCGGGATCAATTCGCGCACGCTCGCCGGGGCCCGCGTCGCCTACAAGGCGCTGACCGGTCCGGTCGATCCGGTCAACGAGGGGTCGTTTCGCGCGCTCGAAGTGATCATTCCGGAAGGCAACATCATGATGGCGCGCTTTCCCGCCCCTATGGCGGGCTGGAGCGCGATCGTCCCGACGGTGGTCGACTGTATCGTGGCGGCGCTGGCGCCGGCGATGCCCGAACGAGTGCCGGGAGGCCATCACGGTCTCCTTGGCGGTGCGGTCGTGTTCTTCGGACTGCATCCCAAGACCGGACGGCGTTTTGTGGTACAAAGCATCGAAGGCGGGGGCTGGGGTGGCCGGCCTTACGAAGACGGTGAATCCGGCACGGTATCGGTGTGCCAAGGCGACGTCCGTAACGGCTCCATCGAAGGTATCGAGCTGAAATGTCCGGTGCTGGTGGAAAGCCGGGCGCTGCGCACCGATTCTTGCGGCGCCGGCAAATATCGCGGCGGCCTCGGTATCGACATGCGCGTGCGCAACTTGGTCGAAGGCTTGTGGAATTTCGAGCAGACCCGGCGGACGCAATGTCCGCCTTGGGGACTGCGCGGCGGCACGCCGGGGGAGTCCGGTGGCTATCTGTTGCGGCTGCCGGAAGAGGCCGATTTCCGTCAACTGGCCGGCGCCCGCATACCGGTACCGTTCGGCGCCGCCGCGATCGTGCGCACCGGCGGCGGCGGCGGTTGGGGCGACCCAGGCGATCGCGATCCGGCCAAAGTGGTCGACGACGTGCGCGAAGAGCTCATCTCGCTCGAAGTGGCCCATGACCTCTACGGCGTGGTAATGAGCGAGGATTTCAAACTCGACATTGCCGCGACCGAGGCCTTGCGCGGCGAAATGCGGCGAAAAGCCGGTCGCAACGCGGCCGCTGGCCGCTAAAATAGGCAGGACAGGTGACGCATAAGAAAAGCGCCGGGGAAGGATCGTTTCATGACGGGGCGAGCGCGTTTAGGCCGTGCAGTTCGCGGCGGGCTAATCGGGTTGACCGGCCTTGCGACAATCGTACTGACGCTGCCGGCGTCCGCCGACGGCGCCCTGCGGGTCGGCAAGTCGGTGCCGGAGGCGTTCTCGTTTACGCCGCTCGACGTCGGCATGCAGACCGGCATGTTCAAGAAGCACGATCTTGACATCCAGGAGACGGCGTTCGCCGGCGACGCCAAGCTTCAGCAGGCCATGGCTGCCGACAGCATCGACGTCGGGATCGGCTCCGGCCCGGCGATGGCTTTCATCGCCAAAGGCGCTCCGGTCAAGGCGATCGCCGCCATGGCCGGCCCGCCGTTGCTGCTGGCTATCGTCGTGCGCCCCGACGGGTCGAAGACGGTCGCCGATCTCAAGGGCAAGAAAGTCAGCGTCTCCACCCCCGGTTCGCTGACTTACTTTCTGGTAAGCGAGACGTCGCGCAGTCAAGGCTGGGGTCCGCACGGCATCGACATCGAACCCATGGGCGCCATGACCGGCCAGATCGCGGCGCTCAAACGCGGCGACATCGACGGCATCATCATGGATATCGGCAATGCATTCAATTTAGAGAAAAAAGGCGAAGGGCGGATTCTGGTGCGCTTCACGCAGATGAAGGATTTTATGATCCATGTCATCTACGCGACCGACAAGGACATCGTCAGCAAAGCAAACGACCTGCGCAATTTTCTTATGGGCTGGTTCGAGACGATCGCTTATATGCGTTCGCATAAAGCCGAGACGGTGAAGATCGCGGCCGCAGTCACGGGAAAAGACGAGGACATCACCAGCCGCACCTATGACGAGGTGATGCCGATGTTCTCCGACGACGGTAAATTCCAGCAGAAGGCGTTGGACGGGTTGTCGCGGTCTTGGATCCAGCTGGGAATGCTGAAAGAGCCGCCCGATCTTAAGATGCTCTACACCGAGCAGTTTCTGCCCAAGTAGATTCGTTCCGGCCGGTTTGCATTCCGGGCGGATCCGGCCGCCCGATCACGCCGAGGCCGCATGACATCCGCGCAATCAGCCATCAGCGTCCAAGGCGTGTCGCATCAATTCGGCGATGCCGGCGAAGCGCGTCACGTGCAGGCGCTGCTCGATACGTCGCTTAAGGTCGTCCGTGGCGAATTGCATTGCCTGATCGGCCCGTCGGGATGTGGCAAGTCGACATTGCTCAACATCATTGGCGGATTGATCGCACCGACCACCGGCGTCGTCACCGTATCGGACAAACCGGTACGCGGTCCGATGCCGCGCGACCTCGCTTTCGTGTTCCAGGAAAGCGCGCTATTTCCCTGGAACACGGTTTTTGAAAACATCATGCTCGGGATGACGTTTCAGGGTGTCGCCAAAGCCGAACGTCGCGACCGCGCCCACCGCGCACTGGAAGCAGTCGGTCTTCTGGATTTCGCCGAGCACTATCCCGGCCAACTCTCAGGCGGAATGCGTCAGCGCGCAGCGCTGGCGCGCGCGCTCAGCCTGGAAACCGACATTCTGTTGATGGACGAGCCGTTCGGCGCCCTCGACGAGCAGACACGGATGGTGCTGGGCGAGGACCTGTCCGTGCTGCTGGCGCGGTCGAAGAAGACCATCGTCTTCGTGACGCATAGCCTCGGCGAGGCGGTGTTTTTGGCCGATCGCGTGGCCGTGTTCTCGGCGCGGCCCGGCACGATCAAGCAGATCATCACGGTCGACGAGCCGCACCCGCGCAAGCCGTCGTTCATGACCGCGCCGAAATTCCATGCGCTGCGCGACCAGCTTTACGACTTGTTGCACGACGAAATTCGTAAATCGATGTCGGAGACCGCGCAGCCGCGCCGGCGCTACGACCAAGCCGGCGCGGCCGGGCCGACGACGGAGCCGACGCATGACTAGACTTTGGAGCCGCCTGGTGCAGATCGCGTTTCTGGCGCTATTGCTCCTGCTCTGGCTTCTAGCCACCCGCGTCGAGGGGGTCAACCGCATCTTGTTGCCCGACCCGGCCGATGTTTGGCATCAGTTCGTCGATGTAATTTCCTCGGGCGCGTTCATCCCGGATTTACGGGTGACGCTCGGCGAACTTGCCGTCGCTTTCGTCATCTCGATGTCGCTTGGCGTCTCGCTCGGCTATTTGATCAGCCGTTCCCGATTTCTGATTAAAGTATTCGAGCCCCTGCTCGCCGCCATTTATGCGATCCCGATCATTTTGTTTTTACCGCTTTACGTCTTGTTGCTCGGGCTCGGCCCCGACTCCAAGATCGCGCTAGGCGCCACCATCAGTTTTTTCCCGATCGTGCTCAGCACCATTGCCGGATTTGGTTATGTCGATCGCCGGTACGTGACCGCGGCTCGCTCCATGGGCGCCAACGATCTGCAGATGTTCCGATATGTCCTACTGCCGGCCGCGCTGCCGGTGATCCTTGCCGGTCTGCGCATGGGTTTCACCGTCGCACTGTTGTCGGTGATTGCCAGCGAGACCATCGCGTCGTTTGCCGGGCTGGGCCATCACATTGTCGACCTCGCCGAGAACATGGATACGGCGCGGATGTTTGCCTACATCGTCTTCGTCATCGCGATCGTCGTGTTTCTCAATACGGTGATGTCGAAGCTGGAAGGACGGGCCCGATGGCGGTGATCCGAACCGACGCCGCCCGCCCGACGGCGCCGGTCGCGCCCGGCCTGTGGCAACGGCTCGCTGGCCGCCCGGGCGTCGCGCGGCTCGGCGTCGTGATTTTGCTGCTGCTGATCTGGGAGATCGCGGCGCGCTTCCTTCTCGACCGCGATTTCATCAGCCCGCCGTCGGTGGTGCTGATATCGCTTGGCGATCTGTTCGCCACGCCCGGCGTGCTGTCGGCCCTTTGGCTGACATTATATGAGATTGCTGTCGCCTTCGTCATCGCCGTGATTATGGGCGCCGGAATCGGCCTCGCCGTCGGCCTCAGCCGTTTTGCCCATCAAAGTTTCATGCCGATCGTTCTCTTGCTTTATGGCATACCCCAGATCACCATCTTGCCGATTTTTGTCCTCATCTTTGGCATTGGCGCCCCGTCGAAGATTGCTTTTGGCGTCAGCCATGGCATGTTCCCGATCATGATCGCGGTCGTCGCCGGCGTACAAAAGATCGAGCCCGTGTTTTTCGTCAGCGCCCGCTCCATGGGAGCGAGCCGCGGCCAGCTGCTCCGTCACGTCATCTTTCCACATATGATCCCAAGTTTCTTCACCGGCATGCGGCTCGGCATGAGCGGCGTGCTGCTCGGTGTGCTGCTGGCCGAGCTCTACGTCTCGACTGGGGGCATTGGCTATTTCACCAGCATTTTCTCCCAGAATTTCGACGCGACGAAGCTGATCGGGCTGGTTTCGATGCTGGCGGTGATCGCAATCGCGCTCAACGAAATCGTGCGCCGCGCCGAACTGCACTATGCACGCTGGCGCGATTGAAGCGCGCAATCGGGAAGCGGAAATGAGCAAGCTCAGATTGACGGTGGCGTGCGGCGATTACGACATTGTCCGCCCGCTCAAAGAGGGAGCGGTACAGGCCGACGGTCTCGATCTCATTTTTCTCTCCGATATGGGACCCCGCGAGCGCCATTGGCGAATGGGCCGCAAGCACGAATTCGACGTCTGCGAGGAGAATGTCGGCGCCTATTTCATGATCCGCGACCAAGGCGAGTCGCTCACCGCCATTCCGGTATTCCTGCATCGCCGGTTCCGGCACGGCTTTGTCTTCGTCAACACCGCGGCCGGCATCAAGGGGCCGAAGGATCTCAACGGCAAAGTGGTCGGCGGCACCAACTTCCAGCCGGCGGCCAGCATCTGGATTCGCGGCATCCTCGACGAGCATTATGGACTCGATCATCGCTCCATTACCTGGCTGGTCGACCGCTCCGAAGACATCGCGTTCAAGCCGTCGGCAGGTTTGCGCATCGAAATGAAGAAAACCGACAAACCGCTGAGTGACATGCTGGCTGACGGCGACATCCCGGCGATGATCTCGCCAACCCTGCCGCGGCCGTTCGTCGAGGGCGACAAGCGTATCGCTCGCCTGTTTCCCAATCACAAAGAGGTCGAGCTCGCTTACTTCAAGGATACGGGTATTTTCCCGATCATGCATGTCACCACGATCAAGCAGGACGTCGCCGACCAATATCCATGGGTGGCCACCAATCTGGTCAAGGCCTTCGAGCAGGCGAAGCAACTCGCCTATCGGCGGCTCGCCAATCCGCGCATGGTGCCGCTTGCTTTCGTGCGCACCGCGGTCGAGGAGCAGGAGGCGACCCTGGGCAAAGACCCCTGGTCCTACGGACTGACGCCGGCTAACCGCAAGAACTTGCAGACGGTGCAGCGCTACTGCCATCAGCAAGGCTTGATCGGCGCCATCGCGCCACTTGACGAACTGTTCGCCGACACCGATCTCGGCGACGCTGGCGGCAGCGAAGAATTCTAGGCGACAATGACGTTCGCGCATCGCCTCGCCGACAATGTATTCAGCGGTTCCATCGGGCTCTTGCCGGATGCGCCACCGCTGTTGACAAAGATTAGCGATGCACCGCTCGAACTTGGCGCAATCTATTCGCCGCGCGCCGGATTGATCGGCACGGAAATGTTGTGGCCGAGCGCATCATGAATGGCATCGACGAACTTGCGGCGTTGATCGTCGGCATACGAGCGGACGACGCGGCCACGCCGGAAAAGCTGCGGCTGCATGTGGCCGACACGATTTGCGCCTGGCTCGCAGCGACACGAACGCCGGAAGGCAAATCGCTTATCGCGTTTCGTAATCGTCAGCGTTTGGGCGCCAATAGCTTGGCCGATAATCTGGCCACTCACTGTGCGCTGGCCCGCCTCAGCGAGATTGACGACATTCATCTGGCGTCCATGACCACGCCCGGCTCGATTGTAATCCCCGCCGCGATGACATTGGCCGTGACTTTACCCGGCGTGAATGTCGCCGATATCGCGGCCGCCATGCTTGCCGGCTATGAGGCGATGGTTCGCTTCGGCCTGGCCGTCAACGGCCCGACAATCCTCTATCGCGGCATCTGGCCGACCTATTTTGCCGCCGGCTTCGCCACCGCGGCAGCGGCGGCACGGCTAATTCGGCTGGACGAACGGCATACCGCGCAGGCGCTCGCCTTGGCGCTGAACATGGCCGCGCCCGCGGTCGGCCAGCATCACGCCGCGACCACGGCGCGGTGGTTTTTGGTCGGTCATGCCGCCCGCAATGGACTGAGCGCGGCAGTCGCGGCGCAGGCCGGCTTCACCGCCGACACCGGCGTGCTGCAATCGCGGCTATTCCCCGACGTCTACGGCGTCGAACCCCAACTCGACGCAATGCGTGCGGCGAGCGGAACTTCGGCGCTGGCACAGGTCTCTTTCAAGCCGTGGTGCGCGGCGCGCCAGACCATGGCGGCAACGCAGGCGCTCCACGAAATTCTCGACGGCGGCCTCGCTGCTGCGGATATCGCCGAAGTGACGGCCTATGTGTTGCCGCCGCACCTTAAAATGATCGACCATGGCGTTAGACCCGGCGACAGGGCGTCCTTTCTCACCAGCCTGCCCTATCAATTGGCGATCATGGCGTTGCGTCCGGAAGGCATGCTGGATCTCGGCGAACCGGACCCGTCGCACCTGCCGGCGCTGCAATCCTTCATGACGCGCGTGCGGATCGTCGCCGATGAGTCTCTGCTGGCAGAATATCCAAGCTCCTGGCGGGCACGCGTTGTCGTCACAACGCCGCTGGGTCCACGCGAATGCCAAGTGCACGATGTTCCCGGCGATCCGGCACGGCCATTCACTGAAGCCGACATTTGCAGAAAGTTTCAACGTTGCGTCGGACGCCACCTCGACGAGGGCGCCGCCGAAGGATTGTGGCAATCGAGCATGTCGGTCCTGCGCTCGCGCGAGACGCTTTTGTCGATGATGCGGGACCTGGACCGTGTTATGGCGATCTCGGGAGCTTCTGAAACTCGCACGGCAGATTGAACGCGCCGAAAACACGTCGCAGACGGAATTGGCTCCTTACTGAGATAAAGTGCATGCACGTCGCCCTGCCAAGCCGCGGCAATTCGCTGGAAGCAGGGAAATCTTCGCCAATACGAGTGTATATGGTGGGCCCGGGAGGACTCGAACCTCCAACCAAGCGGTTATGAGCCGCTAGCTCTGACCATTGAGCTACGGGCCCGCGCGTCGGCGCGAGCGAACGTGACGCCAAAAGACATTCTATAGCAGAAGCCGTGCTAGAGCCTTAGCGCTCTTGATGGAAACAAAACCGATAGGACTCCAGCTTTTTGTTTGAGCATGATCTTTTCCGACCTTCCTTCGCCCGGCGAAGCGGGCTTCGCGACGGCGGAAAACCGGTATCCACTTTTCGGGATCATGCGTTAGCCTTGCCGGCTCAGCAAGAACACCGCCTGCTCGCCAAACAGATTCCAGAACCACCACGGCATTTTCAAGCGCATCCGCCGGCCCCAGGCATTGAGCGCCGCCGCCTGTTCCATTTTAGCACCCACCGTATGGCACAGTTCGCGGAAATCCTTGATGCTGCAGAAATGGATATTCGGAGTCTCGTACCAGGCATAGGGCAGATTGTCGGTGTGCGGCATGTGGCCGCCGAAGAACAGTTGCAGGCGTATGCGCCAATGGCCGAAATTGGGAAACGATACGATGGCGTGGCGGCCGATGCGCAGCATGTGCTCGAGCACCACGCGCGGGCGGCGTGTCGCCTGCAAGGTCTGCGACAGGATGACGAAATCGAAGCCGTCGTCGGGGTAGTCCTCAAGATCGGTGTCGGCGTCGCCCTGGACGACGGCGAGGCCTTTGGCGACGCACTCGTTGACGCCTTCGCGCGACAGCTCGATGCCGCGGCCGTCGACGCCGCGGCTTTCGAGAAGCCGCAACAGCTCGCCGTCGCCGCAGCCGACGTCGAGCACGCGCGCGCCGCGCTGCACCATGTCGGCAACCACCAGCAAGTCGACGCGCGAGCCGCCCGGGCCGCGCGCGGCTTCGGCCATGGTGAGATCGTATTTAAGACGCGACAGCATCGTCACCTCGCCGGTAGCCCGCGCGCCTTGGCCGCGCCTTCCAAAAATCCGCGCACGATCGCGAACAATTCCGGCTCGTCGAGCAGGAAAGCGTCGTGGCCCTTATCGGTCGTGATCTCCGCGAACGAGACGCGGGCGCCCGCGGCATTGAGCGCATGTACGATAGCGCGCGATTCCGGTGTCGGAAACAGCCAGTCACTGGTGAACGAGATCACGCAGAAACGGGTCGGCGCGCCGCGGAACGCACTCGCCACCACGCCGTCATAGTCGCCGGCGAGATCGAAATAGTCCATGGCGCGGGTCAGATAGAGGTATGAATTGGCGTCGAACCGCTCGACGAACGTGATGCCCTGGTGCCGCAGATAGGACTCGACCTGGAAATCGGCATCGAACGAGAACGTCGGATTGTCGCGATCCTGGAAACGGCGGCCGAATTTGCGGTGCAGCGCGGCGTCGGACAAATAAGTAATGTGCGCGCCCATGCGCGCGACCGCGAGGCCACGGCGCGGATTGGTGCCGTCGGCAAAATAGCGTCCGCCGCGCCAATCCGGATCGGCCATCACCGCCTGGCGGCCGACTTCATGGAAGGCGATGTTTTGCGCCGAATGCCGGGTCGCCGCCGCGATCGGCAACGCCGCAAATACGCGGTGCGGATAGCTCGCCGCCCATTGCAGCACCTGCATGCCGCCCATGGAGCCGCCTGCCACGGCAAACAGCGACTCAATGCCGAGATAATCGAGCAGCATGGCCTGCGCGCGGACCATGTCGCGCACGGTGATAACCGGAAAATCGAGACCCCAGGGCATGCCGGTCGCCGGATTGGTCGAAGCCGGTCCGGAACTGCCCATGCAGCCGCCGACGACGTTGGGACAGATGACGAAATAGCGTTCGGTATCGATCGGCTTTCCGGGACCGACCATGGTCTCCCACCAGCCCGGCTTGCCAGTCACCGGGTGATCGTTGACGACATGCTGATCGCCGGTCAGCGCATGGCAAACCAGCACCGCATTGCTGCGTGCGGGGTTGAGCGTGCCATAGGTCTGATAGGCGATCTGCAGCGGAGCGAAGTCGAGCCCGGCGTCGAGGCGCAATGGATTGGCCGCCGCAAAACGCACCACTGGCGAATGCGGATCGTCCGCTTCGCGGGCGCGGTCGGCAAGATCGAGAGTGGCGCTGACGTCGGCCATCGATGTTTCCTTGAGCGCCGCGCTTTCGGGCGTGGCCCGACCGCCGAAGTCGCACGCAAGACTTGACGGCCAAAACCGCGTAAATAGGCCGCTTCCTGCGGGAGTCAACGTTTTCTTTGCTTTCGGCCATAACGGCACCTATCAATCGGCCCATTAGTGGGTCTAACCATGCCGAAACCACCGCGCCACCAGGACCAATCGCTTGCCGATTTGCGGCAGGAGATCGATCGCATCGACGAAGCGATGCACGAACTCTTGATCAAGCGCGGCGAGATCATCGACCGCTTGATCGCGGTCAAGAAGACCGAAGAATCCGGCTCCGCCTTTCGCCCCGCGCGCGAAGCCGACATGATGCGGCGCTTGGTGAAGCGCCATCACGGCAACCTGCCGCTCGATACCGCCGAGAGCATTTGGCGCGTCATCATTGCGACCTTCACCTATGTGCAGTCGCCATTCTCGGTACATGCCGATCTTTCGGCCGGCGATGCGCTGATGCGCGATTCGGCGCGCTTCCATTTCGGCTTTACGGTGCCGTTCGTACCGCATATGGGCGCGGCGAGCGTCGTCGAGGCGGTCACCGAATCCAAAGGCGATCTCGGCCTCATTCCCGCTTTCGCCATCGCCGGCGGCGGTCCGTGGTGGGCGGCGCTCGAATTCGAGGCCGCGCCAAAAATCATCGCGCGGCTGCCGTTCGTCGAACGCGCCAATCATCCGGCCGCCATGCCGGTCTTCGTGATCTCCCGCGCTGCCGCGGACGCCATGGTGACCGAAACCGAAGTTTGGAGCATGCGGGTTTCCGGCTGGAGCGCGGCGGCGGTCAACGCCGCGGCGGCTCTCGCCGACGTCGTCGCGGTACCCGATCGTGCCTTCGATGGCGCAGCCCTCCTGGTATCGGTGGAGCGCGGCACTATCGACACCGTCGCAGGAGCCCTCCTTAAAATCGGTGCCTCGATCCGTTCGTCGGCCCTCGTCGGCAGCCACGCGACCCGCTATACGATCCCGTGAAATTTCTCCCCCGCTTGCGGGGGGAGGGAAATTGAAGAGAAGATGTAATGACTGCCATGCGTCCCCAGCCGCGGCCCGGCGTGCTCGATATCGAGGCCTATGTGCCCGGCAAGAGCAAGGCGCCGGGCATGGCCAAGGTGTTCAAGCTGTCGTCGAACGAGACGCCGCTCGGGCCGAGCCCGCGCGCGATCGCCGCCTATCGAGCGTGGGCCGATCATCTGGAAGACTACCCGGACGGCTCGGCGAGCGAATTGCGCGAGGCAATCGGGCGCGCGTTCGGGCTCGACCCCGACCGTATCGTCTGTGGCGCCGGCTCCGACGACCTTCTGCACTTGCTGGCGCATGCCTATCTCGTCGACGGCGACGAGGCGATCCACACCACGCATGGATTTCTGATCTATCCGATCGTGACGCTCGGCGCCGGCGCCAAGCCGGTGGTGGCGCCGGAGAAGGATCTCACCGCCGACGTCGATGCGATCCTTGCGGCGGTGACGAAGAAGACCAAGATCGTCTTCCTCGCCAATCCGAACAACCCAACGGGCACTTGTCTATCGTTCGACGAGGTCAAGCGGCTGCATCGCGGCCTGCCGGGCAACGTGCTGTTGGTGCTCGACGCGGCTTACGCCGAATACGTCCGCCGCAACGACTACGAAGCCGGCATCGAACTCGTCGCCACCTCCGACAACGTCGTCATGTGTCGCACGTTCTCAAAAATCCACGGCCTGGCGGCGCTCCGCCTCGGCTGGATGTTCGGCCCCGCCCCGATCGTCGATGCGGTCAACCGCATTCGCGGCCCGTTCAACGTTACCGGGCCGGCGATTGCCGCCGGCATTGCGGCAATCGAGGACATCGAGCACCAGGAGCGCTCGCGCGAGCACAACACGCGCTGGCTTAACTGGCTGACGGAAGAAATCGGCAAGCTCGGCCTGAAAGTGACGCCAAGCGTCGCCAATTTCGTGCTGATCCATTTTCCGGAAACGAAGGGCCGCACCGCCAAGGATGCGGACGCCTTTCTCACCGCGCGCGGCCTCATCCTGCGGCAGACAACCGCCTATAAGCTGCCGAACGCGCTACGGATGACCGTCGGCACGGAACAGGCAAACCGGCTCGTCGTCGCGGCGCTGAAGGAATTCTTGGCAAATCCGGCGTGATGCTGTGACCAACCCCGCCCCGCTGTTCAATCGTCTGGCGCTGATCGGCGTCGGCCTGATCGGCTCTTCGATCGCGCGGGCGGCGCGCGCGCGGGGCGCCGTGCGCGAAATCGTTGCGAGCGCCCGCTCCGCCGCAACCCGCAGGCGCGTTACCGAACTCGGGCTTGCCGACCAGGTGGTCGAAACCAATGCCGCGGCGGTCGCCGGCGCCGATCTGATCATCGTCTGCGCTCCGGTCGGCGTATGCGGCGAGATCGCCAAGGAGATCGCGCCGCATCTCAAGGCAGGAGCGGTCGTGTCCGACGTGGGCTCGGTCAAAGCGACGATCGTCCGCGACATGGGTGCGCAGCTTCCCGCCAACGTGCATTTCGTCCCGGCGCATCCGGTCGCCGGCACCGAGCATTCGGGTCCGGATGCCGGTTTCGCGGAACTGTTCGTCGGTCGCTGGTGCATTCTCACGCCGCCCGACGGCGCCGACCCCGCCGCCGTCGAGCGGCTCGCCGCATTCTGGCGCGCGCTCGGCGCTAATGTCGAAACCATGCCGGCCGCGCATCACGATCTGGTGCTGGCGATTACCAGCCATCTGCCGCATCTGATTGCCTATACGATCGTCGGCACCGCCGATGAACTCGCCGAGGTGACGCGCTCCGAAGTCCTTAAATTCTCCGCGGGCGGTTTTCGCGATTTCACCCGCATCGCCGCCTCCGATCCGACCATGTGGCGGGACGTCTTTCTCGCCAACAAGGATGCGGTGCTGGAAATGCTCGGCACCTTCAACGAGGACCTTGCCAAACTGACGCGCGCAATCCGGCGCGGCGATGGCGACGCCCTGTTCGATCATTTTGCGCGAACGCGCGCCATCCGCCGCGGCATCGTCGAGATCGGGCAGGATTCGCCGGCGCCGGACTTCGGCCGACCCCATCCCGAACTGCCGCTCGAGCCGCTGCCGCGGCCCTATGCCGCCGCGGATGATAAGTGAAGTTTTTGCAGGCCGATCAGCGCGCCTTGACCGTCAGCGCTTCATCCACCGCACCGCGCAGCGCCGCCAGCGTAAACGGCTTCTGGATCACGTCGTGGATGATGGCGTCGAGGCCGTGCGCGCGCTCGCGCTGATCGGCGTAGCCGGTCATCAGCAGAATGGTCAGATCGGGATAGTCGCGCGCCGCCGCAAGCGACAACGCGATGCCGTCCATGATCGGCATGCGAATGTCGGTCAAGAGGAGGTCGAAACGGCCCTCTTCGCGCTTGAGCAGATCGAGCGCGTCGCTGCCGTCGCATGCGGTCTTGACCTCGTAGCCGGCGCTTGACAGTGCGCGCGCACACATGGCGCACAACGCTTCCTCGTCTTCGGCGATCAGGATGCGCGCCATGCTCAATGGGTCCCGGTCAGCATGTCGTCACGGTTGACGAAACGCACCAGCACGTCATGGGAATCCGGCGGCGGCGAGGCGAGCCGGGTGTGAAATGCGACGGCTTCGCCCGGCGGCAGCACGGTACGCGGCGGAACCGCCGTCCAAGAATAAATTTCTTGCCGCGCGGCGTTGCGGACTGCGAATCGCAGATGCGGGACGGTCTCGGTCTTGCCGGTGTCGTTGACGATGTTGCCGCCGATCACGAGGATTGGCATGCCCTCATGCTGATCGGTCGTGGTGGCGACACTGTCGAAATCGAGCCCGCGTATGTTCACCGGCAGACCGATCCAGGCATAGAATGACGCGGTCTGCGGCATGGCGCGCACGAAATCGCCGCGCCAGCCGACGACAATCGCGTTGGCGATGATCAGCGCCAGGATGCCCGACTGCAATTTCGACAGCGGCCATTGCCAGCGCTTACGCTTGGCGTGTCGTGGGTAGCGTCGCGCGGCAATGGTTTCGATGTCTTCCGGCAGTTCGGCGCTTGCGGCAGTCGGTGGCGCTGGCTCGACTTCGATGGGCGGGTGATCGGCCGCGGCATCGGCGGGCACAATTGGCGGCGATTCCACCTCGACGGAGGAAACGTCGATCGCGGCAGCAACATCCATGCTCTCGTCCGCATCGGATGGAGGACTATCCATCGGCGCATTGAGCGCCGGTTCCTCCGCCGGAGGGTCGGCCGCGGCGCTCATTGCAGCCTCAAATTGCTCTACCGGCGGTTCGGCGGCGGATGCCGCTGCCTCGGCGGTGGCTTCCGCGACGGCCTCGACCGCGCGGCGCACCGGCGCCAACGCCTCGGCTGCGGCGATAAGCTGCTCCGTATGGGGGAGTTCGGCGTGCCAGACCGTACGGCAGCGTGCGCAACGCACCTTGCGGCCGTCCGGGCGCAGGCTTGCCGCGTCGACATCGTAGGATGTAGCGCAATTGGGGCAGACAATCAGCATTGGGCGAATCGGGGGCGCGACACCTTTGGGCTCATCCTAGCAGGCGATCCGTTAACGGATTGGAAACCAACCCGGCCCGGCGAGCCGGCATCGCCAGGGGATGCTAAGTTATGGCGGGATGGACGAATCAGGTTGCGGATTAAAGTCGGCGCAGGGGCCACGCGTGAGGCTTTATCGGAGGACCGCGTGATCCGGTTCGAGAATGTCGGCTTGCGCTATGGGCTTGGCCCGGAAATTCTGCGCGACCTCAGCTTTCGCATCGACGGGCATTCCTTCCAGTTCCTCACCGGGCCATCCGGCGCCGGCAAGACGTCGCTCTTGCGCATGCTGTTCCTGTCGCTCAGGCCGACGCGCGGGCTTATTTCGATGTTCGACTACGACACCGCGACGCTGAGCAAGGACGACCGCGCCAGCCTACGCCGCCGCATCGGCATCGTGTTCCAGGACTTTCGGCTGCTCGACCATTTGACCACCTACGAGAACGTGGCGCTGCCGCTGCGCGTGCTCGGCAAGGAGGAAGCGACTTACCGCGCCGAAGTCGCCGAGCTGTTGCACTGGGTGGGGCTCGGCGAGCGCATGTCGGCATTGCCGCCGGTGCTTTCAGGCGGCGAAAAACAGCGCGCCGCAATTGCCCGCGCCGTGATCGCGCGCCCGCAGCTTTTGCTCGCCGACGAGCCGACCGGCAATGTCGATCCGAATCTCGGCCAGCGCTTGCTGCGGCTGTTCATCGAACTCAACAAATCAGGCACGTCCGTTGTCATCGCCACGCACGATATTGCGCTGATGGACGAATACGACGCCCGCCGTCTGGTCCTGCACGAAGGACGTCTGCATGTCTACGACTAGGCCGGTGAAGACTATGGCGGAGCCGTGGGACGCTCTCGCCCCGGCAGGGTCCCGCGTTTTGGCGCAACGCGCTCCGACGCCGATCGTGCCGCGCGGCTCGATTGCCGGGCGCTCGCTGACGGCCGTCGTCGCCATTATGACTTTTCTCGCCGCGGTGACGGCGGGAGCCGTGATGATGGTGGTCCGCTCGGCAAGCGATTGGCAGTCGGCGGTCGGACGTGAGGTCACCATCCAGGTCCGGCCGGTTTCCGGCCACGACATCGAGGCGGACGTGCGCACGGCCCTCGCGGTCGCGCGCGGTACTGCCGGCATCGCGGAGGTGCGGGCCTACACGAAACAGGAGTCGGAACAGCTCGTGGAACCATGGCTCGGCTCCGGCCTCTCGCTCAGCGATTTGCCGATACCGCGCATGATCGTCGTCAAGCTCGCTTCGGGCGCAGCGCCGGATTTTGCTGGCTTGCGGGCGGCCCTGGCCACGCGTGTCCCCAGCGCCAGCCTCGACGATCACCGCGGTTGGATCGATCGCATGCGCGACATGGCGGAAACCGCGGTGATCGTCGGTATCGCGATTCTATCGCTGGTTGTCGTCGTGACGGTACTCTCGGTGACTTTCGCGACCCGCGGCGCCATGGCGACCAACCGTCCGATTGTCGAAGTATTGCATTATGTCGGCGCCACCGACGGCTTCGTCGCCGGCCAATTTCAGCGCCATTTTCTCCTGCTCGGCTTCAAGGGCGGCGCTATCGGCGGCGGCATCGCTATCGTGCTATTCGGCATCCTGGAAGCGGCAAACGCCTGGATTTCCGGCACCGCCGGCGGCGAAGAAGCGACGGCTTTGTTCGGCGCCTTTTCCGTCGGGGCTGCCGGCTATCTTGCCATCCTTACCCTGATCGTGGTGATGGCCGTGGTGACGGCGTTGACCTCGCGCCGCATTGTCAACCAGACGCTGGAATCCTTCGATTGAAGATAATGGCTGCAATTTCAACTCGGGTCGCGGTCCCGGGTGCGCACTGGGAGCGGAATCGCGGCTATAATTTCGCGCAAGAGCTATCGACGCTGGCCATGCACTTTAGCGCGAGGGACGCGCGGAGATGTTTAGTCTGAGAAGCGCGGTCAGAACGCGGCGCATCAGGTCGGCAGTCCTGAAGCTCGGGATGCTGTGCGTCGTCCTGCTGGCCTTTGGCTTCGCCGGATTCATCTGGCTGTTACCCAGCGGGCAAATCGCGCTCGACAGCAATGCCGACGGCATTGTGGTGCTGACCGGCGGCACCTCGCGCATCAGCGACGCGCTGGAACTCCTCGCCTCCGGCCGCGGCAAAAGGCTGCTGATTACCGGCGTCAATCCCGGCACCACGACCGGCGATATTGCCCATGAGGTCGTGAACTACGCCAATATGCTGTCCTGCTGCGTCGACCTCGATTATTCCGCCCTGAATACCTACGGCAACGCGATCCAGGCGCGGCGTTGGGCGCTCGAGCACGGCTTCCATTCGCTCATTGTCGTCACTTCGGCCTATCACATGCCGCGCGCGCTTGCCGAACTTGCGCACCAGCTGCCGGATGCCCTGTTGATCCCTTACCCGGTCGTGTCCGACCGATTGCGCATCGAACCCTGGTGGTCGAATGGCGACACCACCAGGCTGGTGCTGTCGGAATATCTCAAATACCTTGCCGCCAAGGTGCGCATGCGGTTCGACTCCTTTGTCACGAGCGAATTAAATACGCGCGCCATCCGCAGCGTGTGAGCCGGTTTTCGGAACAGCCCTCGACAGGTCCTCCGTGTCCCGATCAATTGCGATTTATCTCCGGTCGCTGGCTTTCAACGTTCTGTTTTATGTGAATTTGACCGCTCACATGATCGCGGCACTGCCGACATTGGCGCTGCCTTATCCTTGCCTGCGTGTCTTCATCCGCTCCTATGCACTGACCAGCCTTTGGCTGTTGCGCGTCGTCTGCGGCACCGAGGTGCAATGGCGCGGAACCGAAAAAATCCCGAAAGGACCGTGCATCGTTGCCTGCAAACACCAATCGCTATGGGAGACGTTTTCGCTTTACGCGGTGTTCGACAATCCGGTCTATGTTCTCAAGCGCGAATTGATGTGGGTGCCGCTGTTCGGCTGGTACTTGTGGAAAGCAGGACTCATTCCGATCGACCGCCGCGCCGGAATGGCGGCGCTGGCGCGCATGACGGCGCGGGCGCGGCAGGCGCTCGCCGGCGCTCGCCCGCGCCAGCTCGTTATCTTTCCCGAGGGCACGCGGCGGCCGCCCGGCGCCGAGCCGAGCTATAAGCCTGGCATCGTCCATCTCTATAACAAGGCCGCGGTGCCTTGCGTGCCGTTGGCGCTCAATTCCGGCCTGTTTTGGCCGCGCCGATCGCTGCTTCGCTTGCCCGGCATCATTGTCGCCGAAGTTTTAGATCCGATACCGCCCGGACTCGACAAAGACACGTTCTACACGCGGCTGCAGACTGCGATCGAGACCGCGAGCGAGCGGTTAATTCGGGAGGCGGGGATTAACGCTCAGGCGTCGACTTCCGGCGCTCGATCCCTGAGCGCCGATTCCTGAGCACCGGCAAGCCGCGCGGCGAGCAGATGCAAATCGCTCTCGCGGTAGCCCAGCGCCTCGAGCGCGTGCACCGTCTCAAGCACATAATCCCGGTTTGGCCCGGACTTGCCATGGCCCTGGCGCACATGATGCAAACGCTCGGCGAGCGTCAGCCGGCCGGCATATTGAACGTGGCTGCGATCGACGACGTAGCACAGCGCTCGCACCCGCCGCCGCGATTCATCCTCAAGCTCGATCTGCCGCATGGTTTCGAGATAGACCGTGGTGACCTGCTCGCGGCCGCGCAAATAGCCGATGGTCTGCGCACGCTTTGCGGCGGCGACGCGATAGGCAATGCCGCGGCACATGCCGCCGCGATTAAGCCCGAGCACCAGCCCGGGCCGTTCCGGCGTACCGCGATGAACGAACGAATAGACGCAAAGCGCCCGGTGCAGGCCAATCAGCCGGGCCGAGACCCGTTCGACATAGGCAAAACCGGGATGCCACATCAGCGAGCCATAGCCGAATACCCAGAGATCGCCGCTTTCATGCTCCGCAGTCGTATGCATTGGCCGTCGTTGCCTGTAGGAACTTCAAATCTAACGGATTAGTTTCAGGTTTCGCTCGCCTAACAGGATGAGGACGGCGGCACAATGGCGCCCTGTTTCACAGGCCATAAAAGACGATGTCCGGCGAATCTCCGCTCAATATGATGCGCTCCGCGCCGCCGCGCCTGCGCCGGCGGCCGGCCGCGGCGCGCCGGCGGCGGCTGTGGCTGTACGTGGCGCCGGTCGCCATCGTCATCGTCCTGGCCGTCGGCCTGACCTGGGGCTGGTACCTGGCGGCCTCAATCGCCGACCGCGCGTTGTCCGGCTGGGTGGATCGGGAGGCTAAACTCGGCCGGGTGTATGCCTGCGGCGCGCAAAGTATCGGCGGCTTTCCATTCCGGATCGTCATCCGCTGCGAGAAGGCCGCGGCGACATTCAACAGCAACCATCCGCCGTTCGACCTGACCGCAACGGATGTCACTTTCTCCGCGGCGCTCTATCGACCGACCCTTTTGCACGGCGAGATCGGCGGCCCGGTGACGCTCGCGGATCCAGGCCAGACGCCGATCTTCCTCGCCAATTGGTCGCACGCTCAAATCGACCTGCTCGGCCTGCCGTCGGACCCGGAAGGCATTTCCGTCAGCCTCCTAAAGCCACGCCTCGATCGCATCGCCGGCTCCGGCAGCGGGATGATATTCCAGGCCGATAGCGCCGATGTCGACGGCCAAATCGTTGAAGGTTCGGCGCGCAGCAATCCCGTGATCGAGGCGACCGGACACTTCGCAGCGGCGCTGGCGCCGAGCTTTCATCCTCTGCTCGCCGCGCCATTGCAGGGCGATATCGATGCGGTGATGCGCGGTTTTATGGATTTTTCGCCAAAACCATGGCCGGTGCTGTTTCGTGAAATGCAGGCCTCCGGCGGCGGCATCGACATCAAATCGTTCCGTATCGAGCGCAGCGATGCCATCGTGGTGGGGACCGGAACGCTCACCGTGAACGAGCATGGGCGGCTTGACGGCGTTCTTAACGTCGCCGTCGCCGGCATCGAGAACATCGTGCCGCTATTGGGCATCGATCAGTTGATCGGCCAAGGCATCGACCGGCTCACCGGCGGCGGCGGCTCGCACGCGCAAGGGCTTAACGCGCTCGACCGCTTGCTGCCGGGGCTGAGCGGGGTCGTGCGCGACCAAACCAATACCAACCTGATCGATAACATCAAAAAAATGGGTCAGCCGACCGAGATCGACAAAAAGCCGGCCATCGCTCTGCCGCTGCGCGTCGCCGACGGCGTCATCTATCTCGGCATCATTCCAGTCGGCGTGGTGCCGGCGCTGTTTTGAGCGATGCTTGGTGCGCGACTCTCATCAATATCCCGTTGTTTCCAATTTTTGGAATTTCGTGCTATGCTGCATGAATGATCGTGATCGGCACGGAATTGATCGAACAGTATCTCGCCGATCGTGCCGGCCATAAGGGGATCAAAGCGGCCCACTCACAATACCAAGCTTGGCTCAGCATTGTGGGTCGTGCCCAGTGGCGCAACCCGGAGGACATCAAGGCAGCTTACCCAAAGGCGAGCATTCTCAAGTCGAGCCGCGTTGTTTTCAACATCAAGGGAAACGACTACCGATTGGTTGCGCGGATTCAATATCAGGCAGGTGTCTTGGCAATCCGGTTTTTCGGCAGCCATGGTGAGTATGACAAAATCAATGCGGAGACCGTGTGATGGATGCAAACCTGATTTTAATCGATAGCGCCGCGGAGCTTGCCCGCGCACGCACACTCGTCGAGCGGCTCTGGGAGTCGGACGATCCGGCTGACGTCGCCAAGCTCGCTGCCCAGGCGCGTCTGATCGCCGCCTATGAGGAGAGCCAATGGCCGCGCCGGCCGCCGAGCACAGCGGAGTTGATCCGCCACCTCATGGAGCAGCACGGGCTGGTGCGTGCCGACATGGTGCCGATCCTGGGCACGCCAAGCCGCGTCAGCGAGGTACTGGCCGGCAAGAAGGGGCTGAGCATGGCGATGGTACAGCGGCTGCGCGCGCATTTTAGCGTTCCGGCCGACCTCTTGTTGCCGCCGCTGAAGAAAGTGTCGGCGCGCGGCTCGGCCAAACGAGCCGCGGCGTGATGTGTGGTGAGTGTTCAAAATGCAGCCTGGATTGAGCGAAGCAAAATCCGGGCGACGTTCGCTGCTAACCACTAACCAATTGCGTTCACCCCGTTAATTTTCAGGAACGTGGCTATCCAGGATCGAGTTGCCAGGGAACGACCTGCTGAGCAGCCGTAGCCAAAAAGGTTAGATCGTCGCCGAAGCGGATGGGCGCCTTAGATCGTCCGCATGGCCAAACGGTGACGCTACCGGATTTTATCCAACAAAGGATCACAGGTGCCCTCCCCTCGCCGCATCCCAATCTTCGACGGCCACAACGACGTGCTGCTGCGGCTGCATCGGCACGCCGGTGCGGATGCGGTCGCGGCATTCCTGCAAGGCGAGGACAAGGGTCATTTGGATCTTCCGAAAGCGCGCAAGGGCGGATTTGCCGGCGGCTTGTTCGCGATCTTCGTCCCCTCGCCGAAACGAAAAGATCGCGCCGCGGGCGAGACGCCGTCGCAAGAAACCGGCAGCGTCATCGGCAGCTATCCTGCGCCGCCGGCCGTCGATGTCACGGAGGCGCAGCGGACCGTCTTTGCCATGGCGTCGCTGCTTTACCGCATCGAGCGGGAGTCGAAAGGCCGCGTTCGCGTCTGCCGCACTGCCGGCGATATCGAAAGCTGCCTCGCCGAAGACGTATTGGCGGCGGTGCTGCATATCGAAGGCGCCGAAGCGATCGACGCGAATTTCGAACTGCTGGACGTGCTGTACGAAGCCGGGCTGCGCTCGCTCGGCCCGGTGTGGAGCCGGCCGAATGCGTTCGGCCACGGCGTGCCGTTCCGCTGCCCGTCTTCGCCCGACACCGGGCCCGGTCTGACCGACCTCGGCAAGGCGCTGGTCGGCGCCTGCAACGCTTTACGGATTTTGATCGATCTGTCGCATCTGAACGAACGCGGCTTCTGGGACACAGCCGAACTCAGCACTGCGCCGCTGGTTGCCACGCATTCCAACGCCCATGCCATAAGCCCGCATTCGCGCAATCTGACCGACCGGCAATTGGCCGCAATCCGGCAGTCCGGCGGCTTGGTCGGCGTCAACTTCGCGACGAGCTTCCTGCGTCCGGATGGACGCCACGATAGAGATACGCCCTTGGAGCTGATCATCCGGCATATCGAGCACCTGCTCGAACATTTGGGCGAGGACGGGGTGGGATTTGGCTCCGATTTCGACGGCGCCATGATCCCTGCGGAACTCGGCGATGCGGCGGGCTTGCAAGTTTTGGTGGGGGCGCTGCGCAAGCGCGGGCTCGGCAAGCGGTTGATCGAGAAATTATGCTTTCGAAACTGGCTCCGCGTGCTGGACCGAACGTGGGGGACGGCCCATGGCAAGAAGCCGCTATCTCCGCGATCAAGTTGAGGGAGGAAAGAAGCTGTTCAGCGTTCTCGGCCGTTGTGCCACCCCACTTGCGCGTCCGGCACGGAATCGGTCGAGGCGAAATACGGCTTGATGTCGACGAGCGGCGTGTTGTCGAGGCAGTCGAGACCGACGACCGAGAGCCTGTTGCCGTCGATGCGGAGAAGCCGCGCCACCGAGGCTGCGATCGGGTTCGGCCGCGCTGGCGAGCGCAACGCGAAGGTGCCGCGGCGCTCGGTATAATGGCGCGGCGATTGCAGCACGAGATCGCGCCGCGCTTGGTCCATCCAATAGAGCAGCAGCACGTGGCTGACCGTTTCGAGGCCGGTCAGGCCTTCGGCCCAGCGCGGATCGACTTCGACGGTACAAACCGCGTCGGATTCTCGCGCGTTCTTTGGGCAGTCTTCGCGCCGCTGCCACGGCGTGCGGATGCGCCCGATATAATAGAGCGAGGCGTCGAACCGGTCCGGCAGCGCGACCGCGACTTCGCCCTCGCGGAGCGCATACCAGTCGCCTGGCGATGGCGCATTGCGCGCCGGAGCCTTGGGTTTGGCCGTCTCGACCATGACCGCAAAGTGGCATGCGGTCTCGCCAGCCGCCAGCGCCCTGCGGCCAATCATCCCGCGGGGCCAAATCCCATCGGACTTGGGCGCTTGCCCCGTTTTGTTTAATGATATAAAGATATCTTTATATGGAATTCGCCGCAGGCTGAGGGCCGATTTGGCGTCGGGAATAGCGCCGCGAACAGCGCCAGAAACAGCGCCAGGAATAGCGTTATGACCAGTGAGCAACTGACTTTCGCCGGACTGACGGGAACGCTGAAGGCCGCGGGCGAAGCGACACGGTTGCGCATTCTGGCGCTCCTTGCGGAGGCTGAGCTCACGGTCTCGGACCTCACCGACATATTGCGCCAGTCGCAGCCGCGGCTGTCCCGCCATCTGCGGCTCTTGGCCGAAGCCGGGCTGGTCGAGCGGTCCCGCGAGGGATCGTGGGCCTTCTTCCGCCTGGCCGAGCGCGGCGGCGGCGCCGACATCGCTCGCGCGCTGATCGGCCGGCTCGATTCCACCGATGCCACCATCGTTCGCGATCGCGAGCGCCTGACCGCGGTGCGCGCCGCCCGCGCCGCCGCCGCTCAGAATTATTTCCGCCGCCATGCCGCGGAATGGGACCGCATCCGCAAGCTCCACGTCGCCGATGCGGCGGTCGAAGACGCCATCCGCGCCGCGCTTGCCGACAAGCCGATCCGCGCGCTGCTCGATCTCGGCACCGGCACCGGGCGCATGCTCGAACTGTTTGCCGGCGACATCGAGCGCGGCCTCGGCCTCGATCTGTCGCTCGACATGCTGGCGCTCGCCCGCGCGCGGCTCGATCGCGCCGGCTTGAAACATTGCAGCGTCCGCCAAGGCGATATTTACGACCTCGCTCTGCCGCGGGACTCCTTCGACGCCGTCATCATTCATCAGGTGCTGCATTTCCTCGATGATAGCGCGCATGCCATCGGCGAGGCGGCGCGCGTGTTGCGGCCGGGCGGCCGGCTCCTGGTCGTCGACTTCGCGCCGCACGATCTCGAATTTTTGCGCGAAGAGCACGCCCATCGGCGGCTCGGTTTCGCCCCCGAGGCGGTAACGCAATGGCTCGAAGGCGCCGGCCTCGACGTGCTGCGCCAGCAAACATTGCCGCCCGGGCCGGAAGGCAGGATCGCGGTATCGCTGTGGCTGGCGCGCGACCCGCGCATCGCGCTCGCGAAGCCAGCCGCGCGCGAGGTGGCCTGATGAATGCGCTGCGCCCGAGCCGCTTCGTGCAGGCCGGCGCCGAGCGCCGCTTGCGCGTCTCCTTCGAATTTTTTCCGCCCAAGACCGTGGAGATGGAGCAATCGCTCTGGGAATCGATCCGCCGCCTCGCCCCGCTCAAGCCGAATTTCGTCTCGGTGACCTATGGCGCCGGCGGCTCGACGCGCGAGCGCACCCACGCGACGGTCAAGCGCATCCTCGACGAGACCGTGCTGACGCCGGCGGCGCATCTGACTTGCGTCGCCGCGACCCGCGCCGATATCGACGCGGTGATCGAAGCCTACGCGCAAGCCGGCGTGCGCCACATCGTGGCGCTGCGCGGCGATCCGCTGGGCGGCGTCGGCGAGCGCTACGCGCCGCATCCGGGCGGTTATCGCAACGGCGCCGATCTCGTCGCCGGCATCAAGCGATTGGTGGACATTAAAGGCTTGGCCGACATCGAAGTGTCGGTCTCCGCCTATCCGGAAAAGCATCCGGACAGCCCCTCGGTCGCCGCCGACATCGACATGCTCAAGGCCAAGGTCGATGCCGGCGCCACGCGGGCGATGACGCAGTTCTTTTTCGAGAACGGTCTTTATTTCCGCTATCTCGACCGCGTGCGCGCGGCCGGCATCGACATCCCGATCGTGCCCGGCATCCTGCCGGTGCAGAATTTCAAGCAGACCAGAAATTTCGCCGCGCGCACCGGCGCTTCCGTCCCCGCCTGGCTCGCGGAGCGCTTCGACGGCCTCGACGACGATCCGGCGACGCGGAAATTGATCGCCGCCGCGGTCGCCGCCGAACAGGTGATCGATCTCGTCGATCATGGCGTCACCGACTTCCACTTCTACACCATGAACCGCGCCGACCTCGTTTACGCGATCTGCCATCTGCTCGGGTTGCGGCCGGGCGTTCTCCCTATCCCCGTAGGGGAGAGGGAGCTTCATTAGCCAACGGCGAGTCCAGTGCTGAAAGCCGCACCCACTTCCAAAACCGAAGCCGCGCTGCGCCGCCACGCGGCCGAGCGCATTCTCGTCCTTGACGGCGCCATGGGAACGATGATCCAGGCGCTGCGGCTCGGCGAAGAAGGCTTTCGAGGTGCGCGCTTCGACGCCTGGAACCGCGAAGTTCGCGGCAATAACGATCTGCTCAATCTCAGCCGGCCGGAGGCCGTACGCGCCATCCATCTCGAATATTTCCGTGCCGGCGCCGATATCGTCTCGACCAACACGTTTTCCTCGACCCGCATCGCGCAGGCCGATTACGGCATGGCGGAGATCGCTTACGAGCTGAATGCGGAAGGCGCGCGGCTGGCGCGCGAAGCGGCGCGCATCGCCCAGGACGAGGACGGCCGCGAACGCTTCGTCGCCGGCGCCCTTGGCCCGACCAACCGCACTGCCTCGATCTCGCCGGACGTCGCCAATCCAGGCTTTCGCGCCATCAGTTTCGACGCGCTGCGGCTCGCTTATGCCGAGCAGGTGCGCGGACTGCTTGCCGGCGGCGTCGATGCGCTGTTGATCGAGACCGTCTTCGACACGCTCAACGCCAAGGCCGCGATTTTCGCCATCGCCGAGGAACTTCAAGCGCGCGGCATTGCCGTGCCGGTCATGATATCCGGCACCATCACCGACCGCTCCGGCCGCATTCTCTCCGGACAGACGCCGGAAGCGTTCTGGAATTCGATCGCGCATGCCGCGCCGTTGTCGGTGGGGCTGAACTGCGCGCTCGGCGCCAAGGAAATGCGCGCGCATATCGCCGAGCTCGCCCGCGTCGCCGGCACCTTGATCTGCGCCTATCCCAATGCCGGACTGCCCAACGAATTCGGCGGTTACGACGAAGGGCCGGAGGTGATGGCGGAATTGATCGGCGAATTCGCCGCGGCCGGCCTGGTCAACATCGTCGGCGGCTGCTGCGGCACCACGCCGGACCACATCCGTGCCATCGCCCGCGCGGTGGCCGGCAAGACGCCGCGCGTCATCCCCGAGATCGCGCCGCGGCTGCGGCTCTCCGGGCTCGAGCCTTTCACGCTGACGCCGGAAATTCCATTCGTGAATATCGGCGAGCGTACCAACGTCACCGGCTCGGCGCGTTTCCGCAAGCTCGTCACCGCGGGCGATTACCCGGCGGCGCTCGCGGTGGCGCGCGACCAGGTCGAGAACGGCGCCCAAATCATCGACGTCAACATGGACGAGGGCCTGCTCGATTCCGAGAAGGCGATGGTGACGTTCCTCAATCTGGTCGCGGCGGAGCCCGACATCGCCCGCGTGCCGGTGATGATCGATTCGTCGAAATTCTCGGTGATCGAATCCGGCCTCAAATGCGTTCAGGGCAAGGCCGTGGTCAATTCGATCTCGCTCAAGGAAGGCGAGGACGCGTTCATCCGTCATGCCGAGGTGGTGCGCCGCTACGGCGCCGCCGTCGTGGTCATGGCCTTTGACGAAGCGGGCCAGGCCGACACGCTGGCGAAAAAGCAGGCGATTTGCGCGCGCGCCTACGACGTTCTGGTCAACCGCGTCGGCTTCCCGCCGCAGGACATCATTTTCGATCCGAATATTTTTGCCGTCGCCACCGGCATGGACGAGCACAACGGCTACGGCGTCGCCTTCATCGAAGCGGCGCGCTGGATCCGGCAGAACCTGCCGCACGCCCATGTTTCCGGCGGCGTATCGAACCTGTCGTTCTCGTTCCGCGGCAACGAAGCGGTGCGCGAGGCGATGCACTCGGTCTTTCTTTATCACGCCATCAAAGCCGGCATGGACATGGGCATCGTCAATGCCGGGCAGATGGCGGTCTATGACGATCTCGATGCCGAACTGCGCGAGGCTTGCGAAGACGTCGTGCTCAACCGCCGCGCCGATGCCGCCGAGCGGCTTCTCGCTTTGGCCGAGCGCCACCGCGGTCACGGCAAGGAAAAGAGGGAAGCCGATCTCGCCTGGCGCGAATGGCCGGTGGAGAAGCGGCTGTCGCACGCGCTCGTTCACGGCGTCACCGATTTCATCGAAGCCGACGTCGAGGAAGCCCGGATCAAGGCGCCGCGGCCGCTCGCCGTCATCGAAGGCCCGCTGATGGACGGCATGAACGTGGTCGGCGATTTGTTCGGCTCCGGGCGAATGTTCCTGCCGCAAGTGGTGAAATCGGCCCGGGTGATGAAGCAGGCGGTGGCCTATCTGTTGCCCTATATGGAGCAGGACAAGGACGGCCGCGCCCACGTTTCGACGAACGGCAAGATCCTGATGGCGACCGTCAAGGGCGACGTCCACGACATCGGCAAGAACATCGTCGGCGTTGTGCTCCAGTGCAACAATTACGACGTCATCGACCTCGGCGTCATGGTGCCGGCGGAGAAAATCCTGCAGGCCGCGATCGCCGAACAGGCCGACATCGTCGGGCTGTCCGGCCTGATCACGCCCTCGCTCGACGAAATGTGTCATGTCGCGGCCGAAATGGAGCGGCAAGGCTTCGAGGTGCCGCTGCTCATCGGCGGCGCCACCACCAGCCGCGTCCACACCGCGGTGAAGATTCATCCCAACTACAGGCGCGGCCAGGCGATCTATGTCAACGATGCGAGCCGCGCCGTCGGCGTGGTTTCGGCGCTGCTCTCGCGCGACGCCCGCCAGCGCTATGTGAGCGACGTCCGCACCGAATATGCCAGGATCGCGGCGGCGCATGCGCGCGGCGAGGAAAATAAACAGCGTCTGTCGCTTGCCGACGCGCGCGCCAACGCGCTTAAGCTCGATTGGTCCGGCCGTTACGCGCCGCCGGTGCCGCGCTTTCTCGGCACCCGCAAATTCACCGACATTCCGATCGCCGAGCTCATCGACACTATCGACTGGTCGCCGTTCTTTGCGACCTGGGAGCTGAACGGCAAATATCCGGCGATCCTCGACGACAAAAATGTCGGCGAGGCGGCGCGCAGCCTGTTCGCCGATGCGCAAGCCATGCTGCGCAAAATGGCCGACGAAAAATGGTTCCGCGCCAGCGCCGTCATCGGCTTCTGGCCGGCCAATAGCACCGGCGACGACATGCTGATCTTCGCCGACGAGGCGCGAACCCGGCCGATTGCGACGCTGCACACGCTGCGCCAGCAGCTGGCGCGCCGGGAAGGCCGCGCCAATGTCGCGCTCGCCGATTTTGTCGCACCGCGCGGCAGCGGCGTTGCCGACTATATCGGCGCTTTCGCCGTAACCGCCGGCATCGGCGAGGCGGCGGTGATCGATCGCTTCAAGCACGCCAACGACGATTATTCGGCGATCCTGGCCAAGGCCTTGGCGGATCGTTTGGCCGAAGCGCTCGCCGAGCGCATGCATCAGCGCGTGCGCCGGGAATTCTGGGCCTATGCGCCCGACGAGGCGCTCGGCAGCAGCGAACTGATCGCGGAAACCTACCGCGGCATCCGCCCGGCGCCGGGCTACCCGGCGCAGCCCGACCACACCGAGAAGGAAACGTTGTTCCGACTGCTCGACGGCGAACGCGCCATCGGCGTCAAGCTCACGGAAAGCTTCGCCATGTGGCCGGGCGCTTCCGTGTGTGGGCTCTATTTCAGTCATCCCGAGAGCTATTATTTCGGCGTCGGCAAGATCGAGCGCGATCAGGTTGCGGACTACGCCGCGCGCAAGGGCTTGTCGCTCGCCGACATGGAACGATGGCTGGCGCCCGTCCTCAATTACGATCCGACGGCGGGAGCGCAGACGGCGGCGGAGTAACGTCTGCTTTCCTCCCCCGCGGAAGTGGGGGCGGAGGCAACGCGATCCCGTTCCCGCGGCGCAAACAGCGCGCGAGCGTTGTCAAACAGCGATGTCGAACGGCCCGTAGCCTGTAGCCCGGATGCAGCGGAGCGAAATCCGGGTACGATCGACGGGCTTTAATGCCGCCCCTGGGTTTCACTTCCGCCTTCGCTCTGCGAGCTTCGGCGGACAGGTCGTTCAACCCAGGCTACGAAAAGAAAGAAAGCGGAACGCCGGCAGTCGCACTGTCGTCAGTCCCGCACGCAAATACGGCGTGCGGCTCGCGCCACGGAAGGAGCGGCTTGCGCCGCCCTTCCGCTATCGGGCGCGCTC
>Ga0207416_1000091_pt1 | contig 164636 bp, 140 predicted proteins | sample PaiPotPPM11metaG_FD_184107 | JGI IMG/M metagenome (GOLD analysis project Ga0207416, IMG submission 184107) | Iron sulfur acid spring bacterial and archeal communities from Banff, Canada, to study Microbial Dark Matter (Phase II) - Paint Pots PPM... ...
GGTGGTCGGTGCCCGGCAGCGCGCCTCAAGCACCTTCCGTACCTTCGGCTTGAGCCGTACTTCTCTTGCTTTGGGAATCATTCCGATCTTGAATCATGACTCACCTGCGAAGAAAAGTGGGTACTAGACTGCTGAACCGCGAATTCGAGTTCGGGCTTTCCGTGCCGCAACTCGTCTATTACACGGCCGAGCGTCATGTCGCCCAGGCTCTGCTGCGGCGCTATCCGCCGCCGCCCCTTACGCCGAACCTGCTCAATCTGGGTTGCGGCCCCCACATCTATCCTGGCTGGGTGAATGCTGACGATTATGCGCCCAAGCGGCGGCTGCGCGAACGCGGCTTCAGGCCGAACTGGATGCTCGATATCACGCGGCCGTGGCGTTGCCGCGACGATTACTGGGACGGCATTTTCAGCCAGCACGTCATCGAGCATGTCAGCTATTCGGAGGCCGTCGCGGGTTTCAAGGAATGCCATCGAACGCTCAAGCGGGGCGCCTGGCTACGGGTATGCGTTCCCGATCTTGCGACCTATGTGCGTTATTACCGCGAGGAGATAAACGACGATCAATTCTTTTCGCTGCCGCATCGCACGCTGGCGCTGTCGTTCCTGACGCAGATGCATTTGCATCGGTCGGTGTGGGACGGGGAGCTGATGTGTCAGGTCCTGACCGAGCTTGGGTTCGAGAGCGCGACGGCAGTTTCATTCGGAAACGGTTCCGATCCCAGGCTGATCAAGGATGACCCGGACAAAAGGTCCGAGAGCCTGTACGTCGAAGCTCGAAAGCCGACTCATTAGATGAATGACTCGGCTCAGGCGGAGATGCGCTCGAGACACGTTGAAAGGCACGCTGACCGGCCGTCCTCGCGCATCAAAGTTTTGCAGGTGTTAGACAATCTCGGCATGGGCGGCGCCGAGACATGGCTCATGGAACTGCTTCGATACTGGCGCCGCAATGGATCGAACACGCAATTCGATTTTCTGGCGACCGGAGGAGTTCCCAGTTACTACGACGAAGAAGCCAGGCGATACGGTTCGAATATTTTCTACCTGCGTTACGGCCGTTCGCATGTCGGATCGTTTGTGCGGGGCCTCAAGTCAATCCTCCGCGAAGGTCAGTACTGCGCCATCCACGATCACGGCGACTTTTCGGCGGGGTGGCACTTCCTGATGGGAGGAGCCGACTTGCCCACAGGGCGCATCGTCCATGTGCACAACCCTGCTTTTCAGATTCGGCACAACTACGGGGTAACAATGACCCGGCGTCTCACCGCGCGGCTTGGAAGGATGCTGGTCGCGCGGTATGCAACGCATATTATCGGAACCTCCCGTCAGGTCATTGGTGAATACGGCTTCGATGCACCGCGATTCCGGCGTATTCCGAGAATGGCGCTCCACTGTGGCATTGACACGGCATTGCCGGAAGACATCGCCGGCATCGGGCGGTCGGTGCGGCAAGAACTCGGTTGGCCGCCGGAGGCGCGTATCGTCCTTTGCGCCGGCCGCATCGATCCGTCGCCTGACCCTGGTCATCCACAGAATCACAAAAATTCCGGCTTCGCAGTTTCCGTTGGTATCGAAGCCGCGCAATCCGATCCTGGTATTCGTATGATCCTGGTCGGCGCGCCGAGCCCGGCCGTGCCGGTGCTTCAGGAACGTATCGCCGCCGCTGGGCTTGCCGGACGAATCCAATTCCTCGGTGTCCGCAGTGATCTTAGGCGGCTCATGTACGCGAGCGACGTCCTGCTGTTTCCATCCCGCGGAGAGGGCTTGGGAATGGTAACGGTAGAGGCCCAGGCAGCGGGACTGCGGGTCGTTGCATCCACTGCCGTACCGCGAGAATGCGTCGTGGTTTCGGAACTCGTGCGGTTCGAGTCTTTGGAGCGCGGTGTCGCCGAGTGGGCTGCAGCACTGTTGCAGCATGCGGCCCAGCCGCGCGACGTCGCCGCGGCCAATCGCCGAGTCGCCGCGTCGCCGTTTTCGATAGAAAATTCGGCCAGCGCGCTGATCGAACTGTACAGCAAAGGTCTGCGCACTTGATCAACTTTATTTCGAATCTGCCGCCAGGGCTTCGATCGGGCGGCTTCTCGGCGATGAATGCGGCCGCCCATGACGCGCTGTCAAAAATAAGCGCGATCCATTATGCCGGGCCGATTTCTCCGCCGCCGTTCATTGCCGAGAAGGCTCGTTCCAAAATGCTGCGCATGTGCGGCGCACCGGGCGATTTCTTTTTCTTCTCGCCGCGCCGGCTGCGGCTGATCGCCGACGTGGTGACGAGCCGCTGTCGCGCCGATGCGGAGCTCGATTTCTTCCATGGCTTCACGCCGTGGATCTTGACCGAGCCGTCGCGGCCTTACGTAGCGTGGAGCGACTGCACTTTCCGCGATTACATCGAGATCTATCACCGCCGCAGCCGGTTTCGTACCAGCGACCTCGAGCGGATTGAGCGGACGGAGGCCGCTTGGCTCGGCCGCGCGCAGACTGTGGCGTTCACCAGCCGCTGGGCGGCCAATCGGGCCATCGAGCATTATGGACTTGAGGAATCGGCCGTGCACTGCCTCGGTATTTTTGGCGAAACGGAATTACCCGAGGCCGACCGATATCAGGGCCGCAAGCAGTTTGCGTTCGTCTCGACGAATTTCGCCGCCAAGGGAGGTCCGGCCGTCCTCGCCGCGTTCAAGCGGGTCAAGGGCCGCCATCCCGATGCTTCGCTGGTTATTGTCGGCGCGCAACCATCCGGCGCCGGCAGCGAGGCGAATGTCGAGTTCGCGGGCTTTTTAAGGAAGGAGGTCGACACAGAAAACAGGCGCTTCCGCGAGATATTGGCGCAATCCCGCGCGCTCGTGCATCCGACCGGAAGCGATATCGCGCCGCTGATCGTCATCGAGGCGGGGTATTTCGGGTGCCCGGCGATTTCGGTCAAGAAGTTCGCCATTCCGGAACTGATCGACGACCGCGCCAACGGTCTTCTCGTCGACGACGCGTCCGATATTGGCGCGCTCGCCGAGGCGATGAACTGGACGATCGAGCAAGACACGGATTACATGCGCATGCGCCGGCAAGCCTGGCTTAAGGCGCGTACCGCGCATTCGAAGCAGACGTTCGAATATAAAATGCGGGCAATGGTGCGGAGCGTACTCGTACACTCCTCGTCGCAAGCGCCGACGAATCCGTGCGTCGTCGCGCTTTGACAATGCCGCCGCTTGCCGTGTCCGACCGCGCATGAAAATCCTGTTCCTTGGCGAGATCGGCGTCGGGCAGACCTCGCGCATGCGGATGCGCGCGCTGGTGCGGCTTGGGCATGACGTCAGCGGCGTCAACACCAATGCGGTCTGGCAGCAGGCGTCGTGGCTGCAGCGCCAAGTGCAACGCCGCCTGCAGCGCGGTGCGATCCCGGACGCAATCAATCGCGCCGTCCTCGCCCAAGCACGGCAATTCCGTCCGGATTTGGTCTGGGCGGAAAAGCAGGAATATCTCAAGCGCGACACCCTTGAGGAACTGCGCCGGCTCGGCGCACGACTCGTGCATTTCACGCCGGACCCGTATTTCTCGGTGCAATGGAAGCGGACGCGGCTGATGGACCAGGCCATCGACGCTTTCGACGTACTGGTCTATTGCAAGTCCTACGAACAGCAGAATTATGAAGCGCTCGCCAAGCCGCTTGTCTACATGCCGCTTGGCTATTGCGACGAGATGCACCGGCCGTTGCCGTCGGATGATTCGCGATGGTGTTGTGCCGTCGGATTTGTCGGCGGTTGGGATCCGCGCCGCGAGCGGCTCCTTCACGCGGCGGCAAAGACGAAAGTCGATCTCAAGATCTGGGGTATTTATTGGGACTTTTTACGTGACGGCAGATGGACGCCGCGACGACACCTAGTCCTGCGTCAGCTGGCTGGCGGCGCCAAGAACAGATTCCGAATTCATCGCGACGAGCTTTTGGGGCAAGCTTGGCAAGGCAATGAAATATATGCCGACAACTATGCGCGAGCGTTGACCGGTGCAAAGATTGGATTGGGCTTTCTGCGCGTCGTCTGGCCGGATCAGCACACCACGAGGACATTCGAAATTCCGGCTTGCGGCAGCATGCTGTTGGCGGATCGCACCGATGAACATCGCGAGTTTTTTCAGGAAGGCAGTGAGGCGGACTTCTTCAGCAGCGACGATGAATTCTTGGATAAAGTGGCGTTTTACTGCAATAACGAATCGACACGCACGCGTCTCGCCGGCGCGGGCTATCGCCGGTGCATCGACGGTCGATATGCCTATGTGCATCGGCTGAAAGCTGCTCTCGATCGTATCGCCGAAGCGTAAGATTGCTTTGGTCGATGGCACCGATTAATATTCCTGGGTTGCCTGTCAAACCCTGTATATTGCTTTCCACGCAATCTCTTATTCCAGGCAATGGCGGAATTTGCACTGTCGCGCGCTTGACGGGTTCTGCCTTGGCACGCCACTATCAGGTCGAGGCGCTCGCATGCCAGGACACTCTCGATTATTGGATCGGCAGGATTCCGGTGCAGACGTTTTCCGATCGGCGGCTCGCCTTTGTTCTTGCCAATCTTGCGGTCATGCAACGTGCAACGCATGTTATTTACGATTTTGCCGGAACGGCGCGCGCACATTTTAATGCGCCCTTTCGACGCCGGCCTTACGCCGTCTGGGTGCACGGCTTGGAGGTGTGGAAAGGAGCGCCACTGAAATACATGCGGGCGATCTACGGTGCCGACCTTATCATCGCGAACAGCGCGTATACGGTGGCGCGCGCAAATGGGTTGCTGCCAAACGGAGTTGAAATCATTGCTTGCCCGCTCAGCACCCCGGAAGATCATTCGCCGGCGAAAATCGGCCCATCGGAAGGGCCACCGACCGTCATGCTATTGGGGCGCGCCGATGAGCTGTTCGCAAAGGGTCATGATCTGCTTATAGAAGTATGGCCGGATGTGGTATCGGCAGTACCCAATGCGAAGCTGCTACTGGTCGGCGGCGGCAGCTCGCTTGGCCGAGTGCGCGATCTCTCCATGGCTTCCGCCGTGCGAAGTTCGATCGAAATCACCGGCTTTATACCCGAAGATGCTATCGACGCTTACTGGCAGCGCGCGACGGTATTCGCGATGCCTGGATATACCGAGGGATTCGGCGTCGTCTACATTGAGGCGATGCGCCGCGGGTTGCCGGTGATCGCCTCAACGGAAGATGCCGGCCAAGAAATAAACGCGGACGGAATTACCGGATTTAACGTCCCCTGCAAAGACAAAAGGCGCCTCACCGAAGTTCTCGTAACGCTGCTGCGGGATCGCGACTTGGCCCGCAGCCTGGGGTACGCGGGGCACTTGCGCTGGAAAGAGCAATATACGTTTTCTGCTTTCGAAAGTCGGCTCGGTGACGCAGTAAAACGGTTTTTGACTACGTAGACACTTAGGTTGATGGGTGGACCATCTTAGAACAGCTTTTGTTGATGTACGCTCGCCTGGTTCCCCTAAGGAAGGGGAAGCTACGTCTTATCAACGCGCTGTGGTCAACCGCAATTGGGGACAAAGAGACGACGCGCATTGCAACGTTAAAATACGGAGCCGTTAGGCTACCATGCGACTTACGTGAAGATCTGCAACGACAATTCTATTTCTTTGGCACATATTTTGTCGAGGAACAGAACCTTTCGTGTTGGCGACGCTACGCCTCCGATGCGAAGGTCGTTTTTGACGTTGGAGCGAATTTGGGTATCTATAGTTTTGCCGCCTTGGCAGCTGCACCTGATGCGACGGTGCATGCGTTTGAGGCAACGCCCGAAATAGCAAATCAACTCCGGGAAGCGACGGTACGCAATGACCTGAGACGGCTTCATGTGCACGCGGTCGCGGTGTCGAGCCGCGTCGGCTTTGCGAATTTGAACCGTTGTCGAGGTGAAATGGGAACTAACGGCGGCATGAATTTCATTTCGATCCGAGCCAGCGAAGGCGATCCCGATTGCGTCCCCACCATAAGACTTGATGACTTTTGCGAAGAATATGCTATCGATCGCATCGATCTGCTGAAGATTGATGTTCAGGGTCACGAAGCCGACGTCTTAGAGGGAGCCGAAAGGCTGCTAAGTGCCGGTCGGGTGGGGGTCATCCTGTTCGAGCTAAATTGGGCTCACAATTCCCGCCGCGAGTGCCCGGCGCTTCGGAGCGTTCGCCTGCTTGAACGCCATGGGTACCGGTTTTCCAGCCCCGGAAGAGAACCGAGATGGCGTCGATCCGGCGAGTGGATGCACGCCTTGAGTGACGCTATAGCTCGGCAAGCCGGTGAGGGATAGTATCTTGTCTGGAATAGGGTTTTGGATCCTCCTCTGCGGCGTGGCCTTCGTTTGGCTGGTCGTGCTGCTACGACGCGACCGTCTCTCGCTTGGGCTTCCGATCGCCTATCTGGGAGGCTTGTTGCTGATTCACGTGCCGGGCGCCTTTAGCTCATTGCTAAACGATGATTTCAAATACAATGCGGATATCATCGAGATTGGGATTCGTTTTGTCGCTATCGGAGCTCTGTGTTTTGTTGGAGGCGTTTGGATCGCGCGTGCTCTAAACAGCAATAAGCGACCGCTTTATCGGTACCCCGACCGCCGCCAATTTTGGTTTTTCTGTTTGATTGGCGGCCTGTTTGTTGAATTTGGCCTGGGCTTTCTTGACAGGCTACCTAGCGTCAGGTCGGCCTTGGATAAGGGTAGCGCGGTCTGGATGTTGGGTGCCCTATTGGGGCTCCGCTATGCCTTTAGCCGAAGCGATATTAAAGGCATAATCACCTGGAGCGCTGCGGCTTTAGTCTCTCCAATTCTCATATTGCTGTTTGGCGGCTTCTTGAGTTACGGCTCCGCTGCCCTAATCGCCGTGACGTCGGCTCTGGTTGTGTCTGTCCGCAGCCGATTCAAACTGATTTTTGTCGGAATTCTCGGCATCTATCTCGGGCTGACAGTGTTTGTAAATTATTTTGCTCATCGCACCGATTTCCGTCAGATCGCCTGGAGCGGCGCTTCGCTTGGCGCTCGCGTTGACGCAGCAGCCGAGATGTTCTCAAACTTCCACTGGTTCGACCCGACAAGAGTTGAAGATCTTTCGGCGTTTTATGTAAGACTAAATCAGAATTTCTTCGTTGGATTGGCGGCTCGCCGAATTCAAATGGATCAAGTCAGCTATTTGTACGGCCGCACGATCTGGGAGGGCGTCGAGGCACTGGTGCCGCGAATGCTGTGGCCAGACAAACCGGTATTCGGCGGAAGCGGCGATATCGTCGCCGATATGACCGGCCTTCACCTTAATCAAGATACCTCCTGGGGCGTTGGCAACGTGATGGAGTTTCAGATCAATTTTGGTATGCCTGGAGTGGTCATCGGTTTTCTTATACTGGGATTTCTGCTTGGATGGTTCGACTACAAGGCCGCTTTGGCGGACTGCCATGGCGACATGGGCAATCTTATCATTTTTTTCCTTCCAGGGCTGGCGCTTATTCAGCCGAACGGTTCGATCGTCGAAGTCTCCGGAGGCGCAGCTGCAGCAGCTGTGTCGGCCTATTTTTGGAAATACGCGTGGTATCTTTGGTTGCAGCAGACTAGGCACCGGGTACCCGGCCGGGAGTTCGCCGCGTTACGATGAAGGTTCTTCTGGCCGTGAAGAGCCTGTTGCCGAGCTATGGCGGCCCGGCATTTTCCGTATCCCGGCTGGCGGTGGCTTTGGCGGATGCCGGAGTAAGGGTCGGGCTCTGGGCCAGCGATCAATCGGCTGCGACAACGCCGCTGTTGCCGGCGAATGTCCCAGTGCAGAGGCTCGGCGGAACAGCGGTCGATGTCATGCGTGGAGTCGACCGGCCGGACATCTTGCACGATAACGGCATTTGGCTTCCTCATAACCATCGTTTCGCCGAGCTTGCCGCGGCGTCAGATCTTGTGCGGGTGGTCAGCACGCGGGGCATGCTCGAGCCGTGGGCGCTCAATCATAAGAGGTTGAAGAAAAAGCTGGCTTGGTGGCTTTATCAACGGCGGGATTTGTGTCGGGCGGCTTATCACCATGCAACTGCCGAAGCTGAAGCCAAAACCTTGCGCGAATTGCGGCTCGGGGTGCCGATCGGTCTCATTCCTAATGGGATCGACCTTGCGCGCGTCGTGGCTCGCCGAGGCGGGGCCTCGCAGATAAGGACGGCGTTGTTTTTGGGTCGTGTTCATCCGATCAAAGGCTTGTCGCTTCTAGTCGAGGCTTGGGCACGGCTGCGTCCAGACCGCTGGCAGTTACAGATCGCCGGTCCCGATGAGATCGGCTATCGCGCCGAGCTCGAACAAGCAATCTCCGCAGCGTCTCTTGCCGATGCTGTTCGTCTTGTCGGCACTCTCGACGGCGAAGCGAAAGAACGCGCCTTCGTCGAAGCCGACCTGTTCGTGCTGCCGAGCTTTTCCGAGAGTTTCGGCATGGCCATCGGCGAAGCGCTGGCGCATGGTTTGCCGGTCCTCACCACGACCGGTGCTCCGTGGCCCATGCTCGCCGCGCGCGGCTGCGGCTGGAGCGTTGCTCCGACCGTCGAAGGATTAACCGAAGGCCTTCGTCAGGCCACTTCGCTCGGTTCATCCACACTTACGGCAATGGGCGAAAACGGACGAGAATTTGTGCGACAGGAATTCGCCTGGCCAAATATCGCCGGGCAATTCATAAAAACCTACGAAACCTCGCTCGCGCGGCGGGGCGCTACATGACTGCTTTAAGCTGGCAGCAACGGAGTCTAAATCACATGCGGCGTCGGGCGCTTTTCAGTATGGGTGGAATGGTGTTGGCCGGCACAGGATTCTTGTCGCCAACGGGCGGTGCCATCGCTGATTCGGCGCCGGCCAATTTAGGCATCGTCAGTGTCAAAGATCCGCGGTTCGGCGCTGCCGGCGACCATGCCACCGACGATACTGCGGCGATTCAGGCCGCCGCCAATTATTGTTTCGGCTCGCCCGAGGCGCCGCATGGGTCGGTGAATGTGACGTCGAATAGCGTGTTGTATTTTCCTCCAGGAAATTACAGGATCACGGCTCCGATAAAATTCGAAAAATTGCACGGCGCTCGGATCTTGGGTTCCGGACGATTTGTCACCAAGATCGCCAACGAGACCGGCCCGGCATTTTCTGCGAATGGCTGTGGCTACTGCCATTTCGAGGGGCTGTATCTGCGATCGTCTGACACAGGCGCTGCGGTGTTCGATCTGAATTGGGACGGCACGCCGGGTGGCGCGGCACTTCAATCCAACGCCTTTATCGATATTATGTTTGACGGCGGCGGCTATGGCATCGATATCGGCGCTGGCGGCTATATGGGATCGGAGAATATTTTTGTGAATTGCTTCTGGATTTATTCGGCTATCGCTGGGTTGAAGACGTCGAATTTCAACGCGCTGCAAAACACCATCGTCGGCGGTAATTTCCAGTCCTGCAATATGGGCGTCTGGGTGTCACGCGGGTCCGTCTGCGTGATCGAAGGGACCGGTTTTCAGGTACAGAAGGAATGGGATATTCGGGTCGACAATTCGGCCAACGACACCATCAATATCATCGGCTGCCGCAGCGAAAGCCCGAATTTCGTCCAGGTGGAGAATTTCGTGCATACCTACATTGTCGGCTGCACGCAATCGGCGCCGACAACGACGGGCTACTTTCTTCGTCCCGCCGGCTGCCCGACGACCGTCGAGCGATGTGTATCGGTGAACGGCCAGATCGAATTGGGGGCCGACGCCAGATTGAGCGTTCGGGGTTGTTCGTTCGGCCGCGATGATTGGCTGAGCTATGGTCCGCTGGGCGGCGATCGGGCGATCGAACTAGAGGATGTGCAATACGGCGGCACGCCGAATATTCACTCGCTGCTGTCGCCGCCAAAGCGAATCGCCAAGCGGCGGATCACCGCCGCGGGCGTTCATGACTACGCACTTAGCCCGGCGTGACACGCCAAACGCATCGACTTTCATCGGCGCAATGACCTCCATTCTCGTCATCGGCGGGGCCGGTTTTATCGGTAGCCACACCTGTAAGGCCCTGCGGCAGGCGGGCTTCACCCCCGTTTCCTACGACAACCTTTCGCGCGGCAACGCCGAAGCGGTCAAATGGGGTCCGCTCGAAGTCGGCGATCTCACTGACCGGGCGCGGTTGCGCGAAGCAGTGGCCCGGCATCACCCCGCGGCCGTCGTGCATTTTGCGGCGCTCGCTTATATTGGAGAATCGAACGATAGACCGGCTGCCTATTACGCCAACAATGTCGGCGGCACCGCGGCGCTACTCGAAATCATGCAGGAATCCGGCCTGCGACACATCGTGTTTTCCAGCACCTGCGCGGTTTACGGAACACCCGAAACCATTCCAATCTCGGAAACGAGTTCTCTGGCGCCCATTAATCCTTACGGTGCCAGCAAGATGATTTGCGAGCGTATGCTGCGCGAATCCGCCGCGGCGTTTCCATTGACGTTCATGGCGCTGCGTTATTTCAATGCCGCGGGTGCCGATCCTGACGGCGAGATTGGCGAGTGTCACGTTCCCGAAACCCATGCCATCCCGCTTATCCTCGACGCGGCCGCCGGTGCCGCCAACGGCTTTACCATCTTCGGCGCCGATTATCCGACCGCGGATGGCACCTGCATCCGAGACTATATCCACGTTACCGACCTTGCCGACGCCCATGTCGCGGCGCTGCGTGCGCTGGTCGACGGCTCCGATAGCGCGGCCTTGAATCTCGGCGCCGGCCGCGGCTGGTCCGTACGCGAACTAGTCGAGAGCGTGCGGCAGATCACCAATCGCGAACTCAAGGTGCGGGTCGGGCCGCGCCGGCCTGGCGATCCGCCGGTGCTTGTCGCCAATGCCGATCGGGCGCGCCAGAAACTCGGCTGGCAGCCGCGCTATTCCGATCTTGCGACACAGGTGACGCACGCCTGGACCTGGCGGCAGGGTGTAAGCAGAACCTGGAAACGGATGCAGACGCCATCCGGGCGAGCGATATTAGGATGACGCCGCTTCGACACCGCTGACGAGATTGCGCGGCACTTTTGCTGCGCCGGACGCAGCCGCGGTCTTTGGCGCACCCGACAGGTCGGGTGCGCTTTTTATTTCCGGTTCGCCGTCACCGGCGCCCACGTCCTGAGCTTTCTCGTGCAAGGCCGCCGCGATGGCTTTCTCGTCGCGCCGCTCGCCGGTGAGCACCATCCCTATCGTGCGTAGAACGATGACGGCATCGAGAGTGAATGATGCTTGCCGGATGTACCACTCGTCAAGCGCGTTCTTCTCCTCTATCGAAATGAGCCGGCCGCCACAGATTTGCGCCCAGCCGGTCAATCCCGGCCGTACCGCAAGCCGCAGTGTGGTGTCCTGCGGCTGATCAATCGGCAACAGCGGCCGCGGCCCGATGATCGACATGTCACCGGACAGAACATTCCAGAGCTGCGGCAACTCGTCGAGCCGCGTTGCCCGCAAGAACCGTCCGACCGACGATGGCAGCTGTGCCTCGCGCTTCTCCATGGTGCGGCGATCGAACAGTGTGTGCAGCGTGCGAAACTTGTAGAGATGCAGCGGCGCCCCATTGCGGCCGAGGCGTTGCTGCCAGAACACCACCGGCGTGCCGACGTCGAGCATGACCAGAACGCAGACGGTGACGATCACCGGCGACAGCACAATCGTCAACGCAATCGTCACTGCAAGATCGATCACTCTTTTGATCCGCCAGAACCGGCGCTTTAAGGATTCGGGCAATTCGACTTGCATGACCTGCGGCGTTGGCGAACCGACTGGCGCAACTTGGGTTGTCTCCGACCGCTCCGATATCAGCCGCTCAGGCAGCACTTCCAGTGTGATGTCCCGAGCTTGGCATGCCCGGGATACCTCCTGCCAGACGGCGGGCGCAAGCGCGTCCGGTTGCGCTGCCAGAACCACCGTGTCGATCTGCACGCCATGGGTCGCATAATCCGCGATCACCTTTTCCAGGTCTTCGGGAGCGCCGACGATTGGATAGCCGTTGAGTGAGCGATGCTTCATCTTCGGCCGGCTATCCAGGATGGCCACGATTTGGTGGCTGCCTGGCGCGACGACCTCCTCCACCATCTTGGAAAAGAACCATGCCAACCGAGTTGCTTCAATGATCAGGACACGCTCGGTCTTCGCAGCGGTGTTGGGCAACCACGCCTCGTGATGGCTGTCGCGTAGGCGCAGCAGAATTCTGGCGCCGAGCAAGCCCGAGGCGAGCAGCATGAAATGCAGGATCGGAATCGAGCGCGGTGCCTCTTCAAGCCGGGTCAGCAGAAACGTCACCACCGCCGAGAGTGCCGCAATCAGCACGCAGGCTTTGATGAGTTCCAATGCATCGCGAATCGAATAGAAGCGGGCAATGGGCGAACTGGTCCGAAACCACTGAAAGACGAGTAATGATGTGAGAAACGCGACGCCGCAGTAGATGGCAACGCTTACGGGAGACTGGATGGTGCCGTCGCGCAGCAGAAAGGCGGCAAGCGGGCTCAACCCGCCCCAGACCAGGTCCAATATGATAACCCGCGAGAGCAGCCGGGTGTGCGAGGACGGCCTGTTCAGGCGGAGATTTGTCTTTGCCACGGCTAAATGATCCGACTGGCGTTGGTGTGTTTTCCAGAGGAACACCCTGTGCTCAATCATAGCACGCGGCGGCCCGAAAGGTCCAATCTAACCCTCTCCTTGTGAACCTATATTGAAGGCGCAGGCAGATGATTTGCTTTGCAATCCCAAGCTCCGAGAGTGTCACGCGGTGAAAGTGATTCGGTCCGATCCGGTCGGACCGCTTCGTTTCTCCACTTAAGTTCTGCGTCTCATGACCGACCTGCCGCGCCGCCATAGCAACAACGGCACGCGCAACAGCGGATAGAGAAAATGTACCGACCGCGGCAGCGGCCGGCGTATGACGTCGGCGGACCCGACCGACATCAGGCAGCATTGTGCGGCGAAAAATCTCCAACCACGGCCCAGCAAAAAGTGCGCATGGGCGAGGCGAGCCATGCTGGCGATACCGCGCTCGGGATCGGTGACCGGCTGCGGCGCGGTCATCGCGGCGAGCGCGATTGCGACCAATTTTTTGATCCTGTTGTCGCCATGAATCTCGTCCTTGAGAGCGGGCGGAAGCTGCAGCGCGAACAGCTCCCGGCAAAGCAGCAAGGCTTGTCCGGCGCAAAGGCCCGCGCCGATCGCCTGCGCATGGCGATATAGCCGCGCGACATCGGTGCCGCTTGCCGCAATCGCGGCGTTGAGGTCTGCCAGCCATTTCATGCGCGACCAGGCATGCAGCGCGCCGTGAACGCATAGCGCGGCAAACAAATCCGCATCCGTCAGGGTGCGGATGACGGCGCCGTCGGACAAGCGGACTTCCTGACCGGCCGAGGACGCGCCGACGCCTTGCAGCAACAGCGGATTGTCGGCCACGCGCCATTGCAGCTCCACCAATAGATTCTTGCCGTGGTGCGCGAACTCGGCCTCCCTGCCGTATTGGATCAGCGCGCGGCGTTGTGCCGGCCCGAGCCGTTGCGCCGGCGAGGTCCAGGCATAGCTTTCGTGCTCAAGCAGCTCCATGGCCGCTGCGGCGCGGTCCGGCGGCACCAACAGGTCGATGTCTCTCGCGTGCTTGGCGCCGAGCGAACCGTAGGCAATCTGCGCCAGCGCTACGCATTTGAGTACGAGTACAGGAATCCGCGCCGCCGCGAAGAGATTGTGCAGCCGCACCGTTTCCGCGCCCAACACCAGGTTCTGCCGGACGATGCGCGCCGCATCGGCCGCGAGCTCGTTTCCGACAGGAGCGGGAAGTGCGATCCCAGCAGACGACAGCGCATAGTGGACGAGGCCGGCAACACGCTGGCGCTGCACGATGTCGCGGAAGCCCTGCCAGTCCGTTACGCAGGCGGCAGCGCGCCGAATGGCGGTGTCTCGGGCATCCGAGCGGGGCCAGCGGCAGCAGGCCGCGGTCAGCCGAAATTCCGGACGGTCAACCGCCATCCCCGAGGAAGCCCGGGAGAGCGCATAATGGCGCGGTGACGGACTGACGTCGCTTTGAGCCATCATCCCTCCGTCCGCCGGAAATGCCGATCTTCGGCCACTGTAGAATATCATCTTCGATGCTGCGAAATCTCCTCCAGCAGCGGCGTCAGGAGGCGACCCGCGGGTTCGAGATGGGGAGACCGCTTGCGGGTATCGATCTCCACCGTCACTATCCGGCCGCGCTCTCCGTATTCAGAGGGGCAATCCGAATCACCTTGTTGCCGGCGTTCCCGAGGCCGATTACGCGGCGAGCTTCGTCCAGCGATTCGGTGTACCCAAGGACAGATTTTCTTCGACAGCGGCGCGCAATACCGGGGGAATTGCAAGCGTATCGCGCATCCCAGGCCGGGCCAGCACTGGATGCTCGTGACCTCGGCCTAGCACATGCCCCGCGCCATGGAACCCTTGTGCTTGACTGGTCTTCCCTCCCGTCGACGCTGATCCAGGCGGCTGGAGCGGATCTGTTGACAAAACCGACCTCGCCGCCGGGCCGCTTCAGCCACATAGACCCTGCCGCTCACGAATGGGAGGGCCTGGAAGTCGACTGGCTGAAAGGGCAATGCGTCCTCGTTCTTTCTCGGTCCCGCGGCCTAAGGACGGCCGGAACCGGCCGGCCGACTTGCCGGGGCGAGGCCAGCAGATGACGATGGCCGCGGACTGTGTTCTAAAAGCCTCACTTCGCGCCTGCGGCAAGCTCGTCGGCTAACATACTAGAACAACAATGATATTTTTTGCGAGCGTGGCCTGACCGCGCTCCAATCGGACGGTGGCGGCTCGGCGAGGGGATCGGCGGGTTAGCGGATGAAACTTGCGGGTCGCAGGCCTGTTTGCTAGAGTAAATTCGATGGGGCCAGGAATCGGCGAGGGTAAGATGGGCGAGAAGACGAAATTGGACGGCGGGTCGGAGCGCAAGATAGCCGCTGCGATAGCCTCGGGCCAGCAGCCCTGGCACACACCGGTGATCGATATTGTTCCGCTGAAGAATGCGGAGACGAACCAGGCTCAAGCCGGCGACACAGGCAATCTCGCTTGTTGAGCCGCCGCAAGCTAGATATTGAGTATCCATTTTCAGGCATCAATTTTGATGGATGACGGCGTCGTTCCTCGGCACTGAATGCGCTGTACACCGTTCCAGGTCACCGCACCTTTCGCGTGAAACGCCGGACAGCGGTCAATGGGTATTTGCGGCCGAATTTCCTCCGCCGACCCCACCCCGTCGGCTGTGGATCGCAGCCTTGCGGCTCTCTCGGTCGGTTCCGTCCGTTTGCATCGGAGTTGGTCCGGCCCCAACGCGCGGCTGGCCGGTTGCGATGACGCCGCACTGATATCGAACCAAGGTGGCGACGCCGTGGCGTTCGACGGTCGCATCGATAATCGCGGCGAATTGCGGCGCGCGTTGAACCGCGACGATCTCGATCGCTGCGACAACGCCCAGATTGCTTTGTTGTGTTACGAGAAGTGGCGCAACGATTTCTGCGACCGCATCGTCGGCGATTATGCCTGCGCCGTCTGGGACTCAGAACACCGCCGGCTGATCCTGGCTGTCGATCCCGGCGGCTATCGGCCGTTGTTTTACTGGCTCGGCGCAGGCGAAATTCTATTCGCCAGCGAACAACGTGGGCTGTGGTCCGATCCGAAGGTGCCCAAGGCTTTGGACGAAGACCAAATGGCAGCCTGGCTCTGCATGCTGCCGTGCTATCCGCAGCGCAGTTTCTTCCGCGACATTTTCCGTGTGCCGCCCGGCCATCGTGTGGTTTGGCAAAACGGTAGAATCCGGACCGAGCGATGGTGGCGGCCGGAACAGTTGCCTGAGCTGAAGCTCGCCAACGATCGCGATTATGAAGAGGCACTGCGCTCCTCATTTGAGAGCGCGGTGCGCTGCCGGCTTGGCACCGACGAATTGATCGGCTCCCAACTGAGCGGCGGCATGGACAGTTCGGCCGTCACCGCGACCGCGGCGCGCCTCCTCGCCTCGCAGAGCCGGCGACTGACCGCCTTCACCGCCGCTCCCGCGGCCCCGGTCCCGGACGAACCCAATCGATTCGTCGATGAATGGCCTCTCGCCGCCGCCTTGGCTGCAATGTACCCGAATATCGATCATGTGCGCGTCGCCAATGACGATTCGCCTCTGCTCGACGCGCTGGAACTGCGCGAGGCCGCTCAAGATGGCCCTGTGCTGAATCCATCCAACACGGTTTGGGCAAACGGCATCGAGCGCGCCGCCCGCGATCGCCGTATTGCCATTATGCTGGTCGGGAACATGGGCAACATGACGACCAGCTATGATGGCGGCGAATTGCTCGCTGCCCAGGTGCGCGGCGCAAATGTTCTCGGCGCCCTGCGGACGATCCACGATCTTTGGCGATTCGGCGGTCGTTCCGGGTCAAGTCTTTTCGCCGAGATAGCCGATTCGATGCTACCGAGTCGGGTGCGGCGCGCGCTGCGTCGTGCAGTCGGTAGACCTGAGATAGGCCTTTTCGATTACTCGGTCGTCGACCGGAACTTCATCCGGAAAAAAGGCATCGAAACCCGCGCCCATGCGGTGGCCGGCAATCTGCGTAACGTTGCGCGCGGCGATAGCCGCGCGCTTCGTTTGGCGGTATTCGACAGACTCGATCGCGGCCATTGGGCCGCCGGGACGCGGCGGTTGTTCGGCATCGACATGCGCGATCCGACTTCGGATCGCCGCTTGATCGAATTGTGCTTCTCGATTCCCGACACCCAGTACCTGAACAAAGGCGTTCGCCGCTCGCTGGTCCGCCGCGCCATGGCAGGCATCGTGCCTGACCAAATCCTGCACGAGAAGCGCACGGGCTTGCAAGCCGCCGACTGGCGACATGGCTTCGACGCAGCGGTGCCAAAACTTGGCGAGGAGCTGGACAGCATTCGCCGCAGTCCCCTTGCACGGGAGTGTCTCGATCTTCCGCGCATGCAGAAAATGCTCGATAACTGGTCGGGCCCCGACGACCCAACGGCAGCCTCAGCCCATAATTACCTGCTCGCCTTCAGCCGCGGCATTGCCGCGGGACATTTCATCCGGCGGATCGAGGGCGGCAACAGATAGCGCGATTTACGCGGGCTTTTTGCGGCACCAAAAGCGAAAATGGCTTACCGTGGCGAAGGGATCGGACCGGGCAAAGCGAGACCACGATTTGAAGTCTTGATGTTTGGTATCTTCAGGCGCCATCGCGTCATAACGCGCCCTAACGACCGGCGACCGCATTTCGAACGATAAAAGCCGCAACCCGGCCAGATCGAGCGCATGTTCGACACGCGTGACGTCGAAGGGGTCTTCGTGCCGGTGCAAGAGCAGATCGTGAGCACCGGGGAGCGTACCAAAATCATTCATCCAAATGACATAGGATGCCGGCGGATTTTGACCCTTCTGCAGGATGCGCTGGCGCACGCGTCGCAACAGGTCGTCATTGACCGGATGTTGTATTAGATCGTTGATGAGGGTCTGCGCCGCGGCAACCATCAGCCGTTGCAGCCGATTATACACCATGATGTGCATCACACTGCCCCGATGCAGCACACCGGCGAGAACTTTGAGTCCACGTTCTGGACTGGGTAGATGATGCAGCACGCCGCCGCAGTGAATGGCGTGAAAGTGCTGCCCGAGCTGCGCTACGTCATGAAGATCGAGTTTGAGGAAGCGGACATTTTCGATGCCGAGCACGCCACACTGCCGGCGCGCATAATCGAGGCTCGCTTCGCTGACATCGATCGCAGTGATTGCCGCGTCTGGGAAGCGACGGGCGATGTAGGCGGCCTGCCGCCCGGTTCCGCATCCGGCAACGAGCATATCGGCCGCCACGGGCAGCGTTTCTGCCAACTTGCCGTCTATCTCCCGGATCACATCGGGTAGGCTGCTCGGCTCGCCGACCGTAATTCGCGTCCAGGCCGGATAGGGCCAACCCTCGTATTGCGCCGTGACCCTTCCGGTCACTGGGTCACGGGCGTTCGCTGCAATTGCCTTTGTCCTTGGCGCTCGCACCGGAACATAGGCGGACGCCATGGAGCTACATTCCGCTTTCGCGAACTGCGTGCGTTCGACTTCGTCAAACGGCCATGCGCCGCCATTGAGCTGCATTTGACGTGTCAACGCGGCAATAATTTCCGGATGCTGGCGCCATTCTCCGGAGGACAGCAACCAGCGGCGGAGCCCGGTCAGCAGGCGCTCGGCCGGCGCAAAATAGACCGGCGATTCGCGCAGCAATGCCAGCACCAGCTCGTCTCGCGTCAAATCGAAAGCCAGCGCTGCGAAGTCCGAATCCGGGGCTCCGTCGGCAAGCACTCGACTGTGAAGCAGAAGCTGCCAGCCGGCCGTGCTGATAAGGTCGGGTTCGACCTCACGATCGGTCAGCAGCTTGAGGTAGTCGGCACGGCGACCGGGCTGAAGCGCGGCTGGATAGTCCTCAAGGAGTCTAGCCAACAGGGCCTTTACGCGCCGATCAGGATCGAGATCGAATGCGGCCCAAGCGGCTTCGAACGCATCTTGCGGCCGATCTTGCGCCCAATGTTGCCTGCTCAGCCGGCGTAATTCGTCGGACCTTCCGCCACTCATGCTCCCACCAGCATTTCGATTTGCCGGAGCCATCGATCCCGGTCGGCGAGATCGAAGCGGCGCGACAGGCGCCAAATCGGTATCGAACCGGCGATGGCCGCTTGCGCCGCCAATAGGGTTGCGGCACGGCCGAGCACGATACCAGCTTGCGCGCGGAATACCTCTCCGGCGAGCGCTGCAATCTTTTCCGCCGGACGCGACACGCGGACGGTCTCTTTCGCTTCGCCGGGGTCCGCCTTGTGCAACAGGAAAATGCCGCCGAGCGGAATCGGCGCTGTCGGAAAAACGTCGGAATGGAGATAGTGATATTTCTCCTGTTCACCGAGCCGATCCCACTCAAGCCCTTGCCGGTCGATGTCGAGCGCAGCGAGCGTGTCCTGCCAGAGTTTCAGCCTGGGGAAGGCGGGCAGTACATGCGGAACTCCAGCGCCGTTCACATCGATGACACAAACATCGTCGGCAATAAGCCGATGACCGCGAAGTGTAAGGCAAAGCGCGGTTGTCGATTTGCCCGCTCCCGATTGCCCGCACAAGGCCACGGCTTTCCCGCCGATGGCGACGCACGACGCGTGCAGCGGAAAAAGCCCGCGCTGATGACAGAGAAATCCGAAAACTGATCCGAGCAGAAAGACCCTGATCTCCGCGTCGACCGCGCCTGGTCGAGGCGATACGACAATCTCTCTCGGGGTGACGAAGTAGGTGGCAACATTGTCGATCCGCAACAGGCAGGCGCCGCGGCGATCGACCTGCAGAAACGAATCGTCATCGACCAAATCGTCTAGCCGGTCTGGCACTTCGCCAAAGCGAATGACGACGTCGGGTGGGCGGTCATCACCCGACCATGGCGCCAATTCGGGAAGCTTCAGCTCCGAATGGACCCGCCAGCTACAAAGATAGTTGTCGGTCATGAGTACCGTTGGACGCCCGCTACGCCTTCACTTCGATCAGCCTTTGCTGCAGGAGCTGATCGAGAAATGACATGACATCGCCTTCGATCACCGGCCGCTCCGCGGCGTAGCGTTCGGATAAGTTCGCGCACAGATCGGCGACCGAGGTCGGCTTTTCCACGGCCTGCCAAATCGAAGTTCCGATGTCGTCGAAGCCGACGAAGACCTGGCGGTCAGAATCCAACAACACTATGCAGCCGTCGACCATGGTGCTGAGCACGTCGGCGCGGCGTACGACGCTGTCGGTCAACGAGATTTCCATAATTGGCTCGTCCTATGGGTGGAAGCCCATTCATCGCAGAGTTCTAAAGGGGTCATTCGGAAGTTACAACCAGTTCGCTGTCCTGCACCATCTCAATCGGTCATCTAGGCACGATACGTTGCGCGCTCCGCAGGAGCCTCTTCGATAGAGCGGCCGGCCTCGAAGCGGAAAACCCGCTCGCATAGCACCAGGCTTTCCACGCGGTGTGCGATGATGACAATGGTGGGCCGCGGCTGTAGGCGGTGCAGATTCTCCAGAATGTCGCGTTCGCCCGCGACATCGATAGCGCCGGTTGCTTCATCCAGAACCAGCAGGCGAGGCTTGCGCAGGATGGCGCGAGCGAGCGCAATACGTTGCCGCTCGCCACCCGACAGCAGCGTACCGCGTTCGCCGACGATCGTGTCGAGGCCGCGTTCCATCCGACGGACCAGAGCGGCGGCGCCGACCAGCGTAAGCGCGTCCCACATGTCCGTCTCACACGATTGGGGATTGGCCCAGTTGAGATTGCGGCGAACCGTATCGTGAAACAAAAACGGATCCTGCGAGACGTAGCTGACGCTGTCCCGCCATGACACCAGCGTCGCGCCATCCAGGGCGACCTCGGCGACCGCAATGCGCCCCTGTTGCGGCGGGTGAAGTCCGACCAAAAGATCGGCGAATGTCGTCTTGCCGGCGCCCGACGGTCCGGTGATTCCGACGATTTCGCCGGGTTGCAGCGTTAGGCTGACACCTTCGATGCCGCGGGCCGCGCCGCCGCCGTCGTCGTCTGGCGCGTGACGGAACGTGACATTCTGCACCTTGATCGGGCCTTGCGGCAGCGCCGGCGCATCGGCTGGCCGCAATCGGTGCTGGGGCATCGCACTGAGCTCGCGCTCCAGCTCCGCGGCCTTTTCGTAGGCCGGCAACGAATGCACAATCTGTTGCACGCTTTGCTGAATCTGTCCGAGCGGTCCGATCATGCGGGTAATGATCAGTACGACGGCGATCAGTGCCGCCGGCGCGAGATGAAAAACCCCGAAACCGAACAACACCAATAATCCTGCGGCCAGCGCCGGCAGGGTCGCAAGTGCGACGCGGACCCGGGACTGCTGGCGGAAGTAATCGAGCTGTCGCCTGGTCAATTCATGCAGCGATTGCCGGAATTCGTCGATGAAGCGACCTTGCAGATTCTGGCTCATCGCTAGCTTCAATCCGCCGAGGAATTGCGCGGTCGAATCAAGCAGCGACAAATTCGCATCCGTCATGATGCCGCCAAGCTGGTGGGCGCGGCGCACCACCGGCAAGAACAAGATTGCGCCGAGCACGAGCAGGCCTAAGGCCGCTGCGGCGAAAACCGGCGCCAAGAGCAGCACTAAGGCGCATTGCGCGGCGAGCATCGCGCAGGAGACGGCGAACTGCAGAAACAGCTGGGTCATGGCGCCGATGCGCTGAATGTCGCCGCTCATGAGATGGGTGATGCGCGCATGGCGCAGCCGCACCACCTGGTCCCACTGCGCGCCGACGAGGCACTGCGCGATGCGCAGGCGCAGTGCTTCGACAAAGCCGGTTTGCAGCGCGGCAATCCTCACATCGCGAAAGGATATGATGACCGCGCGCACAAGTACGAGAACGCCGAAAATGCCCAAAAACAGCGCCAGCCTGCCGAGCGGGCTCTCGACACCAAAAAAGTGCTCTGTAGCCGCCGTGGCTCTGCCTATTCTGCTGGACGGCAAATCCGATCCGATCGCCAGACTGATAAGAGGGATGAGCAGAACGAGACTTAGCCCTTCAAACACCGCCCCGACGGCGACCAGGATGGCGGCCGTGATGCCGCCGCGCCCGGCGAAGCCGGCAAAGTCGCGCAAAAAGTCGCGCAACGTGCTGGCAAGGGACGCGTCCTCAGCGTGATCGGTTTCAAAGACCATCGGCTCAGTTTATGTCGCGTCACCGCAACTTGATACGGGGGAGCACGAACGGCCGACAGGACGGAGCGGAAGTTCTGGCGCTGTCTCGAGAACGCCGAAGAACCGAAGCTGTCGGGGGTTGAACCGCCAAAGCCCCGGATCGAGGCGTCAAAATCCGGTGCCGTCAGCGCAAGACCGGGGGCAGCATCAGATCGCTATCCTCCAGACCACCGCTCTCGATCAGGGGGCAGGTACCGTCAAACTCACGACCGTTCCGGCGCATGCATCGGGAGGATGGATCGCCTCGGACTGGCCGCAGGTTCAAATCCTGCTGCCCAATCCTGCTAAGGCTTTGGCGGTGCGTGCTTTTTTTTGGAAGCGATTCTGACGTGATGTTTTGTGCATAAAGGTCACACCCAATTGGAAAAGGAAGTTATGGGTTGGTAACTAGATTTTGGCTTTTGATAGTGCCGATTTTGACCGCTATAAAAGGTTGTGGTTGTGGGGCGGGGTTGGATTATGGGCAAGCGACGTTTACTAGGTGCCTTGTGCGTCGGCTGTGCCGTGCTCCTCAGCACTTCGAGCTGGGCCGCTACGGTTGAGCGCTCCGAAGGCATCCTGATGATCAATAAAGGCAAGGGCTTCAAGCTCGTCAAGCACCAAGTGGTGGCCAAAGCGGGCGACTCCATCATGGTGAGTCCTGACGGCCATGCAAAGCTCGTTTATCCTGATGGATGCAAGGTTGACATCCAGCCAGGGGCGGTCACGACAGTCACTCGGCTGTCGCCCTGCGCTTCAGCGTCGTACGCGCAGGCCCAGGACTATGGCAACCATTGGTGCGTTACGCCTGCCAATCCGAATGACTACAACAATCCCAGTTACTGTACTGGCGCACCTGTCACCGCGGCCGTATTAGCTTTATTCGGGACGGTAATCTACGAAGCTGTCAGCCCTTGAGAACTGAACCCCGTCATTTGATCGATCTTTTGCCGCTCCTGCGCGGAAGCGGGGGCATTTAAGGGGAGCAGGTCACAAAGAGCGTAATGCAAGGACGCTCAGGACCGCAGTTCGCCTCGCCAAGCCCGCCCAATTTGTTGGACGGCGATCAACAACGAAAGAAACGCCCGCACGACGGCAAATTTGAACAGCCACCAAACGCGATTAGCTGGATTGGCAGCATGCTAATGAGCATGGCTCCACAAAGCGACAATGGCATCCCAACTCGGTTTTGTCCTCGTGGTGAGAAGCCAAGCGCCTACCAGGGAAAGAATGGCGGCCAGATACCAGCCTAGCCCGCGCTTTGCGAACCAAAGCCAACACCATGACAGTCCGATGACCGTCGCCAAGGCCGCCGAGGTAAGAATGAGATAGGCTACCCAGGCGGCCCAAGCGAACTCACCCCTAGCGACAGACAACAACCAAAACGCAACTGCGATCTCAATCGCGATTCCGAGCGCATACCGCAAGAGGAACATCGCGTCCTGGCGACTGATCGGGAGAGTATCTCGGAAAGTTGCCACTGGATACCTGCTCCTCGCGATCGGTTGTGACCAAAGTCGCCCAATCATTTTGTTCAATTATCGAGTTGCGTATTTTGAGCACTCCCGGTCACAGTCCGACCAATCTTATCGAATGGTGACGGCGGGTACGACCGATTGATGTCAGCGGTGGGCTGAAGGTATTCGATCGGTTTTATTGTGGTGGCCCATTTCTTCACTGATTTATTTCTCTTCATTGTTTTTTTTCGTCGCCCGATTTTATCGGACGCGGCCGTGGGCTTATCCGGCGTTTCGAAAGCTGGCGCGGCAATGGCGGCCGGGACAGTGTCTGGCAAAGCCGCGACGCTTCTTGGTGTCGGCGAGACGCTCGTTGCGTTCGGAACCGGGACGGTGGTTGGCAAAGCCGCGGCGCTTCCCGGTGGCGGCGAGACGCTTGTTGCGTTCGGAACCGGGACAGTGTCTGGCAAAGCCGCAACGCTTCCCGGCGTCGGCGAGGCGCTCGTTGCGTTCGGAACCGGGACAGTGTCTGGCAATGCCGCGACGCTTCCCGGCGTCGGCGCGACGCTCGTTGCGTTCGGAACCTGGACAGTGTCTGGCAAAGCCGCGGCGCTTCCCGGCGTCGGCGAGGCGCTCGTTGCGTTCGGAACCGGGATAGTGTCTGGCAAAGCCGCGACGCTTTCCGGTGGCGGCGAGGCGCTCGTTGGGTTCGGAACCGGGACAGTGTCTGGCAAAGCCGCGAGGCTTCCCGGTGGCGGCGAGGCGCTCGTTGGGTTCGGAACCGGGATAGTGTCTGGCAAAGCCGCGATGCCTCCCGGTGGCGGCGAGGCGCTCGTTGCGCTAGGAGTGGCCGGCTGGAAATGATCGCTGGATTGCGACGGTTCCAAAGTCGGCTCCTGCACTTGCGACTGCACCGACGGTGCGACGCTTATAGGGGGTTCCGTCGCAGTGGCGAGCGATCGCGGTCCCGGCGGAGATGCCGCCTGCACCCTGACGGCAGTCGCATCGGCCACCATTTCGGTATTGGTGGCCCGAGGCGCTGGATGGTCGAACGAGGAGAGGACGATCACGCCGGCAGCGATCGCGACAAGGCCGATGCGCACAACGACGGTGAATCTGGCCGCCGGGTCGAAGCGGCCCCACACATGGCTGAAAATACTGGTCGTACGCATGAAAATCTAAAGCGGTTGCCTTAGATACGCTTCAGCTCCCTGGTGAGACAGTCAGTATGTCTTAGCGGGTCTGTCTACCAGCAGCAAGCCACGTTGCGACGAACCAACGTTGTCACGCAGCCTGATCTGAAACGTCAGGCCAGCACATTCCAATGGACTTTGATGTGCGGTCTTCTCGGCGTCGAGTGTTAGTGGATGCAAGGCTCCAGTTGGTGTCATAGAATACAACTATGTTGGCCAACTCATTCATGACTCGGAACAAAGGGTGACTGAGATTCTTCGCGTTCTCGTGTCAAGTTTGCAGAAGATGAACTCCCGTCTAAATAAAATTGAGTGGGCAAATGAAAAATAGAAACTTTGGCCGCATCGCGGCAGACATCGCCAAGCTGCCCGCGTTACTGCGCGCGCCGCGGCCGTGCGCTCGGTGATTCTTCGTCGCGGGGGATGTTTGAGACATCGCGGGACCTGACGGCGACATTCAACCTATGCAGCATGAACTTGACGAGGTCCCCGCGCGCTGCCGCGATCAAGGCGGCCTCATCCATGCCCGCGCTCTTCGCGTCCCGCATGCATTCATCCGCAAGATATTCCGCGCCGGGCCTGTCGTCGAGCGCGGTGGGGTTCAAGCACTCGCGGACCCATTGATGCAAAAACTCAAGCGCGGTGGTCACAGTCCCTCTCCCCAAGCAAAAGCCTAATTTATCGCACCGCGCTCGTCATCGTCGAACTTCAGCAGTCCCGCAATAAAACGCCGGGCAAGCGACTGCCGGCCGCCAGTAAAAGCCTATGCATCGCCTATCTCAATTCTAGCCATGTGCCGACTGGGATCAAGCTTAACCGCAAGGTCAGCGTTGACGGGCACCCAGTTTGCACGCGGCTGCGCCAGCTTATTGGACGCAAATCGCGGTGGATATCTTTGGCCGTTTGCAGTTCGGATCGAGACGGGCCGGACTTCGTCCGCTAGAGTCGCCCAATCAGTGCTGGGTGGCGCGGGTGGCGTTGTGATTGAGGCTAAAATAACGTATTATGTATTTTTTATGGGCGCCGCCGCAGTTGCGGGCATGCTTGCGTACCAGATTTTTGAAATGATTGTGGCTTAAGCCCACGGTTTCGCTTGTGGTGCCTCTGATTGCTCTTTTGTCTGCACCACTGTCAGGGCCACCTGCCGCGCCAATAGGTTTCTCTTTCGCGTGGGTCGATCGAATCCTTAGAAGCGGTTCATGAAACCCATCTCAAACGTCAGTAAACGCCGCCGTTGCGATATGGCCGGTACTTCCTTAGGCTGGCGACTTCAGCGGTGACTGTGGGTGGTGCCGATGATGAATGCGCAAGAGTGTCGCAATAGGGCAGAGGGTTGCTTGCGTTCAGCGAAGGCCGACCGGCCTGGGCGGGAGCAATGGCATTGGCTGGCCAGCACCTGGGCCACCGTAGCAGAGCAACGGATTCACCTAGAACAAGATCGCGCCGCTTTGGTTCGATGGCGTAGGGATGCCACGGTCGGAATAGCGGAAAATCTGCGCGAACGCCTTGATTTGGACTAGGCTCGTTGCAGGTCATCCCGACCCTACCGATCGGTCGCGGCTCTGAGTTAATGCGGCCCTGTGTTAATGCGGCCCTGTGTTAATGCGGCCCTGTGTTAATGCGGCCCTGTGTTAATGCGGCCCTGTGTAGAGTATCAAATGAATTTTCTGGCATTTATCGCATTGCTTCAAGCCATCGTCGTTGTGGGCTTTGCCGTGCCGATGATCCGCAAGGCCTGGTTCTTTCCGTCACCACGCGTCGCCGAGCGTTCGCGTGCGGAGCCAGTCCGCCGACCCTCGACCGATTGATAGCATCACATCGCGATGTCGTTGCGCGCCGCGCAACGCGGGGTCCATCCAGCGCCGAGCGGCGTATCCCAATCCTCTACATTTCCCGCAGCTTTGCCCCGATCCATCGCCTTGCAATCATTGGTTCTCTTTGTCGAGCGACTGATGCGCAGCCGCAGACCTGTCAGGGTTGACAGTAAAGTCGGCCAAGCATAATCCTCGCATCGGTCTGAACCCTGTGGAGGAAGCCGTGATCACCGCACGAGAGCTCGCAAGGTCCAAGCAAGGAGTAATCTCTTTGCCAAATTCGCAATTGATGGGAGATTACGACCATCAAGCGCAGCGCCGTTGGGTTGGCGAAGACGCGTCGCTGATCCAGTGGACGATGAAAAGCGATACGAGCTTCGACGGCGAAGCTAAAGATCCAGACTGAGATTGATTAGATATTATTGAACCTACCATCGGCGATTCCGAGGCACGGTTCGCAGGTCCGTCACTCTGCCGTCATGGAAGCGCATCTGACACTCAGCATGTCTTTGAGAACAGCCCATTACTAGACAAGTTCTCCTGCTCGTCACGAACTCTTTCGATACAACCGCGGACCTCCTCGTCCATCGCTTGGGGCCTGACAAGGTCTTCCGCTTCAATTTCGACATCTGGTCGGACTACGCGGTCGACATAACCCCGTCGAAGTTTCGGATTGTCGATCCCACGGGACGTACCGTGGATACCGAACGGGTTTCGAAAGTCTTATGGCGCAAACCTTGGAGCCGGCTCCCCTATCGTCCGTCATCTCGGACCGATGAAGATCGCTATTACGACCAGGAGGTTTGGTATGCGATCCGCGAGATCGTCAATTTTTTGTGGCTCGACGGACGGATCGTTTTGGTCGAGCCCTATGCCGATCGGCGCGCCGGGAAATTCGTCCAAATGCGGACGGCTGCCTCATATCTTCAGGTCCCGCCCTATCAATTCCGGCTGGGCCTGCCGAGCATCTTTGCAAATTCGGATACGATTGTTGCCAAAAGCCTGACCACCGAGCCGGTCGGGTCGGCAGCTGCGCGCGAACTTCTCTTCACCACAAAAGTCGTCGATCGCGACTTGTCGCCCGCGTGCCCGTGGATGGTCCAGACCTACGTCCATGCGGAAAAGGACGTCACGGTGGCTTTTGTGCGCGATCGATTATTCGCGTTTGAACTCGACCGAACGCCGTTTCTCGACCAAACGGCCGATTGGCGAGAAATGCCCGAAGGTCAAGCCGGGATTTGGTATCCGCACCGGCTCCCCGATCCCGTTGCGCGCGGCATTTTTGCCTTCATGGCGGAGCTCGGCCTGCATTTCGGCCGCCTGGATTTCCTGCTTGGGTCGGACGGCTATTGGTTCCTGGAAGTCAATGCCAATGGCGAATGGGCCTGGCTCGACACGGCGGGCCACCACGGTCTTCTGCCCAAGGTCGCTTCGGAAATCGATCCCGACCAGCCACGGTATCCTATTCCCGGCTCCGCGCCGGTGAAGCCGTCCGCGCGATAGCAACGGATCAGCACGACCGGCCGCGATCCGAATTGAAGGCTGTCAGCAACTCGGTTGGCAGATGCGGCCGGCGCAACAGCCGCTGCAGCCGCAGTCGCTGTTGGAGGTACAGGCGCTCGGTATCTGGACGCAGGCAAACGCGGCACTGAGCGGCAGAGCTGTCGCGAGGGCCGCGAAGGCGAAGGTCTTGGCGAAAGCAGCGATAAGCCGTCGCCGCCGCCATGGCTCAAGATCTTCCGCCGGGCCATCGCTCGCGTCGACCGGCTTCGCCATTGGGGCTTTGACATCGGCTGCCGCAATACGCAGGGCGAAGGCAACCAGATGCGCGAGCCAAAGCCCGGCGAGACCGAGCGCGATTGCGCCGAAAAGCACGACGATATCCGATAGGCCCGCGACGGCAAAACCGACAATTGTCAGAGCGCAGGCCACGGCGGCGGCGGCGAAGGACGACCGCATGCATTTGGAGCAGTGCCCGAGATTGGTAAGGAAAATGGCCTTCACACTTTGAAATATGGCCTGCATATGCTGCCTCCCTGAGGGTGGGTTTGTGTAGTTCAAAGATCAGATTTCCCAGATGACCGAGGATCGATGTGAACGCTAGCATTCTGCTGGGCTATGAGGAAGTCTGCCTTTCGCAAATGGACTCTATACCGAGCCCATCTTTTTTGACCCGCCAGGTAGCGTGGGTTTTTCATTACGACAGCAAGAAGCTGAAAGAGGAAAGCCCAAGTTTCTGCCTGACGGCGGGCGCGCTGTAGCCGGTCATCCGACCCTACCGATCGATCACGGCTCTGAGTTAATGCGGTCCTGTGTAGAGTATCAAATGAATTTTCTGGCGTTTATCGCACTGCTTCAAGCCATCGTCGTTGTGGGCTTTGCCGTGCCGATGATCCGCAAGGCCTGGTTCTCTCCGTCACCACGAATCGCAGAGCGGGCGCGTCCGGAATCGATCCGCCGATCCTCAGCCAATTGACAGCATCGGGTCGCGTGTCGTTGTGCGCGGTGAGCCCCGTCGCGGGACACGGGCAGGGGGAGCCTGTGGTCCTGGCTGGGGTCTTGGAAAGACGGACCCTCGTGGCAGGGCTCGGTTTCATCTTAGCACGGCGAGTGCGACATCCGAACCGCGCGACGAATTTACGTGTAGCTATGGATAGGTTGGATACGGAATTTCCGCAGTGGGGAGCGCATGGCGTTGTACCGTTTGCCGACGATTGTCCGACTGCTGGAGAGGCCACCAGCCGAGGTGAGGTGTCATTGCAGTTCGCCGTGGGTGTGTTGGTCCGCGCAACCAAGGCCTACCAAGTACCGTCGCTTCGATCGCATCAAGTCGAGCAGCCGGCAGCCGACATGCCCTCAAGGACTGGTGGACTTGGTAAGTTCGTAGATTCCAACGCCGACACCAGCAGCGACCAATACACCACCGATGCCGATAATCCACGGATTATATTCGGGAGTTTGCGTGGGCGGGGGCTGTTGCTGGGCGTAGGGATTAACGCACGGCGAAGATGGCGTGATCGTCATGACCTCGCCTGGCTGCACGTTGGCGCCGCAGCCATCGGGATAAAGAACCGTCGCTGAGCCGCCTGGGGAAACCATCAGTAGATCACCGGGATTGGCTTGAATTGGGCCGGTGACAGGCTGGTAGCCTTGTCCCTGGTTGATTAGGAGTTGGCCCTGAACTGGGGTTACGGTAGCGGCAAGGGCCGGTGAACCTGCCAAGACGGCGCACAACAGCACCACAGAACAAAATCGCAGGCGAATAGAGATCACCGCATACCCCCAACTCCACGCAACCCCTCCATTATTAATACCACATCCCCAACCTAAAGGGGAATTCGCCCATTAAGATGGTTAAGGTTCAGGCTTTCCGTCGCAAGTAAAGAAAGTGGCCATGCTTGGCCGCGCGAGGCATGCCGCTTTGAAAGCGCTCACCAAATGCCAAAAAGAGCCTAACCCATTGATGTAAAAGGGGCCGCGGAGTCTCGGCAGGGGCTGAAAACCCGGCCCTTGCCGCAGCCAGCGTATTTTAATTTGCCCCGAGCAGCGCTAGATTGGCTAACGGAGGCCAAACCAGGTACTGGCGAACCGCCAATGCGTTCGACATTCACTGTCGCGTCGGGCCTCCGGCCTGGGGCGCAAAGACGAGGGGGCCCGCAACCTCCTCGCGAGCCCGCTGCCGCGACCGACCCATTGGCGTGGCGCATAGCGTGGCGCACGACCTCGGCGCCGTGTCATGCGGCCGCCGCGTGTGCGGCTTCGCCCGGCAAAGGGATAGCGGCGATCGGCGGGGTCTGGATTGGCTCTATGTTAGCGGGTACCGACGGTCAGGTTCACCATGGTTAAATCTGTCGCTCAAGTGCTAAGCAAACGGCTGCGGCGGCAGCGCACGCCGGCGGACGATCGTCTGTACCGGGCGGCGCTCGAATGGGGTCTAAGCGAGCCGCTCCTGATTGCCGGCGCAAGCGATTTTAGATCGGAGCAGCATTGGCGCGGGCAAATCGACCCCAGCCCGTATCACCTGGCCAATGTGATGACGTTCTGTCAGCAGGTGCCCGCCGCCCTGCTCGCCGATGAAGCCGGCTTGGACAACTCGATCAGCGCCGGGCTATTGGCGAGCGAACTCATCGCGCGCGGGCGCGCTGCCAAAGTGCTGGTCGTTTGCCCTAAGATATTGACCGCCGAGTGGCGCCACCTGCTGGAGACAAAATTTCGCATTCCGGCGCAAATCGTGGTCGGCCGCGATCTGATGTACGCTGAACCCGCCGAAATAGGCGCGGTGATCACCACCTACCATTCGGCCTGGCTCTACCTCGATCAAATTCCGCAGGATCGCTTTGACCTGCTGGTGCTTGACGAAGTTGATAAGCTGCGTCGGTTGCTGCGCAATCTGCGCGGCATCGATCAGCCGGCGCACATCCCCGGCGCGTTTCGCGACGCCCTGGAACAACGGCGGTTTCGTTACGTCTTGATGATGACGACGCGGCCGATTCAAAACAGCCTCTGGGACCTTTATTATCTGATCGATCTGCTGGCCGCCGCGCGCGGCCACGTCAATCCGTTCGGCGGCGAGAATGCCTTTGCGCTGAAGTTCATCGCCGATAAGCGCGAGGAAGCCCGTGCGCTCCAGCCGCAGGCGCAAGAGGAATTCCAGTCCATCGTGTCGCGGTATGTGTCGCGCTTTCGCCGCGACGATGTAAAGCTGTCATTTCCCGATCGCATCGTGCAATGGCTTCCGGTCGAGCCGAATATCAGAGAACGCGACTTAATCGCCATCTTGGCCAAGCCGCTGCAGAACCTGGAGCCGTCGGCGCAGATCGCTCTCCTGTTCGCGCTCACCAGCAGCCCAAATGCGGTCCTGGCACAGGTCAATGCCATGGCCGGTCACGGCGCGTTGCCGGAAGACATCCGCACAGCGGTGCAGAATATTATTGCTCGCATGCCGTTGAGCGCCAAGCTTGAGGGTCTCACGACGATTATCAATCGACTGCGACTCGCCACCCCCGAGCAATGGCGCATGGTGGTGTTTACCGGCAGCGGCGAAACGCAATCCCGCATCCAAATTTACTTGGAGGGGCGAGGCATTCCAGTCGGCGTCATCACCGACCCGCTGGAACCGCGCGATCAGCAAACTCTCGCCCGCTTTCGCAGCACTCACCCCGAGCTCCGGGTCATCGTTTGCACCGATCAGAACAGCGAAAGTCTTGAGGTTCCGCCATCGACAAGCATTGTCAACTATGATCTTCCTTGGGATCCGCTGATCGCGGAACGGCGAATTCGCCGATTGCGGGGGCAATGGCTAAGCCGCGCCAAGCTCAACATTTTCAACATTACGCTGGCCGACACGTTCGAAGCGCAAATCGTCGGTCGGCTGATGTCGCGGCTGCAGGCGGCGTGTCGCAGCATGGGCGATCTGTCGTCGCTCTTGCACTCCGCGGGGCTTGGCAGTGACGATGACAGTGACACCGGCTTTGAGGGCTGGCTGTTGCAGCTGGCCTTGGCGGCGTTGGCCGGCAAGGAGATTGATCCGGTCACCCGGCAGATCGAGCAAAATATCGCGGCTGCCAAAATCGAGCTGGCGGGCGAAGAGAAAAATATAGCTGCTCTTTTCGGCGACCTGGCGGCCGCCGCAACCGTTCGGCCGAGCCTGCCGGACCTGCCGCCGATGATTCGCTCGATGGATGCCACCGAATTTGCCGCTGGTGCACTTGAGAGTTTAGGCGCGCGGCTGACGGTGCGAGAGGGAAAAATTTATCTGAACCAAGACGATGTCGCTCGCGAGTTTGTCCGCTTTGAGGATGGCGCATCCGTTGCCACTGAAAAAGCTGTTGCCTATGCGCCGGGCACTCGCGCCTTTGCCGAGCTGGTCAGCCAAGTCTCGGCAACTGGCTTTCATCAGGTCGATGATCTGGATAAACAGGCGGAAAAGCAGGCCAGTGAGATCGCCCAGCGTTGGGTTTCTGATTTTGGCGCCAACTTCACTCGCATGGAGCTGTTGGACGTTTGTCGCAGCTTTGACGGTCGGGCTCTGGTTCATGTTCGCGCCGCCGTTGCCGATGACAGTTACGAGCGGCTGGTCGAAATCCCCTGGTCCGGCAAGAATTCCGTGGTTTGGAGCGGGCGCGCCGGGCTGGCGCCGCTGGGCGACGATATCCAGGACGGCGCGACGGTCGGTATCGACTCCGAAGCGCTGTTCCAAGCGGCCATAAAAGATGCGGCGATTGGCGAATTTAGCCGCTTCTATAAGGGACGGCGTCAGCGGGAAGTGCCGGCCGCCGGCGCCGATGGCGAGAAAAAAAAGAAGCTGGCCGATGACTTCACGCCGCGGCTCGCGGTGACTTTGCTCAGTCTTCGCGGCGCCATGCGTCGTCAAATTAAATTGCGCGTGCATTACAAATGGGATCAAGGCACAAAATACTCCAGCACGCTGACCGTGGCGCCGTGGTTCGGAACCGTGCTGGAAGCGCCGGCCATGGAACGATGCGCCCAGAGCGGGCAATTGGTTCCGGAAGACTGCCTAGCCCGTTGTGAGATGACCGGCGCCATGGCGTTAAAGCACCGCTTGGTGCAGTCACACATCAGCGGTCGCTTGGCGCTGCGTGAAAACACCATGATCTGCAGTCTGAGCAAACAAAGGATTCTGCTCGACGAAGCGGAGCTCTCCGACGCTAGCGACCAGATCGTTGCGCGATCGCTGCTGAAACGCTCGGCCGTGAGCGGCAAGCTGGGCGAACCGGAGCGGTTTGCGCAATGCGAATTTACCGATGTCGATGCCCTGGTGTCGGAGCTTGGCGTGAGCCAGCTGTCGGGAAAGCGCTATCGCCTGGACGAAGAAACGCGTTCGGTGGTGTCCGGTAAGGTCGGGCACCGTGCCGAATTCATTCTGTGCGAGGTCACGCAGCAGCCGTTTGCGCCCGGCGAGGGCCAGAATTGCGAGATCACGGGATGTTTGGTCGAACCCAGTGTGCTCATGCGCTGCGCTGTGAGCGGCAAGGTCGGTATTCCTTCCGAACTCGAACAGTGCGCTGCAAGTGGAAGTTGGGCGCTGAAAAGATACCTCATAACCAGCAGTGTCTCCGGTGCGCGCCTGTTGGAGCGCTATGCCTTGCGGTCCGCCAAGGGAAAGTTTTGTACGCCCTTAGAAGGCGGGCGCTGCATGTGGAGCGGCCGCAAATATCATCCCGATGACCTGCGGACCTGCGCTCTGACCGGCGTCTCGGTGCACTTTAAATTTGTAACCTCAGGCACCGGCGCGAGGTTGCGGCCGCTGACCGACTTGCTTTACGGGATGCGCCGGACGGCGGACGCCTCCGATCTGTGGGAGACGATCGCCGCCAAGGCGTCTACTGCGCTGGGCGGGGGCCGCTGCCGTCTCGAAGCCGCGCAAACCTCGCCGGACGGACGCCATCTGGCGGTCTGCTCGGAGGTGCGTAGTCTGTTCGGCAGGTCGGTGCAGCAGGCGGGTCTTATATATTCCTTCAGTGACGATCAGATCATTGGCCGCATTGCGGTCGGCACACGCTCCCCGCGGGGCTGGACAACCGCAGCCAGCTGAGCAGTTTTTGTTGGAATGTGCGCTCGTCATTGTCCTTAAGTCCCCAGGACCGCAAGTAGATACCACCGCATCCGGGCGGTGGCCTCGGTTAATCCACTCACGGGTGTTGGCTAAATCTGCTTCAACACGGGTCAGTTCCTTTGGCCGCTGCTGTCCGGTGAGTGCTGAGCTTGGCTTTCCAGTCGAGCGCGTGCGCGACGATGACGGCAAGATCGTCGAACTGTGGCTGCCAGCCGAGCGTGCCGCGCACTTTCTCGCTGCCGGCGACAAGCTTGAGGCGCTAGATCGCCGAACGCCCCAGGAGGGAAGGCGTTGGCACCTTATTCGGTGTTACCCCGGACCGCCGGACGATCGCCATCGCGCGGTTCAACCCCTTCCACTGCAACAAGTTGCAGCAAATTGGGCTCGTTTCGTCAAACCGCGAAACTTGTAACGATTTGCTTGGTCCCACCGTAACCATGACGGCGCGGCGGGCCAGCGCCTTAGGCAATCGGCAACGATGCACGACCATGGTTATTGGTCGGCAGGCGGAGCAATCTCATGTTGCCGAATTGGATGTTCGTCGTTGCGGCGGTCGAACTGATCAGCGTCCTTATTTTCTGGCTGTGTATTGCCACCGCGGTCCCGGAGGGGACGTCATGGCTCACCCAGCAGCCAAACCGGAAGGCGGAGTAACTCACCGCAGGTCATGAGCCGCAGCCTTAGGGCCCGATCTCCGGCCGATCGGAGGTATGATATTATGCTCATCCTGGCGCCAACGCGCTGTGGATCGCCGGCATTTTTCGCTTGGCAGCAATCGTCTCATTTTGCAGTCTATGCCAGTCGGAGAACCCAGCCATGATTGAGGTCGGCTACGTCTACGTCGCCTGCGGCTTTGTGCTGCTCGCCATTGGGGTCAACGTTTTGGTCAAGTTCGACGCGGAAAGCTGGCTGACCAGGGGCTTGCGCCGCGGCGACCTGTATTCACTTAGCGACGTTGCTTCGGGACTTCGTCCGGACGGACTGAACCGTGATCAGGCGCACCGCCTGCAGATCCGCGGTATGGTGCGCGGCTGCGGCAACGGTAATTTCCGCGCCACCATCAGGGGCCGCGTAGCATTACGGATGAGGCAAGTGATTCGGAGTCGATCGGTCGCATAGACATTGCGGACTTCACACTTTGGGTTCTCGCGCAGCCGGCATAGAACCCGTGCGCGCTGTGACACAAGAAGCCGGACGTATCGGGCTTCAACATCGCGTAAGGCGACAATTTATTTACAGTTTCGCGGTGTCGATGAACGACGCGACACGGCACCTGCGCCAAACATTTGTTGCAACCGTGAGGCACTTGGTGATCGGGATTTGCTCTCCGCGTTCTGCACGGGAAAGCAAGTTCGAAAACTCATGATTAACCGAGTCCGCGCTTCAACGCCCGGGCACCAGAAATCCCCAGACCACGCCAAAGTGGCACAGCAGCACCGTGAGTCCCAGCCAGGCTAGGGCGGCGAGGCTGACGACAAAATTACGGCCATCAAGGGTGCTGGGCACGGCTTCGCTCCAGGTTTCGTCCGATCCAAGTTTGTTCGATCCAGGCGTTCAATTCGAGTTCGCACCGATCATCCTGCCGGCAACGATTCGCGATCGCAAGGCCGGCCGATCGAGGCCTATGCCATCGTCGTGCCGCGCGGCGACTGGGCGCTGCGTTTGGCCGTCAATACCGGCTTGGCGCTATTTACCGCAGCGGGATGATCGTGACCGTGTCCAAGATGTAGTTCGCCCGGCTCGGCCTGGAGCCGGGCGTTCTGACGCGCGCCGCTTACGCGCTCGGCAGTCTGTCGGAGTAGGTCGTCGCGCTAGCCCCCGATTCGATCCAATCGAATTGGGTCGGGGTCTAGGCCGGGCGCACCAATCTCGTTCGCCGCGGTGGCAAACACGACCCCGAGCGCGTTCGCGGTCCGCCACACGGTCCGGCAGGAAAACCGTGGGTGGCCGTAGCGGGTCAATCGAAGCCCGAACGTTTGCGGAACCTGCTCGGCTTCTTCGATCGCGAGCTTTGCGCCGCCCGGCGAGATGTCGACCAATGTGCACGGCAATAATGGACCGCCATTGCCGGTGTCGAGCCATGCGCGACGGCCGACCTCCTCCCGGCCTTCACGTCGCATTGTAAAAGTCATGATCGCAGCCTGCTTGCAATATCGGCAGCACGATCACTGCCCTGCCAACCTCACTCCAGTAAGTAGAAGTAGCGGTCTTACGAAATTGCTTCGCGGTAATGCCTATTTTGATCCGAATTAAAATCCGTTTTCCAGAAATAGAGAAAAAATCCGCCCGAAGCTGCGCCACGCGCACGATCACTGACGGCAATGTGCTGCCGAATATGTCCAAGGAAGAATGCCACAATCCCGCTGCGGCGCCTCACGGTGTTCGGCATTGCGCCGATCAAGCCGCGGATTAGAGCGCCTTCAGAACGTGATGGTTGCTGTCAGTATCGTTTCGGTAAGGAAAAGAGGTGGCAAGTGCGAATGTCTTCTATCGCCGATAAAGTCGTCGTCCGCATTGCATTCCGGCCGGTTGTTGACTGCGTTCGGTCGATCAACCGTAACTCTGGCAAGCTGATGCTCTTGCAAGTCGCCCTGCGCTTGATCGCCGAGTTCTTTAAGCGTCCGCCCGCCTCGCGGCGGATATAATTCGGCTTCGAGCTCAGTGACCCGCCGAGCCAAAAATTCCATCCGCCGGTCGGCGCGAACCAAAGTTGCGTCGCGCATCGCGAAGAAACCCAGCAGCATTTTTGCGCCGTCGACCAGCTTGGCATGCGCCTGTTCCAGGTCGTAAATTTCACAATCTTTGGCCTGAACCGACGTCTGCAGTAAATTGACTTTTTCGTGCAACATTTGGCGCAGCCTCGCCACGACGTTCTCCGCCACGGCAGCTCTTGAGGTCGAGCCGTCAAGACGCGATTTCAGCTTGCCGATTTCCGCTTGGTGCTTTTCGTTGATTTGATTGAGCTCGTCGGCCAGCTTGTTGTGTTCGACCTGCAGGGTCTTCAGTTTGCAACTATCGCTCTGGTAGCGTCGATGCGTCTTGTGAAGCGAGGCGGCGAGCTTGTCTCGTTCGGACGTTAGGGATTTTAGGTCGCTGGTTTCGGCCAGATGCCTTTGATGCGCCGCGTCGAGCGTGGCGGCCAGCTTTTTGCATTCGAACGTCAGGGCTTTCAGCTTGTCGGCATCGCTCTGCCGATTTGCATTCGCCTGATCGAGCGCTGCGGTGAGGCTGTTGCGCGCGAATTCCGCGTCCCTCAGCGTCGCTTTTTCCCGTTCGAGCTCACAATGCGCTTTTTTGAGCGCGTCATCGCTATCGACGAGGCGGTTGGACAGCTGCGCATTCTCGCAGGCAAGCAAATCTAACGAGCGCTGAAGTGAGTGTTTGTCGTCCTGCTGGAGTAGAATCTCCTCGCGCGCCACGTTCAACTCATCGTCTAGTTCCGCGTATCGCTTGTCCGCATCTGCTGCCCGCGCGGAAAGTGCCTGGATGCGCTCTCGCATTTCGCGTGCGGCAAGGTTCTGTCGTGCCAATCGCGTTTGCAGGTCCCTGATGCTGGCCTGTTCGAATTCGCGTGCTTGGTCGATCCTTTTTGTTGCTAGGCCGTTTCTCGATACCGCTTGGTTTTCAGTGCGGGGGTCGTAGGCCAGCCCTTTTGAAGGCATTTGCGCTTGCGCTCTTTTTGCCAGTGTCATCGCGGCTGTCCCGATCGGCGCGCGGGCGAGAGCGAGAGTCTCGGCCTGATTTTGCCGGACAAACCGCCGTGCGGCTTGGCCGTTCAGTGTCAGGGGTGCGGCGGCAGCCCCTCGATGCTGGCAACTTGGTGGTGCGTTGGTTAACGGCTGGTTAATTCAGCTATCGGAGCGACCAGGGCGTTCCGTTAACTGGACCCGCCTGCGGATTTCCTCGATGACGATGCTGTTATCCTGCTCGCCTTCGCCGTGGCGCAGGCAGGCGTGTAGAACGTCGGCGTGAATCTCGAGTAGCGGCAGCCGCTGTCCCGCCTTGCGCGCCTGATCGAGCATGAGCTCGGTATCCTTCAGCGTCTGGCGCACGCGGCCTTCCGGCACGAAATTTCCGGCGACCATTTTCGGCCCCTTGGTGTCCATGACCTGCGACGCCGCGGCCGACGCCCGCGCCACGTCGAGGAATGCCGCAGGATCGAGACCGAGACGGCAGGCAAACACCAGTCCTTCGGCGAGCGCGAGGCGGTTGAGGCCGAGGATCAGATTGACGGCGAGCTTGGCCCGTCCGCCGTCGCCGAGCTTGCCGATATGAAAGCGTCTCGGGAACAGCGCGTCCAGCGCCGGCGCGGCGGCTGCCGCGATGCGCGCATCGCCGCCGATCAAGCCGACGCCGTCGCCGTCACGGACCTGTGCGCTGGTGCCGGACACCGGTACTTCGAGAAGGCGCAAGCGCGCCGCCACCCGTGCGCCGAGCGCCGCGATGCGATCCGGATCGCAGGTCGAGGTGCAAATGACGATCTTGCCCGACGCGGCGGGGAGAAGCGCGCGTTCGACGACCTCTTCGACCTGCTCGGTGTTGAACACCGCAAGCACGATCGGCTCGCAGTCGCGAGCGATATCGGCAAGCGATGCGGCGCGCGCGCCAATCTCCGCAAGCCGCACGCTTTTGCCGGCGTCGATGTCACAGCCGACAACGACAAATCCCGCCGCGACCAGGCGGTGCGCATAGACTTCGCCCATCAGGCCCAGGCCGATCAGGCCGATTGGAGTGCTATTCGCCACCGGGCTAGCCCAATAGCTCGATGTTGAGATCGTGCGCGAGCGTATCGAGACTCGCGCGCAGCGCTTTCGGCACCGGCACGCCGTGCGCGCGGCGCTGCAAAAGTTTTGTATGGCTTTGCTCGCCAGGCAGCCAGATGCGTTCGACACCCGGCAACCGCGGCGAATTGCGAATATCGCGGATAAGACGGTCGACGCTGCGCTTGAATTCGGCAGCCGGCAGGAAGGCTTCGATCGACAGCGCGGCGATGGCCTGCCCGGTATTGGTCGGTTTACCGGCTTGCTTGACGAAATCGACCACATCGCGCCCAATCGCGGCGCGATTGAGTGCGCCGGCCAGGAGGCCGATGATGAGGCTTAGGCCCGAACCCTTGTAGTTGCCGATGGGAAGCAGGTGACCCTCGTCGGCGCGCTTCGGATCGGTGAGCGGGTTGCCATCGCGGTCGATCATCCAGCCGACCGGCATCGGTTCGCCGCGCTGCGCCTTGAGCCGCACCTTGCCATAGGCGGCGACCGTCGGCGACATGTCGAGCACGATCGGCGGTTCGTCCAGCGCGGGAACCGCGACAGCCATCGGATTGGTGCCCAGCAGGCTCTCGCTGCCGCCCCATGGCGGCAAGTGGTTGCTGCTGCCGACGGCAAAATAGAGCCCGATCATGTCGTGCTTGAGCGGCATTGTCACGTATAAGGCCGCCGGGCCGGCGTGATTGCTCATGCGTGCGCCGACCCAGCCGACGGCGGTCGCCTTGGCCTTTTCGATCGCAAGCTCGGCGGCGCGTCGCATCACCAGATGGCCCATTCCATTGTCGCCGTCGATCAACGCCGCGGACGGCCGGTCGCTCACCACGCGGATATTCGGCGCCGGGTTTACGCCGCCGGCGTGGATGCGGCGCACGTAGAGCGGCAGACGGATCACGCCATGGGTATCGCTGCCGCGCAAATCGGCCTCGACCATGAGATTGGCGAGGGTTTGCGCATCGTCCGCCGGCACGCCGGCCGCAGTGAAGGCGCGGACAATAAAGGCGGCCAGCTGTTCTGCTGGAACGCGGGGAACGTCATCGGACATACGGGTCATGCTCCGCAAGGCGGGGTGAGGGCTGGTTTCCGGTCACATCAAATCATAGGATTAAACCAACGTATAAGTGAAGTTTTGGGAGGTAAGCCGATATGGGCACGATGACCGCAGAAAAAGTCGAGACGCTGGACGCCTGTTTCGGGACCTACCCGCACACCCAGCCGCTGAAGAACGGCGACATCAAATCCGACCGCGTGGCGCTGCGCCTGACCGAGGTCAATCCGGTCTACAAGGCATTCTTCATGATGGCGCGCGAGCAGAAATTCGACGTGAGCGAAATGGCTCTAGTGACCTACCTGCAGGCCAAGGCGTATGGCAAGCCGATCACATTGATGCCAGCGACGATGTTTGGACGGTTTCAGCACGGCACCATGCTCTACAATTCCGAGCGCGGCACCGTAACGCCCGAAAGCCTGTCCGGCCGCAGGATCGGCGTACGGTCATTTGCGCAGACTACCGGGTGCTGGATACGCGGCATTCTCTGGAAGGACTATGGCCTCGATCTCGGCAAGGTGAAATGGGTGACGTTTGAGGACGCGCATCTGGCCGAATTCCGCGATCCGCCCGGCGTGGAGCGTTCCGCCGAGGGCAAGGACATGATCAAGATGGTGCTCGACGGCGAGCTCGACGCTGCGATCTTCGGCAGCAATGTGCCGCCCGACCCCCGGCTCAAGAGCGTCATCGCCGATCCCGATACGGCGGCGAAGGAATGGTACCGGAAGCACGGCACCGTCCCGCTCAACCATATGGTCGTGGTCAAGAGCGCGTTGTCGCAGTCCGATCCCGGCGCGGTGCGCGAAGTCTATCGCATGTTGGCGGCAAGCAAGAAGGCTGCCGGCCTGCCGAGGCCCGGCGCCATCGACACGATCCCGTTCGGCTTCGATGCGGTCAAGCCGGCGCTGGAACTGATGTCGAGCTACGCGCTGGAAATGAAGATCATCCCGCGGCGCTATTCGGTCGAGGAATTGTTCGACGACACCACGCGCTCGCTGTAGGGTTTAGCAAGCGGTATAACGGCTGCTATCCTCCCGTCTTCTGGGGAGGCGCGCGTCGCTGGTTCCATTGCAGGAATTCTTGGAACAGCTCGTCGCGCTGCTGCGGCGTGCTCAGGTCCGGCGTTCCGCCGGCGCGCTGAGCGAGGAACTGATCGAAATCGGTCTGTTGCGCCGAGACTTGCGGCGCCGGTGGCCGATGATCGTCGAGCCAGTCCTGGGCCGCGGGGAATCGTTTCCAGCCGGGCAAATCCGCGGCCAGATTCACTTCGCGCCATGTCGGGTGGCGCGGCGGTTTCTGAAACTCGGAAAAGTGCGAGAAGAAACGATTGACGAAATTTGCGATGCGTTGATAACGATCCGTACCCTTCGGCCAATTATACGCGATCATCACCGCCCCGTAGGCAATGGTATCGACGCTCTGACCGTCGGCGATGAGGCCCGGATAATCTTTGCTTGTCAGGGTCGCCGGCAAATAGTCCTGCTGCAATCTTTGATCGTAGGGCACCGGTAGCAGGCGAATGCCGTCGCTGGAATGCAATTTCGCGATGGCCGGCGCCGGCTTGGCGCCGAACTGAATCGTGGCGGCGATTTCGCCCGATTTCATTTTTTCATAAGCGTCGGCCTGCCCCATATTGACCTCGACCGGCTTGATACCGAGCCGCTCGAACACGTCGCCGGCGGACAATTCCGTCGCGCTGCCCATATCGCTGAAATTAACTTTCTTGCCGTTCAGTTGATCGAGCGAGGTGATGCCGGAATCGGCACGCACCAGCACGTGCATGTCGTCGTCGGACAGCTTGGTGATGTAGTCGATCTTGTCGGCAATGTCGCCAAGCTCGCCGGAGCGGCGGAATTTCCCGAGCACGGTCGTCACCGTAATGCCGAGATCGATGCCCTTGAGATAGCGAACGTCGCGGACGTTTTGCGCGCCGCCCTTGCCGATGACCGGCAGCACGCGAAAGTTATTGCCGTCGTCGAGTACCGCCGACAAATCGTAGGCCAGCGTCAGCCAAGCGGCGTTGATGTTGCCGGATACGATGGCGATGGTGTTGGCGTTTATTTTTGCGCCGAGCGAACCGAGCTCCGGCTTGTCCGGAATCGGCGCGTTGCCGTCGACCACGTGACGCTTTTGCGCCAAGCCCGGCGTGATGGATATGACAGCGGCCAAGGCCGCAATTATCAAGCTCCAACAGATTTTCTTAAATGTTTGCTGTTTTGACGCGAACCGTTTTGACGCGAATGACCGCAACAGATACGCCGGCATGTTCCACCCCCGCGCGGCAGGCCTACTCTAACGCAACGCACATAAACAGACGTAGCAGCAACCACTCAAGCCGTTAGCCGCAAACCGTTGACCCGATCGTCTCACGCTCAATGCCGGCGTTGACTTTCGCCGCATCGCGCAACCGATCCGCCGGAGTCATTGCAACGGAATCCGGCAACTGCATGATCGAACTATGATCATTGTACGACTCACTCGGGGCACGAAGCTGGGCCGCGAAGTCGTCACATTTTCATGCGGCCATTCGTCGTGATGGAGCCGCCTGACAACGGGTGGACATAGAGTAGGGGTGCGTCATGAATTTTGCCAAGCCGCTTGGGTCAGCCGAAATCGATAAATCGGCTGAAACGGAGGTCGATGGAAATATTCGCGAGTTGGCGCGCGGCAGCGCCGCCATCCGCCTCGCCGAAAACAGTGACGGTGACGTGACGGCGAACAATCTCGGCACCTTGCTGCGCCGGGTTTCCGGAAACTCGACGCGCCAGATCGATAATCTGATCGGCGAGTTGCGGACGCTGCGCGAGAAGCTGCAGACCGAGGGCGATCGCGTCCAGCGCGACATTGTCGAATACGCGGCGCTGAGCCAATCGGTGATGCAACTGACCAAGATCGTTGCCGACAGCGTGAAGAATCTGCCGGACGATTCCGGCAGCGGCGGATGAATTCGACCGCAGAGCCGACAAGCCCTCAGTCGCCTGTCACGCCTGCGGTTTTCGACAAAACGTCGGGGGCGGTTGCCGCCATTGATTCCCGCCAAACCGGGCGACCGGTTCGGCGGCAGCGTTGCCATGACTGCCAGGCACCCGACAACTCCGGCGAAAAGGCCTCGGCAACCATTTGTTAACCATTATTACTGCAGCATTGTCTGGAACAGTGATCGGGAGATCACGCATGAACATCGTCACAATGGCGTCGCGAAAGGGCGGAGCGGGCAAAAGCACCTTGACCGCTCATCTTGCCACTTTTTCCCGGCAGGCCGGCCACCGTTGCGTCGTTATCGATGCCGATCCGCAGGGCTCGCTCACGCTGTGGCATTCGCTGCGCGCCGACGGCAATCCGCCGTTGCGCAATGCCGCGCGCGGCATCGACCGGGCGCTCGCCTCGGCCATCGTCGAGGGCTACGAGTGGGCGTTTATCGATACGGCCGCGAGCATGTGGGTGGTGGCGCTGGAGGCGATCCGCGCGGCGACTTTCGTGCTCATCCCGGCGCGGCCCGGATTCTTCGATCTCAATGCCGTACGCGAGACGGTTGCCACCGCCCGCGAACGCAACAAGCCGTATGCGGTCGTGCTCAATGCCGCGCCGGTGAAGCGTGAAGACAAGGAAGCGCCGGCGGTGACGCAGTCGAGGGTCTTTTTCGACAAGCTCGGCATTCCGGTTTGGTCGGGCCAAATCAGTCAACGCGCCGGTTACGTGCTCACGCTCGCCTCCGGCGCCAGCGTATCTGAGGTCACGCCCGAATCGATCGCCGCCTCCGAGATTGCGCGGCTGTGGTCGGCGGTCGAGCGCTCGGTCGCGGCGATCAACGAAGCGCGCCCCGCCGCCGGCGTGACGCACGGACAAGCGGCCTGACCATTCAATCGGTCGCGGCGCCCGGCCGCGATACGGAAATCAAGGCCTGCCTGAAGGCGGCGTTGAGCCTTTGCGTTTCCGCCTCGGCGAGCTTGCGAAATGCCGGCGACATGCCGTGAACACGATCCGGATGGTTCTGCTTGATCAACCGCCTATAAGCGGCCTTGATGTCCTCGACGGTGGCCGAGGGTGGCAAACCAAATACCGTAAACCAGGTTCGATCGAAGTCGGCTTCCACCGAATCCGCCGGTTGCGCGAAATCCCGCTCCGCTTCTTCGACATGCATTTGATCGATCGGCCGGCCGGGATCGCTTTGCGCCAGTTCCCCGAACTTGCAATATTCGCATGCATATTCCCGGCACAGCCCAATCCATCGCACCGGATAGAACAGCGCGGCCGCTGCGGCGGCAAATCCAGCCGCGGCGGCATTGGCGTAGAAGAACCGCTCGTCGAAGGGATACCAAGTAAGCGCGTTGCTGGCGCCGGTCGTCAATTCGTCCGCCCAAGCCGACTGTTCGGGACCATGGAATACGCCGAGCACCAGCGCGAAGCCCACGACATAGGCAACCACGCCCCGTCCCAAAGCGGATTTTGAGCTGATCAGGCGGACCCAGGACGTCAGCCGCTGCAGCGGGCGACACTTGAGCCGCACGATAGTCTCACGCAACAGCTGCGCATGGGCCAGGAGGTCTTCGCGGTCGCCGTCCTGGTCAATCGGCGCCCGAGGGTGAAACAAGCTACGCCACAAGCCGTTCGCGCGCCCGCTCCGAGGCTCGACCCTTGCGAGCCGGTGGCATACCTGCTCGTACATCCGCACGGCGCGATCCAATTCGAGCAGTTCGGATTTGCGCAGGGAAAATTGCGGCCGGACGTGGCGCGCCGCCAAGGCCTGCCGGACATAGCCGAGCAGCAGCGCCGGTAGCACTGGCCACAACGCGAGCAAAACCGCGTTGACGAGCGCAAGTGAAAATTCCCCGCTGCTTCCCGGCTCAACCATCGCACGCGACGCCGACTTGAAACTACGCAACCGCTGACGGCGTGGGCGTTTCGATTGCCCCACGCGCGCGGCAGCTTAACCCCACACCCTGTCGGAACACGGGCGATATGCCGCCAAAAATAAGTCGGCGATTGCGCGCCGCGCAGGCGCCGTTTCGCGGACGGCCATATTTAAGATCTAAACTCGACCGTATCGTCTCGATGATGGCCAGCTAGTAGCGAGTTCTGTCGCCATGCGAGAACGATTTATTGCGTATGTTGTCTGTCCAAAGTGCGGGCAGAAGGGGGCGGCGGTTTGGGAAGAGAACGAGGATCCGGTTTTTCAGCGGGGCGACTGGGGCACGACCTTGACGCGCGTCTCGGATGGCTTCCGTGCGGCCCCAGCCGGAAAGATCTTCTGCTCCGTTTGCGACGTCGAGGCAGTGGTGGGGCCCACCCGGGGCGGCTAGAGCGGGATGCGATTTCCTTGAATCATTGTCCCGCTCTAGCCTTTTGTTTGCGCATGATCTTTTCCGAAAACCGGTTTCCACTTTTCGGGATCATGCTTTAGTATTGCAGTCAGCAATAAACGCCGCCCGGAAGGTTCCGGTCGCTTTGGGGGACATGACCATGCAGCTTGCTCGCCGACGATTTTTACATCTAGCCGCGGGTACTCTCGCCGCTGCCTCATTCCCGCAGCTTGCATTGGCGCTCGATTATCCAATCCGGCCGGTGCATCTGCTCGTCGGGTTTCCCCCCGGGCTTGCGCCCGACATCGTCGCCCGCGTGATTGCGCAATCGTTGTCGCAGCAGCTCGGACAGAACGTCATCGTCGACAACCATCCCGGTGCAGGCAGCAATATCGCCGCCGATGCCGTCGTCCACGCTCCGGCCAACGGCTATACGCTGTTGTACGTTACTTTGGGCAATGCCATCAACGCATCGTTCTATCAGCACCTCGACTTCGACATTACCCGCGATATTGCACCGGTTGCCGGCACCGCGCGCTCGGATAGCGTGCTCGCCGTCAGTCTATCTGTTCCGGCGCAGACGCTTCCCGACTTCATCGCCTATGCCAAGGCGAATCCGGGCAAGATCAATTTTGCCTCGGCCGGCGTCGGGACTGCGCCGCATCTCGCCGGTGAGCTGTTCAAGCAGATGGCCGGTGTCGACATGGTGCACGTGCCGTATAGCAGCAGTTACATGCCCGACCTGCTCGCCGGACGTGTGCAGGCCACGTTCGCTCCGATCGCGACGTCGATCGCAAACATCAAAGCAGGCAAGCTCCGCGCGCTGGCGGTGACCGGGACGACGCCTTCGGCGGTGCTGCCCAATGTGCCGACGGTGAGCCAATACGTGAAAGGCTACGAGGCAAGCGTTTGGCATGGCGTCGGCGCCCCCACGGGCACATCGCCGGCCACCATCAGCAAGCTGAACCGCGAGATCAACGCCGTCATCGCCGATCCGTCGGTGCAAGCCCATCTCGCCGGCATCGGCGCCGTGCCAATGCCGATGACACCCGGCGAGTTCGGAAAATTCATCGCCGATGAAGTAAAAAAATGGGCCAGCGTGGTGAAGCTGGCGGGGCTCAAGCCGGCGTAATCCGCTTACGTCAGCCAAGCGAATACGAGACCGTCGGGCAGATGGACGCCGAGAGCTTGCTCGATGACGAGATAGGTCAACGCCCACACGACGACGGCCGATAGTGTCGCCATCTTCCATCCGGTACGGTAGCCGAACGCAAAGTAAAGCAGCATGAATGCCGGGACGGCGATGGGGTAGCCGAACAGGTAGATCGCCATGAAGAGAACGACCGCCCAGGCGATGGCCATCACTTCGCGACGATCCGCCGCCGGCGCCCGGCGGTCCTGCTCTGCTGCCTCATTGTCACCCTGCTCCGGAGAGGATGTCGCGACGATTGCCGAAATCCTGCGCCGGTGCGCATGGGTCAGGCGCCGCAAAGATACGAAGAAGTGGCCGGCGAGTTGGGTTATCGCGACGACCAGCGCGGTTATCCCGAAGGTCAGCGGCACCAGACCGGCCGTCGGCGGATAGCTCCAGGCCGCAACAACGTAGGCGCCGGTGAATGCTACCCAGATAATGTCGACCACAAGTTCAAGCGTGGAAAGCTGCTCGGGAACGGCGTGGGTTGCTGCCGCAAGATTTGCAGATCCATCCAGTCCAGCCTCGCCCGCGCTTTTTGCCCGACGGATTTGCGATCGGCGTTGCAGGAACGGAGCCACCAGAACGAGCGCAATCAGGACCAACAGCAAATCCGCCAACGGCTGGGTGACGAAGCGCCAGCCGCCGACATGTTCGGTCAGGTACAGGTTATTCTGCACCACCCCGCCAAGGATGAATCCGATAATCGCGCCGGGCAGCGAATAACCCAGCCGCCGCATGATCAAGCCGACGACGCCAAAGACGATCACGGCGCCAACTTCCAGCATGTTGGTCGTCGCCGCATAGGCGCCAAGCATCGCCAGTACGTAGACGAATGGGACCAGCATCGGGCCGGGCAGCAGCGTGATCCTGGCGAGCCAGCGCGCCATGGCGAGCCCGATGAGGCTGGCGAACAGACTGGTGATGGCGAGCGCCCAGGCAATGGTGAAGACCAGCGACAGATTCGTCGTCAGCATGGTCGGGCCCGGCGGTACCCCGAGGATCTGCAAGGCGCCGAGCATAACTGCGGTGCCGACCGTGCTGGGAATTCCGAGCGCGAGTGTCGGAATGAAAGATGACGCCTCTTTCGCGAGCGATGAGGCTTCCGGTGCAATAATGCCTTCCGGCGTGCCCGTCCCGAAACGCTCCGGGTGGCGCGACGTACGCACGGCCTGGCCGTAGGAAATGAAGTTGCCGGCAATGCCGCCGACGCCGGGAACCAGGCCGACCAACACCCCGATCGCGGCCGAACGCAACACCAGCCAACGATGGGTGAACACGTCCCAAACGCCGTCGATGACGCGGGCGCCAGGCTGCTCCGACAGCGTTAACGTCACGCCGCCCGCCAATGCGCGCTTGGCGCCGTAGAGATGATACATCTCGCTCATCGCGAACAGGCCGAGCGCGACGACGACGATGCTGAAGCCGTCGTAAAGGGCGAGCAGATTGAATGAAAAGCGCTGCACGCCCGTGATCGGGTCATAGCCGACGAACGCCATCAAGAAGCCGAATGTGCCGGACAACAATCCTTTGGTCAGCGAACCCGAGTGGAGTTGGCTGACCAGCACCACGGCGAGAATGGCAAGAAGCAGGAATTCCGGCGGCCGCAATATCGTGATCAGCGGAAACATCAGTGGAATGACGCCGATGAGCGCCGCAAAGCCGATCCAACCGCCGAGCGTCGTTGCCGTGGCCGAGATGCCGAGCGCGCGCGCGGCCTTTCCCTGCCGCGTCATCTGGTAGCCGTCGATCGTCGTCGGAGCGGATTCCGGCGCGCCCGGTGTGTTGAGCAGAATGGCCGTGATCGACCCGGCGAAGTAAATCGAGGCGTGCGCCGAAACCATCAAGGCGAGGCCCTGGACGACGTTGAGGCCGTAGAGAAACGGCAGCAGCATCGTCAGCAGCACCGCCCCGCCCAAGCCCGGGATGACGCCGACGAAGGTGCCCGCCAGCATGCCGATCAACAGCAGCAGGATGACGCTGGGGTCGAGCAACGCCTGCAACCCCGCGACCATGGCGGCGGCATAGTTCATCATGTGCCCCCATTGCCCTCGCGCATGGCGACGGCTCGCGCTGCCAAAGGACGCGTACGGCTGGTTCTATTGCTTCAGGTAGGGCGTGAATTCGGCCTCGTTTTGAATCACGCTCGCGATCGTCCGCTCCAGGTCATCCGGAGCCGTGTAACCGCCAACCCGGCCGGCCTTCTTCGCCGTATCGAGAAAGCCTGGATCCTGAGCCGCCTCGCGAAATGCCGCGCGCAAAAAGGCCAGCCGATCGGCCGGTACGCCCGGCGGCGCGGCCCAGTCCTTGCCCATGTTGACTGCGTGAGCGAACACTGTGAGCGCGTGAACGCCCGATTGCGGGAGCTTATATTGATCCGCCAGTTGGAGGACGGTCGGCAGCCCGGGCAGCAGTGCGGATGGCGATGCCGCCGTTATGAACAGCGGCACGACGCTGTGCGATTCGATCAATGGACGGAACACCGAAAAACCGTAGCTGGAAATGTCACCGTCGCCGCGCAACAGCCCGGCTTTTGCAGCGCTCGAGCCTTGGTACGCCACCAGCATCTGATAGGGGATGCCGAAGGTCGCGAGTGGCAGTGCCGTGCCGACATAGTCTTCACCGCCATAACCCGCCGACAGGCCAACGACTTTTTCTGTCCCCCCGCGCAATTTCCACATATCGCCGAAGGATTTGTATGGCGCTCCCGAGCGCGCCGCCGTGATAGTGGTTTCCACGTCGGGAGAACCGATCCAGCCGAACTTCGTCATGTCGAAGTTGACGCCGGACTTGTGGATGATTTGCGCAAAGATGCTGCCGCCGCCGTTCACCTCGCCGATGGTGAGGCCGTCCGGCGTCGCTTGATAAAGATTGTCTTCTCCCACCAGACCGCCGCCGCCGGGCTTGTTCACGATGTCGATCCGCGACACCCCGAGCGTCTTCTCGAGGTAGGGCTTCAGAGCGGCGGCCCAGTACTCGTAGCCGCCCGCCGCGCCGTAGGGGACAATGAGGGTTATGGTCTTGCCCTTGTAAAAGTCCCGGGCAGCCTGCGTCGTGTCGGCCATTGCTCGACGCGGCATCGCATTGAAAAGGCCGATGAGGATCGCGCCAACAAGACAACACGACACCGCAGCCGCGATGCAAGCTTGCCTGCTGTTATGCCGCCGCCCGGCGTTCGACATGCAATCGTCTGCAATCATCTTTGCCTCCCCGCGATGTTACCGTTGTTTCAAGGGCCCATCGGTCCGCTTGAGAATTCTTCCCGGCCGACGAAACCCAATTAAGCCCCACTGCAAAAGCTCTGTCATGGCGTCACATGCGCCCGGAGAATGGCGAACACTCTGCCATAATAGCCGCCGCGGGATAAGGAGTCCGCTTGGCGCCGAAATCGCATCGTCGCGAGACTTATCGACGCAGCGCTTCCCGTTAAAATTGAGCGGGGTAGGCGGCGGACGTGCCGTCTTCGGCCCGCACTGGTTGTGCCGGTAAAAACGTAAACGAGCCCGCCTTGCATGAAGGCCTAAGCGCCGATAGGCGACTTACGCGTAACCTTTGTGGCAAGCGCCGCAACAATACCTCAGATTTCGACACAATCCGTCACGCTGCCGCCCCGGCGATTTGATGGATCTTCCCCCCGAACGACAAGGTGGGGAGCCGCGCGTCATGCGTTGCCGGGGAATTGCCGTCGTCCTCGCTTGGGTTTTTGCCTTCGCTGTGTCCGGCTATACCGTGGCGGCGGGCGCCGCCGATTCCATCGCGGCGTCCCCGATTACGGTCACCGGCAACCGGCATATCGGCGCCGATATGATCCGCTCCTATTTTCATCCGGCACCCGGCGGCAGGCTTGACGCGACCGAACTCGATGCGGGCCTCAAGCGGCTTTTTGCGACCGGCCTGTTCAAGGACGTGAAAATCTCGCACGCCGGCGATCGCGTCGTGGTGAGCGTCGTCGAAAATCCGACGATCGGCATCATCAGTTTCGAGGGCAACAAGAAGATCAAGGACGCCGACCTCAAGAAAGCGATTCAATCCAAGCCGAACGGTCCGCTGTCGCGCGAATTCGTGCAAAGCGATGTGGTGCAGATTATAGATCTCTATCGTCGGCACGGTTACTACGACGTGCACATCGTTCCGGAAACCATCGCCGGCAAAAAGCCCGACAAGTCAATCGTCGGGAAGTCCGACACCATTGCACGCGTCAATCTCGTCTTCGACATCAAGGAAGGCGACAAGCTTGCGGTGCACCAAATCCGGTTTGTCGGCAACGCCGCGTTTTCGACAACCAAGCTCAAGGCCGTGGTCAAGACCGGGACGACGAATGTTTTGAGCTTTCTGCTCGACAACGACATCTTTGATGCCGACCGCATCGATTCCGATCGCGATCTGGTCCGTCGTTTCTATCTCGACCATGGCTATGCCGACGTGAAGGTCTCCTCCGCTGCGGGTTACGACGCGGCCCAGAAAGGCGTCGCGTTGACGTTTGCGGTCGACGAAGGACCGCAATATCGGCTCGGCAAGGTCGAGATCGAATCGACCTTGAGCACCGTCGATAATACCGCCGTGCGCGACGCCCTGCATACAAAGGCCGGCGACATCTATGACGCCGATGCGGTCGACAAGACCGTCGCGGATATGACGATGGCGCTGGCCAAAACCGGCGAGCCATTTGCAGCCGTCGTTGCCGGCACTGAGCGGAAGTCCCCTCCGGCGCATGCGGGGGAGGGGGCGGGCGTAATCGACCTGGTCTACACCGTCGAGCAGGGCAAGCGACTTTACGTCGAGCGCATCGACATCCACGGCAATACCAAGACCCGCGACGACGTGATCCGGCGCGAATTCGATTTCGGCGAAGGCGACCCCTATAACCGCGCGCTGGCCGAACGCGGCGAGCGCCGCCTCAAGGCGCTGGGCTATTTCAAGTCGGTGAAGATCGCCACGCGGCCGGGCTCGGCGCCGGATCGCGTCGTGCTCGACGTCGATTTGCAGGAGCAGCAGACCGGCAACTTCTTCATCTCCGGCGGCTATTCCACGACCGATGGCATGCTGGCCGAAGTCTCGATCAGCGATACGAACTTTTTCGGCACCGGCGACACGGCAAAGGCCTCGGTCACTTACGGTCAATACGCCAGAGGCTTCGATCTCGCCTTCTCCGATCCCTGGTTTCTCGGCCAGCGGATCGGCGTTGGGGCTGACGTGTTCGCCCGGCAGACCTTCGCCAATACCAACCAGGCGTTCAACACGCTGATGTACGGCGCAAAATTCTCCGTCGCCGCGCCGCTGAACGACAATCTCGGCGTCAGCTGGAACTACTCGATCTACAATCAAGGTCTCACGCTCGATCCGTCGCTCGGCACGGCGTCGCTGCCGATTCAGCAGGCGGCGCGGGCCGGCTCGTATTGGGTGTCGTCGATCGGCAACGGCTTGACCTACTCGACGCTCGACAATGCCAAGGACCCGACCACCGGCGTCCGCGCGCAGACCAACAATGAATTCGCCGGTTTGGGCGGCGCGGCGAATTTCGCGAAAACCACCGAAGATGTTCGGCTGTATCATCCGATCGTCGGCGATCTCGTCGGCATGGTGCGGGCGCAAGGCGGCTACGTCACGCCGTGGGGCGGCCAGCAATTGCCGCTGCTCGACGGCTTCTTCGGCGGCCCGCAACTGGTACGCGGCTTCGCACCCTACGGCTTCGGACCGCGCGACGTCACGCCGGGCACGACCATGGATAATCTCGGCGGCAATACTTATTGGACTACGACCGCCGAGTTGCAGTCGCCGATGCCGTTCGTCTCGCCGGATGCGCATTTGAAGGTGGCGCTGTTCTCGGATACCGGCAGTCTGTGGGCGACCAATGCATCGGGCGTTTCCAAGCTCGCGTCACTGTCGCCTTCGCAGCAGATCGCCAATTCGCGCGCGGTGCGCTCCTCGGTCGGCGCCAGCCTGATCTGGGATTCCCCGTTCGGGGCACTCCGGGTCGATTACGCCTATCCGATCGCCAAGCAGCCTTATGACGTCACCCAGCGCCTGCAATTCACCGCCGGCGGGTTTTGAACTTACGACGGCGGTGCATCGTATTCGTCGCTGCAAAACGGTCCTCCCTGGTAGCGCGTCGCAACCACGTCGAGCGTCAGTTGCCGCTGCGTGGCGAGCGCCTGCTGGCGAAAATCCTCGGCACGGCCTTGCGGCCGATAGCCAAAACGTCGCGCCGTGCTGTTATCCCACCAGCTCGCGGCGTTATCGGACGCGCCGTAGAAGATCTCGAAGTGGATATCGGGGTGTTCCAGCCCGATGCGGACGAGCTGCGTGAGGTCCTCCGGCTTGAGCCAGATGGACAGCCGGCGCTCGTCGGCCGGCGCGTCCGCGACATTGCCGATGCGCAGGCAAGTCACGCGCATGCCGTGCTTGTCGGCATAGAGTGCGCCAACAGCTTCGCCGAACGCTTTGCTCACGCCGTAGCGGCTGTCCGGCCGCACCGTGACATGGGCGCCGATGCGCTCGGTGCGCGGGTAGAACCCAATGGCATGGTTGGAGGAGGCGAACACGACGCGCTTCGCGCCGGCGCGATAGGCCGCTTCGAACAGATTATAGCAACCGACGATATTGGCGCGATGGATCGTCTCCCAGGGGCCTTCGACCGAGAAGCCGCCAAGATGCACGATGCCGTCGACCCCGCGGACGATTTTTTCCACCTGAGCGTAGTCGGCAAGGTCGGCGGCGATGAAAGATTCGTCATCGGCGAGGTCTGCCGGCTGGCGTATGTCGCTCAGCTGGATGCGGGGATAGACGCCATTGAGCAATTTGCGTAGCCGGCCGCCAATATCGCCGGCAGCGCCGGTAATGAGCACGGTCTTCATTCAACACCTCACAGTCCAGGTTTCAGAGCCCTAACCGGTGTGGCAGCCACAGCGAAATCTGCGGCACATACGTCACCAGCATCAACACCATGAACATCACCGCGTAGAACGGCCAAATTCGGCGGAGCACCTGCTCGATGGTGACATCGCCGACCGCGCAGCCCACGAAAAGGATCGCGCCGACCGGCGGATGACACAGGCCGATGCCGAGATTGAGCAGCATGATCATGCCGAAATGCACCGGGTCGACGCCGAGCTTGAGCATGACCGGAAGCAGGAAGCCTTTCCGATCACCAAGCAGCCTTACGACGTCACCCGGCGCCTGCAATTCACCGCCGGCGGGTTTTGATTCCATTCCGGACGTGCGGCGCGCCGACATCAATTGAACTTGAGCCCGGCCGCCTTGGCGAGCTTGATGTTCTGCACGATCTCCCTGGCGATCATGGTATCGAATTCGCGCGGGGTCAGCGGCATTGGCTCGACCCCCTGCGCCTTGAGTTTTTCCTGCACCGCAGGAAGCGCCAGAGCCTTTTTCACCTCGTCGTGCAGCCGATTGACGATCGGCCGCGGCGTCTTCGCCGGCGCCAGCATGCCGTTCCAGAAAACGTAGTCGGAGTCGGCGAAGCCGAGCTCGATCGTGGTCGGCACGTTCGGGAGCGCCGGCGAGCGCTTGATCATGCTCACGGCGAGCGGTTCGAGGCGGCCATCCTTGATGAAGGGGATCGCGGCGGAGATGCCCATGAAACAGAAGTCGACGCGGCCGGTCATCACTTCGGTGAGTGCCGCCGGTCCGCCGCTGAACGGAACGTGCGTCGCCTTGATGCCGGCCGAAAGCAGAAAGCGCTCGGCCGCCCAGTGCGAGGCGCTGCCGACGCCGGCGGAGGCAAAAGTCATATGGCCGTCCTTGTCTTGCTCGACGAGTTCCTCGGCGGACTTGATGCCTTTCGACGGTGCCCCCAGCAGCACGTTCGGCACCACGCCGAAAATGGCGACGCCGGCGAAGTCCTTGGCCGGGTCGTAAGAGAGGTTCGGATGGGCGGCGGGCGCAGCGGTATGCGCCGAAGCATTGATCAACAGCGTGTAGCCGTCGGGGTCGGCTTTGGCGACTTCGGCCGAGCCGATGGTGCCGCCGGCGCCGCCGCGGTTCTCCACCACGATGGTCTGGCCGAGCTGCTTCGACAGCGGATCGAGCACGATCCGACCGATGATGTCGATGGTGCTGCCGGGCGCAAAGGGCACCACGGCCCGGATGATCTTGTCCTTCGGCCAAGCATCGGCGAGGGCACGGCGCGAAAGCGCGGGCGCGGCAAGTGCGCCGAAAGCAAGCGCCAGTAAACGGCGGCGATTGGTTGTGCTCATAGATCTTTCCTCCCCGGGATTGTCGGCGCCGGCGCTCATTCGATTGGCGCGCGGTTTCAACCGCGCGCCATGATGCCCATACCGCCCGGCGCGAGAAAGGGGGCGGCACGAAAAAATTCTGTCGTAACGTCGCACCAAATCGGAAGTGAGCCGTCCGCGTACTAGCCCTTCCACAACGGCGCGAACTGTGCGGCGACGGCCTGCTCGTAGGCGACTTCGCGGTCGAGTATCCTCTGCCGCCGGGCGAACTCCGACATGCCGATAATAAATTCGCGCGACAGCGTGGCGTCGTAATAGGGCAGGTCGCGGCGAATGAGATCCACAATCAACGCGGCTTCGGACGGCGGAAACAGTTTGTCGCCGACCGCGGCGGCGCGCGTTACGTCCGCTTTCAGCGCGGCTTGCGTCTTGACGATGGCGCGCACGGCGGCCGCGACCGTGTCCGGCGAACGCGCGATCAGCGCGTCGGTCGTGGCGATCGTCGCCGCGGTGTAGTTGAAGCACGCTTTCGGGCCGTCGCCGCGCCGCACGTCGAGCACCACGCTGCCGACGCCGCGGCGCACGGCGACTTCGGCGCCCATGCCGTTCGCCCAGAAGCCGTCGATCTTGCGCTCCGCCAAAGCCTTGGCCGCAGTGACGCCGAAATTGACTCCGGCGTCGAGCGAGCCCGGCACCGGAGCGATCTTCACCTCGTCGCGATCGAGGTCGATCCCGGCCTCGACCAGCAAGCCGCGCAAGCCCTTGTCGACCCACGGCGCGGCGCCGATGCTGCGTCCCTTGACCACCGAGATGTCGCCGCGCCGCGCGCGGAGATCGGCGTGCATGACCAGAAACCAGTACATGCCCTGCGCCTGCGCGCAGACCAGCTTGACGCCGCGAAAATCCGGAAACGCCGCCAGCGCCGAGTGCGCCGAGCCGCCGACGAAATCGACCGCGCCGTCGCGCAACGCAGCGTAAGCCTTATCGACCGGGAAGATGAGTTCGAGCTCAACGTCGAGGCCTTCGGCGGCGAAGAAGCCGAGCACTACCGCGGCTTCGGCCGGAAAATACGAATTCGAGATCATATCCGGCACGGCGAGCTTCATCGAGATATCCATTCATGCGCATGCCGCGCGACCGCGGTAAAATGGCAACGCGCTATTGATCGATATGAATGTTGTTGTCGCGGATCACTTGGCCCCAGCGCGCGATCTCGCTGCGCAGGAACGCGCGTGCCGCCGTCGGCGATCGTTGATCCTTAGGAAAAACGGATACGTCCTGCGCCGCCCAGTTCTTGACGATTGCCGGATCGGCGACGGTTTCCTGCAGCGCGCCGTTGATTGTCTTGATAATTGCATCGGGCGTTCCGGCCGGCGCGAACATCGCCTGCCAATAGACGATATCCATTTTCGGGCCAAACGTCGCGGGGAAGCTCTCTGCGGTCGGAAATTCCGGCAGCTTTGCCGTCGAAGTCACGCCATATGCTTTCACTTTTCCCGCCGCGACCAGCTGGACCAAGGACTGCGGTGTGCCGAAGAACAGATCGACTTGTCCGCCCAAAAGGTCGGTCACGGCCGGAGCCGCGCCGCGATACGGAATCAGATCGATTTTTGCGCCGACCTCCTGCGTGAAAAGCGATGTCGCGAGATGGCCGGTGGTGCCGTAGCCGGGGATCGCCACTTTCAGGCGCTGCTTCTTCATCAAGGCGGCGAGTTCCGTCAGCGTGTTCGGCGCGAGCGTATTGCGGCCGACCAGGACCAGAGGATTGCGATTGATGAGCATCACCGGAGCGAAGTCCTTGACGGTGTCGAATGGAAGGTTTTTGTAGAGCGTCACATTTGCCGAGATCTGCAGGTTGTGCAGCAGCAACGTGTAGCCGTCCGGCGCCGCGCGCGCGACCTTTTCAGAACCTATGATCGAGCCGCCGCCGCCGACGTCCTCGACGACGAAGCTCTGCTTCAGCTTGGATGACAAGGATTGCGCCGCCACACGCGCCGTTTCGTCCGCCGGCCCGCCGGCCGGGTAGGGCACGATGACGATGACGTTTCGGCTCGGATATTGTTGCGCAGCAGCCGGCGCCGCGACGAAGATCAAGGCGAGCATGATCGTGGCAATGGCGCAAAAGCACCGGGTCATGGGCGGCTCCTCTTTGAATTTTATTGAAGCTTACACTTCCGGAATTATCGGCAACAAAAGGTAGGGTTGCCGTCCGGCCGCGAAATGCAACATATTCCAGGTCGCGAAGATTGCAGCCGGTCGATCGCCCGGATCGTTATGCAGGAACGGGCCTACTCCTTTCATTGGATAGGGCGCGTTCGGCAAGGCGATGTCGCGACCGTCCACTTCGTAATCCTTGCCGCTGACCTGAAGAGCCAAGCGATAACCCGCCGGCACGACGATCGAGGTCGGCCAGATCTCAATGTCGAGCTCCACGGGTTGCCCCGGCTGCAGCGGCCATTCGTCGTCGTGTGTGTGCCAGGGCCGGTAGGGCAGCGAGCGCGCGGGATCGAGCTTGCGATGCGAAGCGCGCAGCCACCCGAGCCCGACCGGCACCCGAGGATCGTTGGAGCCGATAAAGGTGATTTCCGCGCCATCGGGATCGAACAGGCGGAGCGCCAGGAACAAATCGGCGTCCGTGGTCTGTGAGGATAGCCACAGTTTGGCGGCGATCGGACCGGTGATCTCGACGCTCTTCGCCATGGGAGGCGTGCGAAAGGTCAGGCCGTCGCCGCTGGTGAGGTATTGCAAGGTCGTATTCACCGGCGGCAGTTGCGGCGTCAGCGCCAGTTCCTCGGGCTGGAGATAATATTTTGTCCATCGGGTACGCGCGATCGGCCACTCGTCTTCGGCGCGTAGCACGAAGGTTTCGTTTGGGTGGCGGATATTCAGCGATACCCGCGGCTGCCGATCCCAGCCGGTTTGTTCGCCTTTGAGGAAATGTCCGAAAAAGCGCTTTTGCAGCGTTTCGCCGTAGCTGCTGTAGAAATGCGTGAAGTGGGTGTCGCCGTGGATCTCCAGCCATTTTTGTTTGGATCCGGCGCGGAGAAAGCCCTCGAAATTGCCGCGGGTGTGCAGTCCCATGCCGCCCCAGTTGCCCGCCGACAATAGCGGCGCCTCGATTTGCTCGAAATCGGCGGTGCGCGCGGCGTAGTATTTATCGTAAAGGCGGCGCCGTTTGACTTCGCCGGGTGTATCGGCGCGCCGGCCGGCAAGCTCAGCCTCAGGCAATGTGCCCGGTCCGGCAACCAGTTCTCCAGTCACGACGCTCTTGGCGCCTCGGCTGCCGACTCCATGTTGCACGCTCGCGACTTGGCGCGGATGCCAGCTGTTAAGAAAATCGCTGAGAATGCCGCCGTGCCGGCCAAGTTCGCGGTAGTAATCGGATGAGCCTTCCCAGATGCACAACGCGGCGAGATGCGGCGGCCTCAGCGCGCCCACAGTCCATTGATTCATTGCGTAATACGAAATTCCGTTGATGCCGACCTTGCCGTTGCTCCAGGATTGCGTGCCGGCCCATTCGATACACTGATATAGATCGAGCGTCTCGCGCGGCGACCAAACGTCGAGGAAGCCGGGCGAGCGGCCGGCGCCGCGCGAGTCGACGCGCACGCATGCATAGCCGTCCGGTACCCATTTCTCCGGATCGACCAATTCCCAATTCTGGTACTTGTTGCTCGACCCGCGCAGCACCTCGGGCGCCGATTTGACGAGCCGGGACCAATTTCCCTTGTAGCCTTCCTGGAACGACAGTCCTTTCGCGTAGGGGCCGTAGCTGAGAATGACGGGATATTTGCCTTCGCCGACCGGCCGAAACACGTCGGCGCGCAATACAATGCCGTCGTCCATTTCGATCGAAGCGTCCCAGTCGATCTGCATGCCGTCGCGAATATCGCGCTTCATGCCATTCGTGATTCCATTAATAATTCCATTCATGGCGATCGCCATTTCCCAATAGTTGCGGCGGACCGATCGCTACTTCTTTCCGTCCAACAGCCAGCCGAATTTTTCCCGCGCCTTGCGCGCGACTTCGGGGCTTGGCGTGTTGGTCGGCGGGAACTTGTCGCGCCAGTGGAACGGCCGGCAGGCGTCGATCACCGCGACGGAATGCGTCATGTCGCCGGCCGCGCGCTTCCATGGCGGCAGCACCGGATCGGCCGGCGAATCCCAGGAGCCGTTGATGAACTGGATCGATTGCACCGGATCGGTGCGCGTGAACATCGCCCACAATAGCTGGTCGAGGTTGGTGACATCGACGTCGTCGTCGACCACGACGATATATTTCGACGCGTAGGCCGACGCGCCGCATTGCGCGGCGATGTGGCCGGCCTGCACGGCATGGCCTGGATAGCGCTGCGTGATCGACACGGCATGGAACAGCCGCGCACCGCCGATTTCGTGGCACCACACCTGTTGCACGCCGGGTACGCCGGCATTGGTCATGTTCTGCTTGATCGTCGCCGAGCGCAGCACGGCGCGGTAGCGCGCCATTTCGTCGGGTCCGCCGCCCATCGGCGGCACGCCGAGCAGGATCGGATCGTTGCGGTGATAGATCGCTTTCACGTCGAGGACGGTCGTCGGCTTGGCGCCGCCGGCATAGTGGCCGGTCCACTCTCCGAACGGTCCTTCGACTTCGCGGCGGTCCGGCGTGACGAAACCTTCGAGCACGATCTCGGCGGCGGCCGGGAACGGCAGGCCGGTGATTTTGCCGCGCACCATCTTCATCGGCCGGCCGCGCAGGCCGCCGACGATGTCGATCTCGAACGTGCCGTAGGGCGCTTCCAGCCCGCCGTAGAAGAAGCTCAAGGGATCGCCGCCGAGCACCATCGCCACCGGCATCGGCTCGCCGCGCTTGAAATATTTGGCGCGATGGATGTCGCCATGATGTCCCGCTGCGATCAGAAGTCCGACCGAATTGCGGTCGTGCAGCTGCGCGCGGTAGGCGCCGGCATTGAGCCAGTTCTCTTCCGGATCGCGGGTAATGCTGTAGGTGCCGGTGCCGATATAGCGGCCGCCGTCCTTTTCGTGCCAGACCGGCGCCGGAAATTTGGTGACGTCGACATCGTCGCCCAGCAGCACGTTCTCCAGCACCGGACCGTCCGCGACGATCTCGTGCGGAATGATCTTCTGCTCCTTGAGATAGGCTTCGCGATAGGAATCGCTCAGTTCCCATTTGGACAGATGATCGGGAAAGCCGAGCGTCATATTGCGGCGGGTGCCGGCGAAAATGTTCATGAGCACGCGAAAGCCCTTGGGGCAGCCGGGAATATCGTCGAACACGACGCAGGGGCCGTTCTCGGCGCGCAACACCGCCTCGGCGGCGAGCCCGATATCTTCCTGCCAGCTCGCGCCCGAGACATTGCGCACCTCGCCAAGCGCCTCGGCGGCCGACAACCATTCGCGTAAATCGTCGTAGGCGATCGCGGCTTTGACGTTGCTGTGCTGGTCCATTGCCTTCTCCCGAACGGCGGCAGGATGGCCGGTGCCGACGCCGAGCGCAAGGCGACGGCTCGGCATGGGCGCATGGCAAAAGCCCCCGGGGTTGGACCCAGGGGCTTGCGCACGCGCAACTATGCTTACCAGCGACGCCAACGGCGGTAGTAGGGCCGATGATACCATCCCCAGCGCGGACCCGGTCCCCAATAACGAGGACCTGGCCGCCACCAGCAACGATAACGATATGGACCGCAAACCCATGCGGTCTTTTGCACCGAGGCCGTGATCGGCGCGGCAAGGCGTTCCGCCGGCATCGCGACGGCGGTTCCTGCCAGAGCGCAGCCGAGGGCCGCGGCTGCTAATGCGGATTTCCAGGCGTGCATGAATAGCCTCCTTCCTGATCTGCCCGAGTAAATTCGAGGGCCAAAGTAGCGTTGCCTCTCCTGCTTGCGGCAAAACGTTCCGCCGGCGCAGCGGTTCCATGCCGGTTGCCGGCGGCGTCGGTTGCCAGTGCAAAAAATCGCTGCGCTGCGGAACGGCGCCACTTGCCATACGTTCACCCCCAGGTAGCAGTGGAGGGAAATATGGCGAACAATCCGCGACAAGCCGAGCGAGAGACCAACGAAACCAGTCACGCATCGACCCGGCGCGCTGCCGAGCAGACGGCGCACACCACACGGGCGATGTCTGAAGCGACGGAACGCACGGCGCGAGCCGGCGTCGAGGCGGTCCGGCGCAATGCCGAATCAATGAATAGTCACTGGCGCAACAATAGCGAAGCCGCGAGCCGGATTGCGGAGCGATCGATGGATCAATTCTCCAAAATGTTCGGGCTGAGCGGCGACACCGCGAGAGAAACCATGCAACGCTCGTCGGGCAACCTGCAGGCCATGATCGAAAGCACCACGATCGTCGCCGGCGGCCTGCAGAACGTCTCCGGCGAATGGATGCGATTTGCGCAGTCGCGCTTCGAGGACAATCTGGATCGCTTCGACGAGCTGATGGGCTGCCGAACGGTGCAGGAATGCCTGGCGCTGCAGACCGAGATCGTCCGCGATAATTTAGAGGCGCTGTTGCAGAGCGTGCGGCGGGCGTCCGAGCTGTCGACGCAGCTCGCCGACGATGCGGCGCAGAAGATCGGCGACACGACGCTGGCGCCGGCGTGACGCCATAAGCGAAATGCCGGGGGACGAGAACCGGCGAGGCGACGGCAGCGTCGCTTCGGCCGCGGAGCGTTGTGGACGGAGTATCGTTGACAAAGTCTCGTTGACAACATGGCTGCTGTTTTGCCGATAATGTCCCGCCGCAAGATGGCGGGCTTTTTAATGCCTGCGCCATCGAAAGCCAGGGGAGCGTCACGCCATGAATCGTCCGCAACAGGGATTTCCGCCCATTCTCGATCATCGCGGCGCGCCGGCCGTGCGCCGCTTCGATGAGCAGCGCTGGCTGATCGATAATATCATCCGCGCCAACGGCATCGACTGGGATCAGCCGCGCTCTCTCTATATCCATGCGCCGTGCGGCATCGAGGCCAATGTCGATTTCGCCGGCATCCGCGAACGGGTGAAGAAGATGGCCGACATCGGCCCGGCGTTCGCCGCCGTCGCGCGGCGCCGCGAGGCCAAGGCCAACGCCGCGGCGCTTGCCGACCATAAGGTCACCGCGCGCGATAATTTCTTTATGGCCGCGGTGCATTGGGGCGCCGCGCAGTGGCCCTACGACGAGAATGACGAAACCAACATCGCCTACAACAACAAGAAGCGCGAGTGCTACGCCAAATATGCGACGCTTGCCGATCATCACGTCGAGGCGGTGTGGGTGCCGTTTGCGGGCAAGGCGATCCCGGCCTGGCTGCATCTGCCGCCGGGCTATACGGGCGGTCGCTTGCCGGTGGTGATCGCGATACCCGGCATGGACAGTTACAAGGAGATTCAGGTCGCGCTCTATGGCGACAAATATCTCAATCGCGGCATGGCGGTGCTGGCGATCGACGGGCCGGGACAATACGAGGCGCCGATGATCGGGCTTAACTTCACCATGGAAAATTGGGTGGCGGCCGGACCGGCGCTGGTCGACTGGATCGTCGCCCGGCCGGAGCTCGATGCGACGCGCATCGGCGTCGCCGGCACCAGCTTCGGTTCGCTGTTCGGCACCGTGCTGACGGCGAACGAGCCGCGCATCAAGGCCTGTGCGGTGATGTCGGTGTGTCACGAGCCGGGCTGCCACACCATTTTTCAGGAAGCATCCCCGACCTTCAAGAAGCGTTTCATGTACATGTCGGGCATTACCGACGAAGACGAGTTTGACAGCTTCCGCAAGAAAATCACATGGCAAGGCCATGCCGATAAAATCCGCGCGCCATATCTTTGCGTTGCCGGCGAGGCTGAGGAATTAAGCCCGCTGCAACATTCGGAAGCCCTGATGGCGGCGCTCAAGGGACCGAAACAGATGGTGGTGTATCAGGATTCCCGCCACTCGGTCGGCAACGTGCCGGCCGCCAATCTCGGCCCATTCCCGCCGATTCTGCTCGCCGATTGGCTGGCCGACCGTCTCGCCGGCAAGGCCTTTGTCAGCGAGCGCTGGTACGTCACCGGTTCCGGGGCGATCGACAAGACGGCGTATTGAAGCGCGGTGCCCGGATTTCGCATCGGCGAAATCTCGGGGTGATCGGGCCGGGTTTCCGTTCAACCCGGATACGGAAGTATCACGTCGCGATCGCTTCGAGCCGGCGCCTGGTGACCGCGGGCCCAAATCCGGCGATGACGATAACCACCACGGCCATGGCGCCGGCGATGACGCCGAACACGCCGGTGGTTCCGTAATGGCCGAGGAAGAAGGCGATGATGAAGCCGGAGAAGATGGCGGAGAACCGGCTCCAAGAATAAACGAAGCCGACCGCCCGGGCGCGGATGCGGGTCGGATAGAGCTCGGCCTGATAGGCGTGAAACGAAAACGACATCCAGTTGTTGCACAGCGTGATCAGAACACCGAACGCGATCACGCCGGCGGCGCTGGTCTGCTGCGCGAACAACAGCCCGAAGATCGCGATGCCGGCCGCGGCCCACGCGATCTGCCATTTGCGCTCGAAACGATCGGCGAAGAACGTCCCGACCAGCGGCCCGATCGGAGCGGCCACCGCGATGACGAACGTGTAGCTCAGCGACTTGGTCACGCCGATGCCCTGCGAAATAAGGAGCGTCGGTACCCAGCTCGAAAAGCCGTAATAGCCGACAGTCTGGAACAAGTTGTAGATCACCAGCATGACGGTCCGGCCGCGATAGGTCTCGTCCCACATTTCCATCCAGGCGCCGGATTTGCGTTCGGCTTCGCCGGCAACGGTTTCCGGCGGCGGCAGGTGCACTCCGTCGGCGCGAATCTTGTTTTCCAGATCAGCGACGATGGCTTCGGCTTCGGCGCTGCGGCCGTGCTGTTCGAGCCAGCGCGGCGATTCCGGCAGGCGCCGGCGGATCCACCAGATCACGAAGGCGCCGATCGAGCCGACGATCACCACCCAGCGCCAGCCGTCGAGGCCGAAAATGGTCAGCGGCAACAGTTGCCAGGCCAGGAATGCGACCGCCGGCACGGCGGTGAACATGACGAACTGGTTATAGGCGAAGGCCGGGCCGCGCTGCTCCTTGGGCACCAGCTCCGACAGATAGGTGTCGACGTTGACCAGCTCGACGCCGAGCCCGATGCTGGCAATCAGCCGCCACAGATTGATGGTCTCCGGCGTATTCTGAAACGCCATGATGAAGGCGCCGATCGAGTACCATAACAGCGCGAAGGTGAAGATGGAGCGGCGGCCGAAGCGGTCGGACAGCCAGGAGAAGGCCAGCGTGCCGATAAACAGTCCGAGAAACAGCGCGCCGACGAAACTGGCAAAACCCTGCAGGTCGAACAGTCCCTGCGTGGTCGGCTTGAAAATGCCGGCCTTGAACAGGCCGATCGCGATATAGGCGGTGAAGAACAAGTCGTAGAATTCGAACCAGCCGCCGAGCGACAACAGCGTGACCAATCGGCGCGTGTGACGTGACGGCGGCAGCCGGTCGAGCCGCGCCGCTATCGTAACCGACGTATCCGTCGCCATGTGTATCCCCCCTTTACGTCTTCGCGGCTTGTTCGACCGGCGATAGTATACGACTGGCGCGGCAAGTCAGCAGGTTTGGGTGACGATCGTCATGGACGTTTTCGAAGCCGTCGATTCCCGCATGTCCTGCCGTTGGTTTCTCGACAAGCTGGTCGATGCCGCGGTTGTGCGCGACCTGATCGCGCGGGCGGCGCGCGCGGCGTCCGGCGGCAATCTGCAGCCCTGGCAGGTCTATGCGCTCGCCGGCGCGCCGCTCGCCGAACTGAAGCGGCAGGTCGCCGCCTTCGTCGCCGGCCGCGACCCGCGCCACATCGACGCCGAATATCCAATCTATCCGGCGACGCTGTGGGAGCCCTATAAGGGCCGGCGCGATTATCACGGCGTGCAGCTTTACGGCGCGCTCGGCATCGACCGCGGCGACGCCGCGGCGCGCCTTGCGCAATACAAGCGCAATCTCGAATTCTTCAACGCGCCAGTCGCCTTGTTCATCGGCACCGATCGCCGGCTCGGCCCCGGCCAATGGGCCGATCTCGGCGGCTATATCCATGCGCTGATGTATCTGGCGCGCGGCTACGGGCTCGACACCTGCCCGCAGGAATCCTGGGCGCGCATCCACGAGGTGGTGCGCCCGTTCGTCGGCATGCCGCCGGAACAGATGCTGTTCTGCGCGGTGGCCATCGGCTACGGCGATCATTCGCATCCTGCCAACAATTTCCGCGCTCCGCGCGCGGAGATTGACGAGTTTTGCCGGTTTTTCGGCATTGAGTGAGACTCTCGCGCCTCCCTCTCCTTGCGTGCGGGGAGAGCGTTGGGGACAAGCAATCTCGTTCTCGCGGCGCGTCTGAGCGTCCGAGGTTTGCCTAAGCCACGCTCAAGAATTCTCCCCCAACAAAAGCGGGGGTGCAGCGCCGGGAGGCGCCAAAGTCGTGGGCCGCGCCATGCGGGCGAATGTTGCCACTCGCTCGCGCTTCGGGCGCGGCGCGCGCCACAGGACAATCCGCTTGCGCGAAACCGCCTGCTTCGGGCGCGCGGCGCCTCCCGGCGCTCCACCGCGGTTTCTTCGCCCAGGCGGCCGGCCCGCCTCGGCTTAAAAACCGCACTCGCTCCCATGGCCCGGCGTGCCTCCGAGCCATGGCCGTTACCGAGCGAGATTTGATTCGTAAAATGTAACTGTTATGGGGACTACTGTCAAGGGATCATCACAAAAAACGAGACATCGGAATGTCGCGATTGTGCAGCGCTTGACATAAATAGGTCGTCAAGTTCCGGAGAATTGCGCGACAGGCCTGCGATAGGCGGCTTCGGAAAACAGGCCGTCCACCGGCTTGAGTTCAAGCTTGTCCCGGCCATCCACGACTTTCCTTGCTGAACGGACTAAGACGTGGATGCCCGCAACGAGTGCGGGCATGACGCGCGTGATCTTTGTCGCATTCGGAATGCAGGACGCACATCCGAAATAGGCTCGCCTCAAAATCCGTTCGCGCTTACGCTCTGCTCGCCGGCATCAAGCTGACCTGATCCGGACGGTGCGGGTCGGGCAGCGATCGAAGTCGCGGCGGGCGGTCATGACGATTGAAATGCCTTCCCACCTGTCTCGTCATGGCCGGGCTTGTCCCGGCCACCCACGACTTTCGTTTGGTTGATCCCCAAAGACGTGGATGCCCGCAACGAGTGCGGGCATGACGGGTTCAAAGCGTTGCCTTGAGCCCGTCAATTTACGCATTAGCTGCAACGTGATATAAGGCGATCCATAAAAATGAGTGATCCGCGATGAATCTCGACGCGCTGGGCTATGTCGGCATCCGTGCCAAGAATCTCGAGGATTGGGCGGCCTATGGCACCCGCTTCCTCGGCATGCAGCTGGTCGAGCGCAGCCGCGGCACGCTCGCGTTGCGCATGGACGACCGCAAGCAGCGCGTCATCGTGCATACCGACGAGGACGAGGGGCCGTCGTTCTACGGCTGGGAGGTCGCCGATGCCTTAGCGCTCGACGCGCTCGCGGCGCACCTGGAAAAATCCGGGGTGAAGATCGCGCGCGGGTCGCGGGCGCTGGCCGACGAGCGCCGCGTCAAGGATTTGATCGTGTTCGCCGATCCGATCGGCAACCGGCTCGAAGTCTTTCACGGCGCCGAAGTCACCACCGAGCCGTTCAAGCCCGGCCGCTCGATCTCCGGCTTCCGCACCGGCCCGCTCGGCATGGGCCACGCCGTGCTCACCGCCGCTCGCCTCGACGACGTGGTGCCGTTCTATACCGAGATCCTCAATTTCAAGCCGACCGACTACATCTTGCAGCCGTTCAAGGCCTATTTCTTCCACATCAATCCGCGCCACCACAGCCTCGCCTTCATCGACACCGGCAAGAACGGCATTCATCACATGATGTTCGAGGTCTGCTATCTCGACGATGTCGGCCAAGCCTACGATATCGCATTGCGCAAGCCGGAAACGATCGGCGTCACGCTCGGCCGGCACGCCAACGATCAAGTGACGTCGTTTTATTCCTATTCGCCATCGAAATTCCTGGTCGAATACGGCTGGGGCGGCCGCAGTGTCGACACCGCGAATTGGACGCCGCACGAGCGCACCGAAGGTCCGAGCCTGTGGGGCCACGACCGCATGTGGCTGCCGCCGGAGGGCCGCGAAGACGCGCGCAACCTGCGCGCTAGCGTCGCCGAATCCGGCGGCCGGGCGCCGGTCAACGTCATGGACGGCAACTATCTGCGCGCCGCCGACGTCTGCCCGTGGTGGAACGCCAACGTGCCGACCAATCGGCGGGCGAGTTAGCGCAACGGACAGGCGCGAATGCGCGGCCCCGGCGAGAGAGGGCGTCTACCAGCCGTCGGGCGTACACCTCACGGGCGACGATGGACTGCGCGGGTCGCACTGGATGTAGGCGCCTCCAGGCGCGTTGATTAAAGTGACGGCGGCGCCGAAGCCGCGACCATAGCCGAAGCCGTATCGCGCGTTCCGGCCATAAGCCGGCGCCCAAGCCACCGACCACGCCACCGAAATCGCGGCCGCGAGCAGCGTCACGGCAATGAGAAGCTTGTTCATGATGCACTCTCCATTGCTGTCATGTCAGCCTGCCGTGGCTGTCACGCCAGGAGTCGTTGCAAACGCGTGAGGTCACGTTTGCTTGAGCGCAACGCGCCGGCGCCCGAAATGCCGACGCGCACGAGCAACGGCCTTCGACCGCGCCGCGCCGTCAATTAGGCGCTACGATTGCGCGGGATGCAGACGCCGTGCCGCAAATGGGGAGCTTGCCACCACGAACCCTGACCGCATCCGTCAACATGGTGCCGCCCAATTGCTGCGTCGGCCGGCCGGCGCGCAAGCCTGACTAGGCCGGCAAAAATCGTCGCGCGATGCTTGGGCGCGCGCAAGCTTGACGACGATTTTGCACGCCTTATCGCGACGCCCGCCGCATCGCGCTCCAGGTGCCGGAACAGGCATTGCCGCCGGCGCTCCAGCGGCCGTAGCCACGCGCGCCGTGCAGCCGGCCGTAGCCGGTGGCGTTCTGGCCGCCTTGGCCCACCATCACGGCGACGGCGCCGCTCGATACCACGACGCCGGAAATCTGATAGCGGAAATCGTTGTCGGCCTGCCGGATCTGGCCGCCGACGATGCGCGCCGGATAGCGGTAGCTCGCATCGCAAGGCCCGGCCTGGGTGCGGATGGAGACGCTCCACAGTCCGTCATAGGCGCGCGATCGGGCATAGATGTGTTTCTTCGCTCCGGCTTGCGATGGCGTCGCCGTGACTGCCGCCAGCACGCTCGCAATTGCTATCGCGGAAAAAACTCCTCGAAGCTTGCTCATTTGGTCGCTCCCGGTTGTGCAATATCGGTCGACGGCGATTTGGCGTCGTCGCTTGGGTCGATTGCCGACTGACCGGGATAGGGCGGCGGCGCATTGGCGAATGCGGCGTCGCCTTTGCCCTGATCGTAACCGACGTCGTACAGCGCCTTCATGTAATTGGGATCGAACGAGCCGCGGCTCGGCGCGCTGAAATTCGCCGGAATAGCGGCAACGTCAAAACCGATGCCGCTGTTTTTCGCGGCGATATATGCGCGGTCGAGCATCAGCCGCAGGTCGACCTTGACCGCCATGCCGACTGCCTGGGCGAGAATGATCGGTGTCGACCGGTCGACCACCTGAAACTCCGGTTGCAGCGCGCTATTGACGACGATGTAGAGCGCCGTTGCCGGAATCCGGTAGCCGCTGTTGCCCGCCAGCAAAGCGGGCGGCACGACGAAGAACTGTCCGCCGACGCCGCCGTCGACGTGCATTTCGGCAAAGCGCTTGCCGTTGCCCTCGACGTCGATCAGCACCGGCGGAAAGGCGCCGGGGACGCTGCCGGAGGCGAGAAGTATGGTGCGGAACAGATTGAGCGCGGCGGTGCCGCCAGTCTTGTCGCCGCCAGTCTTGTCGCCGCCAGTCTTGTCGCCGCCGGTCTGGTCGCTCGCGTGCACGGCGATGGCGCCCATGTTCCAGACCACGGAACGCTCGGCGTCGAGATCGGTGGTGACCACGAACAGCCGGCGGCCGGCCTTGTAAGCGGCGGCGATGTCGGCCAGCAATTGCGGGGTGATCTGTTTGGCGATCAGATCTCTCAGCGGCCAGGAGTCGACGAAACTCTCACCGGTCGAGCCGATTTCGAAAATATCCGCCGCGGTGATTTTGGTGTAGGCGTCCCTCAAGGCTTCGTCATATTTCGGACCGGCGAAGACGAAGGGCGCCATCAGCGCGCCGGTGCTGACCCCGGTGACGACCGAATAATCGGGCCGGTTGCCGGCGGCGCTCAAACCATTGAGCAGACCGGCGCCGAAAGCGCCGTCGGAGCCGCCGGTCGACAGTATGAGCCACGGCCCCGGCTGCGCCGGCAGCGCTTTGTCGAAGTCGGATTGCGAATCCGCCCAAAACCGCGCATCCGGCATGCCCGGTATGGCGGCGACGGCATCGTCAGCGGCGGTGAACGGCGTGCGCGACGGAAATTTCGGCTGCTGCCGTGCTGCGGCGGCGGGCGGGCCCACAGGTTTTTTGGGGTGCGTCACGGTCCGATGGCGCACGCTTTGCACCTGCGCCGCCGCGGCGGCGAACGGGCTCTGCACCGGAACCAGAAATGCAGCCGCCAGCAGGGCGGCCGCGGCGCACGTACAGATCGTCCAGCGCGCAATCGTGTTCATTATGACTTTAGTGCTCCAATGGGGGCGGAAGGTTCGCGCCGGTTCCGGCATTTTCTCCGCAACACAAGTTTGCAGCAAATAGGTGTGACACTTTCGGACTTCAATCGCGCCGGATCGGGAGTTGCGGTTGGTCCTGCAGCCTTTATCCGGATCCGGCACGCATTTTCACTTTAAATCCTTCAATTCCCAAAATCCTTCAATTGCTGCGTACCTGTCACGTATCTGTTACGGCGCTGCGACGTATCGGCTCAGCTCGTCTCTGCTTGGTCGAGCATTTCCTTTTGCGGGGCATGCGACTTAAGCATGCCGTTCGGCGACGAATCTGGCGCCTTCGGCGAGGATGGCGGCCACCTGCCCGAAGGGCGACAATGCCGCTTCGGCCTCGGCGACCAGTTCCCGCAATCGCGTTTTGGCCCCGTCGACGCCGAGCACGCTGACGAAGGTCGCCTTGCCGGCGGCGGCATCCTTGCCGGTCGATTTTCCGACCAGCGCCGGATCGCCTTCAATGTCCAAAAGATCGTCGGCGATCTGGAACGCCTCGCCGACCGCCGCGCCATATCGCTCGAGCGCCGCGCGCTGCGCCGGACTTGCCGAGGCGAGGATGCCGCCGGCCTGACAGCCGAAGCGCAACAGCGCGCCGGTCTTCATCGCCTGCAGCATGCGCACTTCGCTCGCGCCGTGCTTTTGCGCACCGAAGCGGCCTTCCGCGGCGAGGTCGAGCATCTGGCCGCCCGCCATGCCGCCGACGCCGGCCGCGCGCGCCAGCGCCTTGACGAGTTCGATGCGGACACCTGGATCGGCGTGGGTTTCGCGGCGCGATAGGATGTCGAAGGCGAAAGTGAGCAAGCCGTCGCCGGCGAGGATCGCGGTCGCCTCGTCGTATTTCTTGTGCGCGGTGGGTTGTCCGCGCCGCAACGCGTCGTTGTCCATGGCCGGCAGATCGTCATGCACCAACGAGTAGCAATGCACGCATTCCAGCGCCGCGCCCGCCATCAAGGCATTCGGTCGCGGCACGTCGAACAGGGCTGCCGATTCGACCGCCAGAAACGGCCGGAAGCGCTTGCCGCCGCTGAGGCTCGCATAGCGCATGGCCTCGATCAGCCGCGCCGGGCGGCTTAATTCGCCCGCCGCCGGCGTGGCGCCAAGGAGCCGGTCGAGCAGCGCCTCGGTGTCGGCCGCCACCGCGTCCAGGCGTGCCAGAAAAGGGCTGTTTTTGGCGTCCATCGCGTTCTTTACCCAGGCCCACTCCCTGACCATCCCCCGCCTGCCGGGGAGGGCGGGGGTGGGGGAGCAGGGTCCTATATCAGGTCCTACATTTAGGGGATAACGAGGCGGGTAAACCCCGCCGGCACCGGCTGTGTCTGCCCCCGATGGAGAATGTGTGGCCAACGACCTTATAGCGTCAATGGTGCTGGCGATCTGGAGCTATCTCATCGCGGCCCGCGGCGGCTTCTGGCGCGCGGCCGAACGCGATGACGCGCCGCATTCATGGGGCGGCTCATGGGGCGGCTCATGCGGCGGCTCATGGGGCGGCCCAACTGGCGACCAATGGCCGGCCGTGGCTGCCGTCATCCCGGCCCGCGACGAAGCCGAATGCGTCGGCGAGACCGTCGCCGCGCTGTTGCGGCAGGATTATGCCGGCGCCTTTCATGTGATCCTGGTCGACGATCAGAGCCGCGATGCCACCGCCGCCGTCGCCCGCGACGCCGCGGCGGCGCTCGGCGCCGGCGCTCGCCTCACGGTGCTGTCGGGGCGGAGTTTGCCGGCGGGCTGGACCGGCAAACTGTGGGCGCAGCAGCAGGGCGTCGAATGTGCCGAGATTATGCCGGCGCCGCCGGCCTATCTCCTGTTGACCGATGCCGACATCGTCTATGCTCCGGATGCGCTGACGCAGCTTGTGGCGCGGGCGGAGCAGGGCGGCTTCGTTCTCACCTCGCTGATGGCAAAGCTGCGCTGCAAGAGTTTTGCCGAACGCATGTTGGTGCCGGCCTTTATCTTCTTCTTTCAGATGCTCTACCCGTTCGCCTGGGCCAACGATCCGCGGCGCGCGACCGCCGCTGCCGCCGGCGGCTGCATGCTGGTGCGCCGCGACGCGTTGCGGCAGGCCGGCGGCCTCGCCGCTATCCGCGACGCCTTGATCGACGACTGCGCGCTCGCCAAGGCGCTCAAGCGTCACGGTCCGATCTCGATTGCCTTGACCGAGCGCGTGCGCTCGATCCGCGCCTATCCGGCGGTCGAAGACATCCGCCGCATGGTGTCGCGCACCGCCTATGCGCAGCTGCGCTATTCGCCGCTGTTGCTGGCGGGAACCGTCGTCGGTCTGGCGCTGACTTATCTGGCGCCGGTCGCGCTTGCGATCTTCGCCGGCGGCGTGCCGCAGTTCGTCGGCATTTTTGTCTGGCTGTTGATGGCCTTGGCGTTCCGGCGGACGCTGCGCTTCTATGGCCGCTCGATCGTGTGGGCGCCGGCGCTGCCGGCGATCGCGGCAATCTATATGGCCTTCACCGTGGATTCCGCCTACCAGCATGCGCGCGGGCGCGGCGGCATGTGGAAAGGCCGCGCGCAGGCAGATCTTTCGAAAACTGCCGATCGTGCGAAAAAGCCCAGCGTTTCGGAATTGCGATGAACGACGCGAGCGCATTGCGGTCCGGCAAGGGCCATCGGGACGAGAACTTCCCGGTGGCGTCGTTTCTTATTCATCCGCGCCATCGCGCTCCGATCCTGGCGTTCTACAATTTCGTGCGCACCGCCGACGACATCGCCGATCACGCGACGCTGCCGGCGGCGCAGAAGCTTGCTCTGCTCGACCGCCTCGAAGCCGGGCTGAACGGCGCCGACAGCGAGGACGCGGTCGCGGTGCGGCTGCGCGCGGCGCTTGCCGAGCGCGGCCTGTCGCCGAAACATGCCCAGGATCTGATCGCCGCTTTCAGGCTCGACGTCACCAAGCTGCGCTATCGCGACTGGGACGACCTCATCTCCTACTGCGCGCTGTCGGCGATGCCGGTCGGCCGTTTCGTCTGCGACGTCCATGGCGAAGGCCGCAATGTCTGGCCGGCCAACGATGCGCTGTGCGCCGCCTTGCAGATCATCAATCACCTGCAGGACTGCAAGGAAGACTATTTGCACCTGGACCGCGTCTATGTTCCGCAAGACGCGCTGGCCGCCAGCGGCAGCACCGTCGAACAGCTCGGCGGCGCGCGCGCCTCGCCGGCCTTGCTCGACTGCCTGCACAAGCTGGCGACGCGAACCGGACGCTTGCTCGGCGACAGCGACGGTTTTTCCGCCGCGATCAGCGATACGCGGCTTGGCCTTGAGGTCTCCGTCATCAACACTCTGGCGCATCGCCTGACGCGCAGGCTCGAATGCCGCGATCCGTTGCGCGAACGCGTCCAGCTATCGGTGCCCGCCGTCGCCGGCTTTACCATGTTCGGCGTGCTGCGTGGCGCCTCGCGCCGCCTCGGCCGGCGTTTTTTTTCAGCCGCGCACAGACCGCGGGGTGCGTGAGTGAACGAGCCCACACCGGCGGCCGAGCGCGCCTCGCGCAGCTCCTTTTATACCGGGATGCGCATCCTGCCGCGCGCCCAGCGCGAGGCCATGTTCGAAATCTACGCGTTCTGTCGCGCCGTTGACGACATCGCCGACGATCCAGGTCCGCGCGACGAACGCAACGCCGCGCTCGAGCGCTGGCGCAGCGATCTCGCGGCGCTTTATTCCGGCTCAGCCGCGCCGCATTTGTTGGGGCTGGCGGAGGCCGTGCGCCGGTTCGATCTTGCGCATGGCGATTTTCTCGCCGTCGTCGCCGGCATGGAGATGGATGTCGTCGCCGACATCCGCGCGCCCGATGGCGCGACGCTCGATCTGTACTGCGACCGCGTCGCCTGCGCGGTCGGGCGGCTGTCGGTGCGGGTGTTCGGTCTGGAGCGCGACAACGGCCTGGCGCTTGCCCATCATCTCGGCCGGGCGCTGCAGTTCACCAATATCCTGCGCGACCTCGATGAGGATGCGGCGATCGGGCGGCTTTATCTGCCGCGCGAGGCGCTACGCGGCGCCGGCATCATCGGCACCGATCCGGCGGCGGCCTTGGCCAATCCGATGCTCGGCGAAGCTTGCAAGCCGATCATCGAACTGGCGAAAGCCGAGTTTGCGCAAGCGCGCGCGATCATGGCGCAAGGCCCGCGGCGCGCGGTGCGGGCGCCGCGCATCATGGGCGAGGCCTATCGCCTCATTCTCGACCAACTGATCGCGCGTGGCTTTGCCCCGCCTCGTTCGCCGGTGCATTTGCCGCGCGGGAAAATTCTTCTCATCGTGTTGCGCAATCTGTTGTGATGCCTTTATTGCGATGACGGCAACCATCCACATTATCGGCGCCGGGCTTTCCGGCCTGTCGGCTGCGTTGCGGCTTGCGGCCCGCGGCGAGCATGTCGTCGTCCACGAGGCGACCGCATTTGCCGGCGGCCGCTGCCGCTCCTATCACGACGCCTCGATCGGTATGACCATCGACAACGGCAATCATCTTTTGCTCTCGGGCAATCGCGCCGCGCTCGCTTATCTGCACGGCATCGGCGCCGCGGATCGCCTGATCGGTCCGGCGGCGGCCGAATTTCAGTTCATCGATCTTTCGAGCCGGCAACGCTGGACGCTGCGCTTCAACGACGGCCGCCTGCCGTGGTGGATTTTCGATCCGACCCGGCGCGTGCCGGGAACGCGCGCGCTCGATTACGTGGCGCTGGCGCGATTGCTGTGGCCGCCGGCGGGCAAGACGGTCGGCGACGTTGTTGCCTGCGAGGGCGCGCTGTACTGGCGGCTGGTCGAGCCGCTCTTGCTTGCCGCGCTGAATATCGATCCGCCGCAGGGTGCGGCGAAGCTTGCCGCCGCGGTGATCCGCGAGACGCTCGCCGCCGGCGGCCGCGCCTGCCGCCCGCTGCTCGCGCGCGACGGTCTGAGCGCGACGCTGATCGAGCCGGCGCTCGCCGTGCTGCGGCAGCGCGGCGCCCTCGTGCAATTCGAGCAACAATTGCGCGCCATCCACTTCGGCGCCACGCGCGTTGACGCGCTCGATTTTGGCGGCGAAACCGTCGCGCTTGCGGACGACGACGCCGTCGTTCTCGCAGTGCCGCCCTATGCCGCCGCCGCGCTGGTTCGCGGCCTTAATGTGCCGACCGAATTCCGCGCCATCGTCAACTCGCATTTTCGCATCGATCCGCCGGCGGACCAGCCGCCGATCCTCGGCGTCCTCAATGGTACGGTCGAATGGATTTTCGCCTTTCCGGGCCGGCTCTCGGTCACCATCAGCGCCGGCGATCGATTGATCGATATGCCGCGGGAAGAGCTGGCAAAGACGATCTGGGCCGAAGTAGCAAGCGTGACCGGGCTACCGCTGGAATTGCCGACTGGCTTACCTCCCTGGCAGATCGTGCGCGAGCGCCGCGCCACCTTTGCCGCCACTCCGGCGCAGGATGCAAAGCGCCCCGGCGCCGCGACCGCATGGCGCAATCTCGCGCTCGCCGGCGACTGGACCAATACCGGCTTGCCCGCCACCATCGAAGGCGCGATACGCTCCGGCAATCGCGCCGCTGAACTCATCGCGCAGCGCCGAGCAAAACCGCAATGAGCGATATCGATCTCGACCGTCCCATCGAAGCGGCGACGCAGGCGCTGCTCGCAACCCAGCGCGCCGACGGGCATTTTCTGTTCGAACTGGAAGCCGACGCCACCATCCCGGCCGAATACGTGCTGCTGCGCCATTATCTCGGCGAACCGGTCGATGCGGCGCTGGAAGCGAAAATCGCCGTCTATCTGCGCCGCATCCAAGGCGCCCACGGCGGCTGGCCGCTGTTCCGCGACGGCGACTTCGACATGAGCGCGACGGTGAAGGCCTATTTCGCGCTGAAAATGATCGGCGCCGCGCCGCAAGCGCCGCATATGCAACGCGCCCGCGAGGCGATCCGCAAGCGCGGCGGCGCCGAGCGGGCCAATGTCTTTACGCGCTGCCTGCTGGCGCTCTACGGCATCGCGCCGTGGCGCGCGGTGCCGGTGATGCCGGTCGAGATCATGGCGCTGCCGCAATGGTTTCCGTTCCATCTCGACAAGATCTCGTATTGGAGCCGCACCGTGATCGTGCCGCTTCTGGTGCTGATGGCGACGAAGCCGCGCGCGCGCAACGTCAAGGGCGTCGCCATCGACGAGCTTTTTCTCGAGCCGCCGCAATCGCTCGGGCCGACGCCGAAGGCGCCGCAGCAAAAGGCGTCGTGGTTCTGGTTCTTCCGCGCCGTCGACAATGTGCTGCGCGCGGCCGAGCCCTACTTTCCCAGGCGCACGCGGGCGCGCGCCATCGATCGCGCCGTCGCCTGGGTCGGTGAGCGCTTGAACGGCGAGGACGGCCTCGGCGCGATTTTTCCGGCGATGGCCAACAGCGTGATGATGTACGACGCGCTGGGTTATCCGCAGGATCATCCGCAGCGCGCCATCGCCCGCAAGTCGATCGAGAGGCTTCTGGTGGCGCATGACGACGAAGCCTATTGCCAGCCTTGCGTGTCGCCGATCTGGGACACCGGGCTCGCCTGCCACGCGCTGTTGGAGGCCGGCGGCGAGCGCGTGGCGGCGGAGGTCAAGCGCGGCCTCGATTGGCTAGTGCCGATGCAGGTGCTCGACCTGCGCGGCGACTGGAGCGCGCGGCGGCCCGCGCTGCGGCCCGGCGGCTGGGCGTTCCAATACGGCAATCCGCATTATCCCGACGTCGACGATACCGCGGTGGTGGCGATGGCGATGGACCGCATGCAAGGCATGGCGCCGCCGCAAGGCAGCACTCAGCAAGATTTTTCGCCCGCGGATTACCGCGCGGCAATCGCGCGCGCGCGCGAATGGATCGTCGGCATGCAGAGCGATAACGGCGCCTGGGGCGCGTTCGACGCCGACAACGAATATTACTATCTCAACAATATCCCGTTCGCCGACCACGGCGCGCTGCTCGACCCGCCGACCGAGGACGTCACCGCGCGCTGCCTGTCGATGCTGGCGCAATTGAATATCCGCCCCCGCGAAGCGGGGGAGGGGGACCATGCGCAGCATGGTGGAGGGGGCGCGGGCCTCGACGAAAACTCTCATGGCCGCACGCCCCCACCACCGCCCTTCGGGCGGTCCCCCTCCCCCGTTGCGCTACGCTCCACGGGGGAGGATGAAGCGGTGACGCGCGCGGTGGATTATTTGCGGCGCACGCAACTTGCCGACGGCTCCTGGTACGGCCGCTGGGGCATGAATTACATCTACGGCACCTGGTCGGTGCTCTGTGCGTTCAACGCTGCGGGCTTTTCTCGCGACGCGCCGGAGCTGCGCAAAGCGGTCGATTGGCTCGCCGCGATCCAGAATGACGACGGCGGCTGGGGCGAAGACGGCGCGAGCTATAAGCTCGACTACAAGGGCTACGAAAAGGCGCCGTCGACCGCGTCGCAGACCGCCTGGGCGCTGCTCGGCCTGATGGCCGCGGGCGAGGTCGATCATCCGGCGGTTAAGCGCGGCATCAGGTATCTCGCCGATACGCAGGGCGCCGACGGCTTCTGGGACGAAGAGCGCTACACCGCGACCGGTTTCCCGCGCGTGTTTTACTTGCGCTACCACGGCTATGCCAAATTCTTTCCGCTGTGGGCGCTGGCGCGCTACCGCAATCTCAAAAGCGGCAATGCGGGGACGGTGCAGTGGGGCATGTAGCCAAGGCAAAGCTATTGCGCCCAAAATGGGTCGCGCTAGATTTCGCCTATGACGATCATCGCGCGGCGAACCCTGCGTAAATTTGTGCAATCTCTCGCCGGGCACAAAGACCAGTCTGCGATAAAGTCAGCGTTGGATGCTTGGTTCGACGAAACAAAGAAGGCGCATTGGCGAAACACTGCCGAGGTGAAGCGATCATATGCGACTGCCAGCGTCGTCAGCGCGGAGCGCATTGTCTTTATCATCAAAGGCAATGCCTACGAGCTCGTGGTGGGCGTCGACTTCGAAAAGAGCATCGTCTGGATCAAATGGTTCGGCACGCACAGAGATTGTGATCGGATCGGCGTGACGAAGGTGAAATATGAAAAATGAGCTGAAGCCAATCCGGACCAAGGCAGACTACGAGAAAGCTCTCTCGGAGGTCGAGAAGCTTTGGGGCGCCAAAGGCGGCACGCGGGACGGCGATCGCCTTGATATTCTTGCGACGCTGATCGATGCGTACGAGGCCGAGCATTATCCGATGGACCCACCCGATCCCATCGAGGCAATTAAATTCCGGATGGAGCAGCAGAGTCTCTCGCGCAAGGACCTGGAGCCGTTCATCGGCACCAGAGCGCGTGTCGCGGAGGTCTTAAATCGCAAGCGCGGCCTGTCGATCAGTATGATCCGGCGTTTGCATAAGCACCTTGGGATTTCTGCCGACGTGCTGATCCACCCGACACAGAAGGGCAAAGCGGCGTAGAGGCGCGCTACCTCAATCTCAAAAGCGGCAATGCGCGCGCGGTGGCGTAGGGAATGTAGCTTCGCAGCCCGCATGAGCGCAGCGACATGCGGCTTGCGCGCGGAGAATCGCGCGGTGGCGGGATGTGAGGATCGCAGTCTCATATTGCGCCTTACTGCTTTTCCGGATATAATTTCCGGAAATAAGGAACTGCCCAGTGGATGCGGGAACTAAAGCGTTGAAGGCTCATCGGCTCGGCCTGAAAAAGCGTGGCATGAAACGTGTCGAGGTGAACGTGCCGAAGGCCGAGGCGGCCGTGATCCGAAAGGCGGCTTCGGCGCTTCGCGAGCAGGGTGGCGAAGCCGCGCGGTTACGTCAGATTTTAGGTTTCCCTGCTGTCAGTGCCGGCGTTGCGAATGCGGCCGAACTATTTGTCATGACTGAGCCGCTCTCGCCTGAAGGCGAGGTGTTGTGGGACGCAGCCATGACGCAAATCGAGCGCGATCGGAGAGATTTCACCCTCAATCGGCCGCGCGACGCCGGTCTGTGAATATCCTGCTCGACACGAATGTGATTTCCGAGCTGAAACGTGGCCGGAATGCCGCGCCGCATGTGATCGCGTGGTTCACGACACTCCCGCCACAGAACGTCTTTACGAGCGTCATCGTGCTTGGCGAGATTCGCCGCGGAATCGAACTTATCGCAAGACGCGACAGGCCGCAGGCCGACGTCCTTGAACGTTGGTATGCTTCAGTGCGGGAACGATTGGGAGCCCGCGTGCTTGCTGTCGACGAGCCGGTGATGACCCTTTGGGCACGAATTTCCGTTCCGAATATGCTCCCGGCTTACGATGGGCTTATTGCAGCGACCGCCCTTGTTCACGACCTGATTATTGCAAGTCGCAATGCTGGAGACTTTCGCCGCGTCGGCGCAAAGGTTATCAATCCCTGGCTCGATCAGCAGTGATCTTTATCGGCCGAAATTGAGTGCTGCGCTTACGCCGCGCTCGCCGAAGTCTGCGCCGCTTTCGCCGCCTTCTCGCGCGCTTCGTTGGTGCGCATTTGCGACAGCGTGAGCTGCACCTGGCCGTCGAAGACGTATTGCGCGGGCCGCTGGTGTTCGAGCGAGATTTCCGGCGCCATCGGGCCTGCGGTCTCGATGCCCTTCCAGGCGATCATCGCGGCCTGCAGCGGGTGCGCCATCATCGCCTCGGCGGCGGTCGGCTCGTAGCCGCAATGGGCCATGCAGTTCGCGCACTTTTCGTAGGCACCGGTGCCGTAGGCGTCCCAGTCCGTGGTGTCCATCAGCTCGGCAAAGGTCTTGGCGTAGCCTTCGCCGAGCAGGTAGCAGGGCTTCTGCCAGCCGAAAATGTTGCGGGTCGGCATGCCCCACGGCGTGCAGTGGAACTCCTGATTGCCGGCGAGGAAGTCCAAAAACATGCCGGAATGCGTCAGGTTCCAGTTTTTGTCTTTGCCCAGCGCGAAGACTTTGCGGAACAGCTCCTTGGTCTTCTTCCGGTTGAGGAAGTGCTCCTGGTCGGGCGCCCGCTCATAGGCATAGCCGGGCGAGATCGAGACGCCGACGCCGAGCTCGGCGGTTAGATCGAGGAATTTGGCGATATCTTCCGCCGGGTGGCCGTCGAACACCGTGCAGTTGACGTTGACGGTGAAGCCCTTGGCCTGCGCGGCCTTGATCGCCGATACGGCTTTGTCGAAGCCGCCGTCCATGCACACCGACTTGTCGTGATGCTCCTTGATGCCGTCGAGATGCACTGAGAAGAACAGATAAGGCGACGGCTCGAACAGATGCAGCTTTTTTTCTAACAGCAGCGCATTGGTGCACAGCGAGACGAATTTCTTGCGCGCAACGATGCCTTTGACGATCTCGCCGATCTCCTTGTGAATGAGCGGCTCGCCGCCGGGAATGGCGACCATCGGCGCGCCGCACTCGTCGACGGCGTCGAGGCATTCCTGCACCGACAGGCGCTTATTGAGGATCGCGTCCGGATAATCGATCTTGCCGCAGCCGACGCATTCGAGATTGCAGCGGAACAACGGCTCGAGCATCAGCACGAGCGGATAGCGCTTGCGTCCCGCCAAACGCTGACGCAGCACATAGGCGCCGACTTTCGCCTTCTGACGTAGAGATACAGCCAAAGCTACGATCCTCTTTTACGTGTGTTGCCGCCGCAAAAAACCCGTTCCAAAGACCTGTTCAATGTGAGCCGTTCAATCCGGCAATTCAATTCAGACCTTTGTCAGACTTTTGCCGTGGCGCGGCCGGCGGTGACGCCGTCGGTCAATTCCGGCGGCAGGCGGAACTCGATGGTCTCGTGCCGGCCATGCAGCTGGCTGACATCGACCGGACCGAGCCGCCGCAGCGCGCTGATGACATCCTCCACCAGCACTTCGGGCGCCGAGGCGCCCGCGGTGATGCCGACGGTCTTGGCAGTGCCGAACCAGGCCGGATCGAGCTCGCTGCCGTCGGCGATCAGATAGCTCGGCGTGCCGGCTTCTTCGCCGATCTCGCGCAGCCGGTTGGAGTTGGAGCTGTTCTTGGCGCCAACCACCAGGATAACGTCGACCAGCGTACTCAGTTCACGGACCGCGGTCTGCCGGTTCTGGGTGGCGTAGCAGATGTCGCGCGTCTCCGGCCCGACGATATCGGTGAAGCGGCGGTGCAGCGCGGCGATGATGCCGCGCGTGTCGTCGACCGACAGCGTGGTCTGGGTGACATAGGCGACCGGCGTATCGGCCGGAATGTCGAGCGTGGCGACGTCGCCCTCGGTCTGCACCAGCGTCACCGGCTCGGCGATCTGGCCCATGGTGCCCTCGACCTCGGGATGTCCGGCATGCCCGATCAGAATGAGCCGGCGGCCCTGGCCGACATAGCGCTTGCCCTGATTGTGCACTTTGGTGACCAGCGGGCAGGTGGCGTTCAACACCGGTAGATTGCGCGAAGCGGCTTCTTCCTCGACGCTTTTCGCGACGCCGTGCGCGCTGAAGATGGTGACCGCATTGGCCGGGACTTCGGACAGGTCCTCGACGAAACGCGCGCCTTTGGCTTTCAGGCCCTCCACGACATGCTTGTTGTGCACGATTTCGTGACGCACATAGACCGGCGGGCCGAATTTCTGCAACGCCCGTTCGACAATCTCGATGGCGCGCACCACTCCGGCGCAGAAACCACGAGGTTGGGCGAGTATCACTTTCATCGAGACCTCCCGGCCAACGGCCGGTTTACATGACGGTTTATGTCGAGTGTGCGGCCATGGGTCGCAATATTGGGTCGCAATATTGGGTCGCAATATTGGGTCGCAATATTGGGTCGCAATATTGGGTCGCAATATTGGGTCGCAATATTGGGTCGCAATATTGGGTCGCAATAATGCGTTGCGGCCGTTTCTATCCCGGTTCGGTATGTCTTCAGTTAGTTGGCCGCGAAGGCGCTACAATCAAGCTTGTATCCGTTCCTTGAGGGGCCATTCGTCGCATACCGGCCCTGCCGACGAATGACGCCCTAAACGGCCTTCATTGAGCGGAAATGCCGCTCCTTGTCCAGCCGGGCCGCCGGGGGGCCTTTCCCCGCCGCACTGAACCGGATCCCGCCTGTCACCGTCCAAAGGCAACGCGGTTGCCTGCAACCGGTTCGGGGTTCCGCTCGTTACCGGCCGAATCGGCTGCAATTACCAAGATTCCGGCATGTTCCAAGGCAATGGATACAAGACAGGCCGAATGGGATAGGAAAATATCCAAGATTTCACTTTTCCCGCCATACAGGGCATCTAGGGCGGTGCGCCCCGATCGAGCTGCCTCCATTTCGCCTTTGTCTTGACGCCTCACACCCGTCATCGATCTGCCACTCCCGTTGACCATCCCATTCCACTGACCCGCTCATGAAGACGATCACCGCCCTCGTTGTCCGCGCAATCGATTTTTGCGCGCGTTATGCCTGGCCGGTGATCGGCGCGGCGATCGTGCTCACGGTGCTCTCGTCCTGGTACGCCGCCACGCATTTTGCCATGACGACGGACGTCAATCAGCTCATTTCGTCGAACATTCCGTGGCGCCAACGCGAAGCCGCATTCGAGAAGGCCTTTCCGCAATACGAAACCATCGTCGCGGTGATCGATGCGCCGACGCCGGAACTGGTCGATGAGGCGACTGACGCCCTGGTGCAGCGACTGTCGCAACAGAAGGCATTGTTCCACGCCATCGAACAGCCGAAAGGCGGCAGCTTCTTCGCGCAGAACGGATTTCTGTTCGAAACCACCGCCGATCTCGCGCCACAGCTGAAAATGCTGACGCAAGCGCAACGCCTGGTGCAGGTGCTGGCTGGCGACCTGTCGCTGCGCGGCGTGATGCAAGCTCTGCAATTCGGTCTGCTTGGGGTGCAGGGCGGCCAGATCACGCTCGACGCCATGACTTGGCCGATGACGCTCGCCGCCGCGACAGTCGAAAAGGTCAATGCCGGACAGCCGGCGAGCTTTTCGTGGCACGAATTGGTGGAAGGCCGCGCTTCGACGCCGGACGAGCTGCTTCGCTTCCTGCAGATCAGGGCGTCCCTCGACTATTCCGAGCTCGAACCCGGCAAACATGCAACGGACGCCATTCGGCAGGCCGCGACCGATCTCGATTTCGCATCCAAATACCAGGCGCGTTTGCGGCTGACCGGTCCGGTGCCGATGGCGGACGAGGAATTCGCCACGATCAAGGAGAATGCCGGGCTCAACGCCACTGTAACGATCGTCGTCGTCCTCGTCATTCTGTGGCTGGCGCTACGCTGGACGCGCATCATTTTGGCCGTGTTCGCCTGCCTCGCCGTCGGGCTTTCCATCACCGCGGCGCTCGGCTTGCTGATGGTCGGCACGCTCAACCTGATCTCGGTCTATTTTGCGGTGCTGTTCGTTGGCCTCGGCGTCGATTTCGGATTGCAATTCAGCGTCCGCTATCGGGCCGAGCGGCACGAGACCGACAATGTGCGCGAGGCGCTGTTGCAAGCGGGCCGCCGCGCCGGGGGACCGCTGACGCTCGCGGCCTTGGCGACCGCGGCCGGCTTCTTCTCGTTTCTGCCGACGGTCTACAAGGGCGTTTCCGAGTTGGGCCTCATTGCCGGCGTCGGCATGCTGATCGCGTTTGCCACCAGCATCACGCTGTTGCCCGCTTTGCTGAGCCTGCTCAAGCCGCCGCGCGAGCCGGCGCAACTCGGCTACGCCGTTCTGGCCCCGGTCGATCGGTTCCTCGCCGATCACCGCATGGCGATCCTGATCGTCACGCTCTTGGTCGTGGCGGCCGGGCTGCCGCTTCTGTATTGGCTGCGTTTCGATTTTAATCCGATCAACCTGCGCAGCCCCAAAACCGAGGCGGTCGCGACCTATCTTGCGCTCAAGAACGATCCGCAAAGCGGCGCCAACGACATTGAGGTGCTGGAGCCGTCGTTGACGGTCGCGGATCGAACCGCGGCAAAACTGCGGGTTTTGCCGCAAGTGGCGCGGGTCGTCACTTTGTCGAGCTTTATTCCGAGTGACCAGCAGCAGAAATTGCCGCTCATCCAGGATGCGGCCAAGACCCTGGATCCGGTGCTCAATCCGACCACGTCGAGTCCGCCGCCGACCGACGCGCAGAACGTGAGCATGATGAATTCGACCGTCGACGCTCTCAACCGGTTGGCCGGCACCGGCACCGGCACCGGCGCGGTCGCGGCGCGGCGCCTGGCCGTCGCGATGGCGACGTTGGCCAAAGCCGATCCGGCGGTGCGGCGGCGCGCCGAGACGGTATTCGTGCAGCCGTTGCGCACCGCGCTCGACGACCTGCGCAATCTGTTCAAGGCGCACGAGGTCGCGCTGGCCAATCTGCCGGCCGACCTCAAAAGCCAGTGGGCGACGCCCGACGGCAAGGCCCGCATCGACGTGGCGCCGAACGGCGATTCGAGCAACAATACGGTGCTGCGAAATTTCGCGCGCGCCGTACAGTCCGTTGCGCCCACTGCGACCGAGGGACCGATTACCATCCTGGAGGCGCGCCGCGCGGTGGTCAGCGCCTTCATCGAAGCGGGCGCCTGCGCGCTGATATCGATCGGCATTCTGCTCTGGATCACGCTGCGCCGTTTCAGCGACGTGTTGTTGACGCTGGTGCCGCTGTTACTGGCGGGCGTGGTCACGCTCGAAATTTGCGTGCTGGTCGATCTGCCGCTGAACTTCGCCAATATCATCGCGTTGCCGCTATTGCTCGGCGTCGGTGTGGCGTTCAAAATCTACTACATCATGGCGTGGCGCGAGGGGCAGACCAACCTGTTGCAATCGGTGCTCACCCGCGCGGTGACGTTTTCCGCCTGTACGACGGCGACGGCGTTCGGCAGCCTGTGGTTTTCCAGTCATCCCGGAACGTCCAGCATGGGCAAATTGCTGGCGATCTCGCTGTTGACGACGATGGCGGCGGCGGCTTTGTTCCAGCCGGTGCTGATGGGCAAGCCGCGCCAGCAAAAGCCGGCGGGGTAGAATAATATCAACGCCGCGCGGAATTTTGCGGCGGTGCCAAGAGCTTCGAGTGGTGCGCCGGCGGGCGCCTGGGCACCGCGAGATTGGGATTGACTGCCGGATTGGGATTAATCGACGGATCCAGCATGCTGTAGGCGGAATCCGGCAGTCGCGTCCAATATTGGTTTTCGCCCAACAGCTCGATGCCGATATAGCCGCGCACCACCAGTGTCTGGCCGTCGGGCGAGACTTTCATCGTCGCGTGATAGATTTTGCCGTCGCGCGGATCGAGGATGGTGCCGCCGCCGTATTTGTCCGTCTCTTCCTGCTTCATGCCGCGGATGATTTCGAGGCCGAGCCAGCGCTGATCGTGGCGATCGTCCTTGCATTGATCGCACACCACATTCGGATCTTGGCCTGGCTTGAGGAACATTTTCGCGATGATGCCGTCGTAGACGCCGTCGTGATCGGTGATCAGGAACCAGCCGGTCGGTTGCTTGGTGTCGCTGTCGACGCCCTGCCACAGGCCGACCGGCGTCGGAGCGGCCGGGGTCGCGCCCGCCGTTAGCGGATCGGCGTACGCGGCGTGGCTCGCAGCGATGAGCGACGCCAGTGCCGCAACAACCATGGTAAGTCTAGGATGCCGTTTTGCTCGCATCGTTCGAACTCCCGGCAAGGCCTAAGCGGGCGCGGCGAAAAAACGCCGCTCCCGCGTCGATTGCGGAAGCTCAATTATGCTCATCGTCGGTCCCGCGCAATGGTCGCCGCGGACAGTCGTTTATGATGGGAGGCCTCGCGCAACGGATTTGACACGGACCGATATAGCGGCGGAAACTCGATTTAAAAGCCGAACGAATGACGTCGCAGCCGGTAAAATCGTATCGGCTGCGTGAGCGGGGCGGAGCGTGAAGATCAGAACGATCGAGCCCATTGCGGTCAGCCTGCCGATGAAGAAGCCGGTGCAAATGTCCGGCGAGACCGTCGCGCGGGCGGACAACGTCCTCGTCCGCATCGAAGCCGAAGACGGCGTCGTCGGCTGGGGCGAGGCCGCGTCGGCGCCGGTCATGACCGGCGAAACCGTCGCCAGCATGATGGCGGCGGTGGCGCATCTGACGCCCGGCCTGGTCACGCGTGCCGCCGACGATTTCGCCGGCGCGGCGACGGCAATGGAAGTGCGGCTCTACGGCAATAGCGGCGCCAAAGCGGCCATCGAGATTGCGTTGCACGATCTGGTCGGCCGCGCCACCGATCGTCCGGTCCATGCGCTCCTCGGCGCGAGGCGGCGGAATCGCATGCCGGTTCTGGCCGTCATCGGCACGACGGACACGGCCGCCGATATTCGCGACGCGCGCGAGCGTTGGGTCGCCGGCTATCGCGCCTTCAAGATCAAGGTGGGCTTGAGTTCGGCGGCGGCGGATGCCGAACGCACGCGAAGCATCTGCATGGCACTCAAAGGCGCGGGCGAAACCTGTCTGGTCTCCGCCGACGCCAATCAGGGATTTGGCGTCGAGGACGCGCTGGTTTACGTCCGCGGCCTCGGCGATTGCGGTCTCGATTTCTTCGAACAGCCGGTCGACGCGCACGATCTTGACGGCATGGCTCGCGTTGCGGCGGCGAGCCGCGTGGCGGTCGGCGCCGACGAGGGCCTCCATTCGCGCGATGACATTGTGCGCCATCACGAGCGCAAGGCCGCGCAAGGCGGCAGCCTCAAGGCCATCAAGCTCGGCGGGCTGCGCGCGGTGCTCGAAGCGAGCCGGTTGTGCGAGCGGCTTGGCATGAAGGTCAACATTTCTTGCAAGACCGGCGAATCCAGCATCGCGTCGGCCGCCGCCGCCCATGTCGCCGCCGCGGCGCCGGCGCTCGATTGGGGGCTGACCGTGACCAATCAAGGCCTCGCCGAGGATGTCGCGATCGAGCCGCTGCGCATAGCGCGTGGCCATGTCGAAGCGCCGGACGGTCCCGGACTCGGCATCGCGGTCGACGAGCGCCGGGTGCGGCGCCGCCAGCAAGACTACAAACGCGTGGCATGAGCGGTTTCGGGGCAGGGCGCTTGAAGGCGAATGATCTCGGCATTGCCGTCGTCGGTTCGGGCCGTATCGGCACGTTGCGGGCGCGGTTGGCCGCCAAACATCCGGCGGTGCGCTTCCTTGCGGTCGCCGACAAGGAGCCGGCGCAAGCGAAGCAGCTGGCCGAGCTCGCCGGCGCCGACTTTTATTCGGCCGACAACGACGCGGTGATTGCACATCCGCAAGTGAACGCGGTGTTCGTGTCGACGCCCGAGGGGGAGCACGCGGCGCCGGTGTGCAGGGCGCTCGAACTCGGCAAGCCGGTGCTGGTCGAGAAACCGCTGGCGCTGTCGCTCAACGACGCGACGGCCATCCTCAAGACGCTAAAAGCGACTTCCGGCACGCTGCGCGTCGGCTACAGCCGCCGCTTCAAGGAATGCTTTCTGCGCGCCAAGGAGCAGATGCGGCTCGGCCGGCTCGGCAAGGTGAGCGGCGGGCTGGCGCGCGTCTATAATTCGCGCGCGCAGACCTTTGCCATCCTCAAGCGCGACCCGCACGCGACGCCGGTGCTCGACGTGCTGACCTATTACGTCGATCTGATGTGCTGGCTCCTGGAGGGCAACCGGCCCGTCGAAGTGGTGGCGCGCGGCCAGTCCGGCATTTTTCGCGACGCCGGCTACAGCGCCCACGACGTGACCTGGGCGATCGTCACCTTCGCCGACGGCGCGGTCGTCAATTTCGGCATCAGCTATGCGCTGCCGGCGAATTATCCGACGCAAGGCCAATCGGATCGCGTCGAGCTTCTCGGCGCCGACGGCACCATGATCGTCGACGACGACCACATGGAGCATTTGATCTTTTCCGAAAAGGGCATCCCACACCCTTATGTGCCCGGGCACTCGGTCGAGATGGCGTTCCTCGGCAGCAATTCGGCGGGCGATTGGGCGATGGGCGATTTCTGGGGCCCGCTCGGCAACGAAACGCGCGCCTGGCTCGACTTTCTCGCAACCGGCCGGCCCAGCATCCACTGCACGCCGGACGAGGCGATGCTGAACCTGAAAACGACCTATGCGATCGAGCGCGCCGCGGCGACCGGGCAGGTGGTGCGGCTGGATTAACGTCGCAGCCGAAGCGACGCGAATCGCTCCCGGGATCGAATCGTTCCCGCGAGATTGTCTTAATTCCGGCTCAAATGGGCCAGACGCTGGGCGGGTCGGTGGCGTTCAGGGGGTGTACGATCATGGTCCGTTTTCGGATAGCGCGTTGCCATTTTTCGCCTGAATGCACTGGGTCTCCGAACGCTTTCCGGCCCGTCTCAAAAAACGCCGCTTGATGCGCGGTTAGCCGCCACTGAGTAGCTGAGTAGTATGTTGCGTATTACCGTCTCACGACTGCGTATTTTTTTCGCCGTGCTGGGTTGCGCGATTCTCGGCGCATCGCTGTTCGATTGGGCGCAAAATTTGCGTGCGGTGGAGGCCGGATACGCGTGGGTGAAGGCCTATTCGCCGATCGCGCCCGCCGTCGAAACCGCGGAAATATGGCAGGTGTCGGCAAGCTGCGTGCGTCCATTTTTCGTCAACGCGGTCCTGCAATCGAAAGCGATGCTCAACAATCATTACGCTTTGGCCCCGCAAGACGTTCGCGCATGGCGCACACGCGCCTTTGGCGAGAATCTTCCGCTCGCGAAGGGTCAAAGCGGCGGCTTGTACCGCCTCGTCAACGGCAAGCAAGGCGGGCGCGGGCAAAACTCCGCAGAGATGGAACGCGGCGCAATGCTGCATGTCCGGTACGCCGAATGGTATGCCGACCTTTTCAAGCTCGAGATTCAAGAACACGAGTGGGAACGACGATTAAGCGACGTTGCAGATCAGAGCGTGACGGTCGGCGAAGCCACCCGCCGGAGCTTCGGAGCGTATTCCGGCCGCGATACCGAACGGGTCGGTGCGCCAGGTGATTTCGATCACTACCTGCTTGTTCTGCTGGGTCTAGGCGGATTTCCCGGCGATCAAGAGCAGGCGCTGAGAGCGGATTGCGTCAAACTTATTCCGGTCAAAAAGATCTTCAAAAGCGCGAACTATCTCGGCGAAATTTGGCGCTGGCCCGTCGATCATGCCGCGGCATTCTCCTTCGGACTGGAGCTTGTGCTTATCGGCATTTTCTTTATTCCCATCGATCTATGGATCGGCACCGGCGACTCTCAGGCCGTAAAACGGCATATCGGCGACGCGGTAAGCCGCCTCGTGACAAAGGTCCGCCGCTTTCCAAGAAGTAGATTCGCCGTCGGCTTTATCCGCGCGATTCGCGCAATACTCGTTGGAACGCGCGTCATCCTGACGGCGCGGACGAATCCCGGCTCGGCAGTCGGCGAACTCCGCTTGGTGTCCAAACTCGCTGAAATTCGCTTGCCGCGTTACCTTTCTCATGCCCACGCGTTTATCGCGGACAAGAAAATTCCGGCCAAGAGCATCGCGTGGCGCAAACGCGCCGGCGCCAATGAATTCGACGACCACTTTGCTTAAAATAGGCCTTGTTGCCGATAGATATCGATTGCGATATGCCCCACTTGGTTGCGCGCTCGCCGATATTTTCCATATGATTCCACGTGAGCGAGGGGGGAGCGATGCCGGACGGGTTTACCGATAAAGTCGCGGTCATCACCGGCGGCAGTCGCGGCATCGGTCGCGAGATCGCCGTCGATTTCGCGCGCGCAGGCGCGCAAACCGTCATCGTGTCTTCGTCGGCGGCGAATCTCGCGGTCGCGAGCAACACCATCGCCGCGGCCGGCGGGCCGCCGCCCGTGGCAATTGCGGCGGACCTGCGCAAGCTCGAAGGCTGTCAGCAGGTTTTCGACGAGGTGAATGCGAAGTTCCACCGCTGCGACATTCTGGTGTGCTCGGCGGGCGCGACCCGGGCCGGCAATTTCGTCGACTTGCCGGACGATGCCTGGCTCGACGGCTACGCGTTGAAACTGTTCGGCTGCGTGCGGATGTGCCGGCTGTTCTGGCCGATGCTCAAGGCCGCGCAAGGGTTCGTCGTCAATATCGGCGGCGGGGCCGCGCGCTCGCCCGGCGCCGATTTCTCGATCGGCGCTTCGGTAAACGCGGCGATGGGAAACTTCTCCAAGGCGCTGTCGCAACTCGGCAAGCGCGACGGCGTCAACGTCAATGTCATCCATCCCGGCGCAACCGAGACCGAGCGCTTCTACCAGCTGATCGAACAGCGCTCGGCGGCCTCCGGAAAATCGGTCGAACAATTGAAAGCGGAGGTCACCGCAAAAGACGGCCTGCGCCGGCTGGGCAAGGCCGCGGATGTCGCCGCGCTCACCTTGTTTCTTTGCTCCGAGAAGGCGCGTCATATCCAGGGCACCGCTATTGCAGTCGATGGCGGCGCAACCGTGGGCTATTACTGACGTGCGCAGCCACTGGCCCCGGGCGCAGGCGATGCTCGGCCTGAAACGGCCGATGCCTTCGAACGCGCGGCATCGACTGTGAGGTGGTGCGGCTGGATTGCCCACCTCCCGCAAACCGGCGCCCGGGATTTTAGATCATTCCAGGCAACCGGCTTGGCGGCGCCGGTCGATCTTGGCGATGTTAAGGCGATCGGACGCGGCAAAGACCCATTTTTAGATTGCGCTTCCGCACGCCGGCTTTTTCTTTGTCGCGGCTCTGTGGCATATTGTGCGCCAGACGCGAGGACTGCGGCTTGCTTTGGAGCTGATGGCAATAGAACTCGACCCGCTCAAACTGTCCTCTCCGCGCATCTTCGTGGTCCGGATGCTGGTGTTCGTCGCGCTTTTCGGAGTGATCGTCTCGCTGCTGCACAAGCAGATCGAGATCGCGTTTCTGTCCAATCCGGCTCTCAACGCCTTGATCATCTTGGTGCTCATTATCGGCATCTTCCTGGCGTTGCGGCAGGTGCTGCGGCTTTATCCCGAAATCGGCTGGGTGAACGGCTTTCGTCGTGCGGACCCGGGTCTTGCCGTCAAGCGGCCGCCGGTGCTTCTGGCGCCGATGGCGGCAATTCTTGGCAGCCGCATGGGCCGCATGGCGATTTCGGCGCAGACGATGCGGGGGATTCTCGATTCGATCGCCGCCCGCCTTGACGAGGCGCGCGACATCTCGCGTTACATGACGGGCTTACTGGTGTTCCTCGGCCTGCTCGGCACGTTCTGGGGCCTGATTGAGACGGTGGGCTCCGTCGGCGGCGTCATCCAGGGGCTGAAGGCGACCGGCGACGCCGCATCGATGTTCAATTCCCTGCGCGAGGGTCTCGCCGCGCCGCTCAGCGGCATGGGTATTTCGTTCTCGTCCTCCCTGTTCGGCCTTGCCGGCTCGCTGGTGCTCGGATTTCTCGATCTGCAATCGAGCCAGGCCCAGAACCGCTTCTACACCGAGCTGGAAGACTGGCTCTCCACCACGGTGTATGATCATGGTGCCGAGCCGGTCGCCGCCGCCGCCGGCATCGGCGAAATGCGCAATGCGATCGAGCGCCTGCGCGCCGCGGTCAATGACGCCGGCGGCAACAAGGCCGCCTTTGCCGTTATGTCCGATCTGGCCGAGGCGATCCAAGGCCTGGTGAACCAAATGCGTGTCGAGCAGCAGACCATCCGTGATTGGGCCGACGGCCAGGCCGAGCAGCAAAGCGAGATCAAGCGGCTCTTGGAGGTCATAGCGCGCGAGAACGTAAATTCGTGAGCGCTGTTCCACTATGGAGGGCGCTCGACCACGGAAAGTCCCGAACTATGCGCGGCCGGTCCGCCTCGCCTGCGCGCAAGGTTCGGCGGCAAGTTAGAGAGTAAGGCGGATGGCGCTGGCACGGACGCGCCGCGGCGAAAGCGGCATGAACTATTGGCCTGGTTTCGTCGACGCGTTGTCGACGCTGATCCTCAGCATCATTTTTCTGCTCACCGTCTTCGTCGTGGTTCAGTTTTATTTACAGCAGGAAGTGCAGGGCAAGAACGCCGCGCTGGAGCGCCTCAATGCGCAAATCGCCGGGCTGAGCGAGCAATTGTCGATGGCGAAGGTCAACAAGGCGGATCTCGAAAACCAGCTTGCCGGCCTGCAGGCATCGCTCGCCGGCGCCCAGAGCGACCGCGACAAATACCAGGGTCTGTTCCAAGGCGCCGCCGCCGATTCGGCGGCAGCGCAGAACAAAGTCAGCGCGCTGGCGGGCCAGCTCGAAGGCGAGAAGGATATTTCCACCAAGGCGCAAGCCCAGGTCGAGACGCTCAATCAGCAGCTGGCGGCACTGCGCCAGCAGCTCGCGGAGCTGAACGCCGCTCTCGGTGCATCGGAGCAAAAGGACACGCAATCGCAGCAACGCATCGCCGACCTCGGCCAGCGGCTGAACGTTGCACTGGCGAAGGACGTCCAGCAGCTATCAAGCTACCGCTCGGATTTCTTCGGTAAGTTGCGCACGATTCTCGGCAACCGGCCCGACATGCGCATCGTCGGCGACCGCTTCGTCCTGCAATCGGAAGTCTTCTTCGACACCAGCAAAGCCGATCTCAAGCCCGAGGGCCGTGCGGAACTCGACAAAGTGGCGGGCGCGATCGTCGCCTTGGAGAGTCAGATTCCGGCCGACCTCCCTTGGGTGCTGCGGGTCGACGGCCACACCGACGTGCGGCCGATTAGCGGCGGGCAGTTCAAATCGAACTGGGATCTGTCGGCGGCGCGCGCCATCGCGGTGGTTCAATACCTGATCGACAAGGGCGTCGAGCCGAACCGGCTGGTCGCCGCTGCTTTCGGCCAATACCAGCCGATCGACACCGGCACCAGCGAGGATGCCTATCGCCGTAATCGCCGCATCGAATTCAAGCTGACGGAGCGCTGATTCGCGGGCTCATTCTCGGCGCCGATTCCCGGAGATTGCTCGATCTGCAATGCTCGCCTGCGGTGCGGTCGATTGACGTGAGCGCAACCGGAATAGCTATTGGGCTGGAGCGCGCGTCGCAGTAAGTTGCTCGCTGCATTGCCGACTCCGGGCGAGGACCAATGGATCAGAAGACAAGACCGGACCAAACCGGCTACCGCTTCATCGGCAAGCCCATGCCGCGCAAGGAGGACGCGCGGCTCGTCACCGGCAAAGGCCGCTTCACCGCCGACTTCAGCCTCGACGGCCAGGCCTATGCGGCGATGGTACGCTCGCATTATCCGCATGCGCGCATTGTTGCGGTCGATGCGGCCCGGGCCAAGACACTGCCGGGCGTGCTCGGCGTGTTCACCGGCGCCGATTGCGCGGCCGATCAGCTTAAGCCCATTCCGCACGATCCGCTGCCGAAGACCAAATTCGACATGAAGCTTGGCGCGCCGGGCGGCGGCACGGTTTTCATCGGTCCGCATCTGCTTCTGCCGGAGGACAAAGCGCGCCATGTCGGCGAGGCGGTCGCCATGGTGGTCGCCGAGAGCAAGGTGCAAGCGATGGATGCGGCCGAAGCGGTGGAAGTGCAGTACGAAGAGCTGCCCTTCGTGCTGCATTCCGAGGACGCAATGCGGCCCGGCGCGCCGGTGGTTTGGGATGAAGTTCCGAACAATGTGCTCGTCGATACGTTGTTCGGAAATGCCGAAGCGACCGACCGCGCATTTGTCGATGCGGCGCATGTCGTGAAAAGAAAATTTCACGTCGGCCGCGTCACCGGCGTGCCGATGGAGCCGCGTGCGGCGCTCGGGCACTACGATGTCGCAACCGGACGCTATACGCTCTATGCCGGTTCCGGCGGCGCGGTGCGGCAGAAGCACGAGCTCGCCACGGTGCTTGGCGTTCCGCCCGACCGGCTGCGCGTGCTGTCGCACGATGTCGGCGGCAATTTCGGCACGCGCAACCGCGTCTTCGTCGAGTTCGGGTTGGTGCTGTGGGCGTCGCAGAAACTCGGCCGCCCGGTGCAATACACCGCCACGCGCTCGGAAGCGTTCTTGAGCGATTATCAGGGCCGGGATCTCGTGACCGAGGTCGAACTTGCGCTCGACGCCAAGGGCCGCTTCCTTGCCATCCGGGCGACCAATATCAGCAATGTCGGCGCGCGCTGCGTCTCGCTGTCGCCGTTGAGCAAGGGCGCAGGGCTCATTCCGGGCTCCTACGCCATTGCGGCGGCAAGCTTGCGCGCCGTTGCCGTCTATACCAACACGATGCCGACGAATGCCTACCGCAGCTCGGGCCGGCCCGAAGTGACCTACGCCATCGAGCGGCTGGTCGACGCCGCCGCCGCACAACTCGGCATCGACCGCGTCGCGCTGCGGCGCAAAAATCTCGTGCGGCCGGAAGACATGCCGTACCGCAATTCGGTCGGCATGCTCTATGACTCCGGCCGCTACGAAGAAAATATGGACTGGGCGATGGCGGTCGCCGACTGGAAGGAGTTTCCGGCGCGCCGCCGCGAGGCCAAAAAACGCGGCAAGCTCCTTGGCCTCGGCCTGGCCAATTACGTCGAATCCTCGATCGGCGCGCCGCGCGAACAGGCGCGCATCAAGGTGCGGCCGCAAGATTCTTCGGGGCCGGCCCGCGTCGACGTCATTATCGGCACCCAGCCGGCAGGCCAAGGCCATGAGACAAGCTTTGCTCAGGTCGTCTCAGACCTCCTGCACGTGCCGGTGGCGAGCGTGCGTATCATTCTCGGCGACACCGACGTGGTGCGCATGGGCGGCGGCACGCATTCCGGCCGTTCCATGCGCCACGCCGCGACGGTATTTGCCAAGGCCGCGGTGGAGTTGATCGCCAAGGGCAAGGAAATCGCCGCCATCGTCATGGGCTCGGCGCCCGAAAACGTCTCGTTCGCCGACGGCCGTTTCGCCGCGCGCGACACCAACCGCACCTTCGACTTTCTCGAACTGGCGCGCGAGGCCGCGCAGCATCAATTGCCTGAGGCGCTCAAGGACGGCATCGCGGTGGTGACCGACAACGAAATGCACGAGCCGGTGTTTCCCAACGGCACGGCGATTTGCGAAGTCGAGATCGATCCCGCCACCGGCGCCATGACGATCACGCGCTATGCCTCGATCGACGACGTCGGCCGCGCCATCAATCCACTCATCGTGCACGGCCAGACCCACGGCGCGATCGCGCAGGGGGTCGGCCAGGCGATGACGGAGCAGGTCTATCTCGATCCCGATTCCGGCCAGCCGCTGACCGGGTCGCTGATGGATTACGCCATGCCGCATGCCGACACGCTGCCGTCGTTCGACACCGGGATCGCCGAGGTGCTGTCGCCGACCAATCCGCTCGGCATCAAGGCCGGCGGCGAAGGCGGCACCACGGCGGCGCCGGCCGCCGTCGTCAGCGCCGTGCTCGACGCCTTGCGCGAATGTGGCGTGCACGACATCACGATGCCGGTGACGCCCTATGCGATCTGGACGGCGATCCAGCAGGCCAAGACGAAGGGCAGCGCGTGATGCACGGCACGTCCTTGACGAAGCGCCAGCCGCGAATGACTGTAACCGCCGAATGACGCTAAAGGCTGAGGGAGAGACGGACCAATGGCGAACAAGATCATCATCAGCTGCGCGATCACCGGCTCGATTCACACCCCGACCATGTCGGACGCGCTGCCGATCACGCCCGATCAGATCGCCAGCCAAGCGATCGACGCCGCCAAGGCCGGCGCCGCCATCCTGCATCTGCACGCGCGCGATCCCAAGGACGGCCGGCCGTCGTCCGAGGCGTCGGTGTTCATGCAATTCCTGCCGCGCATCAAGCAGGCGACCGATGCGGTGGTGAACATCACCACCGGCGGCGCCGTCACCATGACGGTCGATCAGCGCATCTCGGCCGCCAACACGCTGTCGCCGGAAATGTGCTCGATGAACATGGGCTCGATGAATTTCGCGCTCTATCCGATGGCGAAGCGCTACAAGACCTGGAAGTACGACTGGGAGGAGAGCTATCTGCTCAACTCGGACGGCTACATCTTTCCCAACACGTTCCGCGACATCGAGAAAGTCTACAAGACGCTGGGCGAAGGTCACGGCGTGAAATTCGAGCACGAGTGCTACGACACCGGGCACCTCTACAATCTGGCGCATCTGGTCGACCGCGGCATGTTCAAGCCGCCGATCTTCCTGCAGCTCATTTTCGGCATCCTCGGCGGCATCGGCGCCGACCTCGACAATCTGTTCTTCATGAAGCGCACCGCCGACCGGCTGTTCGGCAAGGAGTATCTGTGGTCGGTGCTGGCCGGCGGCCGCCATCAGATGAATTTCTGCACCGCCGCCGCCATGATCGGCGGCAATGTGCGCGTCGGGCTCGAGGACTCGCTTTATATCGGGCCGGGCAAGCTCGCCAAGAGCAATGCCGAACAGGTGACCAAGATCCGCCGCATCGTCGAGGATCTCGGCTTCGAGATCGCCACCCCCACTGAGGCGCGGCAAATGCTCGGCCTCAAGGGCGGCGACCGGGTGAAGTTCTAGAGCGGGATGCGGTTTGCTTGAATCATTGTCCCGCTCTAGCCTTTTGTTTGCGCATGATCTCTTCCGAAAACCGGGTTCCACTTTTCGGGATCATGCTTTAGCCGACGCCGTATTCCGCTCATTCCCGCGCAAGCGGGAATCCAGGCGGAGAATTGCTGGGTCCCCGCTGCCAGGGGGGCGAGCGGACCGAGATACACGTCATGAACGCCATCGATCTCAATGGCCGCACCGCGATCGTCACCGGCGCGGCGCGCGGCATTGGCTTCGCCACGGCGCAAAAGCTCTCTGCCTCGGGCGCGTCGGTGGCGCTGTGGGACATCGATGCAGATGCGCTGGACGGGGCGGTCGCGTCGCTCAAGCGTCACGGCCGCGTTCGCGCCGCCGTCGTCGACGTGACCGACGAGGCTTCCATTGCCGGCGCCGTCGAAGCTCTGATTCGCGAAGCCGGCAAGATCGATATTCTGATTAACAATGCCGGCATCACCGGCGGCAATGCGCCGCTGTGGGAGCTCAAGCCGCAGGTGTGGCGGCGCGTGGTCGAGGTCAACCTGATCGGGCCGTATCTCGTCTGCCGCGCGGTCGTGCCGCACATGGTCGCGGCCGGCTACGGGCGCATCGTCAATATCGCCTCGATTGCCGGCAAGGATGGCAATCCGAACGCCTCGCATTATTCGGCATCGAAAGCCGGGCTGATCGGACTGACAAAGTCGCTCGCCAAGGAATTGGCGACGACCGGCGTGCTGGTGAATTGCGTCACGCCGGCCGCGGCAAAGACCGAAATGTTCGAGCAGATGCAGCAGGAGCATATCGACTACATGCTGTCGAAAATTCCGCTGCGCCGCTTCCTCGCGGTCGAAGAGCTGGCGGCGATGATCGCCTGGCTTTCGTCGGAGGATTGTTCGTTCTCGACCGGCGCGGTGTTCGACATTTCCGGCGGCCGGGCGGTTTATTGAGCGGCAGCAGCGTGATGCTGGCCTGCCAGCCGAAGCTCGCGGCGGCTTGCTCCGTCCGCCTTCGCTAAAGCTACGGTGGACAGCCAGCTCTCGCCTCGCGAGCGCAGGCTGGTGGGCGGTAGAGGGATCGAACCTCTGACCCCTTCCATGTCAAGGAAGTGCTCTTCCGCTGAGCTAACCGCCCAATCAGGAGCACGGGTTTAGCGTCGCGCCACCGGCGGGGTCAAGCCCGCGGGGCGCGCGCGCAGCACGGGCCGAGGATCGCCGGACGCTTACTTCGCGCCGGCGTCGGCGAGGCACTTCTTGGTGAAGCTCGTCTCGGCGGCGCCGTGCAGCTTCTGTGCGGCGGCCTGGTCTTTGCAGCACTTCTTGGCGAAGCTGGTCAGGGCGGCGCCGTGCAGACTCTTGCCGGTGGCCTGCACGGCGCAGCTGTCGTCGGCCATCGCCGCACTGACCAGCCAAAGCGAGGCGGCAACGATTGCGATCGTCTTCATTTTGCTCTCCCTGGATTGATTTTCTGAAAAACGCAAAGCCGGCGTCGCTATTGCGGCTGCAACACGCCGTTCGGACTCGCCTTGTCGACGATCTCGGGCAGATATTTCGCCAATGCCGTAAGCGTCTGATCGACCGGCAGGCCGAGATGGCGGGCGAATTCCTGCACTTGCGAATTGCCGAGCACCGCTTTGAGCTGATCTTCGGTGATCGGCAGGTTTTGGCCGTTGCCGAGCCAGGATTGCACCTGCGGGCCGAGGCCGCCTTTTTCCAGCGCCGCCACCAGGCCGGGCAAGTCGTGATACTGCGTTTGCGCCAGCACGGTACTGAGCAGCGCCGGCAGAGCTTCGCTCTCCAAAGCGCCTTTAAGGCTGTCGAATAGACCCATGATCGTCCTCCATGCACCGACGCAAAACGCTACGCCGAGGCCGTGTCAGTAACACGACCGAAGCTTAATTGAAGACGGCGGCCGGTGCCAGAGGCGGCAACGGCATGCCGGCGCCGGCGCAATCACGCCGCTTTGCGCGCCACCAGGCCGAACGCCGCGATCGCCGCCAGCAGGAGCGAAATCAAGGCGTTGTAGCCGGCGAGCGAGATGCCGAGAAAGCGCCACGCCGCCGCGTCGCAGCGCACGATATGGATCGATTGCAGCTGGCTGAGCAGCGAACCGCCGGCGCGCAGATCGGTCAGCGGTCCGGTGCAGTCGGTCGGGCCGGCCCACCAATGCCATTCGACGCCGGCATGATAGGCGCCGAGCGCGACGTTGCATAAGGCGGCGATCGCGATGACGGCGAAACCGACCATGAGCAGCTTGGCCGGTGCGCGCACCAGCGCCGCGATAACGAGCAGCAGCGAAAGCGGGATGACGATGTGATAGGGGATGCGCTCCTCGAGGCAGAGCGGGCAGGGCGGCAGTCCGACCACGAGCTGGAAATACCAGGCGCCGGCGAGCGTCGCGGCGCTGATCGCGAACACCGCCAATGCCGCCGCGGCGGTGGGCTCCCCGCGAACCCGATCGGTCCAGCTTTTCTTCATCGCCTGTTTCCCTGCCGCGCCGGATTATGCGCAATTTGCCGACAATTTGCCGATCCTGGCGGCGGAAGCAAGGCCGACACCAGCGCCGCGGTTGATGGCCGCGCCGGCGGGATGCCGGCGGCGGCAAGCCGCTGCGGTGGACGCCGGCTTAGGCCGAAGATATAGAAGCCCGCTATGCCCGTGTGGCGGAACTGGTAGACGCGCACGACTCAAAATCGTGTTCCGCAAGGAGTGTGGGTTCGATTCCCTCCACGGGCACCATTCGGATTAGCGCAGGAAAACCGCTGACTCTCAGGGTCTGGCGCCAAAAAGTGGGAGAGGCGAGCAGTCGCGCCTGACTTTTTGCCAAGGCATAATAATTGGACGCCGGAGATATTGTTGATTGTAGCCTTACTCTTACACAGTCGCCGCAACGGTATCGAATTGGCGGCGTCGATTAAGTGCACTGTCACCGTAATCCCGTAATCCCCCGTAATCCCCCGCTCTCGACGCGGGTAGCCACCCCGCCATGGAGGCGAGGCAGACTCAAGAGCCGCCGGTATTCCGACGGCTCTTATTATATTCGTGGCCGCATGCAGGACGCGAGGCGTGGAACGAGCTTCCCTGTTGCGGCATCCTTAATCTCCCGATCTCAATCGGCTTGCCAACCTGCTCCGACGGCCCGTTCGATCAGATGAAGCAACCTCGCGGCCTGAATTTCCGTCGGTAACATGCGGGGAATTTGACACGCGGGAACCAGCGCTTTCTCGTCGAACGGAGAGAGAATGCGCTTAGCTTGGCAGAATTCTCTTAGGGATTGCCAATAGGTCTCACCGTGCGACAATACCTGAGTGACCGCGTCCAGACTTTGATCGACTAGGCCGGCTGTTCTCTGTTCCCGTATGATTGCGCGCCGCTCATCGCCAGTGATGATCCAATCTTCCATTCCCTTGACCGCGGGCACCTTCGCCTCCAAGGCAGCCTTGCGACAACCCTGTTGTTTTGCCCACTCGGATACATTTCTTCCGGAAACCGGAGGGTTATGAAGCACACGCGCCATGGCCTCTCCAATTCGACCAATTTGCTTTAGCAAGACTGCACCTGCAGACTGCTGGGCCCACACTTTCAGATAGTTCAGGCCACCACTGCCCGCCTGATCCAAAGCAAATTTTACGAGTCGGGCGCAAGTGTAAGCAACGATTTGCGCGCGATACCCACCTTCGTACCAAGGCTCTTTTGAGATGCATGCCTCGGCGGCACGGAAAAGAATTACCCTGGCTACCGCAGTCCTAAACCAATCATCGCTATAACCCGAGCGTTTCCATTCGTCTCTCCACTCGTCAGTAATGCGCTCCGCGAAAGAGGTGAATGCCTTTTCGGCGCCCTTGCAAGTGATGTCGGGCTCCAAATTAAAACAGCATTCAACTTTTGCAAAATCCGTTTTTGTAACAACCTGCTTCTTGGGATTGAGAAGCAGGAATTGATTTTTTTGGGGGCCCGTCATGCCAGCCTGGTCGTTAAGATGCTGACCGCGAGCCCGCTCGTAGTACCAATGAGTTTGAATCTGCGATCCGGACACACCCGGAGCCAGAATGCGGCGTGACATTTCTTCCATTCGGCGGTGAAATTCGTGGTTTGCAAAGAAGTCACTTGGACGAACGCTATTCTGACTGTTTGCAAAGCGAGAGATTTGAGGGATCAAATCCTCAGCCGCAATCGGACTAACCACGGATAATTTCATCGGTACAAATACCATCCCGGGCATCAGCGTCTTGTCTCGCAAGGCTGCGGCCAGGGATGCCGTCGTCTGGGCTCCGTTGACAATCTGAAGATCGCTAGCGGACGTAACAACAAAAGACCCGTCGTCGCGTGCGACGATCGTCACATCTGACGCGGTAGTGGCTATACCATTATTATAAGAAAAAAACTTTGTAGGCTCTTTAAGGATCGTAGCGGCTATTCCTTTATTCACTCTGCCGCTACGCCCCAAATAAGTCCGTACGTTTCCCTCCAGCAGTCGACTGCCGTGCCGGGCATATATGTTAGCGAGCACTTCTCCGGGTATGACCGACAAATATCCTACGTAGTCTCCGGAATCGACTGACGCTGGAAGTACCGGCAGTCCCCCACCCGGAAGATCAGAGAAGTCAACGATCAAGTCATCTCGCACACTGTGAGCTTCGTGTATGCGCTTGAGTCGGGTCAAATCCCAGATCTGAAACGTTGCCTCAATCCTCCCCTTCGTCTGTTCTGCTGGAATTTCGCGAATTCGTTCACTTGCAGGCCGATCGGAGAGAACGTGGGCACGTACCGACGTCGGCCGCGGGACCCCCAGAATACGGCGCGCAAGCGACCAGAGCGGCCGGCTCTCTTCAATGTTATTTGTTAGCCATCCCTCCCACGCCTGTTCGAAGATGCCGAGAAGTCGGTTGAAGCCGTGCTCCTTTGCCTCGGTCAACGTCAGACTGGCTGGGTTTGGTGCATTACCATTGTAGATGGCGACAAACAGATTAAGTGAGCCATCTGCCTCGTCCAGAGCCCACGCATCGATTTCCAATTTCCGTCCACGATGACCTACCAGAATTTCGGCACATGGCTCCGCGTCGGGCACCTCCCCCGCATCGTGCAGACGGGCTAGCACTTCGATGACAAATGCCTCTCTCATTCCGCAGGACTGAACTTCGGCGCGCGAGGCAGTGGAGGCGAGCAGATCAGCGCGAAATTCCTCTTCCGTCATGCCCCCGCCTCCGTGGGAGGCAAAACAATCACGTAGGAGGCGTCAACCACGCCCGGTGGTGCGGTCGCCACGGTGAGACGCGGAAACGTGGAGGTCACCTTATGCCAGTCAATTCGGGCTAACCTAACCGAATCTGCATCTGTATTCACTTCATCATCCCAGCCGACGAAACGTAGCAAGGTATTGAAAGATTGGAGCGCCGCCGGAGTGTGGGCCAATATTGCCCTTATGAGAGACACCTGTCGTGTTGCCGTGACTGAGTCCGCCGCATCACGCCCGGTATTCTCAATCCTGACCACACCTAGCTCTAAAGGATCGCCGCCTCCCTCTAGTTGCCCAAGACCATTGATTAGCACTCGATCTGCATCGTAGTTGACCGCCTTAACCTCAAGCTTCAAACCTGAAGCGAGTTGAAAATCGTGGGGCGTTCCAAGCGGACCCGTCCAGGATGCAATTGCCTCATCGGGACCCAGCGCCGGCAGCACCCGCTTTTCCAACACAAGCAGTTCACCAATAAGACCTCTGAGCTGGTTGCGACTTAGCCCCGTCGCTTCAACTTGCATCAGATTGCGCCAGCGCTCGATGCGCGTAAGTATCGGGCCGCCGGGCCGGGACGGATCAACGCCACTTCTTGTGAAGAGAATGATGTCTCGGCACAGCTCAGCAAAGACCGGCAGAAGCTGTGGTTCTTCGAGAGCAATATGCAGCGACCACCGTCCGTCCTGGCGCTGCCGCCGTTCGACGCCAATTGACTTCAGCGGAGCGGAATCGGGGGGGCGGGTCGAGCAGAAGACCACAATGCCCGGTCGATCAGGGTGCTCAAAATCTGCGTAAATATCGAGTGCGTGTGTCGAATCGATGCGACGTTGCGCACCCGGTGCCGTAGTACGCAATATACTCCACAACTCTTCAATCGTCGCTTTCGTCATCGTCCCCTAGGTCATCCCCATCAAATTCCAACTCAGCTTGGGCGATCCGATTCAGGCGATAGCTGACATAGCGTTTGGGTGCATTGGGGTCCTTAATACCGGGAAAATGGAGCCCTAGTGCCGGAAGAATAAGGCCATTTTTATAATCGATTTCGGGAGCACCTTTGCGTTCGCGTTCAACACCTCGCAACAAATAAATAACAAGCAGCGGCGTCGTCATCGCTGCCCTAAATGCATCTTCCGGAATGTTCTTTGCGTCTGGGTTAGCTTTCCGTTCTGCTTCCCGTACTATTCGGACCTGCTCGGGTGATAGCCCATGCAACACGTCCTCGCGACCGCCGACACGTGCTTTCTTGCCAGACACCAGAATTGATTGTGGAGGCGACTGTCGCAAAAGGATAATGCGTCTCTTGGCGGCAAGTGTAAGTCCGGAAGACAATGCAGGTGTTACCGGGCCCTTATCCCCCTTCGTAGGCACAGCAACGGTCCAGGTCGACAATTGAGCATCGTTACGCCCGATCGCCTCTTCCAAAAAGTCCGCAATCGCATCCCCTTGGAAATCGTGGTTCAGAGGATGAACCAGAAATTGGCGAAGCAGATTACCGATCTTTTCAGCAGGCACAGCGCACCAACGCGCTGCATTGCCGTTTGGAGAATCTTCCGAAAGTCCGAAGTCGTTGGTTAGGTCCGACAGGAAGCGGTCGATAATCTTGAAGTTTTCCTGGTTTCTGCTCTGGTCCGCATATAGCCGCGCGGTCTCAATTCCCCGGCCGGCTAGGGAGATATCCCGGACTTCGTCCACAATATTTACACCGGAAGCCATCTTGTTACGCGCCGTTATTAGCAAGGTGTCCGGGTGTGTTCTCACTCTCAAACCAAACTCGGCCGGAGTAGCGCCCTGCCGGCGCATCCGAGCGAAATCGCCCTTCAATTCATTTGTTGCGTCAGTAACGTGACGATACCAACCTTCGGCTTCTGCCGCGAGCCACACACGGCACAAGTCCTGGTATCCGTCCCGGTAACCAAACCACCGGCTCATCTGCAATAGGGTGTCGTAACCTTTCGAGTTTCTCAAAAAATAACTGACGCTAAGGCCTTCAAGTGTTAATCCGCGTGACAAGCTGTTGCCACCAACGGCGATGACGCGCACGCCTGGCGCCTCTTTGATAATGCTGTAATCAAGCTTAGTAGCTCCGGACTTTTGGTTCACAGGCTGTACACGAACGGGCGAAATCGCATCGTGGAGGACGGCCAACACCTGCTTCCAATCGTAGCCACTCTCCGCGAATTCTTCTTCGAAGATCTTTCTAAGTAAAGCGAGATCAGGAGAATTGTTCTCGGCCTCGCGCGGTTTCAGCCTGCCGTACAGCCTCACCTTCTGCCTTATCAGCTCCAACTCGACATGCAACAAGTCCGCCACTTGGTTTTGGATCAGTGTAAATCGCGAGACGTTTACCAGCATTGACCGATGAATGCCCCGCTCACGACCGTCCACCTCATTAGCGGTTTGCAGATCGCGTATCGCGCATGATAGCAAAAATTGCCGAAGGGCCTTGCGCAGCGACTCGGGGAGAGAACCGGGAACGAAATCGATTTTGTGATCAGAGGGCAACCACTGGTCGGAGTCTTCAATAGTCCTAATTCCCGCTTCCCAAGCTTCAGTCTCCCCGACATCCGGATTTTCCGGATCTACAGGAGGAAACAGGCGGTTCATGCCTACATAATTTGTTGGTGGCTCAAGCAAATGAATGAAATCACGTGGAAACAGGTCGTCTCCGAGCATTTCATCCGTCGAGGTAGGATCGATAAATATATTGGCGAAGGGAGTTGCTGTAAATCCCACATAGCTTGAACGTGTGAAGAGTGCGAGTAAGTCACGTATACCTTTGTTGATGGCCGTCGTCTGGCTCGGATCATTGCGCGTATTGATCGAGGCATTATCGGCCTCATCATCTATCAGCAACAACGGAAGGTCGATGTGACCTTGTCTGTCCGCGTTCATAGTCCTTAGCCAAGTGCTCAAATTCGTAAGAACAGCTTTGTGCTTCTTGGCGACTACGAGTACGGGCTCTTTTACGGAATTTAATGAAATACTGAGCGCCGATGCGATCGAGGCTCTGAAGTCTTTATCACGGGATGTGAATACGATGCCGTCACGCCGGCTATCGATATGACCTACCCCGATATGGGTCTTGTGTTTTAACTGATCCCGCGCCAGAAAATCTCGGCTGTCGAGACCAACGAACGCCTCATCGAGGCGCTCCTGCGTCTGTCGACGCACAATTTCCAGCGTACCGGCGAGAAGCACAACCATTCGATAACCGGCATCGGCCGCTTTGCAGATTAAAGCTGCATACGATGCGGTCTTGCCCGATTGCACATCCCCGACAACCAGCCCGCGCCGTTTCCATCGACCCTCGACACTCGGATCGCCGAGCAGGTCCAATAACTCGTCCATGGACTGGTCCAGAGTGCCGGCAACCAGCGGCGGCCATCCACTACGTAAGAGCAGTTCGCGATATCGCTCCCAATAAAATGGCTCAATTTCCCCACGACGAGCATTCAGCCAAGGAGTGTGCTCCTCCTTGATAGTCTGTCCCATTTCCATGCGTATCGAGAAACGGGCGTGCAGAAGCTTACGAGCCTCGGCAATGTCTTCGGGACCGCTGCCGAAGGCTCCTGCCAACCGCCCAAGCACGTCATCTATCTCAGCCTCAGTAGGTGGTGGATCAAGGCGAAGTCCTTGTGCCGCCATTCGCGCAAGATTTTCGGATGACGAATTTACGCTCATGCGAGCAACCGCTCTGCAATTTGGCGTGCAGCTTCCGGGTTTCGATTGAATGGCTCCGTGATTGGAAGCCTTTGAAGAATTCGATTTGCTACTTCCCTATCACCGGCGAACGCATCGACAATCTGTCGCGCCATCTGTTCCAGCTCCGGTTCGCTGGGAATTGACGCTTCCGCAATGGGTTGATCGTTGGCGGTGTGAATGTGGATGTCGTGGATGGGCAGGTTTTCTTCCAGCAATTTCAAGACCGCTTCAGTGCCTCTCAGCGAGGTATTAGACATGATCGATTGAACAACGGGATGCTCTCGGTTAATTCGCCACGCTGCACCTTCGTCCCGCATATCGAAGCGTTTCCACAAGGGGACTTGTTCTGTGTTGTTCGCGGGGAGGCCCCGGTGCGTGTAAACTTTGCGGCTTCGGGTCGCGACTTCCCCCACGATCCGCTTTAGATGAGGTCGGAGCGCCCGAGGAGGCTCCGCGACTGCCTTGCGAATATCGACCTTCCACAGATGATCGAGTTCAATAGGAACATCGATTTGAATGCGCGCAAGACGAACAAAATCATCGGCGGGGACAATACGGAACCAACCTCCCGGCACCACTAACCTGCCGCCACGATAGATGTAGAAGCCATGTCCCGTTTTCAGGCTTTCGCGGCCACCCGCTCGATCGAGGTCTGCTTGTCCCAGGCGCGATGGAAACGGCAGAACGAACGGTGACATTCTGATCGGATGACCGTCGACCATCACCGTCTCGTCATGCAATATCTGACCGCGAGCGTGTTGCTGCAGGAACGGATCGATGACTGGCAGCGGTCTTTCATTCAAAAGTATTGAAACGGGTTCGGAAAATTCGCCGCTTATAAAACGATGGAAGACGAGCGCCAGGTGATCGCCGGCATCCAAAACTGCCCGATCGCCACCTGCGGCATCAAGGCGGTCCAGTTCCTCCAAAATTACAGCGGTGCCATGGCCCTGTTCGTTGAGCCTTTCTATTAGTTCGCTGGGCACACTCTGTTGCTGGGGATACTGAAGCCACCATGTGCCGAGGCGGTCACATTCATCCAAATCCCAGCGCGCAATGGACAGTTGACTGTCCTTTAAGCTGGCAACAGTTAGTCGGCGGCATTGGGAGAGGGCGGCCGTCTTGAGGCCAAGACCAAACCGCCCAAGGTCTGTTACGTCGCGATGATCTCGCGGATCGCGGCTGCCAAACCGCATCGCCGAAATCAGAGTTACCTTGTCCATGCCGCAGCCGTCATCGATGACCGCGAGGTATGGGGTTGGTACCTTCACGATATTTATGCGTATCGTACGCGCCTGAGCGGCAATGCTATTGTCAACCAGATCGGCTAGCGCCGTTGCTGTCGAGTATCCAACCGACCGCAGGGATTGCATAAGAATCGAGGCAACGGGCGGAAGTTCGCGTCCTCCATTGAACTGGGCCCCAAAAGCTGTTGACATTACGAGGATTCACAACTCGACGGTTAGTCCGACGACTCCGACTGCGCTAGATTGCTCTAGCCTTGTTCGGATTACAATGGATAGTTGCAGTCAATGCTCCGCGAACGTGCGCATCGAGGTGATTTCATGGACCCTGCGACGCGTTCGCGGGTCATGTCTCGAATTTGCGGAAAAGATACAGGTCCCGAGCGCATTATTGCCGAGCTTTTGGCCGCCGCCGGTCTTGATGCGGAGCAGCAGGTGCGCGACCTGCCGGGCAGGCCAGATTTTGTTCTTCGTGACGCCCGCGTGGCAATATTCGTAGATGGCGACTTTTGGCACGGCTGGCGCTTTTCGACGTGGCGACACAAACTCAGCGAAAAATGGGAAGCAAAAATCGAGGCCAATCGCCGCCGAGACATGCGAAACCATGCGAGGCTGAAGCGTGCCGGCTGGACAGTCGTTCGGGTCTGGCAACACCAAATTGAAAGCAACCTCGATACCGTTAGACTCAGGCTGTCCGCATTGTGTTCTGCCGGACAGAGCTGAACGTCAGAATTTTTTGCGCTTAAGCCTGGTTTAGTTTTCGGTATCTGCTACACGTGAATTATGCGAATGGAAGCCCTCGATATGTTTTGCGGCGCCGGCGGGTCAAGTGCCGGGGCACGTTTGGCCGGCGCAAATGTCATTCATGGTATAGACGCATGGGTTCTCGCCGCGCGCACGTTTCAAGACAATTTCTGCGGCACCAAGGTCGATATCAGAGAACTCGGGCCTGACAGTCGCCCCCCTCGCGCTCTCGGAAAGGGCGACATCGATCTCCTGATTGCGTCTCCAGAATGCACGAACCACAGCCCAGCCAAGGGCTCGGTGCCGCGCCGTGAGAGTAGCCGGCGCACGTCGAACTATGTGGTCAACTTCGCGCGGAGACTTGCCCCTCGCTGGATCGTCCTTGAGAACGTCGTCCAGCTCCGCAATTGGAAAGGCTTCGATCGGCTCATCCGTGAATTAAAAGAAATCGACTATCATGTCAGTTTGCAGGTTCTCGATGCTGCGGATTTTGACGTACCCCAAAACCGGCGACGCCTGTTTGTGCTTTGCGACCGAGATCGCGAACCACATTCAATTCGTCCCAAGAAGCGAAAGCGTCGAACCGCGCTCGACGCTGTGCAGCTTGACGGCCCCTGGCTTTCGAAGCCGCTCCGAATCCCTGGACGAGCAGCCGCAACAATCGAACGTGCTGAGCGAGGTATGGCTGCGCTGGGACGCGGCTTTCCTTTCCTCATAGTCTACTACGGCAGTGACGGAGGAGGTGGCTGGCAGCGACTCGATCGACCGTTACGTACGCTGACGACGCTCGATCGCTTTGGGCTGGTAACTTGGGAAGGCAATGAGCCAATGCTGAGAATGCTTCAGGTCGAGGAACTCCGACGAGCAATGGGCTTTCCTCTGGACTATCGTTTTGAGCACGGCGGCCGTCGCGACAAGATTAAAATGATTGGCAATGGCGTATGTCCTCCGGTTATGGAGGCCATAATAGAAACTCTGACCTCTCGATAGATCGACGCCCTACAAGAACAAAACGCGAGATGAGGCGGTGGTTCGGTTCCCGTTTGAGCCCAAAAAATGTTGGGGTAGGGGTCTGGGGTATGCCTGTAAACCGAACTGGAATTCATCCGTAGATAACAAAGCGTTAGACGAACAGTGTGAAGCCCTCCACGGGCACCAGTTCTTTGCCGCTCGGCGCAGCGTCATCGGTTATCTGCAAAAGCAAGCCGGCATGGGCCTGCACGTCGCCGGATAAATAGCTATCGCTCGCCTTGAATCTCCGTGGCCTACGTGACCGATGTGAACACGCGAGGGCGCATAGCGCCCCATAGCGCTCCACCATTTGCCAACCGGTGTGATAATACGGATGAGAGTACGGACACTTTCCACACTGGCGAAAGGCGCCTGCCAGCACCTTAGCGGCGCAGTGGGGGTTTCTTCGCGGGCGCCAATACATCTCTACAGTTATGCTGCCAGGCGGCGGCTAATTAGGCTGTGTTCGCCGCGATAAAGGTAGGACGCAAGTGCGCTACAGGAGTATTGGAACAACCGATCTGATGGTTTCTGAAATTGCCTTCGGTTGCGGCGGCAACGCCGGCCTGATGATAAAAGGCGATCGTGAAGAGCAACTACGAATTATCGCTCGGGCTCTCGAGCTTGGCGTTACCTATTTCGATAATGCGCCGGACTATGGCGATGGCTCTGCAGAGATCAATTTGGGTCTCGCGTTAAAGCGCATCGGTATTCGACCGGTCCTCAACACCAAGGTCGAGATTCGTGCAGCGAATCTCGATAACGTGTCCGATCATGTCGTCCGTTCGGCGGAAGATAGCTTACGCCGGTTGGGCGTCGACTGCGTCGACATGTTCCAGATCCATAACGGGCCTTCCCGTGTCAATCCGAAATTCGAGGGCGGCACGTACGCACAGCTATCGCTGGATCACTTCCTGGCGCCGCGTGGCGCGCTCGACGGGATCGAACGCCTCAAGCGCGCCGGCAAAATCAAATATGCGGGTTTCGTTTGCCGCGGCAACGACGGCGAAGAGGTGCGCCAATTGCTGGATACGGGCGTATTTCACCTGATCAATGTGCCTTACACGCTGTTTAATCCGACGGCAGGACGTTCCAAGCCGAACGGCCTGACGGTCGAGCGCGACTACGCCGATGTGATTGGCGCCGCACGCCGAAGAGGTGCGTCGGCGGCCGTCTATAGTCCACTCGCGAGCGGCTTTTTGACCGACGATAGCGTTGCCGGCATAGGGCGACATCACCTTGCGCGCGCCTATGAGCTTGAATCTCCGACCGCGCTGCGGTTAAGGCAGATGGCGCGAGCGTTGACGTTTCTGTCGCGCCAGGACGGCTGCACGCTGGCGCAAGCGGCATACCGCTTCGTGCTGATGCATAAGGGAGTAGCTACGGCACTCGGCGGCTTTTCTTCGGCGGCGCAACTCGAAGAGATCACGGCCGTCTCCGACATGCCACCCTTCTCATCCGATCAGATGGTCAAGCTGGAAGCGCTCTGGGACACTGATTTCGGTGTCTGAACCTCGCGGTTGATCAGACGTCAACGATTGCACCCGATTTAACCGGCGCCGATCGCGTATCGCCGCGCATCGCTAATTCCGCTTCCTCGATACGCCGATGTAATTCTTTCACGAGCTCCAACGCCGGGCCATAGCGATCGGCGTCGTCGCTCGCGAAACCCTTGTGATACATTTTCCGATAACCTTGGCTGAAGAAGATCTGCTGCTTCGCCCAACCGGGCTTGGCCCATCCGTCCGGCTCCATGCCGCTGCCGTGGAGCATCGGGCCTGGATTTTCGCGGAACACGTTCATCGGGTCCTCGCCCGCTTCGACACGCGCAATCTGCTGATCGAGCTGACGGCGCAATAGCACGATAGGCAGGTCGGTCCGGCCGAGCAGTTCCTTGGAGCGGTCGGTGATGGCGCCCTGCGCGACCCAAACCAGCGCATCTTGGGCGAGAACGTAGTCGAGTATCGGGCGTCCGTTATCGTCGACCATCGGCGGTTCATACCAAGGTACGCCGTCCTGATGCGGCGCCTCGACGCCGTGCGGGGCCGCATAGACCTGATAGCAGATGTGATAGGTGTGCGTATCGTCCATCGGCACGCGAATCTGAAATTCGCTGCGCGGCGAGCCGGCCTTTCCCGTTTGCGTGTAGAAGGGAAAGATTACCGTTGAATGGCGGCGGGTATGATCCGCCTCCGCACCTAATTCCTTTGCATAAGAGACGCCCTTCTCGAAGCCATATTGCGTCGGCTTTGCGAACAGCTCTTTGATGCCATCGCCCCATTTCGTGCGTGTATGCAGAGTGTGGTCGAGGCTGGCGGCGCGTTTGTCTAAATTGCCCTCCCGTTCGAGCACGTATTTGAACAAATGACCGTGCGCCCACACGCTGTGCGTCGGATCGCCGGTGTTCTCTTGGCACTGCAGCCAATTGCATTCGATGATGTTAATCGCGACCTGCCGCACCGCATTGGGCCAAACGAACAAATCCCAACGAGGAAGTTCCGGCGCAGGTAATGGACCCAGGTAAGCGAAAACCAGCCCGCCGAGTTCCCGCGCCGGATAAGCCTTCAGCTTGGCCTTGAGTCCGCCTTTCGTGCTTTCCATCGGCCGGTCGATGCAGACGCCCTCCGCATCGTATAGCCAGCCATGATAAGGACATCGCAGGCCGCATTCGTCCGGAATGCCAAATTGCATGTCCACAAGACGATGCAAACAGCGGTCGCCGACAAGTCCGAGGCCTCCGCGGCGGTCTTTATAGAGAACCAGATCCTCGCCCAGGACGCGTACTTTGCGCACAGGGTTCTCTAGAAGTTGAGCAAAAGGCGCGATGGGAATCCAATAGCGGCGCATGAGGTTGCCGCAAGGCGTTCCAGGGCCGACCCGGGTCAATCGCTCGTTTGCTTCAACGGTAAGCATGGCGGCTTCTCCGTACACAGCCTTCACAACACCGCTTGCGCCCGGTTAGGCGCCAGCGTTCGCGAAACTGCGCTTGAGGTGAATCAAAATACATTGAGCGTCGCGCCGCTCGGTCATGGATTGCATAATAACTAAGTCACTGCATGCTGGCTAGAAAAACTGCAATCGCCGCCGGCCGCATTCGAGCCTTGACGACACCATAGCCGATGCGTTTACTTCACCTCGCTGTCCATCCGCATGGCAGCCTATCCCCGGCAAACGCTCAACTTAATCAACGCGGAAAAGCCGTTCAATCAACCGGGGCAATCTCTAACTGCTTCAACGCGATGCGTACTCGCAATTTCGACGGGGGGTGTGTGATGATCACGGGAAGCGGTATTTCTCGCACTACGCGGCGCAATTTTCTAACTGGCTTCTGTGTCGTCGCTTGTGCCGTTGCCGGCAAGGCAAATGCGCAGACGGATATTGCGGGCTACCCGGATCGACCCGTCCGAATCGTCGTGCCCTATCCGCCTGGCGGCGGCTCAGACATTCTCGCGCGCGTCCTTGCTGAAAAGGTGCAATCGCGATGGGGTCAGCCTGTCGTCGTTGAGAACCACCCGGGTGCGAGCGGTAATGTCGGCACAGAAGCCGTGTTTCGCGCGGCGCCGGACGGATATACCGTACTCTTTACGGCGGAGCCGCCGCTGGTAATCAATGGAAGCCTGTACAGCAAACTGAACTACGATCCCAAAGCGTTTGCGCCAATCGTCGCAACAACAGCCGCCTACGGCGTGCTCTTGATCAATCCCCGTGTGCCGGCGAAAAATCTACAAGAGTTTATTGCCTACGCCAGGGCGAATCCCGGCAAACTCAATTACTCGTCACAAGGTATCGGCAGTTCGGGCCAGCTTATGGCGGAGTTGTTCGATATGATGGCCGGCACCAAAATGATCCACATTCCCTACGCGGGCACGGGCCCCGCATTAGCCGATCTCGTCGCCGGCCACGTCGACTGCATGTTCGGAGAACTGGTCACCGGTCTTCCGTTCGTTGAAGCCGGCAAACTGCGCATGATTGGTTACACTGGCGAGAAGCGAAATCCTAACTGGCCGGACCTCCCTGCGATTTCCGAGGTGTTGCCCGGCTATCTCGGGAAAATATGGCAGGGTATGGTTGCGCCGCCGGGCACGCCTGTCGCTATCACCAACAAATGGGCCGCTGCTATCGACGACATACTGAAGATGCCCGATGTCATGGACCGCCTTCGTAAATGGTACATGGTTCCAATCGGAGGAACCCCTCAGGATATGGAGCGATTCATGACCGAGGAACGCGAACGCTGGGGCAATGTCATCCGTGCGAGCGGTGCAAAGGTCGAGTGAGTAAATCCCCGTAAGAAGCGAAGGAACGTCTCGTCGAAGCCGCCTCCTGAGAATTCTTATCAACGAATGCACTGGCGCTTATCGCGCGACTTCAACAGCAAGCCATCTGCGCGGCTCCGCAGCTGCGGCCGGCAACGAAAGTGGCCTGCATGAGCGAGCGACGCGCGGTTCTCGTCGAAGGAACGCGCACGAGCGTCTCCAACGGCCGTACATCATCGTTTACAAGGTATTTGAGTATCGGGACGAAATCGCCATTTTTTCAATCGCGCACGGCGCGTGCGATCGAGAGCGGGAATAAAGCTACCCATGAAATTCGCCCACTTCTCCCACATCTGGGCCAAGCCCGGAATGACGCCGCATCAGCGCTACGAGCAGCTGTGGCGCGAGCTTGAGGCCTGCGACGAACTCGGCTTCGATTATTCGTTCTGCGTCGAGCATCATTTTCGGCCCGACGAGAGCTGGATGTCGTCGCCGTCGCTTTACGCGGTCGGCGCCGGCGCGCGGACCAAGCGCATGCGCATCGGGCCGATGGGCTATATCGTGCCGCTCTATCATCCGCTGCGGCTGGCCGAGGAAATAGCCATCGTCGATCAGATGCTCGGCGGCCGCATGGAGCTTGGGCTCGTGCCCGGCATCAATGCCGATTATTTCCGCCCCTTCGGGCTCGATTACAGCCAGCGCAAATCGCCGACGCTGGAATTCGTCGATTATTTACGAGCGGCGTTCGGCGCCACGCAGCCGTTTACGTTTCACGGCCAGGACTTCCATACCGACAATGCGCGGATTTCGGTGCAGCCGGCGCAGCGGCCGCATCCGCCGCTATGGATGATGAGCCGCGATCCGCAGACGCTCGAATTCTGCGCGCAGCACGCGATCAATCCCGGCTATTTCCTGGTCTATCCGCGCGCCGATGCGGCGCCGCGCTACCGCAAATTTCTGGCGGACTGGAAGGCCGCGGGCCGGACGCAAAAGCCCAATATCGCCTATTGCTCGGTGGTCTATGTCGACGAGAGCGACGACAAGGCGATCGAGACAGCTTTATTCCGCGCCAGCCGCGCTTACGAAGGCTTTCTGGCGCCGCCTAAGCCCGGCGAGACCTTCGAGCAGCGCGCCAAGGAACACGCCAAAATGTTCGTCGGCCGCGGCGAGCCCGGCGCCTCGGAGATCATGCAGCATCTGTTCGACGGCGATTATCTGTTCAAGAACGACCTCGTTTTCATCGGCTCGCCGCAAACCGTCGCCGCCAAAATCCGCGCCGCCGCGGTGGCGGGCGTGTTCAACGTGTTCATGGGCGAGTTCAATTTCGCTGATTTACCGGAGGACGCGCTGCAACGCTCGATCCGGCTGTTCGGCGAGCAAGTGATCCCGGCGCTGCGAGGCTATGAGCCGTTTTGATTGACGTCATTCCGGATCGCCGCGAAGCGGCGAGTGCGGAATCCATAACCCCATGCGGTGCAGGACTTGCACTGACAGTGGATATGGATTCCGGGCTCCGCGCGGCCCCGGAATGACGGTCACTGCGCCTTAGCCAATTCCGGATGCGCTGCGAGCCGCGCTTTATTGAGCACGTAGATGAGGAAGGTCACCACCGCGCCGACGGCAAACGGCAGCGCCGACCAGACATAGAGCTGTTCGACCGGAAGCCCGACGAACAGCGCGCCCAACAGCGGACCGACAATGGCGCCGAACCGGCCGATGCCGAGTTGCCAGCCGGAGCCGTTGGCACGCAGCATGGTCGGATAAATCATGGCGCCGACGACGTTGATGCCCGACTGGATGCCGAGCACGATCGCGCCGGCAAAGAACGTTGCCGTCAACAGCGCGGTCGTCGAACTCAATCCGGCATAGCCGATCGAAGAGACCACCGGGACCGCGATGACAAACAGGATGGCGATGGCGAGGAAGCGCGCCCGCTGCAGCCACCAGCACAGCAGCAGCGCACCGACGGTGCCGCCGACCTGCAGCGCCGCGCCGGCCAGCGCCCCGGTCGCCGGCGGCAGGTGGGCGGCGCCCATCAGCGTCGGCGTCCAGCTGATGAGGAAGAAGTAGCCCATCAGGTTGCAAGCGAACATCAGCCAGGTCAGCGGCGTGATCGCGGCGAGGCCGTTGCCGAACAGATAGATCGGATTCGAGCTCGGCGATTGCTGCTCGTCCTCGATCACGAAGCGCGCATTGGGCGGCACCTTGAAGTCGGGACGGATCGCCGCGATCAGCGCTTCCATTTTCGGCCGCTGACTTTCATGCAGCGTCATGAATTTGATCGATTCCGGCAATGTGGCGATGGCGGCGAGCGCGAGGATGACCGGCACGATGCCGCCGATCTCGAACAGGATCTGCCAACCGTATTGCGGAACCAGCGCTACGCCGACAAATCCGGCGATGGCGCCGCCGAGCGGCACCAGGCCGACGGCGATGATCGCCATGGTGGCGCGCAGATGGCGCGGCGCCGATTCGGCATTGATGGCGACCAGGTTCGGGATCACGCCGCCGATGCCGAGTCCGGCGAAGAAGCGCAGCCACGACAGCTGGGTGAGATCGGTGGAATAGGCGGCCGCGTAAGTGAGAGCGCCGAACAGCAGATTCGAGAGAATGAGCGCGGTCTTGCGGCCATAGCGGTCGCCGACCCAGCCGAAAATCTGCGAGCCGAAAAGAACGCCGATATTGCTGGCGCTCAAGACCAGGCCGAGCGCCTTTGGCGGGATGTGCCATTCGGCGATGAGGTGCGGCGCGGCAAAGGCGATGGCGCCGATGTCATAGCCGTCGATCATCGCGAGCAAGACCGACCAGACGATCAGCTTGATTTGAAACGACCCGAGCCCGTATTGGTCCAGAAATTGCGAAACCTGAACTTTTGCCTCACCGGCCATCGCTTCCCCCGAAGAGTTTCTATCGTTGCGGCTATCCGCCGTCCGGCGAAAAACTAGGGCAGGCGGCGGGTAAAGGAAAGCGACATTCGCGCGGAGCGCGTCCGCGCGCCGCGTGCAGGATGGGCGGCCGCCCCGCGGGGCGGCTTTCCCGCGCCTGGGATAACCAATAATAATGTGGAAGCAACGAGCGGCAATAGGGCAGGAAATCGCCAAGGTAGGGTTATCATGGAAATGAGCGTCTCAGTCGCGCCGCAGCAGCAGGCGCCGTCGAACGAAGGCAAGGTCGGCCAAGCCGGACCGCCGCCCAATGCGAGCGGCCTCGACGAATGGCTGGCGAAAATCGAAGCCATGGGCGAGCTCAAGCGCATCACCGCGGAGGTCGATCCCGATCTCGAAGCCGCCACGATCACCTATCTCGCCGCCAATGAAAAAGGCCCGGCGCTCTTGTTCGAGAACATCAAGGGCCATCCCGGACACCGTGCGCTCTACAACATGATCGGCTGCAACCTGTCGCGGTTCTGCCTGACGATCGGCGAAGAAACGTTCGATCATCCGCTCAAGGCGGTGCAGGCGCTGCAGCGCAAAATGGGCCGCACCATGACGCCCAAAGAGGTGCCGGCCGAAACCGCGATCTGCAATCAGAACGTTGCCGTGGGCGATGCTATCGACATCCGCATATTCCCGGCGCAGCGCATGTGGCCGCTCGACGGCGGACTCTATCTCGGCACCGGCGACGCGGTGGTGACGCAGTGCCCGGAGACCGGGCGCGTCAACGTCGGCACCTATCGCATGATGATCAAGGGGCCGCGCGAGATCGGCATCTATACCTCGCCCGGCAAAGACGCCACGCTCGACCGCGAGAAGTGGTGGAAGATGGGCAAGCCGATGCCGATCGCCGCCGCCTATGGCATCGATCCGCTGCTGTTTCTGGTCGCGGCGACGAGCTTTCCCAAGACCGAAAGCGAATACGACTATTACGGCGGCATCAACGGCGCGCCGATCGAGCTGTTCAGAAGCGATCTCACCGGCCTGCCGCTGCCGGCGCGCGCCGAGATCATCATCGAGGGCTTTGTCTATCCGGACGAGACCTTTGCCGAAGGGCCGTTCGGCGAATTTACCGGCTATTACGGCCGCCCGACCGGCGCCACGCCGTATATGCGCGTTGAAAAAGTTCGCTTTCGCAACAATCCGACCTTGACCTGTGCCTTGATGGCGGACGGTCCGGCCAACGAATGCGGACTGTTTTGGGCGGCGCTGCGCTCGGCGGCGATCTGGTCGGATCTGCAGAAGCTAGGCATTCCCGGCGTTCAAGGCGTGTGGTCGATCCCGGAGGCCGCCGGCTGGGGCATCACCGTGGTTTCGATCAAGCAGATGTATGCCGGTCACGCGCCACAGGTCATGGCGCTCGCCGCGCAATGCACCGGCGGCGCCTATTTCGGGAAGTATGTAATCGTCGTCGACGACGATGTGGACCCGAGCAACATCCATCAGGTGCTGTGGGCCATGGCGACCCGGTCGCGGCCGGCGCAGTCGATCGATATTTTGCGCGAGACCTGGAGCACGTTCCTCGATCCGAGCCTCAATCCGCCGGAAATCCGCCCCTGGGGCTCCAAGGCCCTGATCAATGCCTGCATGGATTACCGCCACATCAAGACCTTCTCCAAGCGCACCAAGCTGTCGAAGCCGATGTACGAACAGGTCGTGGCGCGCTGGAGTGAATTGGGCTTTGCCGGCAAGCCGATGGATGTATCGGTGTTCGAGGACAGCCCGCCGGGCACCGACGTCGGCTGACGTCAGACTGCGCGTCGGCTCATGCGCGCTTTGTCCGCATGCACATGGCGGTTCTTCATATTGCCGTAGACGCGTCGCAAGCAGCGCTTGAGCACCATGAGCTCTTGGCGCGACAGGCCGGCAATGGCGTCCGCTTCGCACTGCCGCGCTATCGGAATGAGGCGCGCTACCAGCGCGTTGCCTTTCTCCGAGAGCTTGACGGCGACCTCACGATTGCTGCTCGCCGCCCGGCTTCGCATCACCAGGCCCATGCGCACCAGCCGCGACACCAGCCGCGACAAGGTCGATGCATCGATGCTGGTCAAGTCGGCGAGATCGATTTGCCGCTGACCGCCGCCCGCCGCGAGCGCCGCCATCACCCGCCACATCGCGATGCTCAACCCGTGCGCGGCCAGCGCCTCATCGCCGAACTGATCGGCAATGATGGTGCCGACCCGATTCACGAGGTACGGCAAATAATCGCCGAGATCGAGCTTGGCAGGGTGCTTTGTGGACATGTTGAAGCGAGACTAGCGGCTAATTATTGCGTTTACAATAGATGCATTATCAACTATTATGCCTGCATAAGCGCTTCAAATGCGATGTCGTGGGGAGGTTACGATGGACTTCGGCTATTTCACGCTGAGCGACAATCACTACGAAAACAACGCGCGCTCGTCGAACCAGTTTGTCGCCGACATCACCGCCGAGGCGCTCTATGCCGACAAGCTCGGCATGTACTCGGCCTGGATCGGCGAGCATCATTTCAACTCGCTCGGCGTGTTGTCGTGCCCGGACCTGGTGCTCGCTTATGTTGCCGCCAATACCACACGCATCCGGCTGGCGCCCGCGGTCACGGTGCTGCCGCTGCATCATCCGATCCGCGTCGCCGAGCAATGGGCGACGCTCGACCTGCTGTCCGGCGGTCGCGTCGACTTCGCCTGCGGCCGCGGCTACGACAAACGCGAATATCTGCCGTTCCACGTCTCGTTCGACGACAACCAGGGCATATTCGAAGAGGGCCTGGAACTGGTGCGCCGGCTGTGGGCGGCGGACGACCGCATCTCGCATCACGGCAAATACTACTCGTTCGACGACGTGCGCATCACGCCGAAGCCGATCCAGCGGCCGCTGCCGACCTATGTGGGATCGTTTTCCAAGCCGTCGATCGAGCTTGCCGCGCGCTTGGGCTGCGGACTGATCGTGGCGCCGTTCGCCGCCGCGATGAGCTACGGCGGATTGAAGCAGGTCGCCGACCTCTATCACGAGAGCTGCGCCAAATACGGCAATCGACCCGGGCGGCTGATGTGCAGCTATTTTACCCACTTCGCCGACGACAAGGCGCAGGAGGACGCGCAGCGCGCGCGGCAGGTGCGCTACTACAAAGAATGCGTGATCCCGGCGTTCCCGAGCGATCCGAAAACCGCGCCGCCGAGCTATCGCTATTTCATCGACATGGTCGAGCGGCTGCACAACGTCAAGCCGGAGGATTTGACGGAAAATTCGGTGCTGCTCGGCTCGCCGGCGCGCATCGTCGATACGCTGAAGAAAGTCGAGGCGGCCGGCTTCGACGAGGTGATCCTGTATTTCAACGTGGGCCTGAAGCCGCACGGCCAGGTCAAGGACGAGATGGCGCGCTTCATGGCCAAAGTCGCGCCGGCCTTCGCCGGGGCGCGCAAGGAAGCTGCGGCGTAGCTCCGGGAGTGTCATGGCCCGCGAAAGCGGGCCATCCAGTAGCGACTGCATATGCCGGTCAACCGGTGATTACTGGGTCATCCGCGGTCGCGGATGATGACAGTGGGAAAAGCCCGTCGCTTACGGATCGAGCTCGGTATCCCAATACAGATAATCGAGCCAGCTGTCGTGCAGGTAATTGGGCGGAAACAGCCGGCCGTTGCGGTGCAGGTGCTGCACCGACGGCTGGAACGGCCGCTGCGACGGCCACATTTTGGATTCGTCGGGCGTCAGGTTGCCCTTGCGCAGATTGCACGGCGAGCAGGCGGCAACGACGTTGTTCCATACCGTATGCCCGCCGCGCGACCGTGGAATCAGGTGATCGAAGGTCAGATCGTCGCGCGCGCCGCAAAACTGGCAGACGAAGCGGTCGCGCAGAAACACGTTGAACCGCGTGAATGCCGGATGCGTCGAGGGTTTCACATAGGTCTTGAGCGACACCACGCTCGGCAGCTTCATCTCGAAGCTCGGGCTATGCACCGAACGGTCGTAATTGGCGACGATGTTCACCCGCTCGAGAAAAACCGCCTTGATCGCGTCCTGCCACGACCACAGCGACAGCGGGTAATAGCTCAGCGGCCGAAAGTCCGCGTTCAGGACCAGGGCCGGAAAGCCCGATTGCGATACATGAGCGTTCAAGGCGACGCTCCCACCTCGACTGGATGCCGCAGTGCGGCGATGGGTGCTAGTTTATAGGCAGGCATGACAGGATTGTGAAGCCCGGCCTAAGGGTTACGAGCTATGCCCTTTATCCGCCCCCGCGACGCGAAAGCGTAGCGGGGGCAGCCATGCGAAGCATGGTGGAACGCATGTCGCAAAGGGGTCGTATGCCCGGCGGAACGGCCGGAGATAGGTTGCAGCCGCCATCGGCGCGGCGTTGAAGATGAACTGCATGTCGGGCAGCGCAACGTCCGGGCCGCGATGGCGCAGAATGCGCGCGAACCCTAAGTCCCCGACAATGCGGCGCGGTCTCGTCCGATCTCCGCCTCGCCGTTCAGCAGCTGCCGATATTCCGCGATCGGAAGCGGTCGGCCCGTTAGATAGCCCTGCACCTCGTTGCAGCCTTCGCGTCCTAGAAACAGCAACTGGGATTGCGTCTCGACGCCTTCCGCCAAAACCGGCACATCGAGACTGCGGGCGAGCGTGATGATCGCACGCACAATCGCCGCCGAGTGATGGTTATGTTCCAGTTCACCGATGAAACTGCGGTCGATTTTAATCTTGTCGAACGGGAAGGCATGAAGATACGACAATGAGGAGTATCCGCGTCCAAAGTCGTCCATCGCGATCTTCACGCCGAGCGACTTGAGTCTGCGCAGGATCGACACCGCACGCGAAAAATCGTCGATCAAAACACCCTCGGTGATTTCCAGCTCGAGGCGCGCCGGAGCGAGGCCGGTTTCGAGCAATATCTCGTGGACAAGATTGGGCAGGTCGGCATGGTGAAATTGAACCGGGGAGATATTCACGGCAATGGTGTGCGGTCGCGGCCACGATGCCGCTTCGCGACAGGCTTCGCCTAAGATCCATTTGCCTAGTGGAATGATAAGGCCGCTATCCTCGGCAATCGGAATGAACTTGTCGGGCGAGACCGCACCACGATTTGGGCATTGCCAGCGGGCCAACGCTTCAAACCCGAAGACTTCGCTCGTATCAATTTTCAGCTGCGGCTGATAATGCAGCGAGATCTGGCCGTTAGTGACGGCCATCCGCAGATCGCTCTGCAATTCTTGTTGCTCTCGCAACCGCATGCCAAGCCCCGGCTCGAAAAACCGCACCGAGCCGCGCGTCTCTATTTTGGCCTGATACAGCGCCGAATCTGCATTCGCTATCAGGGTCTTGGCGTCGACGCCGTCGGTCGGATAGACCGCGGCTCCAATGCTCAATCCCAAATGCAGCCGGTGGCCGTCGACCTCGAAATCGTCGCGAAAGGCGGCGATCAGGCGCTCGCCGAGCCGTTCGGCGATGGCCGGTTGCGGGTCGCCCGCTACGATCGCGGTGAATTCGTCGCCGCCGACACGAGCGAAAAAAGCGTCCGCGGCGACATCTTGTAGGCGGCGAGCGACCTCGCGCAGCAGGCCGTCGCCAACCAGATGCCCATAAACGTCGTTGGCTTCCTTAAAGCGGTCGAGATCGAGAAACAGGACGGCGAATTGTTGCCGGCTCTTCGCCGCTTCCGCAAGCGTCGCGGCAAGATGCTCGATGAACGTCGCTCGATTGGGCAAACCCGTCAGCGAATCGGTATGCGCCAAATAGGATATGCGCTGTTCCGCGCGCCGTCGCTCGGTGACGTCGTCGATGGTGGTCAATACGTGTTGAGGCTTGCCATTTTCGTCGCGGATGACGGTCTTCTTCGCTACGATCGTGCGGGCGCCATTGTGGGGCGTGTCGATCGAATGCTCGCTCGTAATCAAGGGCTGGTCGGAGCGTAAAGATTCGTCGTCGGTGCGCACGATGAGATCGGCGCGCTTCTTTGGAAAGATTTGATGTGCGGTTTTGCCGATCAATTGAACGCGCGAAGCACCCGTCAGCTCCTCATAAGCGCGATTGAACAGGCTAAACCGGATATCACGAGCATCCGCGTCCGAACCGGGAACATCCTTCACCACGATTGGCAGTGGAACGTGTTCGATGACGGTATCGAGAAATTTCCGGGTGCGGCGAAGCTCGCTTTCGGCCAATGTGATTTTGGTGATATCGTGGATAACGGCCAGACGGGCCTTGTGACCGGCGTAATTCAACGTGCAGGAAAACACGGCAATATTGATTGCGGTTCCGTCCGCCGTCAGGTGCTGTCCGGTGTTTTGCGTCAATTGGATATCCGGCAGCGCATGCATGTGCCGTCTGAAATCGACCCGTGCTCCCATAGGACGAAGATCGGCCAGCGTCATCGCCAAAAATCGCTCGCGGCTGTAACCGTAGTGCCTCACCGCGGCTTCGTTGACGGCAATAAATTGCAGACTCTGGCGGTCGCTGACCCACATCGGCACCGGATTGTCTTCGAACAGCAGCCTGAAAGACTCCTCCCGGTTTCTCGAATCGGTGATGTCCTCGTGCGTCGAGAGCCAGCCGCCGCCTGTCATGGGGCGGTGAACGACGGATACAAATCGCCCATCGTGCAGCTTGTTTACGATCTGGTATGGCTGGCTTGCGGTCGCTTCGCTCAGCCGTTCCTTAAAATATCTCTCGTGGTCGTTCGGCGCGGTCTCGGCGGCTATTCGCTGCGCCAGAATAGCGTGCAACGGCGTCCCCGGTTCGGTCTGCCCGGAACTCAATCCGTATAGCTCGGCGAATTGCCTGTTGCAGACGACGAGACGCCGATCGGAGTCGAACATGCAGAGGCCTTGCGACATATTCTCCAGCGCGGCGTCGAGCTGAAGTCTTTTCTGCTCCATCGCGGCTTTCGCGATCGTCTGTCCGGTGATGTCTTCATGGGTGGCCACCCATCCGCCGTCCGACATTGGAACGCTCATGACGCGGCACGAACGGCCGGCGTTGGACTCCACAACGAGGCTTTTCATGTTGCCGCCGGCCAATTCGCCCAGAAGGTCGCGTCGATAGGCCTCGACCTCTCCCGAGAAAGTGCCCTGAACTCGCCGCATCTGAAGTATTTCACGCAACGTCCGTCCGGGCTTCATAAATTCCGGCGGCAGACGCGATAGCTCAACGTAACGCCGATTGAAGACGACAACGCGTTCGGCCGCATCGAACATGACGAGGCCCTGAGACATATTGTTCAAGGCGACGTCCAGCCGCTGCGCTTGCTGCCGGAAATGATCCGCCTGTTCGCGGACGGCGCGGGCATCCGCCGACAATCGCCGAGTGCGGAAAAATATGATGAACAAGTTTATAATGAGTAAGACTACAAGTGCGACCAGCGCTGTGGCAATCAGCGCGGCCGTCGAGACGCCGAATGCCGCGGCTTGAGCGGATACCAGTGGGGTCTGTCCGACATTCATTTGATCCCCCGATTTCGCAACCAATACTGCTGAAATTTAAAGCATTCGTCTTTTGCCGCGGCGGCGCTCGAAATTCGCGCTCGGCAAACGCGCCGATGCTTAACGGAAAGTTGCGGATAGCGGCTCAGCGTCTGGCCGGCCCATGGGCGATCGCCTGCCTACGACCGTGCGCCAGGCTGCTAGACCGGCCGCCGCACGCCGTCTACCTTGGCGTTCCCGCGCCCGCCGGAGATCATCCCTTGCGCTACGATGACAACCTGACCACAGAACGAAAGACCTTCGTCACCCACCTCGAATGCTCGGAGACAGGCGAGAAATATCCTGCCGACGAAATTCACAATCTCTCCCGCGCCGGCAAGCCGCTGCTGGTGCGTTACGACCTCGCTGGTGCCAAGCAGGCGTTGAGCAAGGATGCGCTGGCGCAGCGCCCGCCCGATCTGTGGCGCTATCGCGAGCTATTGCCGGTGCGGCGCAAGGAGGACATCGTCAGCCTCGGCGAGGTGATGACGCCGATCGTGCCGCTGCCGAAGCTCGCGGCCAAATTGGGCGGCGGCGAACTCCTGGTAAAGGACGAAGGCCGGCTGCCGACCGGCTCGTTCAAGGCGCGCGGGCTGGTCATGGCGGTGTCGATGGCGAAGGCGCTCGGTATCAAGCAAATGGCGATGCCGACCAACGGCAATGCCGGCGCCGCGCTCGCCGCTTACGCCAGTCATTGCGGCATCAAGACCACGATCTTCTGCCCGGAGGACACGCCGGAAGTTAATGTCAGCGAGATCGGGCTGCAGGGCGCCAGCGTCTATCGCGTCAACGGTCTGATCGACGATTGCGGCAAGATCGTCGGCGAAGGCAAGGCCAAAGTCGGCTGGTTCGACACCTCGACGCTCAAGGAGCCGTATCGGATCGAAGGCAAGAAGACCATGGGCCTGGAGCTTGCCGAGCAGCTCGGCTGGACCGTGCCCGACGTCATCTTTTATCCGACCGGCGGCGGCACCGGCCTCATCGGCATGTGGAAGGCGTTCGCCGAATTGGAGGCGATCGGCTTCATCGGCAAGAGACGCCCGCGTATGGTCGCGGTGCAGGCGGCCGGTTGCGCGCCGATGGTGCGCGCCTACGAAGCCGGCGTCGAACACGCGCCGCGCTGGGACAACGCACAGACCATCGCCTCGGGCATTCGCGTGCCGCAGGCGATCGGCGATTTTCTGATCCTGCGCGCGGTGCGCGAGAGCAAAGGTTTCGCCATCGCGGTTTCCGACGAGGCGATTTCGTCGGCGCTCGCGGAAGCCGCGCGCGAAGAAGGTTTTTTGATGTGCCCGGAAGGCGCGGCCACCTACGCCGCCTATAAGCAAAGCCTCGCCGACGGCCGCGTGACGCGGAGCGAACAAGCGCTGCTGTTCAACTGTGCGACGGGATTGAAATATCCGCTGCCGCAGATCCATCGTACGCTCGACCGGCACAAGCCGATCGATTTTGCCGCATTGTAGGCAAACGATACGCACGACAGTAACGTTAACGCTGCCTTGCCGCGATGCGCGCGCAGCGAAGTTTATTCGTCATGCGCAACGAATAATCAATGTGTCTCAACTATTAGCGGAGGTGCAAATCCATTTTTGTGGATGGTCTGTCGAGCGGGACACGCTTGGTATGTTTCGAGATCTGGCAAAATGTTTTCGGCGAAATGCCCGGCGTTTCTGTGTCGCCCGGCGAGGCACCACGGCGGTGGAATTTGCTTTGATCGCTCCGGCCTTTTTGGCCATGCTCATCGCCATTCTTGAAACGACGCTGTTCCTGTTCGCGCAGGCGACGTTGCAAAACGCGGCCGTCGACGCGGGCCGCCTGTTCATGACCGGACAAGCGCAAAATGCCGGAACAACGCAAACTCAGTTCCAAAATGAAATCTGTCCGATGGTTTCGGCGCTGTTCACCTGCGGCAACCTTATGGTCAATGTAGAAGCCTATTCGGACTTCGGCAGCGCCAGTGCATCGGCGCCGACGCTGACCTACAACAGCGACGGCACGGTCTCCAATAGCTGGTCCTATAGCGCCGGCACGCCGGGCCAGGTCATGGTCGTGCAGCTCGTCTATCAATGGCCGATCATCGGCGGGCCGTTGGGGTCCGTGCTTTCCAATCTCGGCAACGGCTCGACGGAAATGATGGGCGTCACCGCTTTTCGAGTGGAGCCCTATTGATCATGCTAAATCTGGCACGCATCGAGCGGCTTCGTCGGCGGTTTTTCTTATCGACGCGCGGCGTCGCCGCGATCGAATTCGCGATGATCGCGCCGGTCCTTGCCATCTTGTTCCTTGCGTCGTTCGACGGCGGCAGGGCAATTGCCATTTATATGAAAGTGCGATCGGCAACTTACACGCTCGATTCGATCGCCAATCAATACACCACGATCGCAGCAACGGACATGAGCGATATCGTGGGAGCGACGTCGGTGGTGCTGGCGCCGTATTCGAGCTCGCCGATCAAGGTGACGGTGACGCAGATCGCAATTAGCAACAAGTCCAAGGCGACGGTGGCTTGGAGCTATTCGCTCAACGGCACTGCGCACACCAAGGGCGCCGCGATCGCCATTCCGGCGGCGCTTAAGACCAAGAGCTCCTATCTGATGTTCGGCGAAGTGAGCTACACGTTTACGCCGCTGTTCGGCTATTTCACGGCGGGCACGATTACCTTCTCGGATAATCTGTATGTGACTCCGCGAAACAGCTCATGCATCAAATATACCCCGATAACCGGTACGTCCTGCACATAGCAAATCGCATTCCGAATTGGCCGCGGCGCCCGGCTGTGCGGGTCCTTTTCTTCGCGGGCGCGCGAGCGCCCCGCAGCGACCTGCGCGGAGAATGCCGGACTGTCAGTTGGTGATGTGGGCCGTGCTGACGGCCTGCTCGAACATCGCAATCAGCGCGTTGTTGATGTCCGTCGGCGTGGTCGCGGTATAATAGAAATTGGGCGACGCGCAGGACTGCAGCGCCCCTGGAATATTCGGAATGTTGGCATTCGCCGCGTAGTCCTCGCCATTGGCAAAATTTGTCGGGTTCTGGATGGTTTCATAAGGAATGTAGAGGACGGCGATCGTTATGCCGCGGTCCTTGAGCGTGGTGCACAGCGAAGGATCTAGCGTCGTCGCCGAATTGCTGCCCGACCAGCCGCCGTTCCATTGCGTCTGATCGTCCTGCGAACCGTCGCTGACAAGAAACACGTAAGGCAGCGGACTGGACGAGCTCGACCCGGTGCCGACCGACGAAATCAGGCTGTTCATGCTGGGAAAGGCGTTCTCGAAATGGGTGCCGCCGGATCCAAGATTTGAATTCACCCCGGTGTCCAGCAAGCTCGCCAGATTCGAGGCGGCATTGGTGATGGTGCCCGAGCCCGTGCCGGTCAGATTGGTGGTCAGCGAAAAGTAGGAATAAAGATTCTGGATGAACGGGTAGAGGCCGACCTGGAATTGGTTCGTCACCACCTCGCTGCTCGCCGCGGTCGACAGCAATTGATTGACGGCATAGCCGACGGCATCGGCGCGTAGCTGGATGCACGAGGAGGTTCCAGCCGTGTTGCAGGACGTCACCGGCGTATTGGACCAATTGATATTGTTCGGAGTGATGCTTCCCGTTGCCGGCGTCGTGCCCAGACGCGTGATGGTAAATCCCAGGCAATAGCCGCCGGGACTTGGATCGTAGGTGCTGACATAGGCGGAGGGCGGCACGCCGGATTCTTCCTCCGACTTGCTGCAAGCTCCTTGCCTGGTAAAATGGCACGCAAACGTGCAACCCTTTGGATAGAGGGTGTAATTGTCGGGATTGACGTCCTGCAGTCTGGTTTGCTCGGCCGTGGTCGACGGGAAGCTCATCGAGCCCGAAACGTCGAGCATCAGGTAGAAATCGATATAGGTCGGCAGCGTGTAGCTCGCCGTCGAAGTGCCCGCTACCGCAATATCTTTGTAGCCCATGATTCCCATGAAGTAGGTGGGAACCTGAGCCGTGAAGGCGATCGTCGAAGTGACCGTTGTCCCGCTTCTGGCAACTGTGGCGGTGGGCGTCAGGCTGGTATAGCCGGTGTCCTCCGGGGCGGTGCTTAGATTTGCCTTGAAAAAGTTGGTTGCGAAGGTTGAGCCGCCGGAAACCGTGCCGCTGCCTGACATCGCTTTGGCGGTGGTAATCACGGACGAGTTGATCGAGACGGTCGCCAGGCTCGCTGCGTCGGCGGCCGCCTGCAGCTTGGTCTTGATCATCGACGCGCTCGAATAATCGATGACGCAGCCCACGGCGGCGACCATCGGCAGCATGGCAAGGGCGGTAATCACGGCGACATTGCCGCGCCTGTTCAACCGGAAGTTGGTTATGAGCGCCTGCAGCCGCGCCAATCGAGCGCCCCGGGCCAGCTTCTTCATCGCCGCCATGACCATCGCGCACCTTGAGCCAATAGCGCGCTTCTAGGCCGAATTTGCTAGGAAATCGTTACGCAATACAAAGGCTTGCGGTTAAAGCCCCGATGGCAAAACGGCCAAGCGCCGGGCCAGAAATTCGCCGCCGTGGCGCAGTCCCTCGGCGTCGATGCCGTGCCCGACCCCCGCCGACAAATGCCATTCGGCCGGCACCCCGAGCGCGGCAAGGCCTTGCGCCGCCTGGAATAGAGCCTGCGGCGGGATGAGATCATCGCGGTCGCCGTGAACGAGCAGCACCGGCGGGCGGGATTTGATTTCGGCGGCGAATGCCTCGGCGTCGCCGTCCGGGCGCTCGACCAAAAGCCCCGAATAGCCGACGATGGCTGCGGGAGCTGTGGCGCGGCGCAGTCCGACATGCAGCGCCATCATGGTGCCCTGGCTGAAACCGACCAGGGCCAGCGACGAAGGCGGCAACCGGTGGCGCGCCAGTTCGGCGTCGAGAAACCGCTGCAACAGCGGGGCCGCCTTGTTGACGCCGATCCAGCGCTCGTCCGGGTCGCGAAAAGTCAGCGCGAACCATTGCTTGCCGACCGGCGCCTGTCCGCACGGCTCGGGCGCGTGCGGCGACACGAAGGCCGCCTGCGGCAGCATTTGCTGCCAGGCGCGGCCGATATCGATCAGGTCGTTGCCGTCGGCGCCATAGCCGTGCAGAAAAACCACGAGCTGCCGCGCTGCGCCGGAACGGGCTTCGAGCCGCGGACCGTCAAGTTCAGCGGCCATTCATACCCCTTTTCGGCATCCTCTTTCCTTTCCCTCTCTTGCTTGCGGGGGAGGGTAAGGTGGGGACGGGCGCGCCGTCACGTCCTTTGACGGCGCGATAATAGGTCCATAGTACACGCGCCGCTACCGCGCGGACCGGCCGCCAGGGCTCGGCGAGCGCTATCATTTCCTTCGCAGTCGGCCGTGCGGCAAGCCCGAAGGCCAGACGCGCCGCCTCCTGCAGCGCGAGGTCGCCGGCCGGCCAAGCATCGGCATGGCCGAGACAAGCCAACAGGTAAATGTCGGCGGTCCACGGTCCGATGCCATGGACTGCCGTGAGCGCCGCGTGGGCCGCATCGGCCTCGATATCCGCAAGCGCGGCGAGTGCGAGATTTCCGCGGGTTACGGCGCGGGCGATTTCCTTGAGCGCCCGGATTTTTGGCGACGACAGGCCGAGCCGCGCCAGCCGGGCGGCGCGCGCCCGCAGCAGGGTCTCCGGCGCGAACGGCTCGAATGCGGCGGCAAGCCGGCCCCAGATCGCGCCCGCGCTGGCGGTCGAAAGCTGCTGCGACACCACCGTTGCGGCGAGCCCGGCAAAGCCGTCGGGCCGCCGCCGCAGCGGCGGCCGCCCGACTTCGGCCACCAGCGCGCCGAACCGCGGCTCGATTTCACTGAGCATTGCGAGCGCGGCATCGAGGTCGCTCTCGCTGCGAATATGGGTCAGCATGTTAGACTATGCAGCCGGGCCGGTGTTCCAGACGTTGATCCGTATTCAGTTTCGAGAAACGTATCGCCGATGTACAGCCGCATCCTGCGTTTCGCACCGAGTCCGAACGGATATCTGCATCTGGGTCATGCCTATTCGGCATTGCTCAACCACGATCTGGCGCGTGAATATGGCGGACGGCTATTGTTGCGGATCGAGGACATCGATGCCGAGCGCTGCCGGCCGGAATACGAGGAAGCGATCATCGAGGATCTGCGTTGGCTCGGCGTGGCGTGGGTTGAGCCGGTGCGGCGGCAACGCGAGCATTTCGACGATTACGCCGCGGCCATTGCCGCGCTGGAAGCGCAGGGGCTGCTTTATCCGAGTTTCGAGAGCCGCGGCGAACTCAATGCCATGGTTGCGGAACTGGACCGGCACGGCCGGTGGCCGCGCGATCCCGACGGCGTAGCCATTTATCCGGGGCGGGCGCGCAAACTTTCCGCCGCGGAGCGGACACGCCGCCGCGCCGGCGAGCCGTTTGCGCTCCGCCTCGCCATGGACGCCGCGGTGGCGCGCGCCGGCGCTCTGTCCTGGACCGAAACCGGGGCCGGACCGCACGGCCAGACCGGGCCGGTTACCGCGGCGCCACAAATGTGGGGCGACATCGTGCTCGCGCGCAAGGAGACGCCGACCAGCTATCACCTCGCCGCCGTCGTCGACGACGCCCTGCAAGGCGTCACTGACGTGGTGCGCGGGCAGGATCTGTTCTGGGCGACCGGGATTCACCGGCTCCTGCAGGCGCTGCTCGGACTGCCGGAGCCGGCCTATCATCACCACAAGCTCATTCTCGACGACGAGGGTCGCAAGTTGTCGAAGGCGACGCAGTCGACGGGTTTGCGCGAATTGCGCGCCGCCGGCTCAAGCCCGCGCGATATTCGGCGCATGGTCGGGCTGGGACGCTGAGCGTCCGGCCGAGCCGAACTGAAGGTTGGCTTGGCGCGGTTGACTTGGCGCCAGATCGCGTTCGAGCGTGTTTTGTTCGGTCCGCCGCCGTGGCATGTTGGGCGCCGGCTGCGAGGGGCCGCCAATGGCGCGATCGAGGACCAAACAAAAGTCCGCCGTAAAACCGGCGCGACGCCGCAAGCGGTGGTCGCCGGCGCGCGGCCGCAAGCCGCCAGCGGACCAGGCCGTGCTTGCGGTTTTTGCCCACGACATCCGCACCGCGCTCACCGGCATCCTCGCGCTCGGCGAACTGTTGACAAGTTCCAATCTCGGCGAGCGCGAGCGGCGCTGGGCCGCGGGCATCAAGGACAGCGCCGAGCATCTCGCCGCGCTGACCACGCTCATCGTCGACGCCGCCAAGGCCGGCGCCGGTTCGTTGACGTTGCAACAGGAGATTTTCCGGCCGCGGCGCTTGATCGAGGCCCTGGGCGAAACGCTGACCGCACGGGCGCAAACCAAGGACTTGCGCGTGGAGATCGCGATTGCCGACGACCTGCCGGAATTGCTGGTGGGCGATGCGGTGCGGCTGCGCGCGGCTCTGGAAAACCTGATCGACAACGCCGTGAAATTCACCGCGCAAGGAGTGGTCCGGCTCGAAGCGAAAGCAGCCCGGGCCGCGCGCGGACGCGCCAAGCTGAGCTTCGTCGTCGCCGACAGCGGCATCGGGCTCAAGCCTGCCGAGATCAAGCGGCTGTTCCGCCCGTTTGCGCAAGCCAGCGCCGAGATTGCGCGCCGCTACGGCGGCGCCGGTCTCGGGCTTGCCGTCGTCAAGGTCTTGGCGAAGCTGATGGGCGGCGATCTGACCGTGACCAGCAGGCCCGGACGCGGCTCAAGCTTTTGTCTCTCGGCGGTGCTGCCGACCGCGCCTGCCGAAGCGGCGGGCAACGAGCGCTTGCGGCAAAGCAGGGCGCCGGGACGCCGTCTCAAAATCCTCTGCGCCGAGGATAATCCTTATGGCCGCGTCATCCTCAACACCATTCTCACCGAACTCGGCCACCGCGCCGACTTCGTCGGCTCGGGCGAGGAAGCCGTCGCCGCGGTGCCGCGCGGCTACGACGTCGTGCTCATGGACGTGACGCTGCCCGGCATCGACGGCCTCGAAGCGACGCGGCGTATTCGCGTGCTCGGCGGCGTTGCGGGATCGACGCCGGTCATCGGCATTTCCGGCCGCGAGGCCGATGACGCCGAGGCGCGCATCTCGGGCATGAATACTTATTTGCGCAAACCGATAAGTCCGAGCGCGCTCAGTGAAGCGCTCGCGGCGGCTATTCGTCATTCCGGGGCCGAGCAAAGCGAGGAGCCCGGGAACCATAACCACGGCTTGTGATTATAGATTCCGGACTTGCCGCTTCGCGGCAATCGGGAATGACCAAAGCAAGGCTACTCCGCCGCGTCCGCCGTCGTTTCGACGATCCGGCACAGATCGCTCATAATGCGGTTTAATTCGAAATCCTTCGGCGTGTAGACTTCGGCGACGCCGGCATTTTTCAGCGCGTTGGCGTCCTGCGGCGGGATGATGCCGCCGACGACGACCGGCACATCGTTAAGGCCGGCCGCCTTCATGCGCGCGACGACATCCGTTACGAGCGGCATGTGCGAGCCGGACAGGATCGACAGACCGACAACGTGCACATCCTTCTCCGCCGCCGCCGCGACGATGGCCTCCGCGGTCAGGCGGATGCCGTCATAGACCACGTCCATGCCGGCGTCGCGGGCGCGGGCGGCAATCTGTTCGGCGCCGTTGGAATGGCCGTCGAGGCCCGGCTTGCCGACCAGGAATTTCAGCCGCCGGCCGAGCTTCTTGGACACCCGGTCGACTTCGGCGCGAATGTCGTCGAGCCCTTCGGCGTCGTTGCGCATGGCGGCGCCGACGCCGGTCGGCGCTCGGTATTCGCCGAACGCGGAGCGCAGCGCAAAGCCCCACTCGCCGGTGGTAACGCCGGCTTTGGCGCAGGCGATCGACGCCGGCATGATGTTGGCGCCGTTTTTCGCCGCGCGGCGCAATCCTTCGAGCGCCGCGGCGGCGGCCTTGGCATCGCGCGCGGCGCGCCAGGCGTTAAGCCGCTCGATCTGTCCGGATTCGGCTTCCGCCGGCACGGTGACGACCGCTTCGGCGGCATCGGTCAGCGGCGAGGCTTCGGTCTCGACGAAGCGGTTGACGCCGACCACGGTCTGCTCGCCGCGTTCGATCGCTTCGACGCGCCGGCAATTGGATTCGACGAGCTGCTGCTTGAGGTAGCCGGTTTCGACTGTGGCGACCGTGCCGCCCATCGCCTCGATATGCTTGAGCTCGTCCTTCGCCGCGGCCTTCAGCTCGGCGACCTTCGCCGCCATGACCGGCGAGCCCTCGAACACGTCGCCGTATTCCAATAAGTCGGTCTCGTAGGCAAGGATCTGCTGCATGCGCAGCGACCATTGCTGGTCCCACGGCCGCGGCAGGCCGAGCGCCTCGTTCCACGCCGGCAATTGCACCGCGCGTGCGCGCGCATCCTTCGACAGCGTGACCGCGAGCATCTCGATCAGAATGCGGGCGACGTTGTTTTCCGGCTGCTGCTCGGTCAAGCCCAGCGAATTGACCTGCACGCCGTAGCGGAACAGACGCTGCTTGGCCTCGGTCACGCCATAGCGCTCGCGCGTAATCTCGTCCCACAATTCGGTGAAAGCGCGCAGCTTGCAGATTTCGGTGACGAAGCGCAGCCCGGCATTGACGAAGAACGAGATGCGGCCGACCACGTCGCCGAATTCGTCCGCGGCGACCTGGCCGGAGGCTTTCACCGCGTCGAGCACGCCGATCGCGGTGGCGAGCGCGAAAGCCAGTTCCTGCACCGGCGTCGCGCCGGCTTCCTGCAAGTGATAGGAGCAGACATTCATCGGATTCCATTTCGGCATTTCCTTGGTCGTGAATAGGATCACGTCCTTGGTCAGCCGCATCGACGGCGCCGGCGGGAATACGTAGGTGCCGCGCGACAGATATTCCTTGATGATGTCGTTCTGCGTGGTGCCTTGCAGTTTTGCCCGCGGCACGCCTTGCTCGTCGGCGAGCGCGACATAGAGCGCAAGCAGCCACGCGGCGGTCGCATTGATGGTCATCGAGGTATTCATCTCGCCGAGCGGGATGGCCTCGAACAGCATGCGCATATCGCCGATATGCGAGATCGGCACGCCGACCTTGCCGACTTCGCCTTTGGCCAGGGTATGATCGCTGTCGTAGCCGGTCTGGGTCGGCAGATCGAAGGCGACCGAGAGGCCGGTCTGCCCCTTGCTCAGGTTTTTGCGGTAAAGTTCGTTCGACGCGGAAGCCGTCGAATGGCCCGCATAGGTGCGGAAAATCCAAGGTTTGTCGCGAACTGGCTTATCGCGGCGCGGCTGATCGCCCATCGGTCTCCCACGCGTTCCACCGGCGCGGTTAATGTGGCGCGGATTTTGTTGCGACGCAACATGCGCGTCGCACGACCAGCGCCAAGACAATCAGCACCGCGGCGAGGCCGGTCTGGGTCTTGACGTAAGGAAAGCTCAGGATGAGCGCGCCGGCGACGGCGAGGCCGAAGGGTTCGCTCGCGACAAATCCGCGTTCAAGCGCAAAGCGAAGGAGAAAAGCCACGGCCACCGCGAGCACGACGAGGTCGTACATATAAACGTATGGGGTTGCGACCAGCGTGGCGGCGGCAAGCGCGGCGGCCTTGAGATCGAACGGCGCGCGGCTGCGCCAGAACATAACCATCGCCGCGGCAAGCGCGAGGCTCAGCGCGGCTTGGACGCTCCAGGCGAGTGCTTCGCCGCCGCCATGCGAGCGGATCAAACCGAACACGCTTTGCAGCCGGCCGAAGTCGGCATGGCCTTGGCCAAGCACGACGCGGCCCGTTATCGGCATCCAATGCGCGAAGGCGTCCCAGCTCGCGCTGCCGAAGGCGAGCCAGGACAGCCCGGCTATTCCGATCGCGACAGCCGCGGCGACGAGAACAGTCAGCCAGCGCCGGTCGGCGATCAGGACCAGGGGAAACAGCAAACCGAATTGCGGTTTGTAGGTGAGCAGGCCGAGACAAATGCCGGCAAGCGCCGGCCGCCGCTCCAGCAGGCCGAGCGCGCCGCCGATCAGTGCCGCGGTGAGAAAGCCGTTTTGCCCGGCGGTGACGTTCCACAGCGCCGCGGGAAAGCCGAGCGCAACGAAAATTCCGCTGCGCCCGAGAAGGTTCCACAGCGCCGCGACATAGACGGCAAAAGTCGCCAGCAACGAAACCGCCGCCGCGGCGACAAATGGCAGCGTCGCCAGCGCCGCAGCAACGAACAGAAACGGCGGCGGATAATGCCAGCCGTAATAATTTGGAAAATCGTGGCCGATGACGCGGACTTCGGTCTGTTTATGCGTCGGCCAGTCGTAGGCGGCGGCAGGATCGCCGTCGAGCGCGAGGCGTCCGGCGGCGGCGACGTTGACGAAATCGTTGGCGATCGGCCGGCCTTGAGGATCGAGCAAAAAATCGCCTTCGAGAAAGGTGCCGCCGAGCACGATCAGATAAGAAAGGAACAGCGTCAGTCCGACCAGCCGAATCGTCCGCGCGGCGGAAAACGGCGCCGCGGCATCAGGTAGCACTGCAATCGTCGAGTCTTTCGCGGCGGTGTTCACGGAGTGCGCCCAAAACAGAGATCGTTGGCGCGAGAGCCGAAAGGGCTCTTCGCGCCTCCGCTTTAGCGCCTGATTACTTTCCGCCGTCTTAGCGCTCGATCAGGCGCGCTTGACCAGCCTGATGATGATCAGAAGGATCACCGCGCCGATGAATGCGTCGATAATGGCGCCGATGATTCCGGCGGCGATCGGAAATCCGATGGTCGGCAACAGCCAGCCGGCGATCAAGGCGCCGACGATGCCAACGATGATATCGCCGATCAGCCCGAATCCGCCGCCTTTGACGACCATGCCGGCCAGCCAGCCGGCTATCGCACCGACGATCAGCCAAACAATAATGCCCATGATCCGTCCCCCGATTCCCTGGTTCCAATCGGCCGTCGCGCATTGCGACTGCGCTGCCCGTCAAGCTTAGGGCTTCGGCCTGCCGCTGTCAGCAGCGGGCTTGGAGTTTTCCGCCCTAAGTAATTGTTGCGCTGCAACATGAGCTGCGGCACACTGCGGACTGTCTCGCGACGCCGCGTCGCGAAAGCCGGTGTTTGCCGGGAATCCGTCATGGCCGTTGCGCACAAGAAGCCGTCCGCCGCGCCGCTCAAGGATCTCTACGAGATCGGCGAGGTTCCTCCGCTCGGCCATGTGCCCGCAAAAATGTATGCCTGGGCCATCCGCAAGGAACGGCATGGGCCGCCGGAGACGGCGATGCAGTGCGAAGTGTTGCCGACCTGGCCGATCGCCGAGGACGAGGTGCTGGTCTATGTCATGGCCGGCGGCGTCAACTACAACGGCATCTGGGCCGGGCTCGGCCAGCCGATCTCGCCGCTCGACGTGCACAAGAATCCCTATCATGTCGCCGGCTCCGACGCCTCGGGCATCGTCTGGGCGGTCGGCTCCAAGGTGAGGCGCTGGAAGATCGGCGACGAAGTCATTGTCCATTGCAATCAGGACGATGGCGACGACGAGGAATGCAATGGCGGCGATCCGCTGTTGTCGCCGTCGCAGCGCATCTGGGGCTACGAAACGCCGGACGGTTCCTTCGCCCAGTTCTGCCGCGTGCAGTCGCGCCAGCTGATGGCAAAGCCGCCGCATCTGACCTGGGAAGAATCGGCTTGCTACACGCTCACTCTGGCGACCGCCTACCGCATGCTGTTCGGCCATGCGCCGCACATTCTAAAGCCCGGCGATAACGTTCTGGTTTGGGGCGCATCGGGCGGGCTCGGCGTATTCGGCGTGCAGCTCGTTGCCGCCTCGGGCGCCAACGCCATCGGCATCGTGTCCGATCCGTCAAAAGTGCAATACGTCATGGACCTCGGCGCCAAGGGCGTTATCAACCGCAACGATTTCAAATGCTGGGGCCAGATGCCCAAGGTCGGCACACCCGAATACGACGCCTGGGTCAAGGAAGCGCGCCGCTTCGGCAAGGCGATCTGGGATATCACCGGCAAGCGCGACGTCGACATCGTGTTCGAGCATCCCGGCGAGGCGACGTTCCCGGTGTCATGCCTGGTGGTCAAGCGCGGCGGCATGGTGGTGTTCTGCGCCGGCACCACGGGTTACAACATCACTTTCGACGCGCGCTATGTCTGGATGCGGCAGAAGCGCGTGCAGGGCTCGCATTTCGCCCATCTCAAACAGGCCAGCGCCGCCAATCAGTTCGTCATCGACCGCCGCGTCGATCCATGCATGAGCGACGTGTTCCCGTGGGAAAAGATTCCCTATGCCCACGAATTGATGCGCACCAACCGCCACAAGCCCGGCAATATGGCGGTGCTGGTCAACACGCCGCGCCCGGGTTTGCGGAATTTCGAGGATGTCGTTGAGGCGGCGGGCGGTTGATTCTTCCGTGCCGTCGACATGCGCGCAGCATCAAGCTGCTGACCGGCAGCGCCGATCAATAGGGCGCTCGTCCCTGCTTCCGCGGGGACGAGCGCCCTATTGCTTCCAACTCTTCGTCACGCGATTCCGATTGCGCGCGAAGGATCGCCCGTTCGCGCGCGATCGCCGCGTTGAGCTCGCCGCCATAGATGAAAATCAGCGCGGTGAAATACAGGAAAACCAGCGCCATCATTGCCGAAGCAAGACCGGCGTAATAATTCACGTAGGTGTACGAGAAGTCCGACAGATAGCGGCCGAACGCGTAGCCGCAGGCGAGCCAGAGCACGAGCGTCGCGACGATGCCGGGCCACACCGCGCGAAACGGCCGCCGGCCGCACGGCAGCCACATGTGCAGGATCAGGAGCGAGGACGTGAGCAGGATGCCCGCGATGACGAAGCGGCCGATATCGAAGTGGCTTTCCAGCTCGACGATCCACGGCGCGTAGAAAACCGCCGTGCGAAACACCAGCGGCCCGAGCACGACCAGAAACGCCAGCGCCAAAAATCCGATCGCGCTGACCAGGACATAGCCGATCGATTCCAGCCGAAGCAGCCACCACGGCCGCGGCTCGATCAACCCATAGGCGCGGTTGAGCCCGATGCGCAGGCTCTCGATGCCGCTCGAGGCGAAATAGATGGCGAATGTCGCGCCGACGGTAAGGATATCGCCATGCGCGGTGGTCAGCACGTCATGGATTTGGCCGGCGATCTGGCTCGATACCACCTTGGGCCAGGCGGCGATGATCATTTGCGCGACTTCGTCGGCGAGATCCTCCGAGCCGACGAAGCCCGCGATCGCCGTCACCAGGATCAGGAACGGGAACATCGACATCAGAACCGACAGCGCGATGTGGCTCGCAATCGCCCAGCCGTCGTCGGCATTGAAGCGATAGAAGGCGTCCATGGCGACGCGGTAGCACAGGCGGATCGTCTGCAACGGCAAAGAGCCTCCGCGGCGAGTTTATCCGTCCCTGCGATAGCGGGGGAGGGGGACCGCCCGCAGGGCGGTGAAGGGGGGCACTGGCGGCAACGCTGCACGATCGATGCCAAGCCGTCGATGACATCGCAATAACGGGCGAGCGGGCAGCAAAACCGGAAACGGGTGGTTTCAAGCCTCCTGCTTCGTCATGTCTCCGGCAATCGGAGAAGCACTTATGGCCAAAGCGTATTACGGCACTGTGTTCGCGCAATCCGCCGACGATGTCTGGAATGTGATTCGAGATTTCAACAACTACCCGGTCTGGGTGGAGGGAGCCGGCGAAAGCCAGATTGAAGAAGGCAAATCCGGCGATGCGGTCGGCGCAGTCCGCAATGTCCTCTATCAGGGCAAGCGCATCCGGCAGCGACTCGTCGCCTTGTCCGATCCGGAATGTTCGCAATCCTACGAATTCTGCGGCGATGCGCCGATGCCGGTGCAACACTACCGCGCGACGCTGCGGATCACGCCCATAACCGACGGCGACCGTGGCTTTGTCGAATGGTGGGCGACGTTCGACTGCGCGCCGGAGCGCAATGACGAGTGGACCACGTTCTTCCGCGACGCTTTTGCGCGCTAGTTGTCGTCCTTGCGCCGGCATCTCGACGGGCGGAGCGTGTAGGGCGCGCGCTTCCAGTTCCGCCCCGGGGGTGGAAGAGAATTACGCCGCCTGGACGTCGGTGAGGAAGCGCCGCACTTCGCCTTGCAGGTTTTCGGCCTCGACGGCAAGCGCGTCGGCAAGCGCCTTGACGTCGGCCGCCGTGGAGCGCGCGCCGGTCGAGGCGCCGGCGACGCGGCTCATCGCGTCGGCGCCCGATCGCGCCTCGGTCGAGGCGCGGTTGACGCCTTCGGCGATCGAGACCACGGCGTTGTTCTGCTCCTCGACCGTGGCGGCCACGGTGGTGGCGATTTCCGACATGTCGTCGATGATCGAAGAGACCTGCTCGATGGCCTGCGCGGCGTCAGCCGTCGCCGACTGGATCGATCCGATCTGCGCGGCGATATCCTCGGTCGCCCGCGCCGTCTGGGCCGCCAGCGATTTCACTTCCGCAGCGACGACCGCGAAGCCGCGGCCGGCCTCGCCGGCGCGTGCCGCCTCGATGGTGGCGTTGAGCGCCAGCAGGTTGGTCTGGCCGGCAATCGATTGGATCAGGCCGATGACTTCGCCGATGCGGTTCGCGGCAGTGCCGAGTTCCGACATGGTGTTGACGGTGCGCCGCGATTCGGCGACGGCGCGGCTCGCCACGTCGGTCGATTTGGTCGCCTGCGCGGCGATCTCGCCGATCGAAACCGCAAGCTCCTCGATCGAACCGGCCACCGTGGTGACGTTAGCCGACGCCGCGCCGACTGCGTTTTCGGCGGTGCGCGCTTCCGACGACACCGCGTCGGCGGCGTCGTTGAGCCCGCTCGAGGCGTTTTCCATGCGGCCGGCGGATTCGCGCAAGCGATCCAGCGCCTGCTCGACGGAAGCACGGAACTGGCGGATCAAGGTGGCGATCGCCTCGCCGCGCCGCTCGCGCGCCAGACTGGTCTCGCTCTCGACGCCGGCGAGGCGCTCGCGCTCGATCATATTGTCGCGGAACACCACGACGGTGCGCGCCATCTCGCCGATCTCGTCGTGGGAATGGGTATCGGCTGGGCGTGCCGCGGTGTCGCCGTCGGCGAGACGCTTCATCACCGCTGCCAATTGCTCCAGCGGCTGGGTGATGGAGCGCCCGATCCGCCAACTGCAGCCGAGCCCGATCAGCACCATCGCCAGACCCACCCAGATGATGACGTGCCGGGTCCGCGTTCGCGACGTCGCCAGCTTTGCGGCGGCGTTGCTGGCGTTGCCGCGGGCGGCGGCGATGATCTTGTCGGCCTCCGGCAGGACGCTCTCGGTATCGTGGTTGATGAGCGCAAAAAGCGGGGTGATGTCTTCGGTGCTGGCGACCCATTGCGCGAAGGTCGAATTGTAGGTCTGGATTTGTTTGGTCAGCTTTTCCTTCATCGACGGCGCGCCGTCGACCGAATCGAAAAGTTCGTTGAAGTGCTTGACCTCGTCGAGGAAATGCCGCTCGGCGCCGTCGTTGTGGGTCAACCGATACTCGATCTCGTAGCGCCGCATGGTCAGCAGCGAGGTTGTCAGATTTGCGCGATCGACGTCGGCGACCCAGGACAGATCGTTATGGATGATATTCTCGACCGCATTGCTCGCGGCGATGAGACCGGCGGTGATGCCCTCGGTTTCGTTGTAGCCGAGCGATTTTTGCTCGGTGACGAGACTGTCGAAGCTGGAGCGCAGGTCGCGCACCGTGATGCGCAGCGGCATGACCGAGTCCTGGTCCGCGGCGGCGAGCGAAGCCTGGATGCGGTCGAGGCAGGCCATCGCCAGCGCCTGGCCGTCGTCGAAACTCTTGACTTGGGCGTCGGACGGACGCGTCAAGAAATCGGTGGTCGCCGCGCGCATGATGAGCAGCCCGGCTTTGAGATCGCGGCTGGCGTCGGCCACGTCGGTATTGCGATGCACGGCTTCGAAGGCATGGCCGACTTCGGCGTCGCCGGTCAAGTAGGCGATGCCGTTGGCGAGAAAGCCGATCACCGGGATGACGCCAAGCACGATGATGCGGGCGCGCACCGATAGCCTGGAGAAAATCTGGGTGATGTGCATCCTGGGACCCGAATGTCGGTTTGACGTTTATTCGATCGTCGGCACGCTCGGCGCCGTAAAGCGGCGTCGCCGCCGCAAACCGGCAATCTCCGGCAGCACACCGTAAAATGGTTAAGATTGTGCAAGAATCGCATGCAAAACCGCGTCATTTCGTAATTGCGCCGGCTTTAATCGGCGTTAGCCGGTTCGGCGAATTTTGCCCGCGATCTCGGCCCAAGCGACATCGGGCACCGCTCCCCCGATTGGTCGGTGTCTCGCTACCGCATTGGCTTTTGTGCACTGCACGCGTAAGCTTCCGGGCCAGCCGGGCCGGTCCAAATTCTTACCCATCAGCTCGTCGGAGCCAGTCAAATGTCGATTGCCGCCTCGCAGAGAGCCCATGGCCACGAGGTCATCCCCGCGCTTGCCGACGCCGTCGGCGCCATCGAGGCGCTGTTCGCCGATGCCCGCCGCGCCGTCGCCGACCGGGTGACGATTGAGGGCCGCACCGTCGGCCGCGTATTCGATCGCGAACAGCGCGCCACCCACGGCCTCGCCTGGCTCGCGACCTATGTCGAGGCCATCCGCCAGCTCTTTGCATATGCCGAACGGCTTGCCGCGGCCGGCGGTTTCGGCGAGACGGAAGAACTCCTCGTCCGCATCGGCGCCGGGGAATTTCTCGCCCAGATATTCGGCGGCATTCCGATGAGCCAAAGCGAGATCGTGCGGCTGTCCGATCTCGGGCTCGCGCCGGCTGCGGTCGCGGCACGCATGACGCCCGCCGTCGAGCATCTCATTGCCACCGGCAACACCGCGCCGCGCCGCGCTCGCCTCGTGGAGTTGATACGGCAGACTCACGATGCGACGGTTGGCGCCTGCGGGCTCGACGACACGCTCGATTCGATCCGCGAGGAAATGCGCAAATTCGCCGACGACCGGGTCGTGCCCTATGCGCAAGCATGGCACCTCAAGAACGACTACATCCCGCTCGACGTCATCACGCAAATGTCGGAGCTTGGTGTGTTCTCGCTGACCATTCCCGACGACTACGAAGGCATGGGACTCGGCAAGGAATCGATGTGCGTCGTCTCCGAGGAACTGTCGCGCGGCTATATCGGGGTTGGCTCGCTGGGCACGCGATCCGAAATCGCCGCCGAATTGATTCTGGGCTCCGGCACCGAGGACCAGAAGCGCAAATGGCTGCCGAAAATCGCCTCCGGCGCCGTGCTGCCGACCGCGGTATTCACCGAGCCGAATACCGGCTCCGATCTCGCGTCGTTGAAGACGCGCGCGGTGCGCCAGGGCGACGTGTACAAGGTCTACGGCAATAAGACCTGGATCACGCACCCGGTGCGCGCCGATCTGATGACGCTATTGGTCCGCACCAATCCGGCCGAAACCGGCTATCGCGGACTGTCCATGTTGCTCGCCGAAAAGCCGCGCGGCACGGATGCCGATCCGTTTCCGGCTTCCGGCCTGTCCGGCACCGAGATCGAGGTGCTGGGGTATCGCGGCATGAAGGAGTATGAGATCGCCTTCGACGGCTTTATCGTCAAGGCCGAGAACCTGCTCGGCGGCGTCGAAGGTCTCGGCTTCAAGCAACTGATGGCGACGTTCGAGGCAGCGCGCATCCAGACCGCGGCGCGCGCCATCGGCGTGGCGCAGGCGGCGATGGAGCAGGCGCTGACCTATGCGACCGCGCGGGTGCAATTCGGCGAGCCGATCGCCAATTTTCCGCGCGTGTCGGACAAGCTCGCCATGATGGCGGTCGAAATCATGATCGCGCGGCAGCTCACTTATTACGCCGCGCGGCAGAAGGATTCCGGCCGGCGCTGCGATCTCGAAGCCGGCATGGCGAAGCTGCTTGCCGCGCGCGTCGCCTGGAGCGCGGCCGACAACGCCGTCCAGGTCCACGGCGGCAACGGTTTTGCGGTGGAGTTTCCGGTGTCGCGCATTCTTTGCGACGCCCGCATTCTCAATATTTTCGAGGGTGCCGCCGAAATCCAGGCGCAAGTCATCGCCCGGCGCTTGCTGGACGGATCGAATTGAAATTTAGCCCAGCGTCCGCCCTTATCGGGCTACCGGTCGGATTCGATTGTCGAGCGCGACGTGACTCTATGGGCTTGCAACTGCCCAGTCGCCGGCTCATGATGTTTAGGCTGTCTACCCACATGGCAGGGAGTAGCGAAGTTGAGAACCGGCGATCTCAACTTTTGGCCCCGGCGCGCACGCGGTGGCGATCGCGGCCATCGTGATTTTACAACGCGTTCAACAATAACATCGTTTGGGCTGTCGCTTTTCGCTTTTGCGATCCTGATTCCGACGCTCGTCAATATCGACACGGCGCAGGCGCAAAGCCCCATCATATTGGCGCCGGGAAATGCGATCGTGACCGGATTCTCCGGTGCACCGCCGCCGGCGCAGATCGCACCGGGCGTCGATCCGGGCGACCAAACCTTCATCGATCCGGGCGGTCCGGCGGCGCAAGTTTTCGATTTGCAATCGCCCGGCGCGCCGCCGCAGGCTCAGGTGCTTGCGGAGCCAAATCCTTTTACGGTGACGGCTGCGCAGGTCGGGCAAGTTTTTGCGGTGACGCTCGACAATGCGACGCCGCCGAACATGTATGTCGCCGCCACGTCGGCTTATGGCCTGCCGATCGTCGTGCCGGGCCCGGGCGGTGCGCCGATGCACGTGCGTCAGGGCGCGCCCGGCGCGAGCTTCATGGCGGGATTATTTGGACCGGCCGCGCAGCGCGGCGGGCCTGGCTCGATCTGGCGCATCGACGGCATCTCCGGCGCCGTCACGCTGTTTGCCAATGTGACGACCAACGGCGTCAGCAATTCCGGTCCAGCGCTCGGCGGGCTTGCCTTCGATGCCGCCTCCAATTCGTTGTTCGTCGCCGACCGCGAGACCGGGATCATCCATCGTTTCGATCTGAGCGGCAAAGAGATCGGCAGCTACGATCACGGCGCGCAGGGCCTTGCCGCCGCCGGCCAGCCGACGGTGCCGTACGCGCCGAATCCGCTCGATATCGCCAACCCGCAATTCAACAGCGACAATCCGGCGACCTGGCACTACGCGCCGGCGCCGCGCCTCATATTCGGGCTCGCTGTGCATCTCGGGCGGCTCTATTACGCCGTGGCGGCCGGGCTTGAAGTCTGGTCGGTCGGCATCGAGCCGGATGGCTCGTTCGGCAGCGATGCGCGAACGGAATTGCAGGTGCCGCCGGGACTCGGCCCGACCGAAATTTCGAAGATCGTGTTCGACGATTCGGGCGACATGATTCTTGCCGAACGCGCCGCACCGACCGGCGACTACGAATTGATGCAGCTTGCGCAACCCGGCATCGGCCGCGTGCTGCGTTATGCGCCCGTTCCTGCCGCGCCGGATGCGCCTGCCTGGCAGCCGGTTCCGGACCAATATGCGATCGGCTTTCCCGGCCAGATGACAAACGGCAATGGCGGCGCCGCGATCGGCTATGGTTACGACCCGAACGGCAATCTCGACCGCGGCTCGTGCGGCGGCTTCCTGTGGTCGACCGGCGAGCAGTTGCGCAATGCCGCCGACGGCGCGCTTGCCAAGATGCTCGCCGCCAACGGCCCGCTCGACCTTAATGGCATGCAGGGCAATGCGATCGATCTTGTCGAGCCGGCGAACGTTCCACCGCTGCTGACTTATTTCGTCGACTACGACGTCCAGCTCGACGATCCCGCCGCACGCGGCCATATGGGGGACATTGCGATTCCGCGGACCTGCGGCCAGGCGGCGCTGGAAGGAATTCTCATTCCCGGGCTGGCGTTCGAACTGCCGCCGTGGCTGCCGCCGGGCTGGTTCTCGCCGCCTCCGAGTCCGCCCGGGTCGTATTGCCCGGCAAGTCAGATGACGCCGGCCGGGCAATGCTGCCCGCCGTGGCAACACGTGATCAACGGCGCATGCAGCTGTCCTGGCGGCTTGCCGCCGGCGGCGAACGGGCAATGCGCATGCCCGACCGGCACTTCGCCGCAACCGGGCTTCCAATGCTGCCCATTCGGCACCATGCCCAATAGCGGCGGCCAGTGTAAGCCGGTCTGTCCCAACGGCGCGACCGATCCGAAGAGCGTCGCGCTGTGCCTGTTCGGCTTCAATCCCGTGCCGGTCGGCGGCAACTACGATTGCCTCAACGGTAGCCAGCCGCCGCAACAAAAACTGACAGCGTGCATCGGGCAGTCGCCGCTGGCCAATGCGCCGACCTGCCCGGACGGCTGGACCAAGGTGAACGATCCCAAACTCGGCGTGACGATCTGCGAGCCGACGCCGCAGCAAAAGATCTGCGCGGCACAAGGGATGAATGTCGGCCTCAACGGCAAGTGCGAAAAAGTGTGCGCGCCGGGGAACTTCCCGTTCCCGACCACGCAGTGCTGCGCGAACGGGCAGACGCCTTTGCCGAACGGGGTCTGTTGTCCGGCCGGCGCCGTGCCCAATCCCTATACCGGACAATGCTGTCCGCCGGGTTCGCACATCAATAGCGACGGACAGTGCGTGAAGTTGCCACCGAACTGCCCGCCCGAGCAGATGACCGTCACCGGAGTATGCTGTCCGATCGGAGAGAAGCCGCAGCCCGACGGTTCGTGCCGACGGCCGCCGCCACCACCGACAAATTCCTGCCGGCAAGCCGGCGGTACGTTGGATTGCGAGCCGCTTAAGAACGTTCTTTGTAAACTGGGCCACGAGGTTGCCGGCGGCTGCTGCCCGACAGGATCGATGCCGACCGCCAACGGTACTTGCGTCGCCACAGGATCGTCTTGCGGCACCGATCCATCGTTGTGTTGCCCGGCCGGCCAGGTGCCAAACTTCGTCACTGGTCAATGCTGTCCGGCCGGCGTGACGCCGCTTGGGGGAAAGAACGGACCGGCCTGCAACTCGCCGCCTCCTCCGCCTCCGCCGCCTCCGCCGCCTGGGACGGGCAACCTGTGTCCGGCAGGCTACGAAAAGCTAGTGACCGGCGCGTGCTGCCTGGAAAGTCAGAAAACTTCGACCGGCCAGTGCTGCCCGCTCGGCGAGGCGCCGGCCGCCAACGGCGCGTGTCAACCCGTCATTCGCATTTCGGGATGTCCCCGCAACGAGGTCTACGATCCACACGACAGAATTTGCGGTCCGCCGCAACCCTGTCCGCCTGGCACGACGCGGAACGCGGCGGCCGGGGTCTGCGCCTGCCCGGCAGGTCAAACCTTCAATTCCGACGGCAAATGCGTTGCGGCGCGCTGTTTGAACGGCGAAGTGAGAAATCCGGTCAATGGTAGATGCGAGCGCAAGGTCGTGACGCAGCCGCCGCCGGCGGTCACTTGCGCCCCCGGCTACGTGCTGGGCGCCAACGGCATGTGCCAGCGCGTCACGACCGTTTGTCCGCCGGGAGAAGTTCCCGGCCTCGACGGCCGGTGCTTCGTTCCGCCCCCGCCGCCGCCATCGCCGCCCCCGCCGCCCGGCATCTATGTACCGGGCCCGCCGCCGCCGGGGATATACGTGCCCGGCGCTTGTCCGCCCGGCGAGATGCGCACCGATCGCGGCTGTGTGCCGGTCCACCCGGCCTGCCCGTCCGGCGAGGTGATGACGCCGAGGGGTTGCGAGAGACCGGCAGGTCCGACGACCTGTCCGCCCGGCGAAGTTAAGACGCCGCGAGGCTGCGAGAAGCCTCCGGAGCGCGGATGTCCGCCCGGCGAAATCACGACCCCGCGGGGTTGCGAGAAGCCGGTGGAGCGCGGATGTCCGCCCGGCGAAGTTAAGACCCCGCGAGGCTGCGAGAAGCCTCCGGAGCGCGGTTGCCCGCCCGGCGAGGAGCGCACCGATCGCGGCTGCGTGAAACGAGCGCCAAAGATAAACATCCCGCCGTCAAGACTAAGAATAGTACCGCCGCCGCCAAAGCGGTTCCTGCCGCCACCGCCGCCGCGGATCCTGAACGAACCGAAGTTTGAGGAGCGGCGCTGAGCCTTCTCGATATCGACCCACGCGGCATGCAGGTCGCCTCCGCCGTATGCAGGGGTAGGTCGATGGCGGAACGAATGGGCGCCGCCAGCCATTGACACAGGTCAAAGCGTCGAGGCCTCGCCACCACCATGATCTCGTTGCATGAAGAAGGCGTGAGCTTGACCGATGGCCAAAGTGAATATTCCCCATAACGCCTATGTCTTCGTCGGCGACGGCAAGAAGGCGCTGGTTCTGCGTAACGAAGGCGATGCGCAATTTCTCGATCTCAAGACCGAGCGGGTTTTCAGCGACCAAAAAAACCCGTCCACCCACGAACAGGGTACCGACCGTCCGGGCAGTTCACATTCCTCGGTCGGGCCGCGTCGATCGAGCGTCAGCCAGACCGACTGGCACGATCTCGAAGAGCACAAATTTGCCCGCGAGGTTGCGGCGACGCTGGAGTGGATCGTGCGCGAGCGCAAAATCGAACACTTGATTATCGTTGCGCCGCCGCGCGCGCTCGCCGATCTGCGCAAGGCGTTCCACGACGACGTCAAGAAGAAGATCGTGGCCGAGATCGACAAGGATCTCACCAAGCATCCGGTTTACGATATCGAGAAGCACCTCGGCGGAGCGGGCTGATTGGAAGTGTCATGCTCAGCGAAGGCGAAGCATCCAGTAAACTCCGAGTCACGGGTTGAAGATCGGCGGTTGCTGGATCGTCCGCCTTTCGCGGATGATGACCCGCGAAAGGGCAAGTCATCAACGCACCCGCTCTGCTATTTTCTTTTTCTCCGTCGCCGGCGGTTCTTTGAGCAAAAGCCCGACATTGCCGGACAGGATGCGTTCGCCATCGGGGCCGAGCGCGCGGAGTTCGTTGACGAAATCGCGCACCACTTCGCGCTTGCGGATCTCCTGCGGGTAGTCGGTGGCGAACACCATGCGGGACGCCGGAATCTCGGCAAGACCGGCCTTTACGGCGCCGATGCCGCCGGCGAAGCCGGCAGTGTCGAAGACGAGATTGTTGCGGATGTAGTGGTCGAAGTCCTTGTTGCCCGTGGCGCCGTGGCGCGCATTGCCGGCTGTGCCCCAGAACTCCTTGTCCTGGAAACAGCGGATGCGCGCCAGCATGCCGGCGATGCCGCCCGAAAGATGCGCCATGTGCACGGTGAGTTCCGGATGGCGGTCGAACACGCCGGAATTGACGAGCCGGATCGTCGCCATGATCAGCGAGAATTCGCGGCCGACCGCGCGCGCGGTGTCGTAGCTGTCGAACTGCTGCGCGTGATTGAGTTTCAGCGCCGGATGCACGAACACGAACATGCCGAGCTTGGCGACCTCGTCCCAGAACGGCTCGATGCCCGGATCGTCGATCCACTTGCCGTCGAACTCCGAGGTGACGGTCACGCCCTGGAAGCCGAACTCGTGCCGGCAGCGCGCGAGTTCTTTTAGCGCCGCCGCGCCACCGAGCGGATGGGCATGCGCAGCGCCGATGAAGCGGCCGTGATAGTCGCGCTCGGCCTGTTTCGCCTTGTCGTTGACCAGCCGCGAGGTGTCGAGATCGGCGCACATGCCCGCCGCGCTGGTGAGCCAGGCGGCATCGATGCCGGCCACGTCCATCATCCGCACGTGCTCATCGAGATCGTAGAGCAGCGAATGCACTGTATAGCTCGGCGCGCCGAGCGCATCGTAGGTGAGGACGAGCCGGTCGCCCGGGTCGCTCTTGATCAGCTCGCGCGGCGTGAAATGGTGCTGGAAATCGACGATCATCGGGGCGTTTCCTCTGGCGTTGCGGCTTTCTTGTAGCCCGGAATGCGCGGAACGCAATCCGGGAGCCCCGTTCGTTCGTCATTGCGCGGCACGCAGTGCCGAAGCAATCCATAAATCGGAGCCTATAGACTGGATTTGCTTCGTCGCTTCGCTCCTCGCAATGACGGTGCTACAAGTATCGTCATGGCTGGTTTCATGTCGCATGTCGCGGTCCCAATCGCCATCGGCGCGGTCGCGATCGTCTTGCTGCTCGGCCTCGTCAACATGATGATGGGCGGCTCGGGCAATACCTCGCAGAAGCTGATGCGGCTGCGCGTCTTGCTGCAAGCCATAGCCATCGGCGTTATCATGCTGACGCTGTGGTTCATGGGGAAGTAGAGTCCGCCGCACCATGGTCGTCCTCAATAAGATCTATACCCGCACCGGCGACGACGGCTCGACCGCGCTCGGCAGCGGCGAGCGGCGCAAGAAATACGACCTGCGCGTCGCAGCCTATGGCACCATCGATGAGACCAATGCCGCGATCGGCGTGGCGCGGCTTCATACAGTCCATGACGCCGAGCTCGATGCCGCGCTGGCGCGCATCCAGAACGATCTGTTCGACGTCGGCGCCGATCTGTGCACGCCGGGGAAAGGCAACGGCGGTGGTAAGGGACCTGGCGGGGCCCGCCTCACCGTGACCGACAAGCAGGTCGACTGGCTCGAAGCCGAGATCGACCGCTGCAATGCCGGCCTTGCGCCGCTGCGTTCGTTCGTGCTGCCGGGCGGCAGCGCGGCGGCGGCCTATCTGCATCTTGCCCGCACCATCTGTCGGCGCGCCGAGCGGCTGGTCGCCGAGCTTAAGGACACCGCCGGCGAGGCGGTGTCGTCCGAGGTACTCAAATACGTCAATCGCCTGTCCGATTTCCTTTTCGTCGCAAGCCGTTACGCCAACACCCAAGGCGCGCGCGACGTGCTTTGGAAGCCGGGCCAGAACCGCTAGACCCCGATCCAATTCAGTTGAATCGGATCGGGGTCTAGCTTTTTCGTTTGAGCATGATCTTTTCCGAAAATCGGTTTCCACTTTTCGGGATCATGCTCTAAGCGGCGTTGACCGCTCGCGCGGCGGCCGTTAGGTTTCCCGCACCGCAGCATCGGTTCTCTCAACAATGGCCGAAAGCGGCAAAGACAAGCATCCGAACCAGCAGCCATTGCAGCCGAAATGACGTCATGAAAATTCTCGTGCCCGTGAAGCGGGCGATCGACAAGGATGTGAAAATCCGCGTCAAGGCCGACGGTTCCGGCGTCGAGCTTGGCAACGTCAAAATGTCGATGAATCCGTTCGACGAGATCGCCGTCGAGGAGGCGATCCGGCTCAAGGAAGCCGGCAAGGCCACCGAGATCGTCGCCGTCTCGATTGGGCCCCAGCAAGCGGCCGAGACCATCCGCACGGCGCTCGCCATGGGCGCCGACCGCGGTATCCTGGTCAAGGCCGACGGCACAGTCGAGCCGCTCGCAGTGGCGAAAATCCTCAAAGCCATCGCCGACGCCGAACAGCCCGGCCTGATCATTCTGGGCAAGCAGGCGATCGACGACGACAGCAATCAAACCGGTCAGATGCTGGCGGCGCTGCTCGGCTGGCCGCAAGGCACTTTCGCCTCCAAAGTGGCGTTCGACGGCGACGCGCTGTTGGTGACGCGCGAAGTCGACGGCGGCCTGCAAACCGTGAAGCTCAGCCTGCCGGCCATCGTGACCACCGATTTGCGCTTGAACGAGCCGCGTTATGCCTCGCTGCCGAACATCATGAAGGCGAAGAAAAAGCCGATCGACGAAAAGACCGCCGCCGATTACGGCGTCGATGTCAAACCGAGGCTGGAAGTAATCAAGACCGCGGAGCCGCCGGTGCGCAAGGCTGGCGTGAAGGTGAAGTCGGTCGCCGAACTGGTCGAAAAACTCAAAGAAGCGGGAGCGGTGTGATGCTATTTTATCCGCCTTATCCGCTCATTCCCGCGCAAGCGGGAATCCAGATGGCAGCCCCGCGTTTGCGGCAAATTTTCTCCTGGGTCCCCGCTTTCGCGGGGACGAGCGGAGAATAGCTAATGCCCACTCTTGTCCTCGCCGAACACGACAACGCCGCGCTGAAGGATGCCACTGCCAAGGCGCTCACCGCGGCCAAGGCGCTCGGCGCCGACGTGCATATTCTGGTCGCCGGTCACAACTGCAAAGCGGTCGCCGACGCCGCGGCCAAGCTTGACGGCGTGAAAAAAGTCCTGCTCGCCGACGCGCCCGCGTACGCGCACATGCTGGCCGAGCCGGCAGCGGCTCTGATCGTTGCGCTCGCTCCGCCTTACGAAACCATCATGGCTGCGGCGACCACGACGGGAAAGAACATCATGCCCCGCGTCGCGGCGCTGCTCGATGTGATGCAGATTTCCGACATCGTCAAAGTGGTGGCGCCGGACACGTTCGAGCGGCCGGTCTATGCCGGCAACGCGATCCAGACCGTGCGCTCGACGGAGAAGAAGCGCGTCCTCACCGTGCGCACCGCGGCGTTCCAGGCGACCGGGCAGGGCGGTTCGGCGGCGCCGATCGAGCCGGCCGCTGCCGCGGTCGATCCCGGCCTGTCCGGTTTCGTCGGCGAAGAGCTGTCCAAATCGGAGCGGCCGGAGTTGACCTCGGCCAAAATCATCATTTCCGGCGGCCGGGCGATGCAAAGCCGCGACAACTTCACCAAGTATATAGAGCCGGTGGCGGACAAGCTCGGCGCCGCGATCGGCGCCTCGCGCGCGGCGGTCGACGCCGGTTATGCGCCGAACGACTGGCAGGTCGGGCAGACCGGAAAAGTGGTGGCGCCTGATCTCTATATCGCGGTCGGCATTTCCGGCGCCATTCAGCATCTCGCCGGCATGAAGGATTCGAAAGTGATCGTCGCGATCAACAAGGATGAGGAAGCCCCCATCTTCCAGGTCGCCGATTACGGATTGGTGGCGGATCTCTACCAGGCCCTGCCGGAGCTCGCGACCGAGCTCGATAAGGTTAAGCACTGACGGAATCTGGCAAGCGGGCCTGGATCGTCGTAGAAGGTGAGTCGATATGGTCGACGTCAAGGAACGCTCCAAAGCGCCGCAAATGCGCGGCGAGCAGGCTGGCAGGATGCCGCATTCCATTCGCAAGATCGGCGTGGTCGGCGCCGGCCAGATGGGCAACGGCATCGCGCACGTCTGCGCGCTATCGGGCTTTCACGTGCTGCTCAACGATGTCGTCGCCGACCGCATCGCCGAAGGCATCGCCACCATCAACGGCAACCTGGCGCGCCAGGTCAGCCGCCAGCGCATCAGCGACGAAGAGCGCCAGGCGGCGATCAAACGCATCGCGCCCGCCAACACGCTCGACGAGCTTCACGATTGCGATCTGGTGATCGAGGCGGCGACCGAGCAGGAAGACCTCAAGCGGAAAATCTTCTCAGCGCTGTGTCCGTCGCTCAAGCCGGCCGCCATTGTCGGCACCAACACCTCGTCGATCTCGATCACGCGGCTTGCCGCCGCGACCGACCGGCCGGAGCGCTTCATCGGCATTCACTTCATGAATCCGGTGCCGCTGATGGAATTGGTTGAGGTGATCCGCGGCATCGCCACCGACGATCCGACCTTCGAAGCGACCAAGCAATTCGTCGGCAAGCTCGGCAAGCAGATCGCGGTGGCGGAGGATTTCCCCGCCTTCATCGTCAACCGCATCCTGTTGCCGATGATCAACGAGGCGATCTACACGCTCTACGAAGGCGTCGGCAATGTCGAGGGCATCGACAAGGCGATGCGGCTCGGCGCGCACCACCCGATGGGGCCGCTCGAATTGGCCGACTTCATCGGGCTGGATACCTGCCTCTCGGTGATGCAGGTGCTGCACGAGGGGCTGGCCGATTCCAAATACCGGCCGTGCCCGCTGTTGGTGAAATACGTCGAAGCCGGCTGGCTCGGCCGCAAGACGCAGCGCGGCTTCTACGATTATCGCGGCGACAAGCCGGTGCCGACGCGGTAATAAATGCAGCTCAATCCGGGCTGCATCGCTCGCAAGACGAAGATGCCGAGCGCGCGCATGAGTTGCGCTCTCCCAGGACCAGAAATCGGCGCGTTGACTAGACAGTCGCAACCCCGCTTGCGGTGACGCGCTGGACACCGTGCGTTAACAGAATTTTTCTATCTATCGCTTTAGTTTGGCGACATCGATTGCAATGGCTCTCATTAAATGACACTTCGCCTTTCGGGCGCTTCTTTGCGACGTCTTGATCTAGCATTGATTGCGGTTCTTGTGATCGCGAGCTTCGCCGCCATCACGCGCGTCGGCTTGGTGCCCGGTAATCCCCGCGCCGGCGTTGCGGTCATTTACGCGCCCTGGACGACGGCGGCACAGACGATGATCCGGTCGGTCGCTGCCGGCGCGCGATTCGTGCGGTTCGGCGGCTTTGATTTCATCGCGGTCGTCATGCCGGAACGGTCGGACTATGTCGAACGCGCGTTCGCCGGCTCGGCGCTTCTCGCTGTCGATCCGCGGGTTCTGGCCGCCTGTCTGACCGGCACGCTCAGCAAAAAAGCCGATGTCTTATGAACGATTTGCGTGCATTCCAGCTTACCATCGCAAGGGTATTGACGACTTTGGCGGTGGCGCACGTGCCGATGTTGGCCGTGATTTGTGCCCTGCTGGGGCGCAATGTCGCGTCAAACACTGTCGCTTGCGCGGCCCTTGCGATCATCCCGGTTGTGCTGCTTTACGTCGGACGCCCGATTACGACTGTCGCCTTTGGCATCGCGGTTACGCTCATCGGCCAGACCTCATTGCTGGTGCTCGCATTCGACGGCCATCCATGGCAGGTCGAGATGCACTTCTACTATTTTGCAATTCTTGCAATGCTGTCCGGGTTTTGCGATTGGCGCGTACTCGTGCTGGCAGCGGGTCTCGTGAGCTTGCACCATTTGAGCCTCAACTTCATTCTGCCCGCAGCCATTTACCCCGACGGCGGCAATGTGTTCCGCGTCGGCGTTCACGCCCTGATCGTCGTGATCGAGGTGGCCATGCTGATTTTGATCGGTCAGACGATCCGACGCGCCTTCGCGACGGCAGATCAAGCTCGCGCCACCGCCGAGGTAGCGGCCGCCAAGCTTGAAGACATTGGCAGCCGGCGGGAGCAAGAGCTTATTGCAACCGGCAACCGGACCAATGTGATCGGCAAGCTCGTCGAAGGCTTTAAGGCAGAGATCGCGGACTCGATCGGCGTTCTGGACGGAGCGGCAGCGGAACTCGAACGTAGCGCCGATTCTCTCGGTGCCGCCGCCGATCTTGCCAAGACCCAGGTGACGGCCGCATCCTCGAGTTCGAGCGAGACCGCGGTCAAGGTCGCGACCGTCGCCGATGCCGGAAAGGAATTGGCCAAGACCATTTCTGAAATCAGCGGGACCGTAACGCAGTCTTCGCGGCTTACCAGCGAAGCCGTCAGCCGGGCCGACACGGCCAATCGAACGATCACGGAATTGACCACCGCGGCCGGCGAAATTGGCGACATAACGGGCCTGATCAGCCGGATTGCCGCGCAGACCAATCTGCTCGCTTTGAATGCAACCATCGAAGCGGCACGGGCCGGGGCGGCAGGTCGGGGATTTGCGATCGTGGCGCAGGAGGTAAAGGATCTGGCTGCGGAAACTGCGCGGGCGACCGATGAGATCGCCAGCAAGACGGCGGGCATCCAAAGCGCCACCGAACGCTCGGCGGCCGCCATTCAGGCCATTTTGAGCATGGCGCATGAGTTGAACCTGCTGTCGGGGCGGATCGCCGGCGCGATCGAGCAACAGGCCTCCGCAACCCGGGAAATCGCGCAAAATGTCGATGCGGCCGCGGCTGGCGTGGGCGACGTCGCCGAATCAATCGGCGGTATCGAAGCCCTGGCCGATCAAACCGCCCAGGCCACGACCGGCCTGCATGGCGCGGCTCTCGACCTGACCGCCCAGACCAAAGCCATTCGCGAGCAAATCATGAGTTTCACGAACGATGTGCGCGCGGCACAGGCCTGACGGTTGAGCGAACCGTCCGCGGCTGCCGCCGGTTCGACTACCGCGGCGACAAGCCGGTGTCGACCAGATGAACTGTTACCCATGTCGCCAGTCTATTCTGTTACCCATGTAGCCGGTTTGGACCTCCTCGACTTCTCCCCGCGCGCGGAGAGACGCACAGGCGGCCTTCGGCCGCCGTTCTTTTCACCTGAAGAACGCCGATGCGAAGCATCGGCTATGGATGAGGGGGCCGCTCCGCCGGCTCGGAATCGCGGCGCTCAGAATCGCGGAGCGGCCCCCTCACCCTCGCTTCGCTTGACCTCTCCCCGCGTGCGGGGAGAGGTTTTTCAATTACGCCGCCTCGCGCATTTGCGGCGCCGTTTCATTCCAACAAGGCAGCGCCGAAACCCGCCCGAACCAGGCGCCGATATTGGCATAGGGTGCAACGGGCATTCCCGCGCCTTGGGCGTGGAACAACGGCGCCGCGCAGGTGAAGTCGGCGAGCGTCAGAACGCCGCCAACCAGATATTTCTGCTTCGCCAGGTGCGCATCGAGCATCCTGGCTTCCTTGTTGAAGCACTCGGTGGCTTTGGCGACCGCGGTCTGATCGGGCGCGCCGAGATTGACGAACTTCTTCACCAGGTTCTCGAAGGTCAGTGGGCCGCAGGCTTGCGCGCCCCAATGCGCCAGTTCCCAGCATTGCCACCGCGTGATGTCGGCGCGGCTCCTCGCATCGTTCGGCCACAGCGGCGTCGCGATCTTCGACGCGATGTATTGCAGGATCGCGTTCGATTCCCACAGCGTGAAGTCGCCGTCGGTGAGAGTGGGCGTGCGTCCGGTGGGATTGAGCGCCAGATAGGCCGGCGTCGACTGCGCACCCTTGGTCAGATCGACGAACTCGAAATCGAGCGGCATTTTGAGATACGAGGCCAAGGCGCGCACCTTCCAGGTGTTCGGCGAGGCGGGAAAGCCATAGAGCTTCATGGGAGACTCCTAGGGTTGGGTGGATTTGCCGTCATTGCTTCGCTTCGCTCGCAATGACGATGGGCTAATCGCAGCATGAGGCGGATTTGGGTTGCTGGTATGACGCTTTTGTATCGACCGTAGCGCCCTCGTAGCGGTCGTGGTGGCGCACCCAGGCCATGCTGAATTTCAGGCCGTCTTCGTCGCGGCCTTTGGGCACGAGATCGATAAAATTGTAAGCGCCGATCAGAATGTCGAGACCGCGCCCATAGGTCGAATAGGTGTGGAAAATATCGCCCGCCGGGTTCTTGAAATACACGCTGGCGCCCGGACGTTCGTCGCTCGGGAATGTGGTCATTTCGTAATTGTACATGACCTTGCCGTCAGCTTTCTCCTCCGGCGATACCGAGACCTGATAGTCGGCATTGAAATCGCTGTCGAACGACGACACCCATTTGAATTTCCAGCCCATGCGCGCCTTGAATTGTTCGATTTCCGGCAGCGGCGCGCGCGAGACGACGACGAAGGCGATATCGCGTTGCGCCAGGTGAATGGTGGCGCCGTCGAAGTGATCGGCGAGCAACGAGCAACTCGGGCAGCCCTGCTCCCAGCCGGGGCCGAGCATGAAGTGATAGACGATCAATTGGCTTTTGCCGGCGAACAGGTCGGCCAGCGTTTGCCTGCCGTTCGGCGCCTCGAACGCGTAGTTCTTATCGACCTTCTCCCAGGGCAGTTCGCGGCGCTTTTTGCTTAACGTATCGCGCGCTTTGGAAAATGCCTTCTCCTCGGCGAGATAGGCCTTGCGCGCGGCGATCCATTCGTCGTGCGATACGATCTTGTGCGGTTGCATGATTTGACTCCTCACTTGTAGGGTGGGTTGAGCGAAGCGAAACCCACCGTTCGGCATCGGTGGGTTACGCCGCTTCGCGGCTAACCCACCCTACATTTCACCCAAACAACTTCTCCATCTTGTCGAGCGCGCCGTTCCAGCCGTGCTGATGCCGGTCGCGCGCGTCTTCGTCGAAGAATTGCTCGTGGGTCAGCGTCAACAACGAGCCGTCGCCGTCGGGCTTGATCAGGACCGTCACCAGCGACTCGCGCTCCGGCGTCGATTTCCAGGCCCAGGTGAACACGAGCTTCTCGTTGGGGACGACCTCGCGATAGACGCCGCCGACGTCGTGCTCTTCGCCGCCTGGCGCCCGCATCAGCCAGCGATAGCGGCCGCCGACGCGCACGTCGCATGTGGCGGACACCGCCTTGACTTCGCCGGGCCCCATCCAGCGTTTCACTTTTTCGGGGTCGGTCCAGGCCGCGAAGACCTTGGCCGGCGGGGCCTTGAACCGGCGTTTGACGGTAAGACTCGGCTTGGTGGCTGTTTGGGTGGACATGACTCTTCTTCCTCTTCCAAAAACGCGGCCAGACTGGACAGCCGCCCGGACCAGAACTTTTCGTAGCGATTGAGCCATTCGAACGCGTCGCGCATCGGCTCGGCGTCGAGCCGGCAGGCGACGACGCGCCCGGTCTTGTTGCGTTCGACCAGCCCGGCATCGGACAGCACGTGCAGATGCTTGATGACCGCCGGCAGCGACATCGCAAACGGCGCCGCCAATTCGCTCACCGACAGATCGGGCGCGGCGGCAAGCCGCATCACCAATGCGCGGCGCGTCGGATCGGCGAGCGCGGCGAAAGTGCGGTCGAGGGCGGCGTCTGAAAACTTAACCATTTGGTTTAGTATCAAGGCCCGCCCGGTCCTGTCAACCGCCATTGCGGAAGGCGCGATGACGATCCCGTGATCGGCCGCTTTAATTCGATTGTTAAGCCTTGGTCGCTAAGCTCGGCGGCATGAACCCCGCCAGCATTGCCACCGCTCTCGTCGGCGCCCAGGCCGGCATGTTGCAGCTTGCCGTCGCGGCGCGGCTTGAGCGCATGAATGCGGACAACGGCTCGTCGGTCGTGAAATTGCTCGACGCCGCGCAACAAAGCGTCAATTCGCTCGCCAAGGCCGCCGCCGGGATCGGCACGAATTTGGACGTCAGTGCGTAGCGCCGGCCCGCTGGTCGGCGATCGCCGCGCTCACGAGCGTCACGCCGTCGTCGCTCGCCCATTCGGCGGGGCCTGCCATGTCGCCGATCTCGCAGCCGTTGCGGTCGACGATTACCGTCGTCGGCATGCCGAACGCTTTGCCGGCTTCCTTCAGGTCCTCGAATACCCGCGCGCTGCGGTCGGCGTAATAAGTAAGGTGGGTAACGCCGACCTCACTGAGGAAGGCGAGCGGCTTTTGCGGATCGCGGGTATCGATATTGACGGCGACAACCTGGAAATCCGGGCCGCCGAGCTTGGCTTGCAGTGCGTCGAGCGCCGGCATTTCGCGGCGGCACGGCACGCACCAGGTGGCCCAGAGATTGAGAAGAACCGTGCGGCCGCGCCAATCGTCAAGCGTCTTGTCGGCGCCGGTCGCGTCCTTGAAGGCGAGATCGGGGACGTGGAACGGGGTCTGCGCCAGGGCGAGCGCCGCGACTTCGCCGTGAACCAATGGCGCGATCCGTTCGGCGACATCAACCGCCGGCTGGCAGGCGGCGTCAGCCGGATTGCTTCGTAGCTGCGCTATCTCGTATACCGCCGCCAGGACGATGAGGATTCCGACAGCCGCTGCGGCGGAATAAAGCCGCAGCCGGCCGATTCTGCGCAATACGGGCTGGTCGTCGGATTCGGTTGTTTGCTCGGTCATTAACGGGGAAACCTCGGTTTCATCAGACGCGCGCCAAGAGCAGTGACAAGAGCAGTAACATGAGCAATAAAATGTGGGGTGGACGGTTCGGGTCCAAGCCGGATCCGCTCATGGAGCATTTGAATGTCTCCATCGATTTCGATTGGAACCTCTATCCGCAGGATATTGCCGGGAGCAAGGCGCATGTGGCGATGCTGGCGAAAAAGGGCATCATCACGGCACAGGATGCAAAGAAGATCGCTCACGGTCTAGACACGATCCTGTCAGAGATCAGAGCCGGAAAGTTCGTCTTCAAGCGCGAATTTGAAGATATTCATATGAACGTCGAGGGCCGTCTCGCCGAGCTGATCGGGCCGGCAGCGGGGCGGCTGCACACCGCGCGCTCGCGCAACGATCAGGTGGCGACCGACTTCCGGCTTTGGGTCCGCGATTACATCGACCGGTTCGATGCCGTGCTGGTCGATTATCAGCGCGCGCTGGCCGAGAAAGCGCTGGCGCATGCCGACACCGTCATGCCGGGCTTCACCCATCTGCAACCGGCGCAACCGGTGACGTTCGGCCATCATCTGCTGGCTTATGTCGAGATGGCCTGCCGCGACCGCGGTCGCTTCGCCGATGCGCGGGCGCGATTGAACGAAAGCCCGCTCGGCGCCGGCGCGCTCGCCGGCACGTCGTTTCCGATCGATCGCGCCATGACCGCCAAGGCGCTCGGCTTTACGCGGCCGATGGCGAACTCGCTCGACGCCGTCGCCGACCGCGACTTCGTGTTGGAAGCGCTGTCGGCCTGTGCGATCGCGGCCGTCCACCTGTCGCGCTTCGCCGAGGAGATCGTGATCTGGTCGTCGCCGCTGGTCGGCTTCATCCGGCTGTCCGACCGGTTCACCACCGGCTCGTCGATGATGCCGCAAAAGCGCAATCCCGACGCCGCGGAATTGGTGCGCGCCAAGGCCGGCCGCGTGTTCGGCGCGCTCGGCGGATTTCTGATGGTGATGAAGGCGCTGCCGCTCGCCTATCAGAAGGACATGCAGGAAGACAAGGAAGGCACCATCGACGCCTTCGGGACTTTGTCGCAGTCGATCGCGGTGATGACGAAGATGGTGGACGATATGACGCCCGACGCGGTGCGGATGCGGCAAGCCGCGGGAGATGGCTATTCGACCGCCACCGATCTCGCCGACTGGCTGACGCGCACGCTCAAAATCCCGTTCCGCGAAGCCCATCACCTCACCGGCCGCATCGTGGCCAAGGCGGCGGCGGACGGCGTCGCGCTCGACAAGCTGCCGCTGCCGGCCATGCAGGCCATCGAACCGCGCATCACCAAAGCCGTGTTCGCCGTGCTGTCGGCGGAGAAGTCGGTCAAGAGCCGCGCCGCCTATGGCGGCACGGCGCCGAGCAATGTGCGCCGCGAGGCCAAGCGCTGGCTCAAGCGGTTGGCGAAAAAGGCATAAGCGTTTGGCAACGGCTTTGCGCCATGCTCTGCCGACACAATGTCGCCGCCGCGGTCGGGTGTGGTATCCTGTTGGCGAAAAAGTCCTTGTGGAGCGCGTTTTGGCTGCCCTACGTTTGAATGTCCCTACCGCACTTGCCCTGATCGGCATGGCCGCGCTGGCGCTCGCCGGCTGCGGGCGCGAGGGGCCGCTCGAACTGCCGCCGGGACCGGCCGCCGCCGCCACTCCTGCCGCGACTTCGCAACTGCGCTCGCCTGACGGCACGCCGGTGCCCGGCTCGCCGCAAGATACCGCGCTGAAAAACGGCTTCGACTCGCGGGGCAACCCGGTGGCGGCGCCGAGCCAGAAACGCTCCTTCATTCTCGACCCGTTGCTGCAGTAGCAGCACTTGGGTCCGGCTCCCTGGGTCCGGCTCCCTGGGTCCGTCTACCTGGGTCCGTCTACCTGGGTCCGTCGCCCTTCGCGGCCACCTCAGGGTGACGGGCAAATGCGCACGCAAACCGCTTCATCCTGTTCGCATCATGCTTTAAACACCTGCCATGCACTATTAAACACCTGCCATGCACCATTTCACCTATCGTGACGGCACGCTGCACGCCGAAGCGGTCGATCTCGCCGCGCTGGCGGAGGCCGTCGGCACGCCGTTCTATTGCTATTCGAGCGCGACCATCGAGCGGCACTATAAGGTGTTCGCCGGCGCTTTCGCCGACGTCGATGCGCTGGTCTGCTACGCCATGAAGGCGAATTCCAATCAGGCGGTGATCGCGACGCTCGGCAGACTCGGCGCCGGCGCCGATGTCGTCTCCGCAGGCGAACTGTTGCGCGCACGTAGCGCCGGGATCGCGGCCGACAAGATCATGTTTTCCGGCGTCGGCAAGACCGCGGGCGAGCTTTCGCTCGCGGTCGACGAGAACATTCTCTGCGTCAACGTCGAGTCCGAGCCGGAGCTCGAACTGCTGGCTGCGATTGCCGCCGCCAAGGGCCGCGTCGCCGCCATATCGATCCGCGTCAATCCCGACGTCGATCCGAAAACCCACGCCAAGATCGCGACCGGCAAGGCGGAGAACAAGTTCGGCATTCCGATCAGCCATGCGCGCGAGGTGTATGCGCGCGCCGCCAAGCTCAAAGGCGTGCGCGTCATCGGCGTCGACATGCATATCGGCAGCCAGATCGTCGAACTTGATCCGTTCGGCGATGCATTTGCGCTGTTGGCCGAGTTCGTCGGCGTGTTGCGCGCCGACGGCCATGTCATCTCGCATGTCGATCTCGGCGGCGGCCTGGGCATTGCCTATCGCGACGACAACGAACTGCCGCCCGATCCCGACGCCTATGCGGCGATCGTCAAGCGCGCGACCAAGAACCTCGACTGCAAGCTCATCTTCGAGCCGGGCCGGCTCATTGTCGGCAATGCCGGCATCCTGGTGACGCGCGTCATTTACATCAAGCGCGGCGAGGCCAAGACCTTCGTCGTCGTCGATGCCGGCATGAACGATCTGGTCCGTCCGACGCTCTATGACGCCTACCACGACATTCGCCCGGTGCGGCAGGCGCCGGTCGGCGTGCGGCGAATCATTGCGGATGTCGTCGGGCCGGTATGCGAATCCGGAGACTATTTGGCCCTCGACCGCACCATGGTCGAGCCCGGGCCCGGCGACCTTCTCGCGGTGATGACCGCCGGCGCCTATGGCGCGGCCCAGTCCGGCACCTATAACAGCCGCCCGCTCGTCCCCGAAGTGCTTGTCCGGCAAGACAAATGGGCGCTGATCCGGCCGCGCCAGACGGTCGAAGACCTGATCGCGCTCGATCGACTGCCGGATTGGCTGTGAGGCTGGCTTTGATCTTGCCTCAACAAGTTTTGCGCAGATTTGAACGCCCTTCAGTGCCTTGAACCGGCCCTCATGTTATCGTGTTGTAGTGCAAACGCTTCGGCCGGAGGGCCGCAATTGATGGAACTGCTGTGACGGAACAGCCGGTGCCTCAGACCAATCCCGCCCAACGTGCAGCCGAACCCGCGGTAAACTCGCTCCTGGCCGTGGCGCTACGGCGGGCGCGCTGGACCATTCTTTGGGAGCGGTTGTGGCCGGCGCTGGCGACGCTGGCGACTGTGGTCGGACTGTTTCTCGCGCTGTCCTGGCTCGGGATGTGGTTGTGGCTGCCGCCGCTCGCCCGCGCCGTCGGCGTGATCGGCTTTGTCATCGTCGTGGTGGCCGCGCTTGTGCCGTTGGGACTGTTGCGGATGCCGGCGACGGCCGAGGGCTTAGGCCGGCTCGATCGCGGTAGCGGGCTGCGCCATCGCCCGGCGACCGCGATCGCCGACCGACTCGCGGTCACGTCGGAAGATCCCTATTCGCTCGCGCTGTGGAACAGCCATGTGGAGCGCGCCTTGCAGGCGGCGCGCTCACTGAAAACCGGCGCGCCGGCGCCGCGCGTCGCGTGGCGCGACCCTTACGCGTTGCGCGCGCTGGTGCTGCTCGCTTGCATCGCCACGTTTTTCGCCGCCGGCGGCGAACGGTGGAAGCGCGTCGCGGCGGCGTTCGACTGGCAGGGCGTGGTGCTGCCGGCGAATTTCCGCGTCGACGCCTGGGTGCTGCCGCCGGCTTACACCGGCAAGGCGCCGATCGCGCTGCCCGGCATTCATCCCGGCGAGACGGCCGCGGCGGCGACATCGGGGTTGGCCGACGGCCCGTTCGCGGTGCCGGTCAATTCGACGCTGATCGTGCGCTCGAGCGGCAACGTCAATCTCGATATTTCCGGCAGCGGCGGCGTCACGCCGTCGAAGGAAAAGGTGGCGGCTCCGGCCGGGACCGAGGAGCATCGCTTTGCGATTACGGCGACCGGAACGGCGACGTTGCGCGGCGCCGCCGGCGATCTGACCTGGCCCTTCAACGCCATTGCCGACAATCCGCCGACCATCGCGCTCACCAAGGATCCGCAGGCGCAGAACCGCGGCTCGCTCCTTCTCTCCTACCGGCTCGAAGACGATTACGGCGTGAGCCGGGCCGAGGCGACGTTCGCGCGCAAGGACGATCCGCCGCCGCCCGGCGCGAAGCCGCAAGCGGCACCGCGTCCGCTTTACGGGCCGCCGGATTTTCCGCTGGTGCTGCCGCAGGCGCGCACCAAAAACGGCGTCGGCCAGACCGTCAAGGACCTGACCGACCATCCCTGGGCCGGCGCCGAAGTGACCATGACGCTTATCGCCCATGACGACGGCGGCAATGTCGGCAACAGCGATCCGGCGACGTTCCGCCTGCCGCAGCGCGTGTTCATCAAGCCGTTGGCGCGGGCGCTGATCGAGCAGCGGCGCGACCTGGCGATGGATGCCAATGCCCGGCCGCAAGTGATCACCGCGCTCGATGCGCTGGCGATTGCGCCGGAGAAATTCACCGCCGACGCCGGCGTCTACCTCGGCCTGCGTTCGGTATTCTGGTCGCTGGTGCGCGCCAAGACCGACGACGATCTGCGCGGCGTGGTGACGCGGCTGTGGCAGATGGCGGTCGACATCGAGGACGGCAACATTTCCGACGCGCAGGACGCTTTGCGCAACGCCGAGAACGCGCTCCAGCAGGCGCTCGCGCGCGGCGCCGGCGACGACGAGATCAAGCAGTTGATGGATAGACTGCGTGCGGCGATGCAGCGCTATATGCAGGCGCTCGCCCAGCAGCTAAAAAACCATCAGCAACTGGCGCGGCCGCTCGATCCCAACGCGCAGGTCTTAAGCCAGCGCGATCTGCAGAACATGCTCGATCGGCTCGAGAACCTGGCGAAGAGCGGCGCCAAGGGCGCCGCGCAGGCGCTGTTGCAGCAGCTCGAGCAGATGATGGAAAACATGCAGATGGCGTCGCCGGGCATGAATGGCGACGACAGCGATCAGATGTCGGAGCTCGACACGCTTGGCGACATGATCCGCAAGCAGCAGGATTTGCGCGACCGCACCTTCAAGCAGGGCCAGAACCGGCAGGGCGGGCAACGCGGCCAAGAGGGCCGGCCGGGGCGTGCGCAGCATCCCGGCGATTCGCTCGGCGAGTTGCAGCAGAGCCAGCAGGCCTTGCGCGACCAGCTCAAGCAGTTGCTCGACGAACTGAAAAATCGCGGGCTCGGCCAAAACCAGCAAGGCCAGCAGGTGCCGGGCCAAGGCCGGAATCAGGGCCAGGGCCAGGGACCGGGTCAAGGTCAGGATCAGGATCAATTAAACCAGCTCGGCCGCGCCGGCGACGCTATGGGCGAAGCCGAGGGCGATCTCGGCCAAGGCAATACCGACGGCGCGATCGACTCCCAAGGCCGCGCGCTCGACGCGCTGCGCCAGGGCGCGCAAAGTCTGGCGCAATCGATGCAGCAGCAGATGGGGCAGGGCAAGGGCCTCGGCCGCGGCCGGCTCGGCGAGGCGCGCGGCGACAATGAAACCGATCCGCTTGGTCGTCCGCTGCGCGGGCGCGAATACGGCGACGACTCCTCGGTCAAAATCCCCGGCGACATCGACGTGCAGCGCGCGCGCCGCATTCTCGAGGAATTGCGCAAGCGGTTCGGCGAGTTCGCTCGCCCGCAGGAAGAGCTCGACTACCTGCAGCGGCTGTTGAAGGATTACTAGCTCGCTCTCCCCGTTTACGGGGAGGCGGGGAGAAGGAGTGCGCGGCTGGAAGTCCCCGCGTTGACACGCCCTCCTATCGGCCTAGATTACAGGGGTTCCGAGGGGTGCCCGAAGCGGGCTGAGAAAAACCCTTTGAACCTGATCCGGGTCATGCCGGCGAAGGGACGGAAACTGCTACCAAATCCCGCCCCAGCGTCGCCGTCGCCGGATCGCTTGAAATTAAGGAGCGCCCCGCGATGAACAAGCCTCTCTCCGAATCCGATCTCGCCACGCCGAAGGTTACGACCGGCCCGATTGCCGGCTCGCGAAAAGTTTATGCGGCGCCGCAAGCCGCGCCCGATCTGCGCGTGCCGCTGCGCGAGATTGCGCTCTCGGAAGGCTCCGGCGAAGAGCCGGTGCGAGTTTACGATCCGTCCGGCATCTATACCGACAATGACGCGTTAATCGACGTCGAGAAGGGCCTCAAGCGCGCGCGCATCGCGTGGGTGAAGGAGCGCGGCGGCGTCGAGGACTATGACGGCCGCCCGATCCGGCCGGTCGATAACGGCAACGTCACCGGCAAGCACCTGGCGCGGAATTTTCCCAATACGCCGAAACCGCTGCGCGCGATTGAGGTCTCCTCCGCTCATTCCCGCGCAAGCGGGAATCCAGAACTGGGTCCCCGCTTGCGCGGGGACGAGCGGTTACCCCTCACCCAGCTCGAATGGGCGCGCGCCGGCGTCATCACCAAGGAAATGATCTACATCGCCGAGCGCGAAAATCTCGGCCGCAAGCAGATGCTCGACACAGCGCAAGAAGCCCGTGACGACGGCGAAAGTTTTGGCGCTTCGGTGCCGCTCTTCGTCACGCCGGAATTCGTGCGCGATGAAGTTGCCAGAGGTCGCGCCATCATCCCGTCCAACATCAATCACGGCGAATTGGAGCCGATGATCATCGGGCGGAATTTCCTCACGAAAATAAATGCCAATATCGGCAACTCCGCCGTCACCTCCTCGGTCGAAGAGGAAGTGGAAAAGATGGTGTGGGCGATCCGCTGGGGCGCCGACACGGTGATGGACCTCTCCACCGGCCGCAATATCCACAACACCCGCGAATGGATTTTGCGCAATTCGCCGGTGCCGATCGGCACCGTGCCGATCTATCAGGCCTTGGAAAAGGTCGACGGCGACCCCGTAAAACTCGACTGGGAGTGCTACAAGGACACGCTGATCGAGCAGTGCGAGCAGGGCGTCGATTATTTCACCATCCATGCCGGCGTGCGGCTGCCCTATATCCACCTCACCGCTAATCGCGTCACCGGCATCGTCTCGCGCGGCGGCTCGATCATGGCGAAGTGGTGCCTGGCGCATCACAAGGAAAGCTTCCTCTACGAGCGCTTCGACGAGATTTGCGATCTGATGCGCAAATACGACGTGTCGTTCTCGCTCGGCGACGGCTTGCGCCCCGGCTCGATCCGCGACGCCAACGACCGCGCCCAGTTCGCCGAGCTGGAAACGCTCGGCGAACTGACCAAGGTCGCCTGGGCCAAAGGCTGCCAGGTGATGATCGAAGGTCCCGGCCACGTGCCGCTGCACAAGATCAAGATCAATGTCGACAAGCAGCTCAAGGAGTGCGGCGAGGCGCCGTTCTATACGCTGGGTCCGCTCGTCACCGACATCGCGCCGGCCTACGACCACATCACGTCGGCGATCGGCGCCGCCATGATCGGCTGGTTCGGCACCGCCATGCTCTGCTACGTCACGCCGAAGGAGCATCTCGGGCTCCCCGACCGTAACGACGTCAAGGACGGCGTCATCGCCTATAAGATCGCCGCGCATGCCGCCGATCTCGCCAAGGGCCATCCGGCAGCCCAACTGCGTGACGATGCGCTAAGCCGCGCGCGCTTCGACTTCCGCTGGAAGGACCAGTTCAACCTCTCGCTCGATCCCGACACGGCGTTAAAGTACCACGACGAGACGCTGCCCAAGGAAGCCCACAAAGTGGCGCATTTCTGCTCGATGTGCGGGCCGAAGTTCTGTTCGATGAAGATCACCGCCGACGTGCGCGACTACGCAGCGGGGCTCACCGACAACGAGAAGGCCGCGCTTTATCCGGACGCGGCGCAGAAGGGCATGGCGGACATGTCGAAGAAATTCTTGGACATGGGCGCGCAGGTTTATGTCGATGCGGATAAAGTGAAGGAGAGTAATAAGGCGCTGTGAAACTTCCCTCTCCTCTTGCGGGGAGAGGTCGCCGCACCGAAGGTGCGGCGGGTGAGGGGACGTCTGCCCTCTACGCCGTCATGCCCGGCCTTGTGCCACGGCTGTCCGGCACGGTTTGTGCTTGATGATGTGCACGGCATTGATTCTACTCGGCTCCAATTGGTTTCGAATCATCTGGATACGAATGGGGGTCAACGCCGTGCGACAGCAAAGTAGCGTCTT